>Ga0247825_10003152_pt1 | contig 10892 bp, 5 predicted proteins | sample 13C_Vanillin_Day_FD_194413 | JGI IMG/M metagenome (GOLD analysis project Ga0247825, IMG submission 194413) | Soil microbial communities from agricultural site in Penn Yan, New York, United States - 13C_Vanillin_Day48 | ecosystem: Environmental > Terrestrial > Soil > Agricultural land | place... | reverse complement strand
GGGGCGGCGGCCCCGAACCCCGGCGGCGGAGCGGCGAGCTTCGCCAGTGCCGTGTCCTGCTTGGTCCCGGCCGCGCAGGAGACGATGCGTTCTCCGGGCGCCACGAGGTCCGGCTTGAGGCGCCCGTCGGCGGTGGGCCCCTTCGACGAGAAGTACGAGATCCCGAAGGTGTGCGGCGAGTCGCGGTGCGTTGATCCGACGGTGATCGCACCGGCGGCGTTGCCGGGATCGTTGATGGTGTTGGACAACCCGACCTTCGTCACGCGGGTGCTGGTGGGGAGCGTGGAGTAGCCGGTGTTGCCGGCGGCGGCGACCACGATGACACCGGACTGCACCAACCGATTCACCTCCGTGCACAGCGGGCTTTGGCCGCAGGCGAACATCTCGGCATCGAAGTCGTATCCCACACTGAGGTTCACCCCGTGCACCCGCAGCAGCTTGGGATTGTCGTTGAGCTTCTCGCGGATGTATTCCAAAGCCCGGACGATGTCGCTGGACCTGCCCGCACCCTGATCGTCGAGGACGCGCAGGCTCACCAGATGACAGCCCGGTGCCACCCCGTGGAAGCGTTCACGTTCGCGGTCGGTGCCGATGACTCGCGCGTTGGTCACCGTCACCCGGGAGGGTTCGTTGTCGTCCTCGTCGCCCGCGACGATCCGGTCCTGGCGTTCGAGGACCACGTTGGTCACCGTCTTCGAGGCACGCCCGGCGATGATCCCGGCCACATGAGTCCCGTGTCCCAGCGGGTCGGTCAGTGCCGAGGTGCGGTGCAGGTCGATCCGCTGGCCGCGGTCCTCCCGGGACAGCGGGCCGCCATCGCCCGGGTCCTCGTCCGGGTCGGGCAGCCGGTGACCGTCCACTTCGACGAAACATCGATGCAGATTGCGGACCGCGGCGTCCAACAGCAGGTGTTCACCGTCGGGGTCGCCGAAATGCGGGTGTACGGCGTCGATCCCCGAATCCAGGACCGCCCAGCAGATGCCCTCACCACTGGCTTCGAACGAACGCAGGGCGGCGTCGGCCTTGATGGTGGAGACAGACTTGCAGATGTGGGCGCGGACGGGGAAGTCGGGCCACAGTCGGTAAATGGTGCGGTACGGGAAGTCGGAGGGCGCCGCGGCGCCGGCACCGGGTGTGTCGGGTGCGAGCCGTCGCCGGCGGGCCGCCGCGGCGGCGGCAGCTGCCGACGCCCGGAGTGCGCGTTCCTGGTCGGCCGCCACCAGCTGCTTCCACTCCGCCAGTGTCATCTCGCAGCGGAAGTAGCCTTTGGATATCTTCGTCAGCTGCCACGGCCCAGCCGCCTCCCCGCTGCCGGTCCTCGCACCGAGGACGTCGGTGAAGAGTTGACGGAAGGCGTTGGTGGCACCGGAGAGCCCGTCGATGTGCAGGACGTTCAGCTCGATGAGGTACGGACCGCGGTCTTCGGGGGCGGTGCCCAGGCCCCACCGTCGGCGGTTGTCGTCATCCTCGAGCTCGGGGGGTGCAGTCTGCCGGTCGAGGCGCTCGCCCGAGAAGTCGTCCCGAGAGGATCCGCCGTCGGAGCCCCGAGAACCTGGGTCGGTCATATTTCACCTCTCCTCGGCTGTGGCCGACCAACAGTGCCCGTCCGAATGCATTCGAGGTCAAAGACGTTCGTCATTTGCCGCCGTCATTCCCTTCGATCTCTGGTCAATACCCGGGTACCCCGAGTTGGTGGGCGATGGCGGCGATGGCGTCGACGAGTGAGCGGTTCCCGAGTTGATTCCAGCCTGTGCCGTCGGGTCCTCGGATTTGATCGAAGACGTCGCGGGCGCGGTCGGCGGTGGTGGCGGGCAGCGGTGCGGCCGCGGCGCCGGCCGGTGGTGGTGTCATCCCGGGAACGCCGTGGTGCATGCCGATCTCGGCGAGGGCGTCGACGACGGAGCGGTTGTTCAGTTGTGGCCAGCCGGCGCCGGTGGGGCCGAGCAGCTGGAGCCAGAAATCGAGGACGCGGTCGTCGACGCCGAGTTGGCCGGGGGCGCCGCCGAACAGTGTCCGCAGCTCGTCCGGGGTGCCCTCGTAGGCGTTGACATCGACCAGTTTCCCGGCGACCCGGCCCTTGTCGGAGAACTGCAGAATCTCTACCGGGGCGCCGGGGGTGTAGTCCTTCCAGCCGGCGAATCCTTTCCCGGGGTAGATGACGGAGGCGAACCCGGAAGCGGTGACGTAGTGCGAGTTCCACAGCGGGGGGAGGTCGTTCAGGGGAGGGGTTCCCATGTGGCCTTGCCAGTACCAGCGGGGCAGGTAGATCGCGCACACCCGCATGCCCGCGGCGTTGATGGCATCGACAAGCTGGCGCAGGTTGGCGCCGCTACCGGGGGTGTTGGGATCCTCGTAGTCGAGCATGACCGGGATGTTCGGGTCGCCGAGGTGCGCCTTGAGGTTGGCGACCTGTGCGGTGATCGGGTCACCGTTGCGGGCGAAGTGGTAGCCGCAAAACATGCCGGGGAAGTGCTGCTGCATCAGGTCGCGGTTGCGGGGCCAGAAGGAGTCCTTGAAGAAGTCGCCCTCGGTGCACTTGGCCGCCATGAAGGAAAACCCCTCCCGTTTGGTGGCGGCGATGTCGAAGTTGCCTTGGTGGTTGGAGATGTCGACCCCGTAGAAGGTCCCCGCGGCCGGGTCGATGGTGCCGGTGGGTGGGTTGGCGGAGCCGACGAGGAGCGGTTTCGGGTCGATCGCGGCACCCCCGAAGCGGCCGGGCGAGTTCCAGACCTCGAAGTGCAGGTGCGGGCCGGTGGAGTCGCCCTCGTTGCCGACCCGGGCGATCTGCTGGCCGGCGCGAACGAACATGCCCTGCGATACGAGCAGGTCCGCCGCGCGCATGTGCCCGTAGACGGTGTCGACGTGGAGGGTGGCCTGGTGGTCGAGGACGATCCAGTTCCCGAAGCCGGAGGCCGGGCCGGAGCGGACGACCACCCCGTCCTCGACGGCGTAGATCGGCTCGCCCTGGGGTGCGGCGAAGTCGATGCCGTTGTGATCGGGCCGCCCCGGGGTGCGGAAACCGGAGGAGATGATGTTGTTGCCGCCAGCGACGGGCACAAACGGGAAAGCCATTGCAGTTGTCCCTTCAGCGGTGGGGTGGTCGGTCAGGGTCGTGACCGCCGGAGTCATCTCCCCGGACAGGGTGGTGGTCACCGGCACGACCGGTGTGATGCCGGAGATGCGGTAGTGCATCGCCCGGTAGGGGTTGCCGTCCGCCGCCCATTGGCCGACGATCATGGCGAAGCCGCCGGGACGGTCGAATCGGCTGTCGGGGTGGATGTAGCAGCCGTAGAGTCGATCGACGACGTCGGGGCCGCCCGCACCGAAGAACGAGCCCTTCACCGGACGGTAGGTGGGGGCGGTGTGCCAGTTGTCGGTCGGCTTCGCCGCGACCTTCACGAACGCGTTGTAGGCGCCGGCATCGAATCCGGAGAACACCAGGTTGCCCTGGATCCGGCGCAGGCAGATCTCGCCCAGCTTGGTGCGGTCGGGGAGGATGCCCCGGGTGGGGTCGTCGCCGGGCGGGTTACCCCAACCCCAGGTGCCGTTCCAGCCCCACGGCACCCACGCGGCCGGGTCGGCGATCTGGGCTTCGGGGACTCGGTGCAGGATCGCGTTCTTGTTCCGGGCCAGACCGCCGGTGGAGATGACGTAGACGAACCCGTCGCCGCCCTTCTCCCAGGTGACCATGGTGCGTTTGCCGCCGTAGACGGAGGTGGACCATTTGACACCGGTGTCGGTCCAGCTGTCGCCGAGGTCGTCGGAATACCGGATCTCGCACCACTTCTCGTTGCCGAGGCCCTGGGTGACCATCACCCACAGGTAGATTCTGTTGCCGATCGAGATGGCATCGCAGGGCAGGATCGTGGAGTATTCCGGGTTGTCGTGCACGTAGTCCCACAACTGCTTTGCGTTGCGGGCCGCTGACGCGAAGGTGATCGGCGTGGTCACGTCGTGGGTGTTACTGCGTAGGAGCATCGGGGAACGCCAATTCGGTCCGCCCACCTGGGGTTGTGTTCCGGCGAACGTGTCACCGAGGACGAATCCGATCTGACCGTTCGGCATCCGGAACGGGATGCCCAGGTCGGTGCCGCCGATGTCGAACTGCGGCAGCGGGTTCAAGGACTTGACGAACGACATTCCGCCTCCTGCCCTCGGCCGCGCTCATGTCGGCCGTCCCGAGACCCGAGACCCGAGACCTGAGACCCGAGACCCTGGGCCCGATGTGCCGCGGGTGGTACGAGTCTCAACGGCGTGCCGAACCTGCTTCGCCACCGCCCTTCTGGTGTCGCGGAAGGTGCGGTGTCACAGGTGGTCTGATGTTCGGGGCCGCATGGTGTCGGTACGGCCCGAATCCCCCTTTCTACGAGGTGAAACCGGGGATGCCCCGGGCCTGGCCGATGGTGGCGATCCCGTCGACGGGTGTGCGGCGGTTCAGTTGTGGCCACCCTTTGCCGTCGAAGCCGAGCAACTGAATCCAGATGTCGAGGACACGGTTGTCGGTGGTACTCGGTTGGGGCGCATTCGTGTGTCCGGCGGGTGGTACGAACGCGGCGATGCCCATGTCCTGGCCGAGGGTTGCGACGGCGTCGACGAGGGTGCGTCCGCCCAGTTGCGGCCAGCCTTTGCCGTTGATGCCCAGCAACTGGGTCCAGATGTCGAGGACACGGTTGTCGGTGGTACTGGGTTCGGGGACCCCGGTGTGCTCCGCGGGTGGTGCGAACGCGGCGATGCCCATGTTCTGGCCGAGGGTGGCGACGGCGTCGACGAGGGTGCGTCCGCTCAGTTGTGGCCAGCCTTTGCCGTTGATGCCGATCAGTTGGGTCCAGATGTCGAGGACGCAGTCGTCGACGGTGGTGCGTTGCGGGACATCGGTGTGTCCGGCGGGTGGCCCGAATCCGGCGATGCCCATGTCCTGGCCGAGGGTGGCGATGGCGTCGACGAGGGTGCGACTGGCCAGTTGTGGCCAGCCCTTGCCGTTGATGCCGAGCAACTGCGCCCAGATCTCACCGACCCGGACGATCAGGTGTCCCCCTGCTGCGCTGGTGTAGCCCTTCGGCGGGATCAGGCTGGCCATCTGCTCGAACGAGCACCAGTAGCCGTACGGTACGAAACCGGAGTCGGCGACCCAGAACGCGCGGGCACCGTTGTCGTCGGCGTACCCCATGATCGCGATGTAGTGGAAGACGGTCCCACCGGCATACTCGGGGCTCCGGGAGCCGCGAACACCGCGGGGGTAGTTGCTGGGTGGGGCGACGATGTTGGCCACCACGCCGTACCCGTTGTCGATGCTGCGCACGACGTCGTCCCACAGTTTCTGGGCTTGCTTTTTTGTCGGCGGGTCGTTTGGCATCTGCATTATGCGGTAGTCCGCCCCGGATACGTATTTGTTGAGAACCGGTGCGATCAGGCCGATGTGGTCCGTTCCGCCCTGGTGGGTACCCATCTCGCGCCCCAGATCGCTCTCCAGGATCAAGCCACCGGTGCGGGCGATGATCACCGTCTGGGACGAGGCTGGACCGCAGTTGAAGTCGGTGTCCTGCTTGATGTGGATACGAGGATAGTCGAGAACTTTCTCCACGGCCGGTTTCCTTTCTATGTTGGTGGGCAGCAGGGCCGACCCGAGGGCGCGGCAACGATTCCAGCGTTCGATGCGGTCGCGCTGGCCGTTCAGGCCGCCGTTGACCCCCCTGGTGGCGCTTTCGATGTCGCCCGCGTCGGCGAACTCGTTGAGCTTGGGTCGCGCGACCGTCCAGTAGTAGGAGGCTGCGAGGAATCCCCACTTGGGGTCGGAGACGAGTGCGGGCTCGGTCAGGAAGTGGTCAGCGGTGGGTACGAGGCCCTTGGTGTGTGCCCACTCGCTGAACCGTCGGTAGTTGCTCCTGCCGGTGAGTTGGATGGGTCCGCGGCCCTTGAACCGGCGTCCGTCGCCGGGTTGGGTGTTCCCGAGGTCGAGTCGACCCTCGTAGGCGCTGCCGTCGGCGATCTCCTCCATGTAGCGGAGCCCGCCGGACTCGTGCCCGATCTGAGCGCACCACATCGCTACCCGGTTGACGGTGGTGCATTCGGCGGCGAACAGTGCCTCGTTGAACGGTGCTAGGAATCTTTCGTATTCAGCCGTCGGCAGATTGCCCATGGCAGTGGAAAGCGTCTGCACGTCCATCACGTAGCTCCCAGTCTGGCGAATCCGTCCGCCATCAATCTGTCCAACTCGCGCCGCCGTCGTCCGAATAACAACTTTTGCAGCGCTTCTCGTGCACCGGCCGTGAGTCATTTTGCCCAGAAGTAGATTCCATTACCGTGACCACTGGGTGCGCGAGACGGAATGCGCATGTCTGTTCCGCCGATGTCGTACTGCCGGAGGTTGATTCAATGACTCCCGAATGTCATCCCGCCTCTTCCTGGCTAATGATCGACACGAACCTCACACGTGGCACCACGGTGGCTGACTGCAGGCGTTTGCCTGGACCGGTGGCAGAACTGACGCACTCCCTATGGTCTCGGCAGCCCCAGTCCGATCGGCATTCCTCGTCCGGACCTCTGCATTGGTTGTTGTCTCGTCGAACAATCCCTCGGGTCGAGGTGAGTTGTCGACCGTTGTCAGCAAGATTCCCGAGCGGGGATAAACCCCTCGTAGGGTGAAGCGCCGATGTCACTCGCATACCGGCGACTCCGGGATCGGAGCAACCTGTCCGATAGGCATCTGATTCCTCCGTGATAAACGGCCCCACCCGGCAAATCGGGTATATCTTCATTACACTCTCCCTGCCCTCGGGTTGTATACCCCCTCCGCGCTTTAGCCGTTGGATTTGTGTGATCCACCCCCGGCTATTCGCGGCCGCCGTACCTCCCGCATCCATTTCGATGTCTTGGCGAACATTCCACAACGGGTTCGGAAGTCGGTGTCCATTTCATGAAAGGCTGTGAGGTGCAAGCATATTGAAGTCGATCTGACTGACCGGGTCGAGTATATGACCTAGAATTGGTGTCCTGCATACGGGGCTTTTGCCGCAGTTACGTGATTCGGAAGGGAAACCATACGCGCATGCGTTAATTCGACCAGATTTTGAGAAGCATGACCCGAATCGGTTGCTTTCTGTGATTTGAGGTCCGATATTCGAGGGATGGGCAATCGCCGTGTTCTGGTGGGTGTCTCATTGTGCAACCCGGTTGGCGTTGGTGTTCGGATCTGGAAAGGTGGTGGCCGCAGGTCCGTGGTGGTTGTATCCGGGGGTCGGTGTGGGTGAGGAGCTGCGGAGGATCCGTGCAACGGTCAAGGCTTGGCTTCAGCAGCCTCATGTGGAAGTGTGCGTCGATCGCACCGGATTCAGATCGGACCGGCGTGTCGTAGCCCAAACGAAATACCGTGAATCATTCGAGAGAATGGCCAAGTCGCTCAGGTTGTGGACCGCTTGTCCACGCTCGACCAGCCAGCAAACCTCGCAGACCGACTCGCCGGTAGCGAGCCGGATCCTTCCCGCAACTCGCCGTCTACCTTTATTCAGGTAACTTCTGGGGTGCGGAGGCCGACGTAGCTGTACGGCCCGGCGGATGGAAAGACCCAGCGACCACCAATTCCAGACGGGTCGAGCCACTGGTCGGCGGGCGGGAGCCCTCGATCCGGGCTTCGTCGTCGCCACGCAATTCGCCGACAACGCACTGGAGTACACGCCATCGCTCGCGCAGCAATCGTGAACCGCTGCGATGTCCGAATGCTGACGTCCCGTACAGAACCGCTCGAGAAGGTCAATGTTCGGGTGCACGGCGCTCGTATGCCAAGCGGACGGATCCGCTCATGTAACTGCCTTCTGCCGGCCGGTCTCGACGTCCGCGGTGTGACGCCCATCCAACCCCGAGAAAGTCGGTTCGAGTGAACCCAACGGTTTCCCGGCGCGTGAACCCTGTGGCAGGGTGCACTGACGAGGCTCACGTAGCCTCGCGGACTGGGAGACTTCTGGACCTATGACTCCTGACTGACGTGCTGGATAAATGGGGACCGACCTGCCACCGAGATCTTCTATAGAACTTCCGCCACGGTGGTTCTCGAGTGAGTAAGCCTGGCGGGTCGAAGAATTAGCCCGATTCTCCTATTCGCAGGGTGATGGCAGATCTGAACCTTGTCCTTGCTCTACTACCTGTTAGTGCTGTCCACCCAGCTGGGAAAGGATTGTTCCAGACTGCAGGTTGGAGTAATGGCGGATCTCCCTCTTCGAGTCGCGCGGAACTCGATATTCCGGGCCGCGAGTTGGGTAGCGTCGCCCCGATGCGTTAAGGGTCAATGACATGCTCGGACGGCAGCGTGACGGCCAAGAATCTCGGACATTGCTGTGATGCAATGCCTCTCGCCGTCTGTTGTTCGGTGCGCCCCTGGGGTGGGATGGAGAGGGGAAATGGGCCAGCTGGTCTGTTCCCAGCCTGATGGCCTTGTTACGATCGCCACAGGTGCGGATGCGGTAACGGCCCATATGCGGGGGCTATTCGCATGGGTCGGCATCGTTGGAGGGCACCTGCCGTGAAGGTTTTGGTCGTGACCAACATCCGTCTCTATCGGGAGGGGGTTGCGGAGGCGCTACGCCGGTTCCCCGACGTCGAGGAAGTCGTGACGGCTGCGACGGGTGCCGCAGCGGTCGTCACCGCCCGCCGCGTCGACTGTGATGTGGTCGTGGTCGACATGTCGCTCGCCGACAGTGCCGATACCGTACGGGCGCTGGTCATTGCGCGGCCGGGCGCTGAAAGGTGTGGCGCTCGGGTGCTCGACGACGATCCCGGCGTGGCCGCGTACGCCGAGGTCGGTGCGTGTGGATGTTTCACGGGAGGCCACGGTCGATGAGCTCGGGGAGGCGTTGCGCTCGGACAATATAGCGGCCAGGCTGGCTCTGTTGCTAGGGCCTGTGCGATTTGGAGGTGCAGATCAACGACATTGACGCATGCTAATTCTCGGATGACTGTCCATCCTGGGATCAGTGATGACCGAACCTGTTGTGCCAGAAGTATTCAAATTTGTGGCTGTCGGGCCGAGACCGACTCAACTCGTGGCGGAGCGGGATACGGCAGAACACAGCATCCGGGACGAGCGATTGGGCCCCGGTCTGACTTCAATCTCAGGGTGCTGGCGAGGCAACTGGCCAGTCTCGGTGAGGCCCTTCATGCGTACGAGGAGATCGATGCGTTCAAAATGAGGTCCATCGCTCAGGTGTATTTCGATGTCAGAGGCAGGCATCGAGAGTTGGCTGAGGACGAACATCTCTCCGACGACCGAATTCCAAATGGAAGATGTATTCTGTCGGAACGTGTTGCGAGGCAAGATTTTCTGGATGGAGACGGGGATCTGTCTGACCTGGAGACGTCGACTCCGGGAGCTGTGACTCCGTCCGAGGATGACAAGGTCGACAATTGTAATTGCACAGAACGACGTCGGGGGAGGGCTGCACCGGATGCTGGAGATCCGGTGCGAGATCGCGCCTGCGTCGCGCCGATTCGGGGATGACCGATGAGCGATTCCGAGTACCTCGCCCGGTGGATCGACCTCACCGCGTATCTGCTCGCCCAGCCGTTCGGCCACGACCCGATGCTGGAGATCTGCGATGAGCTGTCTGCGCATTTCCGCACCGTCTCCACCGGCACGATCGACTACGGTGCGAAACGGGTCCGCGTCACGCTGTACCGCCCATCAGACGGGGATGCCTCACCGTACGCGTCGCGGATCGGCGACCATCCGCTGGCGCAGCACTATCGTGCGACGAGCGATCCGCACGCACGCGCGATGTCGGAGGCGGCGCCCTTCCTCGACGACCCGAGGTGCAGAGCCGTCGTCGATCGCCTGCGCGCGGCGAACCTGAACGACTTCGTCTTCCTGCCGCTCGCTCCCCGCGCCGGGATGCAGCACCGCTGGCTCAGCCTGTCGTCGGACGGCGAACTGGGGCTGCGGGTGCGCGACGAACTCGACCGCGTCGGGCCGCTGCTGCGCGCGGTCGATGCCCAGGCGACCGCGCTCGCACGCACATTCGGCATACCGTCGACGCGATCGACGCCGGCGCAATCGGCGCCGGCGGGCAGCCTCTCGGGACGGGAGTTCGCCGTCCTCGCGCTGGTGGCGCGCGGTTTGACCGCAGTGGCGATCAGCACTCGACTCGGGATCAGCCCCCGGACGGTCAGCAAGCACCAGCAGAACATCTACCGCAAGCTCGAGGTCACCGACCGGCTGACCGCCGTGATGCGCGCCCACTCGCTCGGCATCCTGCCCCAGCACGGTCCCGTCCGGCACGCGCCCGTCACGGTCGAGGTGGCGGTCGGCGCGACAGCGTCGCAGACGCGGGCAGGGGATGATCCCGCTACGCAGAAGTGCGTAGCGGGACTCGACGTCGCCGTGAGCGTCCCGGCACAATGACCTCAGCTGCGGCACCCGGGGCGGTGCCCGGGGAAACGGTTCGCGAGGGAGTCCGCCATGGTCGACACCGGTACCAGGCGGGTCCATCTGCTCGCAGGCCCCGAGGTCTCGATTTCGACGGTGCGCCGGCCAATCCCCGACGGCAGCAAGCGCTTGGTCGCCCTGCTCGCTCTCGATCCGCGGCCAGCAGATCGCCGCTTCCTGGCGGGTGCGCTGTGGCCCGACACCGACGACGCGCACGCAGCCGGATGCCTGCGCACTGCGCTCTGGCGCCTGCGCCAGGCCGGCCTCGACCTCTTTATCGTCGACAAATCGACGGTCCGGCTGCGGCCCGACATCGTCGTCGATGTGCACGAGGTGCTTGCGTGGGCATCCCGCGTCATCGACGGATGCATGCGGCCATCCGACCTCGATGCTCCGCGGCGGCGCGCGGACGCGCTCGACCTGCTGCCGGGGTGGTACGACGAGTGGGTCGCCCCGCATCGCGAGCGCGTGCAGCATCCGC
>Ga0247825_10003151_pt1 | contig 10896 bp, 7 predicted proteins | sample 13C_Vanillin_Day_FD_194413 | JGI IMG/M metagenome (GOLD analysis project Ga0247825, IMG submission 194413) | Soil microbial communities from agricultural site in Penn Yan, New York, United States - 13C_Vanillin_Day48 | ecosystem: Environmental > Terrestrial > Soil > Agricultural land | place... | reverse complement strand
ACTATCGCGTGGACGATCTCGTGCGCGATGGCGAGCGGCTGCTGTCCTCCACGCCGCGCGATGTCGACGACCTGGCGCGTGCGCTGCATCGCGTGGCCGACCGGTCGAGGATCTTCTTTTCCGGCCTCTCGACTGAGCGCGCGCTCAAGACCAATGAGACCCGCGCGCGATACACAGCAGAGGCGATGCAGGAGCACTTCGAGGACGGCATGATGCTGGCCGGCGCGATCGAAGGCCTCGAGGCCACGCTCGCGCTGGCTGGCGCCCCTAAAGGGGGGCCCTCCGGATCGAACGACAAGAACGGTTCGAACGATTCGAACGTTTCGAACGTTTCGAACGATCCGAACGAATTGGCCGCGTCTCTTCAGCGTCGTGCGAGCGAGCTACGCTCCGACCTGCGTTTCCTGATGCGCGCCGGCGATCCGGAGTTCGTGTACTACGTCGAAGCGCGCGGCCGCGGCCTGTTCCTGCGCGCGTCACCCATCGACGTATCGCGCACGATTCGCGACGCGTTGTTTCAGCGGTTTCGCTCGGTCGTGCTGACGTCGGCGACTCTCGCCGTGGACGGAACGTTCGCCTACGCAAAAGGACGGCTTGGACTTCGGGAGGCGGAGGAAGTCAGAGTTCCGTCCGAGTTCGACTACCGGACGCAGGCGCTGCTCTATCTGCCCCGCCGGATGCCGCCGCCGAAGTCGCCGTCGTTCGCGGAAGCCGCGGCACGCGAGACGATCGAGCTGCTCAAGCGTTCGCGCGGACGGGCCTTCGTCCTGTTCACGAGCTACGCGGTCCTGCGCACGGTGCAGCCGTTCGTCGAGATGGCGCTGAACTATCCGATCCTCGTGCAAGGTCAAGCTCCGCGCTCAGTGCTCATCGACCAGTTCAGGACGACCCCGAATGCCGTGCTGCTCGCCACATCCAGCTTCTGGCAGGGGGTGGACGTCGTGGGCGACGCCCTGAGCTGCGTCATCGTGGACAAGCTGCCCTTCGCGTCGCCTGGCGACCCGGTGGTGGCGGCGCGCATTGACGCCATGAACGCGGACGGGGGCGACGCCTTCGCCGACTATCAGGTCCCCCTGGCCATCCTCGCGCTGCAACAGGGGCTGGGCCGGCTCATCAGGCACCGGACCGACCGCGGAGTGCTGGCGATCCTCGATCCCCGTGTCAAAACAATGGGATACGGGCGGCGGTTTCTCGCTTCGTTACCGCCCGCGCCGGTCACCCACGACCTCGACGCAGTGGCTCGTTTCTTCGAGTAAACTTCAACCGAAAGATCGACCCCCGTTTTTCATCCTGGAGGCTTTCCATGCGGACGAATCCGATCCGCCACGTTTTTTCCGCCGCGCTGCTCGTCACTCTGATGACCGCCACGGCGCTTGCGCAACAGCCGGTGTTCCGCGGCAAGGTCGTCGATGAGAAAGGCGCGCCGGTTGCCGGTGCCGAGATGGTGTTTTCGGCGCAGTTCCAGTCGCTCACTCGAAGCACGAAAACCGATAGCAAGGGCGAGTTCCTGATGGTGGGACTTCCGTCCGGCGAGTTCCTGATCACGACCAAGAAGGAAGGCGTCGGCGAAGACCAGACAAAGACGCGCGTCACGCAGGGCCAGAACGCTCCTGTCACGCTGACGTTGCGGCCGGCCGCTGCGGCTACTGGCCCGATCGTCGCCGCGCCAACTGGCGGGAGCGCCGCTGCCAACAAGGAAGCCCAGGCGCTGCAGGCGTTGGCCAAGATCGGATCCGAGCATCTGAACGCGGGGCGCAACGACGAAGCGATCGCGGCGTTCGGCGAGATCGTCGGCAAGGCACCGACGTGCGCTGACTGCCAATTCAATCTCGGCATGGGGTACGCGAACAAGAAGCAGTACGCCGAAGCCGAGGCCGCGTTCAAGAAAGCCGTCGAGCTGAAACCGGACCATGCCGGCGCGCACGCCCAGCTCGCCGCTGTCTATAACGCGCAGCGGAAGTTCGACCTCGCCGCCGAGGCAAGCGCGAAGGCCGCCCAGCTTGCGGGCGCCGCCGGCCCCGCGGGCGGTGGAAACGCCGAGGCGCTCTACAACCAGGGTGTCGTGTTGTTCAACGGCCAGAAGTTCACCGAAGCGAAGGCGGCCTTCGAGGCGGCGACCAAGGCTGACCCGAACCTGGCGCTGGCGCACTATCAGCTCGGGATGACCGCGCTGAATCTGGGCGACTTCGCACTCGCCGTCAGCTCACTCGAGAAGTACCTCTCGCTCGACCCGAACGGCCCGAAGGCAGCCGAAGTGAAGGCATCCCTGCCAGCGCTCAAGGGGATGGTCAAGAAATAGATCGTTCGAATCGTTCGAGCGTTCGAATCGTTCGAATCGTTCAACGTTCGAGTCGTTCGATGTCAGTAGCAGTCAGGCTCTCCGATGTCCGCGCGCGCATTGACGCCGCGGCGCGGGGAGCCGGACGCGATCCCTCTTCAGTCCGGCTCGTCGCCGTCTCCAAGACATTCCCGATAGACGCTGTGCGCGAGGCCTTCGCTGCGGGTCAACGCGACTTCGGCGAGAACCGCGTCCAGGAAGCGCTCGAGAAGATCGAAGCCGCCAGGGACCTCGATGTCCGCTGGCATCTGCTCGGGCATCTGCAGACCAACAAGGCAAAAAAGGCGGCACCGGCCTTCGCGATGATTCAGTCGGTGGACAGCGTGGAGCTGCTTCGAAAGCTCGATGCCGCCGCGGTCGAAGCGGGCGTTGCGCCCGAACTGCTCATCCAGGTGGATCTGGCGGGCGAAGCCACCAAGTTTGGCGCGCGGCCCGAGGAAGTCCCCGCGATCCTGGAGGCCGCCGCTGGATGCCGCGCCGCGCAGGTGGTGGGACTGATGACGATTCCACCGATTCCGGACACGCCCGAAGACGCCCGGCCCTGGTTCCGGCGGCTTCGCGAGCTGCGCGACGGATGGCTGTCAGACGGTCGCTCGGCCAGCGTGCTGCGCGAGCTCTCCATGGGAATGAGCGGCGATTTCGAGGTCGCCGTGGCCGAAGGAGCCACAATCGTCCGCGTGGGGACGGCGATCTTCGGGTCCAGAAAGCCCTAGTACATTCCGACTATGGATTCTTACGGGGGGCCTTCGTACTATCCGCGCCTGCGAACCCTGGGCGTGGCGGCCCTTCTCGCTCTGGTCGGCGGTGGCGTTCCTCCAGGCGCCTCCGCCGACATCATCGTCGCGCGTAACACCCCCCATCTGAGTTTCATCGCATCGCTCTCCCCCGACGTCGTACGGTCCGGCGGAAAGATGTCGCTAGTCGTCAACATCACGCCGAAGAAGAAGATGAACGTGTACGCGCCCGGCACGAAGTACCGGCCGGTGACGGTGACGTTGAACAGGACCGCGTGGCTGAAGCCGGGGAAGACTGTCTATCCGAAGCCGTCGATCTACGTCTTCAAGCCGCTCAAGGAGCAGGTGCTCGTCTTCAGCGACAACTTCACGCTGACGACGCCGATTGCGATCGGGACGGTTCCGGCGCGAGTGAAGGAAGTGAAGATTTCGGGGACGCTGTCGTATCAGGCGTGTGACGACCGGGTCTGCTACTTGCCGCAGTCCGTGCCGCTCGAGTGGGTCGTTCCTGTACGACGTTAGTCCCTGTTTCGTCCGTCCACAATTCCTGGAGTCGTCCGGAAACGTCGTGTCCGGCTTCAGCCGGACCTGCGGGTGGGTCACTGGTATTCAGCGCCCGCCTCAAGAGGGACGACGGACCAGGGACGGACCTGGCACCAAGGATCAAGCACTAAGGACCTACTGCGCTTCCGCCAGCTTCGACTCCACGTAAGGCGCCTCATGCACCACCGGCGCTTTCCGGCCGGCCAGCACCATCCACCACTCGCGCGCGGACGCGAGGATCACGACCAGCACGACGGCCATGAAGAACAGCGCAAGCGCAGCGTCGAGACGGTCGTTGAAGAACAGGCGCGGAGCGGTCGGCAGCGTCGATGTCGCCAGCGATTCGGCGTGCGCAAGGAAGCCGAGCTTGGGATCGGACGAGAACACCTTCTGCCATCCGGCGGTCAGTGTGGCCGCCGCCAGCCAGGCGAGCGGGACGAGCGGCACCCACATGTAGCGCTGCCGCCCCATCTTCACGAGCACGGTCGTCGCAACGCATAGCGCAACGGCGGCCAGCAGTTGATTGGCGATGCCGAAGAGCGGCCACAGCGAGTTGATGCCGCCAAGCGGATCGACCACACCCTGATAGAGGAAGTATCCCCAGCCGGCGACGACGAGAAATGACGACAGGAGAATGCTCGGATACCAGGAGGTGCGGCCGAGCGAAGGATGGGCGTGGCCGAGCAGCTCCTGCAGCATGAAGCGGCCGACGCGCGTCCCGGCGTCGATCGTCGTCAGGATGAAGACCGCCTCGAACATGATCGCGAAGTGATACCAGAGCGCGAGCCCCGGGCCTGTGAAGACGCCGCCGAGAATCCCCGCCATGCCGACGGCCAGGCTCGGCGCGCCGCCCGTGCGCGAGAGCAGCGTCGACTCGCCCACTGACTTCGCCAGCGCGTCGAGCTGATCCGGCGAAACCGTGAATCCCCACTGCGCGATGGTCTGCGCAGCTGCCGCTGACGTCGTCCCCAGCGCCGCGGGGCCGACGTTCATCGCGAAATAGACGCCGGGGTCGAGGGTGGCCGCGGCAATCATCGCCATCACGCCGACCAGCGACTCGGTGAGCATGCTTCCATAGCCGACGAAACGGGCGTCGGGCTCGCAGCGCAGCATCTTCGGCGTGGTGCCGCTCGACACCAGCGCATGGAAGCCCGAAACGGCTCCGCACGCGATGGTGATGAACGCAAACGGGAACAGCTTGCCGGCAAACACCGGACCGGAGCCGTCGATGAACTGCGTGAGCGCGGGCAGCTTGAGCGGCGGCATCACGAGGATGATGGCCAGCCCGAGAACCAGGATGGTCCCGACCTTCATGAACGCCGACAGGTAGTCGCGTGGCGCGAGCAGCAGCCACACCGGCAGGACGGCGGCGATGAAACCGTAGATCATCACCGCCCAGGCCAGGCTCGTGCCCGTCCAGGTGAACGCTGGAGCCCACGTCGCGCTCTGCGACACCCACTGACCGCCGACCAGCGCTCCAATCAGCAGGAGGATTCCGATGCCGGTCGCCTCGGCCACCTTCCCGGGCCGCAGGTTGTTCATCCACCAGCCCATGAGCAGCGCGATCGGAATCGTGCAGGAGATGGTGAACAGGCCCCAGGGGCTGTCGCGCAGCGCGTTGACCACCACCAGGCCGAGCACGGCGAGGAGGATGATCATGATCGCGAAGATCGCCACCATAGCGGCCATGCCGGCCACCGGGTTCACTTCTTCCTTCGCGATCTGACCGAGCGACTTGCCGTCGCGCCTCATCGACGCGCACAGGATCAGCATGTCCTGCACGGCGCCGCCGAGCACCACACCGGCAATCAGCCAGATCGTGCCGGGCAGGAATCCGAACTGCGCGGCAAGTGTCGGCCCGACGAGCGGGCCCGCGCCGGAGATCGCGGAGAAGTGATGGCCGAAGAGGATCCAGCGCGAGGTCGGAACGAAGTCGCGGCCGTTGTTCAGCCGCTCCGCCGGCGTCGCCCGGCGCACGTCGAGGTTGAAGACCTTCGCCGCGATGAACCGCGAGTAGAAGCGGTAGCCGACCAGGTACGAGCAGACCGCCGCGACTACGAGCCAGGCGGCGCTGATCGTCTCGCCGCGCGCCAGCGCCAGCATGCCGAACGCAGCGGCGCCCGCAATCGAGATGGCGACCCAGATGACAACGGAAAGGAAGGAGTGCCGCGTCTCCGCGCCCCCGCGGCCTGTGGTTGTGATCGTCATTATTTGAATGTCAGGAACAGCAGCTTGTTGCCGGCTGCCGAAGCCACCCAGAGTCTATTCGACAGCCGCTTCGGCGTCTGACGATCGCTGCCTGCGGTCAACCCGGTCCCGCCCGAATTGGGCGGCATCGGCACCTCGGTGATCGTCCCGTCGGGGACCACCTTCCCGACGACGCCGCCCTTCGTGAACCAGATGTTGCGGTCGGGTCCGACCGCGATGTTCGTCGGCGATCCGGTCGCGCTCGGTATCTGGAACTCGGTGATCGTTCCGTTCATCGTGATCCGGCCGACGCGATTGCCGTCGACCTTCCTGCCGTCCATCTGGCCATTGAGCTCGAGGAACCACATGTTGCCGTCCGTGCCGGCCGTGATGTCGCCAGGCCCGGAGTTCGGCCGCGGCAAGGTGAACTCGGTGATCGTGCCGTCCGGCGTGATCCGCCCGATCTTGCTGGCGTTGAATTCGGAGAACCAGATGGTCCCGTCGGGACCGGCCGCCAGCGCGCGCGGGCCGCTGTCCGGCGTCGGGATCGGGAACTCGGTGATGACGCCCTGAGGGGTGATGCGGCCGATCTTGCCGCCGGCGAACTCGCCGAACCAGATGTTGCCGTCGGCGCCCAGCGCAATCGCGCGCGGCATGCTGTTCGGCGTCGGGATCGCGAACTCGGCGATCGTCCCGTCGGGCGCGATCCGGCCCATGCGGTTGCCTGAGTGCTCCGAGAACCACATGTTGCCGTCCGACCCGAGCGCGATGATCCGGGGCGAGCTGTTGGCGTTGGGCAGCGGGAATTCCTTGAGGCCGGTCCCGTCGGGGTTGATCCGCCCGATCCGGTTTCCCTGCCCTTCCGTGAACCAGGCCGAGCCGTCTGGGGCGAGTGCAATGGTGGTCGGACCGCTCCCCGGATTCGGCAGCGGATACTCGGTCCAGACCCCGTCAGTTGCGAGACTCCGGTCGGTTTCCACGAGCCATCGCTGCTGGGCGGCGACCACCCCTGCCATCATCACTATCCCTAGCGAACACAGCCACTTGCGAGTCATAATAGTTGCCCCGATGTGCCGTTAGGCTACACCGGAAGGGGAGTTTGCTGCGTGGTCAATCGTCGTTTCTTCTGGGCGTCCGCCTGCGTCCTGACGCTGCTCCTTGCGGAATCGATCCGCGTGGTCGCCGATCGCGAGCAGGCTCAACCCGCTCCAGCGGCGGCAACCCCGCGTGCGCAGACGCCGGCTGCTCCGGTTACGTCCAATAGCGCGCTTCCCGATCAGGCCCTCGTCCAGAAGTACTGCTCGAGCTGCCACAACGACCGCGCGAAGACCGGCGGCATCTCGTTCGATGGCGTCAGCGTCGCCGAGGCAGGCAAGCACTCCGAAATCTGGGAGAAGGCGCTCGTGAAGCTGCGCGGCGGGATGATGCCCCCGCAGAACATGCCGCGTCCCGACGACGCCACGCTGAACGCGTTCATCGTGGCGCTCGAGAACACACTGGACGCGCAGGCCCGCCAGAACCCTGACCCGGGCTTCAAGCCTGTCCATCGTCTGAACCGCACGGAGTACGGCAACGCCGTCCGCGATCTCCTCGACCTGGAGATCGACGTCGCCGATCTGCTGCCGGCAGACGACGAGAGCTACGGGTTCGACAACATTGCCGGCGTGCTTCGCGTGTCGCCGTCGCTGCTCGAGCAGTACCTCACGGCGGCCAACAAAATCAGCGGCCTGGCCGTAGGAACGGACACGGATCTGATTCGCTCCGGCTACAGGATCCCTCCTGATGATTCGCAGGAGGACCAGGTCGAAGGGCTGCCGCTGGGCACCCGCGGCGGCCTGCTGTTCAAGCATCAGTTCCCGCAGGACGCGGAGTACGAGTTCGCCGTCTTCCTCCTCCGCAACATCGTCGGCTACATGACCGGTCTTGAGTTCCCGCATCAACTGGAGATCTCGATCGACGGCGAGCGGGTGTTCCTGATGCAGGTTGGCGGCGAGGCGGATAACCTCGCCTCCGACAGGAACATGTCGGACACGGCCAACAAGATCGATGAGCGGCTGAAGACGAAAGTGAAAGTCAGCGCCGGGCCTCACATGGTCGGCGTCACGTTCGTACGCCGAAACGCCGCCGAGTCTGACGAGCCGCTGCAGCCGCACGAGCGCAATCACGACCTGCAGGACATGAACGGCCTGCCGTTGATCGATCACGTGAACGTGACCGGTCCGTACAACCCGACGGGCCCGGGCGATACGCCGAGCCGGCGCCGTGTGCTCTCCTGCAAACCCGCCTCAGTCAAAGGCTCCGGAGAGACAGGCGCTTCTGCCGCCGAAACGACGTGTGCTCGGAGCATCCTCTCGACGATCGCCCGACGCGCCTATCGCCGCCCGGTGACCGAGGACGACATGGCGCCGATCATGGCGCTCTACGCCCAGGGGCGGAAGAAAACGTTCGAGCACGGCATCGAGCAGGGGCTGCGCCTGGTCCTGGCCAACCCGAAGTTCATCTTCAGGACAGAGACCGCTCCGGCGAAGGGGACCGCGCGCGTCAGCGACATCGAGCTGGCGTCGCGCCTGTCGTTCTTCCTGTGGAGCTCGATTCCGGACGACACGCTGCTGACGCTGGCCTCGCAGAATCGCCTGAGCCAGCCGGCGGTGCTCGACCAGCAGGTCAAGCGGATGCTCAACGACCCGAAGGCGCACGCGCTGGTCGAGAACTGGGCGAGCCAGTGGCTGATGCTGCGCAACCTGAAGGGTCATGTGCCGACGCCGGGTGACTTCCCGAACTTCGACAACGAGCTGCGCCAGGCGTTCCGTACGGAGACGGAGATGTTCGTCGAGAGCGTCATCCGGGAGGATCGCAGCGTCATCGACCTGCTCAACGCCGACTACACCTTCGTCAACGAGCGGCTGGCCCGTCATTACGGCATTCCGAACATCTACGGCAGCCACTTCCGCCGCGTGACGCTGAAGAACGAGGAGCGGCGCGGCCTGCTCGGTCAGGGCAGCATCCTGACGGTGACGTCGTATCCGAATCGCACGTCGCCGGTGCTGCGCGGCAAGTACATCCTCGAGAACATCCTCGGCACGCCGCCGTCTCCGCCGCCGCCGAACGTGGACACGACGCTCGAGAACAAGCAGGGCGAGGATCCGAAGTCGGTGCGCGCGCTGCTCGAGCAGCATCGCCGCAATCCGACGTGCGCGAGCTGTCATCGCATCATGGATCCGCTCGGCTTCGCGCTCGAGAACTTCGACGGCGTCGGCGAGTGGCGCGTGAAGGAGACCGGCGGAGCCATCGACTCGACCGGCCAGCTTGGCACGGGCGCTCCGGTCGATGGCCCGGTCGGCCTGCGCAAGGCGATCCTGGCGCAACCCGAGATGTTCGTCCGGACGCTGACCGACAAGCTGATGATCTACGGGCTCGGACGCGGCGTTGAACACAAGGACAAGCCGATGGTGCGCGGGATCGCGCGCGACGCGGCAGCGCAGAACTACCGGTTCTCATCCATCGTGCTGGGCATAGTAAGGAGCGCCGCCTTCCAGATGAAGAAGGCACAGACCGACGTCGTCAAAACGACGGCGCAGGCGCACTGATACAGGCGTACTACTCGTAGGGCACCCCTTCAGGGGTGCCAAGGAACGACTATGGTTATCGTCAAGAAGCACCTTCCGCGGCGCACCTTCATTCGGGGAATGGGTGTCACCCTGGCCCTGCCGCTTCTCGATTCCATGATTCCTGCGCGCACGCTGTTCGCGCAGACGGCCGCGAAGGGCACGCCGCGCATCGGCTTCGTCTACATCCCGCACGGCGCCATCATGGACAAGTGGACGCCGGCCGCCGAGGGTGCGGGCTTCGAGTTCACGCCGATCCTCAAGCCGCTCGAGAAGTACCGTGACCACCTCAACGTGGTCACCGGGCTGGGCCACGCGTCCGCCGATACCACCGCGGTCCACTCGTTGAGCCCGACGACGTGGCTGAGCGGCGTGCGCCCGAAGGCCACGCAGGGCGTTGACGCCTACGCCGGCGTCACGGCCGATCAGATCGCCGCGCAGGCGATCGGCCAGGACACCATCCTGCCGTCGATGGAGATTGCAACGGAGGATCACTCGGGCCTCATCGGTTCCTGCGACCGCGACTACGGCTGCATCTACATGAACACGCTGTCGTGGCGGACGCCGACGACGCCGCTGCCGATGGAGATCAATCCGCGCAAGGTGTTCGAGCGGATGTTCGGGCAGGGCGGGAGCGCCGCGGAGCGCGTCGCGCGCATCCAGGAGGATCGCTCGATCCTCGACGCCATCACGAAGGAAGCCTCATCGCTGCAGCTTCGCCTCGGTCCGTCGGATCGCCAGACGATGAACGAGTATCTGGAGAACATCCGGGAGATCGAGCGGCGCATCCAGCGTGCGGAGAAGAGCCAGGGCGACGAAGGGCTCCTGCTGCCGGCACGTCCGGCCGGCGTGCCGTTCGACTTCGAGGAGCACGTGCGGCTGATGTACGAGCTGATGGCGGTCGCCTATCAGACCAACATCACGCGCGTCATCACGTTCATGGTGTCGCGCGAGGTGAGCAACCGCACCTACCCGCAGGTCAACGTGAGCGACGGCCACCACGCGATCTCGCACCACCAGAACCGCGCCGACAAGATGGAGAAGAACGTCCGCATCCAGACGTTCAACGTCGGCATGTTCGCCGAGTTCGTGGAGAAGCTGAAGAACACGCCCGACGGCGACGGTTCGCTGCTCGACAACATCGTGCTGCTCTACGGCAGCAATATGAGCAACAGCAACGCCCACGACCACTTCCCGCTGCCGAACCTCCTGCTCGGCGGCGCGGCGGGCCGGCTGAAGGGCGGGCGGCACCTGCGCTACGCGGATCACACGCCGATGACGAACCTGCTCATGACCATGCTCGACAAGGCAGGTGTTCGCCAGGAAGCCCTGGGAGACAGCACAGGGCTATTGGCGAACGTGTAGTCGGGGTTCTGAGTTCGTAGGGCGCCCTTCAGGTGCGCCGGAGACAACGATGCGAGTACTCGCTACGGCAATCTGTCTGACGTTGGCGGCCGCGGCAGCCCAGGCCGCCGGCCCGGGGGTCCCG
>Ga0247825_10003150_pt1 | contig 10897 bp, 8 predicted proteins | sample 13C_Vanillin_Day_FD_194413 | JGI IMG/M metagenome (GOLD analysis project Ga0247825, IMG submission 194413) | Soil microbial communities from agricultural site in Penn Yan, New York, United States - 13C_Vanillin_Day48 | ecosystem: Environmental > Terrestrial > Soil > Agricultural land | place... | reverse complement strand
GCGTGGGAGATGCCGACGCGCGCCTCGGCGATGGAGCTCAACATCCCGGGCATCCACGGCGTCGGCGACAGCCTGCTCTACTTCGTCGACCGCTACCGCGACTTCTCGATCTACGACGTCGATTTCGTCTACGACACCAACACCAACCGCAACCCGCCGGCGCTCGCCGGCCTGCACTACTTCGGCGTGGTGCAGAGCATCTACGGCGACCGCACGCGCGACTGGGTCGATTTCTATCGCCACCTGTTCGGCTTCTCGGTGCTGCCCGAGGGCCAGTACTTCGGCGTGCTGCCCAAGGGCACGCTGCTCGAAAGCCCGTGCCACCGGTTCTACCTGCAGCTGATCGAGCCGCCGCCCGGGTCGGAAGAGATCCACTGGGAGGAGCAGCTGGTGCGCATCGGCCTGGGCGCGCCCGACGTGCCCGCGGCGACCAAGGCGCTCAAGGACCGCGGCGTGGTGTTCGTCGACCGCGGCCCGGTGCAGCCGAGCGAAAAAGGCGCGCTCACCCAGATCTATCTCGGCGGCGTCACCTTTGAGCTGGTGGTGAGTCAATTGCAAGCATGAATCTCGACCATTTCGGCATGGACACGATCACGCTGGCGGGCCCGCTCGAGGCCAAGCTCGCCGCGATGCGCGCCGCGGGCTTCACCCAGGTGATGCTGAACGCCAACGACCTCGCGGGCCATCCCGGCGGCCCGGAAGCGGCGATCGAGATCGTGCGCAGGAGCGGGCTGCGCGTCACCGGCTTCCAGGTGCTGCGCGACTTCGAGGGACTGTCGGGCCACCTGCATGCCTACAAGGTGGACATCGCCAAGGCGATGCTCGACATGTGCCATGCGCTCGGCTCGCGCGTGCTGCTGTGCTGCTCGTCGACCTCGTCCCACGCCACCGCCGATCCCGAGCTGCTCAAGAAAGACCTGCAGAAGCTGGCGATGCTGGCGGTGCCTTACGGCATCCGCATCGCCTACGAGGCGCTGTCGTGGGGCCGGCACGTCAACGAGTACACCCAGGCCTGGGACCTGGTGGCCGAGGCCGACCGCGCCAACCTCGGCCTCGCCATCGACTCGTTCCACATCCTCGCCAGCGGCACCAGCACCGAGCGGCTGGAGGAGGTCGTCGCCGGCAAGATCGTGCTGGTGCAGCTCGCCGACTTCATGTGGCGCGAGATCCGCTCGCGCGAGGAGCGCATCGACACCGCGCGCCATTTCCGCGTGTTCCCGGGCGAAGGCGTGCACAGCCGCGAGGTCGCGCAGCTCATGCGCACGCTCGACAACCTCGGCTACCGCGGCGACTACAGCTTCGAAGTGTTCAACGACGACTACACCCAGCTGCCGCACGCGGTGGTGGCCGAGCGCGCCCGCCGCTCGGTAAAATGGCTCACCGACCAGGTGTCGCGGCGCAGCCTGCCGCTACGCGGCGCCGCAGGTTGATGAAACCGCCGCATGCAATCGCTACGCCTCTACGACGAGCTCACCGCCGCGCGCACGCGCTTCCTGCGCGTGGACGAGCTGTGCCGCCTCGCCACTGAAAAAGGCGCTCTGCCCTCCCCCGATCCCGACGCGCGGCTGCCGCTGAGGGAAAAGAAGGGGCTGGAGAAGACGCAGGGCGAGTTCCTCAGCGAGATCCTGTCGAACCCGGTGGCCGGCACGCATCTTTGCCACGCGATGCTGCTGCCGCTTGCGGAATCGCTCGCCAGGGTTTCGGAGTATCAGGAGACCGGTGAGCTGGATCTTGGTGCCGTGCACCTCAAGCGCCATGGCAAAGCCTCCGTCCTCACCGCGCGCAATCCGCGCTATCTCAACGCCGAAGACGAAACCACGCTGCCCGCCACCGAGATCGCGGTCGACATCGCGCTGCTCGATCCGAAGACGGAAGTCTGCGTGCTGCGCGGCGACGTGGTGACGCACACCAAGCACGCCGGGCGGCGCCTGTTCGGCGCCGGCATCAACCTCACCCATCTCTACGAGGGCAAGATCCGCTACCTCTGGTACCTGATCCGGGATCTCGGGTTCGTGAACAAGATCTACCGCGGTCTCGCCCGCGAGCACGAGTCGCCGGAGGTCGCTTCCACGGAAAAGCTCTGGATCGCCGCGCTCGACGGCTTCGCGATCGGCGGCCATTGCCAGGTGCTGCTGACGATGGACTACACCATCGCCGCCGACGACGCCTACCTCACGCTGCCGGCGCGCAAGGAAGGCATCATCCCCGGCGCCGCCAACCTGCGCCTGCCGCGCTTCGTCGGCGACCGCATCGCGCGCCAGGCGATCCTGGCCGAGCGGCGCATCGATTGCCACAGCCCGGAAGGCCGCCTGATCTGCGACGAGGTCGTCGCCCCGGACCGGATGGAAGCCAAATTGAATGAGATTGTTGAACGGCTGACCAGCTCTGGCGTCGTGAGCGCCGCGGGCAACCGCCGGGCATTCCGCGCCGGCGAGGAGCCGCTCGACACGTTCCGCCGCTACATGGGGGTGTACGCGCGCGAGCAGGCATACTGTCACTTCAGCCCCGCACTGGTTTCCAATCTCGAAAAGAACTGGAAAAGAAAATGAAGATCCTGGTCCTGAACGGCCCCAACCTGAACCTGCTCGGCCGGCGCGAGCCGCACATCTACGGCAGCATGACGCTCCCCGAGCTCATCAAGCGCCTGCAGGCGCTGGCGAAGGAGCTCAAGGTCACGCTGGTGCCGTTCCAGTCGAACCATGAAGGCGAGCTGGTCGACATGATGCACAAGCACATCGACAGCGCCGACGGCGCGCTGCTCAACCCGGCGGGACTCACGCAGTTCGGCGTCTCGCTGCACGACGCGATCAAGACCATGCCGTATCCCGTGATCGAAGTGCACATCTCCAACCGGCACGCGCGCGAGCACTGGCGCGGCCATTCGATCATCTCGCCGGCGGTGAAAGCCACCGTCGAGGGCCTGGGGTGGCGCTCCTATACCGCGGCGCTGCGCGCGCTGGTCGAGATCCTGCAAGAGGCGAACAAGAAGTAAGTAGGAGATGCGCCTTACGCTGGACGTCATCTGCATCGGGCGCTGCTCGGTCGACCTCTACGGCCAGCAGATCGGCTCGCGCCTCGAGGACATCGCCACCTTCGCCAAGTCGGTCGGCGGCTCGCCCGCCAACATGGCGATCGGCACCGCGCGCCTTGGCCTCAGGTCGGCGCTCATCACGCGCGTCGGCGACGAGCAAATGGGCCGCTACGTGCTCGAGCAGATGCGCCGCGAGGGCGTGGCGCTCGAGGGCATCAGGACCGATCCGCAGCGGCTGACCGCGCTGGTGCTGCTCGCGGTGGAGGACGAAGGCGTCTCGCCCCACATCTTCTATCGCACCGACTGCGCCGACATGGCGCTCGCCGAGGAAGACATCGACGAGGCTTTCATCGCCTCGGCCGGCGCGGTGGTGGTCACCGGCACGCATTTCTCGCGCCCGAACAGCGAGGCCGCGCAGCGCAAGGCGATGCGCATCGCCAGGAAAAACGGCCGCAAGGTCGCGTTCGACATCGACTACCGCCCGACCCTGTGGGGCCTCACCGGCCACGCCGCGGGCTTCGAGCGCTACGTGAAGTCGGATCAGGTCTCGCAAAAGATCAAGACCATCCTGGTCGACTGCGACCTGATCGTCGGCACCGAGGAAGAGGTGATGATCGCCGGCGGCGCCGACACCCCGCTCGAGGCGCTGAAGGCGATCCGCGCCGTCTCGAAAGCGACCATCGTGCTCAAGCGCGGGCCGATGGGCTGCGTGGTCTACGAAAAGGAAATTACCCGCCTCGAGGACGGCATCATTGGCCGGGGCTTCCCGATCGAGGTCTACAACGTGCTCGGCGCGGGCGACGCCTTCATGTCGGGCTTCCTGCGCGGCTGGCTGAAGGGCGAGCCGCTCGCCACCGCCGCGACCTGGGCGAACGCCTGCGGCGCGTTCGCGGTCTCGCGCCTGCTGTGCTCGCCCGAATACCCCACCTGGGCCGAGCTCAGTTATTTCCTCGAGCACGGCAGCCGGCAGCGCGCGCTGCGCAAGGATCCCGACCTTACCCACGTGCATTGGGCGACGACGCGCCGTCCGCAGGCGCAGACGCTGACCGCGCTGGCGATCGACCATCGCGCGCAGCTCGAGGCGCTCGCCGACCGGCATGGCGCGCCGCGCAGCCGAATCGACCAGTTCAAGGTGCTGGCGGTCGATGCCGCCCTGCGCGTGGCGCAGGGGCGCCCGGGCTTCGGCATGCTGCTCGATTCCACCTACGGCCAGAAGGCGCTCTACAAGGCCGCCAAGGCCGGGCTGTGGCTCGCGCGCCCGGTGGAGAAGCCGGGCTCGCGCCCGCTCGACCTCGAGGCGTTCAACCTGGCCGAATGGCCGGTGACGCAAACGGTGAAATGCCTGTGCTTCTACCATCCGGCCGACGGCGAGGAGCTCAAGGCGCGCCAGGAGCGCGAGCTCGTGCGCGTGCACCACGCGGCGCGCAGCGCCGGGCGCGAGCTGCTGGTCGAGATCATCGCCGGCAAGCACGGCGCGCTCGCGGACGATACGGTCGCGAAGGTGCTCGAGCGCCTGTACGCGCTCGGCATCAAGCCCGACTGGTGGAAGCTCGAGCCGCAGAAGACGCCCGCGGCGTGGCACGCGATCGAAAAGACCATAGAAATGCATGACCCCTACTGCCGCGGCATCGTGGTGCTCGGCCTGGAGGCACCGGAAGGCGAACTCGCCGCGGCTTTTCGCGCCTGCTCCGAAGCGAAACTGGTCAAGGGCTTCGCGGTGGGGCGCACGATCTTTGCCGACGCCGCGGACAAGTGGCTGTCCGGCAAAATGACCGACGAGGCCGCGGTAGCCGAGATGGCGGCGCGCTTCGAGAGCCTGGTTTCGATATGGACGGAGACTCGGAATGTCCAGACTTCACGTAAAACCCGATAGGGATAAGGCGGCTTCCCGCGGCAAGGTGATCAGCATCACGCCGCAGAGCGCGGGCTGGAAGCACGTGGGCTTCGAGGTCTACGAGCTCGCCAGCGGCGAGAGCGCGGCCGCCGCCACCGGCGAGCGCGAGGTGTGCCTGGTGCTGGTCGCGGGCAAGGCGAAGATCCGGGCCGGCGGCCAGGAGTTCGGCGTGCTCGGCGAGCGCATGACGCCGTTCGAGGGCAAGCCGCACTCGGTGTACGTGCCCGGCGGCAGCGACTGGCGCGTGGAAGCGACCACCGCCGTCACGCTCGCGGTGTGCTCGGCCCCCTCCGGCGGCGGCAAGCTGCCGGCGCGCCATATCCGGCCCGAGGAGATGGGGCAGGAGACGCGCGGCCAGGGGACCAACGTGCGCTACGTGACCAACATCCTGCCCGAGACCGCGCGCGCCGATTCGCTGCTGGTGGTCGAGGTGATCACGCCCGGCGGCCATACTTCGAGCTACCCGCCGCACAAGCACGACCAGGACAACCTGCCGGCCGAGTCCTCCCTCGAGGAGACCTACTACCACCGCGTCAACCCGCCGCAGGGCTTCGCCTTCCAGCGCGTCTACACCGACGATCGCTCGCTCGACGAGGCGATCGTGGTCGAGGACGGCAGCGTGGTGATGGTGCCGAAGGGCTATCACCCGGTGGCCGCGATCCACGGCTACGATCTCTACTACCTCAACGTGATGGCGGGGCCGCGGCGCACGTGGAAATTCCACAATGCGCCCGAGCACGAATGGCTGATTAAGCGCTGAAGTGCAAGATTTCACTCGGGCAAGGCGCCCGGGTTCCCGGTCTGACAGACCTTTACTCCCCGGCCGACGAACGGCTGCTACCTTCCGCCGGGTGGGCGACATGAACAGCAAATTGGCGGCGGAAGCGAAGCGCCTGGCCCTGGGCGGGCTCGGCGACGCGCTCGTCATGATGGTCGACGACGATCCGCTGATGATCGAGATGACGCACGCGTTCCTCAAGGACGCGGGCTACCGCCGGCTGCTGTCGACCAGCGATGCTTCCGACGCCGTGGCGATGCTGCTGCGCGAGCTGCCCGACGTGGTGCTGCTCGACCTCAACATGCCGCGCGTCAACGGCTTCGAGGTGCTGGCGGCGATGCGCGCCGACCCGGTGCTGAAGCACATCCCGGCGATCGTGCTCACCTCGGCCGACGACGCCGACACCAAGCTGCGCGCGCTCGACCTCGGCGCGAGCGACTTCCTGAGGAAGCCGGTCGATCCGAGCGAGCTCGCGCTGCGCCTGCGCAACACGCTCGCCGCCAAGGCGCACCGCGAGGCGCTGCGCAAGACCTTCGTGCGCTACGTGTCGCCGCGCCTCGCCGAGGGCATCATCAACGACGCCGGCGCGCCGTTCGCCGCGCAGGCGCAGCGCGCCGAGGTAGTGGCGCTGTTCGCCGACCTGCGCAGCTTCACGCGCATCACCGAGACCATCGACGTCGAGCTGGTGGTCGAGATGCTGAACCAGTACTTCTCGGTGCTCACCGACGCGACCTACCGCAACGACGGCACCATCTTCAACATGGCGGGCGACTGCCTGCTGGTCGGGTTCAACGTGCCGTTCGCGCAGCCGGATGCGGCCGAGCGCGCCTGGCGCACCGCCTCCGAGATGCTGTCGCGCGTCGGCACCCTGGCCGCGGGCTGGTCGGCGCGCCACGGCATCGCCACCGGCGTGGGCATCGGCATCTGCCGCGGCCAGGCGGTGATCGGCAACGTCGGCTCGGCGCACTACATGAGCTACACCATGATCGGCAACGCGGTGAACGCGGCCGCGCGCCTGATGCAGGCCGCGCAGATGGGCGAGGCGCTGGTCTCCGGCGAGTTCTACGAAGCGGTGCGCCCGCTGGTGCCCGCGCGCCAGGTGCAGTCCTACGGCCAGGTCGCGCTGCGCGGCAAGGCCGAGCCGATTCCGGTCTACTCGATTCGCCTCTGAGCGGTTGCCGCGGTAGCAAACCTTAGTAAGCTTCGGAGCGATGATCGCTCCCGGCGTACTGCTGCTCGCGCTGCTCGCGCTTCCATTCGCAGGAGCCATCGCCGCCGCTCCGCTGCCCGCCACCGCCCGCAATCGCGAAGCGTGGCTCGCCGGCGCGCTCGCGCTGGCGGTGCACGCGCTGGCGTGGACCGCTTATCCGGAAATGGCGAACGGGCAGGTGCTGCGCCTCGACCTCGCCTGGCTGCCCGCGCTCGGCCTGAATTTCAGCCTGCGCCTGGACGGCTTCGCCTGGGTGTTCGTGATCCTGGTGAGCGGGATCGGCTTCCTGGTGGTGCTGTACGCGCGCTACTACCTGTCGCCGTCCGACCCGGTGCCGCGCTTCTTCTCGTTCTTCCTCGGCTTCATGGGCTCGATGCTGGGCGTGGTGACGTCGGGCAACCTGATCCAGCTGGTGCTGTTCTGGGAGCTCACCAGCCTGTTCTCGTTCCTGCTGATCGGCTACTGGCATCACAACGCGGCCGCGCGCGACGGCGCGCGCATGGCGCTCGTCGTCACTTCGGCCGGCGGCCTGTGCCTGTTCGTCGGCGCGCTGCTCCTAGGCCGTATCGCCGGCAGCTACGACCTCGAGACGGTGCTGCGTGCCGGCGACGCGATCCGTTCCCACGACCTCTACCTGCCGGCGCTGCTGCTGGTGCTCGCCGGAACCCTGACCAAGAGCGCGCAGTTCCCTTTTCATTTCTGGCTGCCCCAGGCCATGGCGGCGCCGACGCCGGTCTCGGCGTACCTGCATTCGGCAGCGATGGTGAAGCTCGGCGTGTTCCTGATGGCGCGCCTGTGGCCGGTGCTCGCCGGCACCGACGCCTGGATGTGGACCGTCGGCATCGCCGGCCTGATCACGCTGGTGCTCGGCGCCTACCTCGCCATCTTCCAGCACGACCTCAAGGGGCTGCTCGCCTACTCGACGGTGAGCCACCTCGGCCTGATCACGGTGCTGCTCGGCCTCAATACCCCGCTCGGCGCCGTGGCCGCGGTGTTCCACATCCTGAACCACGCCACCTTCAAGGCCTCGCTGTTCATGGCGGCCGGCATCATCGACCACGAGACCGGCACGCGCGACATCCGGCGCCTGAACGGGCTGTACCGCTTCATGCCGATCACCGCGACGCTCGCGATGGTGGCGGCCGGCGCGATGGCCGGCGTGCCGCTCTTGAACGGCTTCCTGTCGAAGGAGATGTTCTTCGCCGAATCGCTCGAGGTCGAAGGCCCGGTGCGCGCGCTCGACCGCGCGCTGCCCTTCATCGCCACCGTGTGGGGCATGTTCAGCGTCGCCTACTCGGTGCGCTTCATCCACGGCGTGTTCTTCGGTCCGGCGCCGCGCGGCCTGCCGCGCGTGCCGCACGAGCCGCCGCGCTGGATGCGCTTTCCGATCGAGCTGCTGGTGCTCGCCTGCCTCGCGGTCGGCATCCTGCCCACGCTCACCATCGGACCGCTCCTCGACGTCGCGGTGCGCGCGCTGCTCGGCGCCGCGGCGCCGCAATACAGCCTGGCGCTCTGGCACGGCTTCAGCACGCCGTTCCTGATGAGCCTGGTCGCGCTCGGCGGCGGCGGCATGCTTTACCTGATCCTGCAGAAGTACCTGGGGCGCGGCGAGGAGCGCACGCCCCTGGTGCCGGCGCTCGACGCCCGCGCGATCTTCGACCGCGTGCTGCTGGTGGTCTCCTGGCGCTGGGCGCGCTGGGTCGAGCGCCTGTTCGGCACGCAGCGCCTGCAGCCGCAGTTGCGCTGGCTGGTGCTCGCCGCGCTGGTCGCGGGGCTCTGGCCGGTCCTGCACCGCGGGCTGCAATTCGGCCCGCTGCCGTGGTCGCCGGTCGATCCGGCGCTCGCGGTGGTGGCGGCGCTCGGCGCGGGGTGCGCGCTGGGGGCGGCCTGGCAGGCGAAGTTCCACCGCTTCGCCGCGCTCGCGCTCGCCGGCGGCGCGGGGCTGGTGGTCTGCCTGACGTTCGTGCGCGGCGCGGCGCCCGACCTCGCGCTCACCCAGCTCATGGTCGAGATCGTCACCACGGTGCTGCTGCTTCTCGGCCTGCGCTGGCTGCCCAAGCGCATGCCGTTCGCGTGGACGCGCGAAGGCGCGCGCGACGCGCGGCCGCGGCGGCTGCGCGACCTGGCGCTCGCGCTGAGCTGCGGGGCGGGGGTGGCCGCCCTCGCCTACGCGATCATGACCCGCCCGCTGCCCGAAACCATCTCCAGCTACTTCATGCAGAACGCCTGGCCGCTCGGCGGCGGCAGCAACGTGGTGAACGTGATCCTGGTGGACTTCCGCGGCTTCGACACCCTGGGCGAGGTTTCGGTGCTCGCCGTGGTCGGCATCACGGTTTACGCGCTGCTGCGCCGCTTCCGGCCGGCGCGCGAGAGCCTCGACACGCCGCCGCGCGCGGCGGCGGCGCAGGGCGCGGCTGAAGACCTGCTGGTGCCGGCGGTGATCATGCGGCTCATGTTCCCGGTGATCGGCCTGCTCGCCGGCTATCTCCTGCTGCGCGGCCACAACCAGCCGGGCGGCGGCTTCGTCGCCGGCCTGGCGCTGGCGATCGCCGTGATCCTGCAGTACATGGCGGGCGGCACGCGCTGGGCCGAGGAACGCCTCGCGATCCGGCCGGCGCGCTGGATGGGCGCCGGGCTGCTGCTCGGCGGCGCCACCGGCGCCGGCGCGTGGCTCTTTTCGCACGCCTTCCTCACCTCGCATACCGCGCACGTGCAGCTGCCGGTGCTCGGCGAGCTGCATCTGCCGAGCGCGTTCCTGTTCGATCTCGGCATCTTCTCGGTGGTGGTCGGCGCCACCGGGCTGATCCTGATCGCGATCGCGCACCAGTCGGTACGCCATCCATGGAACTGATCATCGCGCTGCTCATCGGCACGCTCGCCGGCTCGGGAGTGTGGCTGCTGCTGCGCCCGCGCACCTTCCAGGTGATCATCGGGCTTTCGCTGCTCTCCTACGCGGTCAACCTGTTCATTTTCGTGATGGGATGGGTGCGCGGCGGGCGCCCGCCGTTCGTCGAGCCGGGCGCGGCGGTGGATTTCTCCCGCTTCGCCGACCCGCTGCCGCAGGCGCTGGTGCTGACCGCGATCGTCATCAGCTTCGCCACCACCGCGCTGCTGCTGGTCGTGCTGCTGGCGGCGCGCGGGCTGACCGGCACCGACCATGTCGACGGGCAGGAGCCCGGCGAATGAGCTGGAGCGCGCACCTTCCGGTCGTGCCGATCGTGCTGCCGCTTGCCGCCGGCGCGCTGATGCTGCTGCTCGACGAGCGTCGCGAGCGGCTCAAGGCCGCGATCAGCATGGCCGCGCTCCTCGTGCTGCTGGCCGCCGCGGTCGCGCTGCTGGGCCTCGCCGACCGGCCGCTCGCGCCGGTCTACGCGCTCGGCAGCTGGCCGGCGCCGTTCGGCATCGTGCTGGTCGCCGACCGGCTGGCGGCCGCCATGGTGCTGCTCAGCGGCCTGCTCGGCCTGGCCGCGACCGTGTTCTCGCTCGCGCGCTGGCAGCGCGCCGGGCCGCGCTTTCACGCCCTGCTGCAGTTCCTGCTGATGGGCCTGAACGGCGCGTTCCTGACCGGCGACCTGTTCAACCTGTTCGTGTTTTTCGAGCTGCTGCTCGCGGCCTCCTACGGCCTCGCGCTGCACGGCTCCGGCACCGCGCGCGTGCGCACCAGCCTGCACTACATCGTCATCAACCTCGCGGCCTCGCTGCTGTTCCTGATCGGCGTGAGCCTGATCTACGGCGTGACCGGCACGCTCAACCTGGCGCATCTCGCGCAGCGCATCCCGCTGGTCGCCGCGGAAGACCGCGTGCTGGTGGAGGCCGGCGCCGCGGTGCTCGCCATCGCCTTCCTGGTCAAGTCGGGAATGTGGCCGCTCGGCTTCTGGCTGCCCTCCACCTACGCCGCGGCCAGCCCGCCCGCCGCCGCGCTGTTCTCGATCCTGACCAAGGTCGGCTTCTACGCGGTGCTGCGGCTCTGGCTGCTGCTGTTCG
>Ga0247825_10003149_pt1 | contig 10898 bp, 9 predicted proteins | sample 13C_Vanillin_Day_FD_194413 | JGI IMG/M metagenome (GOLD analysis project Ga0247825, IMG submission 194413) | Soil microbial communities from agricultural site in Penn Yan, New York, United States - 13C_Vanillin_Day48 | ecosystem: Environmental > Terrestrial > Soil > Agricultural land | place... | reverse complement strand
GGTCTCGACCAGGCGCGTGAAGGGCGGCAGGAGGCGGCGCAGCGCCGCGAGGTCGGCGGCGCTGAACCCGCCGGGGCGGCGGGTGGCGAAGCTCGCCGCGTGCACCTCGCCGTCGATGAAGCGCAGCGGCGCGGCCAGGAAATCGGTCGCGCCCTCCTTGTCGAGGTCGGCGAGGATCGGGAAGTCGCGCGGCGCGGCGGGGTCCGCCAGCCGGCGGCGGATCTCCACGTTGTCGAAGAACACCGCGCGGATCGGGCTCTTGAGGAACACCTCGGAGGCGACCAGCTCGTGGCCGGCCTCGGTCATCTCGACCATGTTGCGGTCGCCGTGCCAGATGAACGAGCGGCCGAGCGCGTTGGGATGCAGCGTGCGCACGAACACGCCGACGCGGTAGATCGAAAGCCCCTGCTCGACGAGGCGGCGGCACGTGCCGCGCAGCACTTCGGTGGGCTGTCGCGCGCCCGGCGCCCCCTCGTTCAGCCAGTCGATGACGGGCTGGAGATTCAGTTCTTGGTCAGCCACAGGCTCGATTCCACGGCGCCCGGCAGCAGCGGCAGGCGCGCGAGCACCCCGGTCAGGGCCTCGGGCTGGCGGGTCACCGTGGCATGGCTCGCGAACTGCACCGCGAGGATATTTCTTTCGATCAGCGCCGCGACCGCGGCCTGCTCGTTGTAGCGCCGCCAGCCCCAGTGCGCCGGATAGTCATCGGGCAGGAAGATGTCGTGGAAATGCACGCGCACGCCGGCCGGCAGCAGCGGCAGCACGGCGTTCAGCAGGAACTCGACGTCGCTGCCGGGCTTGAGCTGGTGGCTCGAGTCGATGAACAGGATGTCGTTCGCGGCGAGCGCCGGAAAGGCCGCCACGCGCTGCACCGGGGTTGCGATCCACTCGATGTCCAGCCCGGCGAGGGTCGCCCTTGGCTGGGGATCGATCGCGATGATCTCGGTATCGAGCGCGCCGTCCGCGACGGCGCGCGCGAGGAAGCGCGTCGAATGCCCGGAGCCGACCTCCACGATGCGCTTCGGGCGCGTGCTGCGCACCATCGCATAGGCGGCGGCGGCGTCGAGGCGCGGAAACCAGTCCTGGTTCCAGCGTGGCGCGGGGGGCGGCTCGGTTCCGATCGCGTCGAGCGCCGCCGCGTACTGCTCAATCAATCTCAACAACGAGGCCGTCCCGCGCCACGATTGACCCGGGCAGCTCCTGCGCCACCTCGCGCGCGATGGCGTCGAGCAGCTCGTCGTCGTGCTCGGGATCGTGGTGGAAGACCGCCAGCCGCTTGGCGCCCGCGCTGCGGCACAGCCGCACGCCTTCCTGCCAGGTCGAGTGCCCCCAGCCGGTGTAGGTCTCGTACTCGGCGTCGGTGTACATGCTGTCGTAGATCACCAGGTCCGCGCCGGCGATGAGCTCGAGGATGTTGCGGTCGGGCGCGCCGGGCACGTGCTCGGTATCGGTGAGATAGCACACCGAGCGCCCGCCGTACTCGATGCGGTAGCCCGTCGCGCCGTCCGGGTGGTTGAGCGTCGTGGTGCGCACCGCCACGCCGTCGCCCGGCCGCAGCGTCTCGCCGGCCTTGAACTCCCGGTATTCCATGCGCGCGCGGAAGACTTGCGGCGGCACCGGGAAGAGCGGCGCCATCATGAACTCGCCGAGCACCCGGCGCAGCGTCATGCCCTCGGCGAGGTGGCCGGCCCACAGGCGCCAGCGGTTCTGGGGCGCGAAGAACGGCTTGAAGAAAGGCAGCCCGCACACGTGGTCGAAGTGCGTGTGCGTGAGGAACAGGTCGGCGTCCAGAGGGAGAGATGCGTCGCCTGCGAGCGTGTTGCCCAGGTAGCGCAGGCCGGTGCCGGCGTCGAACACCAGGAGGCGCGCGCCGCAGCGCATCTCCACGCACGAGGTATTGCCGCCGTAGCGCGCGGTGCGCGGGCCGGAGCACGCGATGGACCCGCGCACGCCCCAGAAGCGGACCCTGAAGTCGGCCGACATGGGTCAACTATAGCGGGGAATTCGCACTAAGATGCCACCCCGGGGACCCTGGTGGAACGCAGCCTATTCGGCTTCATCATCCGCTACAGCAAGCGCGACCAGCTGCGCATCGTGCCGTTCGTGCTGATGACCATGGTCGTGTACTACGCCTCGCTCGACCTGCCCAAGACCATCATCAACGAGGCGATCCAGGGGCGCAGCTTCCCCGAGGGCGCGCAGACCGCCAAGTTCCTGTGGCTGGAGCTCGGCCGCATCGAGTACCTGTTCGCCCTGTCGATGATCTTCCTCGCGCTCATCGTGCTGAACGGGTGGCTGAAATTCCGCATCAACACCATGAAGGGCTGGATGGGCGAGCGCATGCTCAGGCGCCTGCGTTACGCCCTCTACGACCACATCCTGCGCTTCCCGCTCACGCGCTTCCGGCGCGTGAAGAGCGCCGAGATGGCCACCATGATCAAGGACGAGGTGGAGCCGCTCGGCGGCTTCATCGGCGAGGCGCTCATCACGCCGCTGTTCCTCGGCGGCCAGGCGCTCACCGCGATGTTCTTCATCCTCTACCAGCACTGGGTGCTCGGCCTGGTGGCGCTCGCGGTGGTGGGGGTGCAGGCCTACCTGATCCCGCGCCTGCGCAAGCGCCTGCTGGTGCTCGGACGCGAGCGCCAGCTCACCGCGCGCGCGCTCGCCGGGCGCATCGCCGAGACGGTCGACGGCGCGGCCGAGATCCACGCCAACGCCACCTCGAACTACGAGCGCGCCGAGATCTCGGCGCGCCTCGGGCGCATCTTCAACATCCGCTTCGAGTTCTACCAGCGCAAGTTCCTGATCAAGTTCCTGAACAATTTCCTCTCGCAGGTCACGCCGTTCCTGTTCTACACCGTGGGCGGCTACCTGGTGATCATGGGCCGGCTCGACATCGGCGCGCTGGTCGCCGTGATCGCGGCCTACAAGGACCTGCCCAGCCCGGTGAAGGAGCTGATCGACTGGGACCAGCAGCGCCTCGACGTGGAGGTGAAGTACCAGCAGGTCATGGAGCAGTTCGTCGACGAGCAGGTCGCGCCGCCCGAGATGCAGGCGCCGGCGGAAGCGCCGCAGCTGCCGCACGACGGCGCGCTGCGCGCCACCAACGTCTCGCTCGTCGACGAGAACGGCACGCGCCTGGTCGAGGACGTGTCGTTCGAGGCGCGCCTCGACCAGCACATCGCGATCATCGGCAGGCCGGGCTCCGGCTCGAGCGAGCTCGCGCAGCTGCTCGCGCGCCTGGTGCAGCCGTCGAGCGGCTCGATCGAGCTCGGCGGCACGGACATCACGCGCGCGCCCGAATCGATTACCGGGCGCTGGATCGGCTACGTCGGCTCGCCGGCGTATCTGTTTCCGGCGCGCGTGCGCGACAACGTGCTCTACGGGCTCAAGCACCGCCCGGTGCGGCCCTTCGAAGGCGAGGTTTCCGAGGAGAAGGCGTTCCAGCTGCGCGAGGCGAAGCGCACCGGCAACAGCACGCTCGACATCGACGCCGAGTGGATCGACTACGCGGCGGCGGGCTGCACGGGGCCCGAGGACATCGAGAAGCGCATCCTCGAGCTGCTGCACGCGGTCGACCTCGAGGAGACCATCTTCGAGCTCGGGCTGCGCAGCCGCGCGCAGAAGCACGCCGGCAACGACGTCGCGGAGCGCGTGCTGCAGGCGCGCCGCCAGCTGCGCGAGCGCCTCGAGGGGCTCCACATCGCCGAGTGGGTGGAGCGCTTCGACCCCGCCGAGTACAACCGCAACGCGACGCTCGCCGAGAACCTGCTGTTCGGCACGCCGGTCGGGCGCGTGTTCGACATCGACAACCTGGCCGGCAACGCCTACGTGCGCCACGTGCTGCGCGTCACGGGCCTCGACGAGCTGTTGATCCGCACCGGCCACAAGGTCGCCGAGACCATGGTCGAGCTGTTCAGCGGGCTGCCGCCCGGCCACGAGTTCTTCGCGCAGTACAGCTTCATCAACCAGGACGACCTGCCGCAGTTCGAGGCCATCCTCAAGCGCGCCGGCGAGGTGGGGCTGAAGGGCCTCGCGCCCGAGGACAGCCGCGCGCTGCTCGCGCTGCCCTTCAAGCTGATCGCCACCCGGCATCGTCTCGGCCTGATCGACGAGAGCTTCGAGGCGCGCGTGATCGAGGCGCGCCGGCACTTCGCGCAGCACCTGCCGCGCGAGCTGCGCGGCGCGGTGGAATTCTTCGACCCGGCGCGCTACAACAGCGCGGCGACCCTGCAGGACAACATCCTGTTCGGCAAGATCGTCACCGGGCAGGCCGGCGCGACCGAGCGCATCACGCAGCTGGTGCGCGAGCTGCTCGAGGACCTCGGCCTGCGCCCGATGGTGGTGCGCAACGGCCTGGACTTCCAGGTCGGCGTGGGCGGCGCGCGCCTCGCGGTGGCCGACCGGCAGAAAATCGCGATGGTGCGCGCGATGCTCAAGCGCCCGGCGCTGCTGGTGCTCGACCAGGCCGCGGCGGTGCTCGATCCGGCCTCGCAGCTGCGCGTGGTGGAAGGCGTGCTGGCCGAGCGCAAGGGCCAGGCGGTGGCCTGGGTGCTGTCGCGCCCGGAGTACGCCGACCGCTTCGGCATGGTGCTGGTGATGCAGGGCGGGCGGCTGGTGGAGAGCGGCGCGTTCGCGGAGCTGAAAAGGAAAACCGGATGAGCCTGGAACAGGAAGTCGAGCTGATCAAGAAGTTCCCGATCTTCGCCAAGATCCAGCCGGCGATGCAGAAGCTCCTGTGCTTCAGCGCCGAGCGCCTCACCTACGCCCCCGGCCAGGAGATGTTCAAGGCCGGCGACATGGGCGACGCGGCCTACATCGTGATCGAGGGCCAGGTGGAGATCAGCGTGCCCAGCCCGTCGGGCCCGATCGTGGTCAACACGCTGGGCAAGAACGACATCATCGGCGAGATCGCGATCTTCGGCGACGTGCCGCGCACCGCCACCGCGAGAGCGCAGGCCAAGGTCGAGGCGCTCAAGATCTCGAAGGAGCTCTTCACCAAGATCATCCGCGAGAACCCGGACGCGGCGCTCGAGCTGATCCGCGTGCTGGCCGGGCGCCTCGCCAACACCACCGCGCAGCTTTCACGCACGCTCAGTCAGACCCGCCCCTAGGGTTCGGGGGTCGCTCACCGCGTAGACCGCAAGGCGCTCCGTCTTGCCGCGCACGCGCACCTGGCGCGGCGCGAGGTCGGGAAAATGAGCCGGCTCGATGCCGGCCTCGCGCAGCACCACTTCGGAAACCACCAGCGAGCAGGCGAACGCCTTGGTCATGTTTTCCAGGCGCGCGGCGGTGTTCACCATGTCGCCGATCGCGGAGTAGATCGGCGCTTGCGGCGGCCCCATGGTGCCGACGATCGCCACGCCGGCGTGCACGCCGATGCCGATGCGCAGCGGCTGCTCGAGGTCGGCGGCGAGGCTGCGGCTCAGCGCCTCGATGCGCGCCTGCATTTCCGCCGCGCCGCGCAGCGCGGCCTTGCAGGCCTCGTTCAGCGGCGAATCCAGGCCGTAAAGCGCGAGCAGCCCGTCGCCGCGGAACTGCGCGTAGTAGCCGCCGGTCAGACGCAAGGCGTCATGCATCGCGGCGAAGAACTGGTTCATGACGAACACGGTGTCGTAGGGCAGGCGTCCGTCGGCGAGGCGCGTCGAGTCGCGCAAGTCGACGAACATCGCGACGATCGGCCGCTCGCGGCCTTGCGCGCCGCCGCGCGCGTGGGTCGCGCCGGCCGGCGCCGCGTGCGGCGGCAGAAGCGGCGTGACCGCGACGTCGCGCGTCGGCCGGCACTGGCAGGCGAGGCGCACGTTGGGCGGCGCGTCGATGCGCCCGAGCGCCTGTGCCTCGGCCCGCGAGGGCGCCGGCAGCTGCTCGAGCCCCTCGCTCACGCGCACGCGGCAGGTGGTGCAGCGCGCGCGCCCGCCGCACACCGAGGCGTGCGGCAGCCCCTCGTCGCGGATCGCCTCGAGGATCGAGCGCCCGACCGGCGCGGTGATCACGCGCCCCGAGGCATGGCGCACGCGGTAAGTAGCGCCGATGTGCGTGCGCAGCCAGCGCGCGAGCAGCGTGGCGCCGAGGGCGATCCAGAACCCGTACTCGAGCGCTTCGCGCCAGTGCGTGATGAGCGCGCGGTCGCCATCGGTCATGCCGGCGATGTCGGCGTTGTACTTCGCCATGCCGCCCACGCTCTGGATCGACGGCCACAGATAGGAGCCGGCGCTCGCGAAGCCCGACAGCGCCAGCGCCGGAATGAGCAGCGCGGCGGCGAACGCGAGCGGCATCGCGTTGCGATACCACTCGCGCACGCGCAGCCAGTAATGGATGCCCGCGCACAAATGCCCCCACACCACGAGCAGCAGGAGCACCTGCTTGGTCGTCGACCACTCGCTCGACCAGAGCAGGCCGACGATGCGCTCGTAGTCGATGTTGTGGCCGAGCAGCATCCAGGTGAGCCGCGTGCCGGCGACGTGCGTGACGAGGAGCGGCGGGATCGCCAGGCCGAGCACGAGCTGCGCGGCTTCCCACCACGGCATGCGCAGCGTGCTTCTGCCATAGAGGGAAATCAGCGCGAGGACGAAATGCGTGACCAGCGACCCGTACAGCAGCACGCTGCCCACCGGGCTGCGCCACCACGCGGCGAGCAGGACGCGCAGGCGGTCCATCGCCTCGATCGAGACCACGCCGAGCGAATGGTTGAGGAAATGCCCCACCACGAAGGCCGCGACGATCAGCCCCGTGGCGAGGCGGAGAAGTCTCATCCCTTCAATTGCAGGGACTTGTACTCCAGAAACTCCTCGAGGCCGTACACCCCGGCTTCACGCCCGTGTCCGGATTGCTTGAAGCCGCCGAACGGCGCGTTCAGGTTGAACGCGCCGCCGTTCACGTCCACCTGCCCGGCGCGGATGCGGCGCGCGATGCGCTGCGCGTGCGCTTCGTCCTTCGACCATACCGCGCCGGCCAGCCCGTACGGGCTGTCGTTCGCGATGCGCACCGCCTCGTCCTCGTCCTTGTACGGAATGATCGCGAGCACCGGGCCGAAGATCTCCTCCTGCGCGATGGTCATGCTGTTCTTCACCTTGCCGAACACCGTGGGCCGCACGTAGTAGCCGCCGGCCGGCGCGCCCTCGGGCGGCTCGGCGCCGCCCGCGAGCAGCTCCGCGCCTTCGTCGACGCCCTTCTTGATGTAGCCGCGCACGCGCTCGAGCTGCGCGAGCGAGCTGAGCGGCCCGAGGCGCGTCTTCTCGTCGAGCGGATCGCCCGGCACGAAGCTCTTCGCCGCCTCGGCCGCCAGCTTCGCGGCCTCTTCATAGTTCTTTTCCGGGACCAGCATGCGGGTGAGCGCGGTGCAGGTCTGCCCCGAGTTGAGGTAGCAGCCGTTCACCGTGCCCTTCACCGCCGCGGCGAGGTCGGCGTCCTCGAGGATCACCGAGGCGCTTTTCCCGCCCAGCTCCAGTGCCACACGCTTGATGGAAGCAGAAGCCAATTCTGAAATCCGCTTGCCGGCGCGCGTCGAGCCGGTGAAGGAAATCATGTCGACGCCGGGATGCTTGACCAGTGCCTCGCCGGCTTTCGGGCCGAGGCCGGTGACCACGTTGAACACGCCCTTGGGCAGCCCCGCGATCTCGATCACCTCGGCGAGCACGAAGGCGTTGAGCGGCGCGATCTCGGAGGGCTTGAGCACCACGGTGCAGCCGGCGGCGAGCGCCGGCGCCACCTTCAGCGTGATCTGGTGCAGCGGGTAGTTCCACGGCGTGATCGCGCCGACCACGCCGACCGGCTCGCGCACCACCAGCGAGTTGCCGACCTTCTCCTCGAACTTGAACTCCTTCGCGATCTTCGCGTAGTTGGCGAAGTTGGCGATCGGCAGGCCGACCTGGATGCGCGCGGCGAGCTTGAGCGGCATGCCGACTTCCTGCGCGATCATCTTCGCCAGCTCGTCGGCGCGCGCCTTGAGGCCGGCCGAGATCTTGTCGAGGAAGCCCGAGCGCCACTCCGCCGAGCCGCCGCTCCAGCCTTCGAACGCGTTGCGCGCCGCCGTCACCGCGGCGTCGACGTCCTTGTCCTCGCCGAGCGGCACGCGCCCCATGCGCTCGCCGTTGCCCGCGTTGAACACGTCGATGGTGTGCTTGGTGGACGGCGCGACCCACGCGCCGCCGATGAAGAACCGGTCCCGGATAAGCATTCGATATTCTAGCTATACTCGACGCATGCCCCGGAAGGCCAAAGCGGCGCTGTGCCGCGCGCATAACGCGCCTGTAGTGGTGGAGACCATCGCGGTCGACGCGCCGAAGCGCGGCGAGGTGACGGTGAAGCTCGGCGCGTGCGGCGTGTGCCACTCCGATCTTTCCGCGATCACCGGCACCATCGCGCTGCCGTTGCCGCTCGTGCTCGGCCACGAGGGCGCGGGCGTGGTCGAGGAAGTCGGCGAGGGCGTGAGCGGCCTCGCCAAGGGCGACCACGTGGTGTTCTCGTTCATCTACATGTGCGGCAAGTGCCGCTTCTGCGTGGCGGGCCGCCCCGTGCTGTGCCTGGAGCAGGGCAAGGCGCTCACCACCCCGCTCGAGGGCACGCCGCGCACGCGCGATGCGTCCGGCGCGCCGCTCAACATCTTCTCCGGCTGCGGCTCGATGGCCGAGTACGCCACCGTGTCGGCGGAGAACCTGATCAAGATCGATCCCAAGATCCCGCTCGATTGCGCGGCGCTGGTGGGCTGCGGCGTCACCACCGGCGTCGGCGCGGTGTTCAATACCGCGAAAGTCGCGCCCGGCTCCTCGGTCGCGGTGTTCGGCTGCGGCGGCGTCGGCCTGTCGGCGATCCAGGGCGCGCGCATCGCCGGCGCGGAGAAGATCATCGCCATCGACACGCTGCCCGCCAAGCTCGAGATGGCGAAGGCTTTTGGTGCCACCGACCTGCTTCCCGCTACGGAAGATGTCGTCAAACCCCTTAAGAAACTCACCGGCGGTGGCCCGGACTACGCGTTCGAATGCGTCGGCTCGGGCGAGCTCGCGGGCGCGGCGTACCGCGCGATCCGCCGCGGCGGGCTCGCGGTGGTGGTGGGCGTCGCGAAGCCGAGCGACTCGACGAGCGTGCGCACCATGACGCTGCCGTTCGAGGAGAAGACGCTGACCGGCAGCTATTTCGGCTCGTGCGTGCCGCGCGTCGACTTCCCGCGCATGCTGTCGCTCTACCTGGCGGGCAAGCTGAAGCTCGAGGAGCTGATCACGCGGCGCTACTCGATCGACGAGGCGCCGCAGGCGTTCGCCGACCTGCAGGCCGGCAGGAACGCGCGCGGGGTGATTGTTTTCTAAGGATGGCGTCGCGCATCCTGGTCGTGGACGACCAGCGCACCAACGCCGAGATGGTGTCCGGCCTGCTGCGCAACCTCGGCTATGAGGTGGAGGTCGCGCTCGACGCGCAGAGCGCGCTCGACACGGTGCGCAGCAAGGGCACCGACCTGGTGATCTCCGACATCCTGATGCCGATCATGGACGGCTACGAGCTGTGCCGGCGGCTGCGCGCCAACCCGGCCACCACGCTGCTGCCGGTGATCCTCGTCACCTCGGCCGATCCGCAGACCGAGCGCGTGAAGGGGATCGAGGCGGGCGCCGACGACTTCATCGCCAAGCCCGTGAACTGGGCCGAGCTGTTCGGCCGCGTGAAGCGCCTGCTGCAGGTCAAGTCGCTGCAGGACGAGATCAAGGAGCTGAACGCGCAGCTCGAGCAGCGCGTGCGCGAGCAGGTCGCGCAGCTCGAGCGCCTGTCGCGCATGAAGCGCTTCTTCTCGCGCGCGGTGGCCGAGGCGATCGTGGCGGGCGGCGAGGAGCTGCTCGAGCCGCACCGGCGCGAAATCACCGCGGTGTTCCTCGACCTGCGCGGCTTCACCGCGTTCACCGACCGCGCGGATCCCGACGAGGTGATGGACCTGCTGCGCGAGTACCACGCCACGCTCGGGCGCACGGTGGACGAGTTCGGCGGCACCCTCGAGCACTTCGCCGGCGACGGCGTGATGATCTTCTTCAACGACCCGATCGAGGTCGACAGGCCGGCCGAGCGCGCGATCCGCATGGCGCTCGCGCTGCAGCGCGCCTTCAACCCGATCGCCCAGGCCTGGGCGAAGATCGGGCACGAGGTCGGCCTGGGCATCGGCATCGCGCAGGGCGACGCCACGCTCGGGGTGATCGGCTTCGAGCAGCGCTGGGAGTACGCGGCGATCGGCAACGTGCCGAACCTCGCGGCGCGGCTGTGCGGCGCGGCGCACGCCGGCGAGATCATCCTCGACGGCCAGACCGAGCAGGACATCGTGCACATCGCCGAGACCGAGTTCGTCGGCGCGCTCACGCTGCGCGGCTTCCAGCAGCCGGTGCCGGCGTTCAGGCTGAAGAAGATGCGCGACTAGACGGCTTGCGGCTCGCGTCGATGTCGGCGAGCTTGGAGCACTCCTCGCAGAGGTTGCCCCACCACAGCGGCTTGTCCAGCTCGTAGTAGTTCTCGGCGGGCCACAGCGGGCACTTCTCGTGGAAGTGAGAAACGTGCGTGCCCTTGAGGATGCGGAAATTCACCTGCCGAATTTCAGACGCGCGCGAGCTCCGGCACGACGTTCTCCAGCATCGCGTCAGCCGCCACGCAGCATGCCCCCCAGCGTGGTGAAGAGCAGCACGAGCAGCGCGAAGGTCGCGACGTGCTCGAGCGGCGCGCTCTTCTCGGAGCGCGGCGGCAGCGTGGAGCTCACGCACAGCCAGCCGCCCCACGCGATGCCGGCGAACAGCAGCACGCGGATGATCCAGATCAGCGCTTCGGCGAATTCTTCGGGCATGGCACCAAGCTACGCGCGCGCCCCGCCGGCCTTCAATGAACGGCTGCGCTGCCTGCCTGTGATGGATTACCAGCGCGGCGGCGGCTTGCGC
>Ga0247825_10003147_pt1 | contig 10899 bp, 8 predicted proteins | sample 13C_Vanillin_Day_FD_194413 | JGI IMG/M metagenome (GOLD analysis project Ga0247825, IMG submission 194413) | Soil microbial communities from agricultural site in Penn Yan, New York, United States - 13C_Vanillin_Day48 | ecosystem: Environmental > Terrestrial > Soil > Agricultural land | place... | reverse complement strand
GTCGCGCATCAAGGCCATGCTCAACTTCGACATGGTCGGCGTTGGCTCCGAGGGTTGGTGGCTAATCGGCTCGTCCGAGTTGCAGCGCCAGATGGGCACCCTCGCAGGCGAGCTTCAGATCGAGGATGTCGAGCCGAGCACCCTGATCCGGGGCCTCAGTAGCGACCACGCCGCCTTCATCGAAGGTGGTATCCCGGCGCTCATGTTCCACCGCTGGGAAGACAACCTCCTGCACACCCCCCAGGACGTCTCCGGCCGCGTCGACGCCGAGTACCTCGAAGAAGCAGCGCGCATGGGCGTGGCCATGCTCCAGGACCTCGCCACTGGGAGCTAACCTCGCTTCACCGGCTCTCTGGCGCGATGAACCATGTCATCTATAGAGGTGGTTGCTCGCCAGGCGTGCCCCTTCGACTAGTGCCTCTAGCTTGGCCCACTGTACTTCCGGGTGTACTCGGACCAGGTTCCAATTCTGTGAGAAGCCGCAGTCCGTACCAGCTATGACGTTCTCAGGGCCAACGAGACCTGCGAACTTTTCGATGCGCTGGGCAACCAAACGGGGATGCTCGACCACATTGGTGGAGTGGCTGACGACGCCTGGAATAATGATTTTCCCATCGGGCAGCTTGGTGTCCTGCCAGACTTCCCACTCGTGCTCATGGCGGGGGTTCGCAGCCTCGATGGAGTAGGCCTGCGCCTTCACTTTGAAGAGGAGATGGACTATCTGCTCTAGCGGGACGTCCCACGTGTGAGGGACGTTCTGACTTCCCCAGCAAATGTGATAACGAATCCGCTCCTCTGGAATACCATCTAGCGCGTAGTTCAGCGCCTCGATACACATTTCCACATATGCGCGGTAATCCTCCTCACTGCCTCCGGAAGTCATCCGCGTGTACTGGACAGGGATGAATGCATCATCCACCTGGAGCAAGAACCCAGCGTCCACGATCGCCTGGTACTCCAGCTTCATCGCTGCCGCTATAGCAAAGAGGTACTCTTCCTCGGTCTTGTAGTAGTTGTTTGTGCGGGTGGCCTGAATGCTGCATGGGGCCGCAACGGGCATGAAAGCCTCATCCACGTCTACGCCTCCTAGCGCCGCCTTGAAGTTGGCGATATCGCGCTCGACGGCGTCTTGGCCCTTGTAGGTGATTGGGCTAGTGCAGCGCATAGCGATTGAAATTGGCACCTCATCCGTGAGGCTGGCATCCTCGTTTCCCGGCAGCCAGGCACTGCGCTCCATTTGGTTGTATGCCTTGTAGAATCCGGCGAAGCGATCCCGGTCTGGGCCGGCAAAGCCCGCAATCATATTGCCGTACGGCGAGTCGACCCTCTCGAGGCCCCCGAGACGCTCGCTGACATACGACGTCCAGCCTCGCTTGCCGAACTCGCCGTCGCTCGGCACGTCAATCCCGGCATCCGCCTGCTGCCGCACCACAGAAGCGACCGCGCCCGGCAGGAGGAGGTTGAGCTCGGCGGCATCGACCGTTTCGCCAGCTTCCGCCTTACGCATGTAATTCACGATCTCCACTGGGCGTACAAGACTTCCAACATGGGTGGTTAGGGTGCGCTCCGTGCTTCGTTTCACCGGACTCCTCCTTACCTTTCTTGCCCTCCATAACAGGAGCTTCGCGCTCGCGGCCAATCCTATTCGCGAATGGTTGCTTTAGCCAGTAATCCGGATCAATTGTGAAGTCCTTGGGACTTCGCAACCCTTGCTCCCATATCGCCACTGGGCTCAGACTTACCCCATTCCCGCTAGCCATCAGCAGTCGTGAACGGGCGCATCGCGCACTAGAGGAGTTTCGGAATGAAAATCGGGTTCATCGGTCTCGGTCGCATGGGATACCACATGGCGCGCAACCTCGCCGCCGCCGGCCACGAGGTTGCGGCCTACGACGTCCTGCCGGAGGCTGTAGCGCGCGTCGCCGAGACGCCCGGAATTCGCGCCGGCACCAGCGTCGCCGACGTTGCGCGCGATGCCGATGTGGTCTGCAGCTCACTGCCGTCGCCTCAGTCCGTTGAGGAGATCGTCCTGGACGAGGGCGGCCTCGCCGACTCCATGCGCGAGGGCGCCATCTACATCGACCTCTCGACCAACGCGCCTGCGGTGGTACGCAAGTTGTCGCCAATCCTCGCCGAGAAGGGGATCAAGATGCTCGACGCCCCGGTCGCCGGTGGTACCGGTGGCGCCGAGAAGGCGACGCTGTCGATCATGGTCGGCGGCGACGAGGTTCTTTACAACGAGATGCAGCCCGTCCTTGGCGCCCTCGGCAACAAGCTCTTTTACTGCGGCGACATCGGCGCCGGGTCGGTAGTGAAGCTGTGCAACAATATCGCCGCCCAGGGCTACAACATGGTCCTCGGCGAGGTGCTGACGATGGGCGTCAAGGCCGGCGTCGAACTGAAGACGCTCGCGACCGTCATCGGTTCGAGCACCGGCACGTCGCAGCGCCTGATCAACGCCTACCCCACCGGCCTGTTCAAGCGCGCCTTCTTGCCCGCGCCCTTCTCCCTCATCCTCTCGAACAAGGACACGCGTCTCGCTCTCGAACTCTCGCACGAGGTCGACGTCCCGATGGCCGTCGGCGAGCTCGTCTACAAAGACCAGATGGAGCTTCTCGAACGCGGCCTCGGCGAGCTGAGCACCGACGCCCTCGTCCAGATGCAAGAAGAGCGAGCCGGCATCGTCCTCGAGATCGACGAAAAAGACCTGCCGCTGCAGTTCATGCAGTTCCAGGCCCAGCAGCCGGCAGTCGCGCCAAAGAAGGACGCGTAGGCAGGGTCAGGTCGCGGCAGAAATTGTTGTAGGGGTCCAGCATGCTGGACCCCTACAACGTTTGGTACTTGTAAGCTCAGCGTCTACTTGCCCCAGAGTTCCTTCGTCGCAAGACGGGCGCCTTCGGACATCGCCTTGAACTTCGCCCACGCCACCTCCGGGTGGCCGACGCGAGAGCCCATGCCGCAGTCCGTGCCGGCGATCACGTTCTCGCGGCCCATCGCCTTCGCGTAGCGCACGAGGCGCTGTGCGACCAGCTCGGGGTGCTCGATGTGGTTGGACACGTGGCTGACCACGCCCGGCATGTACGACCTGCCCTCGGGCAGCTTCACCGTCTCCCATAGCGCCCAGTCGTGGTCGTGCTGCGGGTTCGCGGCTTCGACCGAGATGCACTCCGCCTTGACCATGAGGACGAGGTCGACGATGTGCTTCAGCTCGATGTCGTCCATGTGGGGGCCGTGCTGGCTTCCCCAGCAGGTGTGGAAGCGGATGCGGTCCTCGGGCAGGCCCGCGAGGCCGTGGTTCAGCGCCTCGATGCGCACCTGGGCGTACTTGTGGTACTCCGCGATGCTCATCTCCGGGTACATCTGCCAGCCGTCCGGCAGGTCCGGGTCGTCGATCTGGAGGACAAAGCCGGCGTCGATAATCGCCTTGTACTCTTCCTTCATCGCCTCGGCGATCGCGAAGAGCATCTCCTCGTCCGATTTGTAGTACTCGTTACGCAGCCAGTGCTCCATCGTGCCTGGTGCGACAGCGGGCAGGTACGCCTCGACGTCCAGCCCCTCGACAGCGGCCTTAAGGTTGCGGATGTCCTCTTCGTAGTGCTCCTTGCCGATGTAGCTGATCGGCCCGGTGCAGAAAACCATCGCGCGACGCCCGCCCGCCGCAGCGACGGTGCCACCACCCTGCGCTCCCGGCTGAGCCTGGTTGCCGCCCTTGGGCGTGCCACCGGGGCGAGCGGGGAAGCCCAGCTTGCCGAACTCCGGGAAGCTGATGCGATCGCGGCCCTGCACGTCGTGGGGCTTGGGACCTTCGCCGGGGGCGAACTCCCGTACCTCGATACCGCTGATGCGGGACCGCGGGTAGCTCGAAAAGCCATCGCGCTTGCCAAGCTCGCCGTCGTTGACGACGTCGATTCCGACGTCGACCTGCTTGCGCACGACTTCCTTGACCGCGGCGGGCAGTGCCTTCTTGAACTCCTCGGCGCGATTGGGGTCCTGCATCATGGCGCGCAGGTCGTCGGGGCGCGGAAGCGTACCGGCGTGCGACACGATGATGCGATCTGTAGAGCGTCTCATAGCAGTCCTCTCTGATAGGGCTTACGTGGAAAGATGCGGGGAGCGAGGCAGAGCTTAACCCACGCCCCGCGTTACGTCACGCCTAAAACGTTTGGGGCGTGTCGGTGAGAGATCTCTTCGGCTGGCCTGACTGCAGCCCGTAGACGGCGTCTCCGCAGGCATGAGCCCCTCAGACAACGAGGGCCGTTTCTTGGACCATCCTGAGCCTCTGCCAGCGGTGCTGCGAATAAGAAGACGCGCTCTGACGCCGGCGCCCTACGTCACGTCGTCGCCTTGGAGCGCCATCTCGATCTCCCCATACGCCTCGGGCCGCAGCCCGTCCCCGTCGAGCATCGCCGCAAGCCGTCCCTCAGCCTCCAGGTGTTCGAGGTGCTCCGCGAGCGCGAGCTTCGAGTACGTGACGGCCCGCAGCCCCTCGAATCGCGATGAGAGGTCTGCGAGGACGGCGCCAATCGCCTCGCCGCCATGGCCGCCGTGCGCTTCGCACTCGACTTCGTAGTGACGGACTTGCCGGCGGCCGCCGGTGAAAACGACGCGGTCGACGTCCAGTTCGGCAACCACCGTGCCCAACGCGCCGGCGAGTTCGAGCGCGGTCCGATGGTTGGTGCGAGCTGCCTTCGCGTGTAGGTCCAGGGACTCTAGTGCCGCTGCGGCGCCATGCGTCGAATCGATGCGGGAAGTGTTCAGCGTCACGCCGCCTTCCCGCACAGCCTGGAGCACGTTCTCCAGCGCCCCGGGCGACCACTCAAGCTCAAGCTCGGAGCGCGATACCACGCCCGACTCGATGCTCGCGTCGCCCTTCAGGGTGAGGCGGTCGCGGCCGTCTTCGCCCCGGATGCGCAGGGCGAGCTTGGCACCGGCGAGGTCGCGCTCCGGCGTATCGAAGTAGGCGTCGGACAGGGAGTGCTCCGAGCGGTGTGCCACCGTGAAGCCGCCTATCGCAGGCAGCGCGGCAATCGCTTCGATGACCTCGCGGCGGTTGGGCGAGGTGAGTACCAGCTTGCCTTCGACTTCGTCAGGCATACCCCAGTTTCGCATAGCCAGTTGAGCTACTGGTCGGTCCGGTAGTGTTCACCACGGCTGCGGGCCTGCAGTGCTGTTATCTCGCGGCCGTCCACACCGAAGCGGTGCAGCACGTGGCGCACAAATTCCAGACTCGACTCGAACTCAGGGTCGACGACCTCCGAGACGCCGACTTCGCGCAGAAGCCGCTGAGTACCGCCTCCGGAGCCGCCTCGCGCAACGATGTCGATGCGTGGATTGAGCGTGCGCGCAACCCGGGCAGCCAGCAGGGCATCCCTGACCTGGGCGAAGGTGAGCGCCAACATGCGTGCGTCGGCGATGCCCGCCTGTTCCAGCACCTCCGGGTTCGTGCAGTCGCCGAACACGGCGTCGTAGCCGGCTGCGCGTACGCGGTCGATAACGAAGGGGTCGTATTCAACGATCAGGAACGGCAAGCCGCGTCCTTCGAGGACCCGCGCGAGGTTCGCGCCGCCCGTGCCGAACCCGCAGATCACGGTGTGACGTCGCAGGTCGGGCGCTTCCTCTGCCGATAGCTCTGTGTAGCGCCGCTCGGCGAAACGGACGAATCCGTCGAACTTGACCAGCCACTTTTCCAGCACGTCGATGTTGCGGAAGAAAAACGGGTTCACCGCGATCGAGAGGATCGAGCCGGCCAGCACCAGGTTGTTCGCCTCCTGAGGCAGCACGTCCAGCGACAACGCGAGCGTCGCGAGGATGAACGAGAACTCCCCAACCTGTGCCAGCGCCGCCGATACCGTGAGCGCCGTCCGCACCCCGTAGCCGGCCCCCGTGACGATGGCAAAGGACGCCAATGTCTTGCCAACCACGATGATCAACACCGTTCCCAGCACGTGCAAAGGCTCATCGACCAGGATGCTGGGGTCGAAGAGCATGCCGACGGAGACGAAGAACAAGACCGCGAATGCATCGCGCAGCGGCAACGCTTCCAGGCCGGCGCGATGGGAAAGGTCGGACTCGTTCAGCACGATGCCGGCGAGGAAGGCGCCAAGAGCCAACGATGCGCCGAACAGTTCCGACGATCCGAAGGCAACCCCCAGCGCTATCGCGAGGATGGCTAGCGTGAACAGCTCTCGCGAACCGACGCGCACGACCTCCGTGAGCAACCACGGGATCACCCGCCGTCCGAAGATGAGCATGAGCACGATGAACAGGGCGGCCTGGAAAAGTGCCAGCGCGACTTCGAGCACCTTGCTGTCCCCAGCCAGGCCCGTAAGCAGGCCCGGGCTGCTTCCTTCCGATCCGGCGAAGGCAGGCAGGAGCACGAGGATCAGGACCGTGAAGAGGTCCTCAACGATCAGCCATCCCACCGCCACATGCCCGGCATGCGAATCGAGGATGTTGCGATCCTCCAGCGCGCGCAAGAGCACGATGGTGCTGGCTACCGAAAGACAAAGACCGAAGATGATCCCCTCGGTGGCAGACCATCCCCAGAGCTGACTGACACCGAAGCCGAGCAGCGTCGCCGTCGCACTCTGACCCACAGCACCGGGCACGGCGATCGGCCCCACCGCGACCAATTCTTTCAACGAAAAGTGCAGTCCGACGCCGAACATGAGCAGGATGACGCCGACCTCAGCAAGTTGCAGCGCCAGGTCAGCATCGGCCGCGCCGCCGGGCGTATTAGGGCCGATGGCGACGCCTGCAAGCAGGTAACCAAGAATTGGCGGTAGCCCGAAGCGCACAGCGATCAAGCCACCGCAAAACGCGGCGACGAAGGCGACCACGAGCGTAACGATCAGCTCAGAGTGGATCATCTAGCCGAGAATTCGGCCTTTGGGACTGTCGGGGTTGGCGACAAGTTCACAAGTAATGTTAATGGAAATTACTGAGGGCCGGAATCCTGAAATCGCGTCGTATGTATCGATTCGGCACGAATCGCGGAGTTAGGCGGATGTGGCGGGCAGCGCCACCGGCCGATTCTCCTGTAGGATGGATGTAGCGTTACTCGGACGCATTCCCCTGACTCGCTCCATTCCAGAATCCCTCTTCCCTTCGGGTAGAATGAATAGTTGATGACTACGCAAAAAGCCGATTACTACGAGACTCTAGGCGTTGGACGCGACGCGACTGGTGATGAAGTAAAGCGCGCCTTCCGCCGCCTGGCGATGGAATACCACCCGGACCGCAACTCGGAACCGGGCGCAGAAGCGAAGTTCAAAGAGATCAACGAGGCCTACGAGGTTCTCTCCGACCAGGAGCGGCGCGCCACGTACGACCGCTTCGGGCACGCCGGCCTCGATGGCAACATGGGCAGCCGCGGCTTCGACGGGTTCGGCCCCTTCGGTGGCTTCGGCGACATTTTCGACGCCTTCTTCGGCGCCGCCAGCCAGACCCGCCGCCGCGCCCCTACCCGAGGCGCCGACCTCCAGGTCGCCATCGACCTCACCTTCGAAGAATCCGCCTTCGGCACCGCCAAGCAGGTCATGGTCAACCGCACCGAGCTTTGCTCGCATTGCGAAGGCCTGCGTGCGGAGCCCGGTACCGAGCCGGTGCGCTGCACGATGTGTGAAGGCCTCGGCGAGGTACGCCGTGTCCAGCGCAGCGTCTTCGGCCAGTTCATCAACGTCACCGCCTGCGACCGCTGCCGCGGCGAGGGCTGGACGATCCCGACACCCTGTAGCAAGTGCCGTGGCACCGGCCGCGAGCGCGTCTCCCGTACCCTCGAAGTTAAAGTGCCGGCCGGCGTCGACAACGGCTCGCAGATCCGGCTCACGGGCGAAGGCGAGCTCGGCAGCTACGGTGGCCCGCGCGGCAGTACCTACGTCATCCTCCGCGTCGCGCCGCACCCGCTGTTCGAGCGCTACGAGGACGACCTCCACTTCCGCCTCAACATCAACTTCGCCCAGGCAGCTCTCGGCGACGAGCTGGAAATCCCCACGCTCGAGGGCGACCAGAAGCTCAAGGTCGCGGCAGGCACTCAGAGCGGCGAAGTCATGACCCTGCGCAACAAGGGCGTCGCCCACCTGCGCGGCGGCGGCCGCGGCGACCTCCACGTCCACGTCCAGGTGAACACCCCGCGCAAGCTCTCGAACGACCAGAAGAAGCTCCTCCAGCAGCTGTCTGAGTCGCTGGAGCACGACGAGGGCGGCAAGAACCTGTTCTAGAAGGTGAAGGACGCCTTCGGCGGTTAACACTGAGTGTAGACGTGGGTCAGCCCCATACTTGTCATGTTGAGCGAAGTCGAAACATCCGAGCACCCTGTTGGATGTTGGATGCGAGAGAGCGCAACGACGCGCACGTGCGCTGAGTTCTTACCGAGGCGTCAACGACGTGCTCAGATGTTTCGACTTGGCTCAACATGACAAATCCATTTGTGCAGCTTTGACCCCGCTCTCAAACCAACCTGAACCAAGAACTGAACTAAAACCAATGACTGACAACTCCCACGCCTTCTGGACCGAAGTCACCGTGCGCGTCCGCCGCGACGCCTCCGAGGTCGCGGCCGAGCTGCTGCAGGACCTTACCGGCCGTGGTGTGACCATCGAACCGCCGATATTGGCCCTCGGCCCCGACGAAGGCTACGTCCTCGACGAAGCCGCCCCTGAGACCCTGCGTGCCTACATCCACGGTCCCGTCTCAGATGCCCAGCGCTCCGACCTACTCGACGCGCTGCGTGCCGAGGTCGGTGACGCCCTCGAAGGCGACGCCGAGTGGGGCACGATCCGCGAAGAGGACTGGGCCGAGACCTGGAAAGAGCACTACGACATCGAGAAGGTCGGCCGCGTTGTCATCCGGCCGGCCTGGAAGGACTACACCTCGCAGCCCGGCGAGATCGTCGTTAGCCTCGACCCCGGCATGGCCTTCGGCACCGGCCAGCACCCAACCACGCGCATGTGCATCCAGGGCTTGCAAGACAAGATGAAGCCCGGCGACTACGTGCTCGACCTCGGTTCCGGCTCCGGCATCCTCGCCATCGCCGCCATCGCCCTCGGCGCGAAGTCGGTGCTTGCAACGGACACGGAGGAGCAGGCGGTGCAGGCTTCGAACGAGAACGCTGCCCTCAACCAGATGCAGGACGCAATCATCGTGCGCCCCGGCTCGATGGAGGCGGTCGGCAGCGACGGCCCCTTCGACCTCGTCCTCGCCAACATCAACGCCGCCGCTGTCTCATCGCTGGCCGCCGCGATGGTCTCAGAGATGAAGCCCGGCGCCTGGCTTTTCGCCGGCGGCGTGATCAACGAGCGCGAGGTGATGGCCCGAGCCGCCCTCGAAGCCGCCGGCCTGCGCATCGAGCGCGTCATGTCCGAAGGCGACTGGCGCACCTTCGTCGCCCAGAAGTAGCGTGATCCAGAAAGGTTCTTGAACCCCCTCCCTGTAAACGGGGAGGGGGCAGGGGGAGGGGTCTTAGGGCCCGACTTCTGTCCCGGCCAGCCACAGGCGACCGTCCACTTCGATGCCCCGCACAATGACCTCCCAGTGCAGGTGCGGCCCGGTCACGAGGCCGGTACTCCCGATCTTGGCGATCAACTGGCCCGGCGTTACTGTCTGTCCTTCGCTGACCAGGAACTCCGATAGGTGGTGGTACGCAGTCATTACCCCGGCGCCGTGGTCGAGCACGACCGAGTTGCCGCGCACCTGTAGCTCCGCCACGAGTACGACCTTTCCCGCAGCCGCGGCGTAGACATCGTCGCCGATGCCGCCGACGAAGTCCGTGCCCTTGTGGTAGTCCGTCACCGGCCCGTTGTTGTAGCTGCGCCCCTCGCCGTAGATGCCGCTGACGGCGCCTGCGGCAGGCTTGATGAAGGCGCCGTTCCACAGACGTTGAGCCGTGTACCCGGAGAACACCGCCGCGCGCCGGGCGATTTCGTTGTTGACGATGTCGGGTGCGAGTAGCGAGGCCGTGTTCGGGTCGAGGGTGATGTACTCGACGGGGAAGTCCCGGTCGACGATGGCGATGCTGCGTGCGATCGATTCCGTCGCTGCCTGCGCTGAGGCCTTGTACGCGATGGTCACCGGCGCCAGGCCCGGCGAGCTAAAGGCGCCGACGCCGATGATCGCCCACCACCGTTCTCCGTCCTTGAGCATCGGGTACTGCCTACCGCCGAAACTGACCGTCGCGTTAGTCGCAGGTTCGTTGAAGTACACGACTGAGTGGCCGCCCTGCACCAGCTCCGGCGGGTCGAAAACGACCGGCTCCAGCGGTGCAGGCGTGGCTGTCGCGGCCGGTGCCTGCGTGGGCGGTCGAGTGACGGGCACGAGCGTGGCACCAGATGCCGGAGAGCTGACCGCGGCGGGGAGCGTCGCAATCGCCCCAGAGGTCGCGCTGGGAGGTGTCGTCGGGAACGATTCCACCGTGGGCGGCGTAGTAGGGACGGAGGTCAGTGTGACGATGGGGATGGTTGGCCGAGCATCGTCACCGCCGCATGCCAGCGCTGCGAAGACAAAGGGGACAACCACTCCGAGCACCCATCGACGGCGGGACGTCATCGGGTCGATTTTACCGGAACGGAGTCCTTGTTACATAAGGAAGAACTTGAGGGTGAGGCCGGGCCGAAGTTTCAAGTTTGGGCGCTTATCGGCACTTAGCATGGCCTTAATAACCATTGCCTATGCCCTTTGCTATAATTCGCGGCAACGTCGGCCCAGTGATCTAAATGCGCGCTCAGGCACGCATTTTTATATAGTGGATCAACCGGGGCCTGCGGGGGGCAGGGATACAGGTTCGGAGCGAGGCAGCGTGGAAGACCCTAAGATCATCGCCGAGCGATTACTGGGCAACGTACAGAAGGTCATCATTGGTAAGGAGGCAGAGGTCCGGTTGACGGTCACCTGCCTCTTATGCGC
>Ga0247825_10003146_pt1 | contig 10901 bp, 10 predicted proteins | sample 13C_Vanillin_Day_FD_194413 | JGI IMG/M metagenome (GOLD analysis project Ga0247825, IMG submission 194413) | Soil microbial communities from agricultural site in Penn Yan, New York, United States - 13C_Vanillin_Day48 | ecosystem: Environmental > Terrestrial > Soil > Agricultural land | place... | reverse complement strand
GCCGACGGCACGCTGGCGCTCTACAACGGTGATCTCGAACGGGCCCGCTCTCGCCTCGACACCGCGCTCGCAGAGTTCCGCGAACGTGGCGAACGCACACTCGAAACCAGCGCCCTGTACCTGTTGGGGACGACCTATGGACTGTCCGGCTCGACGGAGCAGGCTGTCGAAAGCCTCGAGCGTGTTCTCGCAATCACGGAAATGCACGGCGAGAAGGTGTATCGATCGCATTCACTGTGGGCCCTGGGAATCGCGGTGTGGCAGCAGGGTGACGCCGATCGCGCGGTCCGGCTTCTCGACCAGTCGCTGGAGCTGACCCGGCAAGTGCACAGTCCCCGCTTCGCCGCTGCCTGCCTCGCGGCGCTGGCCTGGATCGCGTGCGAGCGACGCGACGCCGCCCGGGCCGCAGTGCTGATGGGAGCCGCGGAGGGATTGGCGCGATCGGTGGGCAGCGCTGTGGTCATTCATTCCAATCTTCTCGTATACCAACAGAACTGCGACCAGGAAGCGCGGAAGCGGCTCGGGGGCACAGTATTCGAGGAGGCCCACCGCAAGGGCCGAAGCCTGAACTTCTATGCGGCAATCGCCTACGCCCTCCTCGAGCGACAGTCCGGCACCCCCGCACCCGCCGGCGACGCGTCGCCACGACTGACCAAGCGGGAACGCCAGGTCGCCGACCTCATCGCCGAAGGCCTGACCAATCAGGCCATCGCCGACCGCCTGGTGATCTCACCCCGCACCGCGCAGGGGCACGTGGAGCACATTCTGGCCAAACTCGGCTTCACCTCCCGGACGCAGGTTGCGGCTTGGGTCGTAGAGCAGGCGCACGACTAGGTCGTAGGTAGGGCTGAACTGTCGCGGTGTCTCAGACGCGGTGCTGCGATGGCTGCGGCGATGAGGCAGGCGATGGCGCCGAGGAGTAGTCCTGCGCGGCCGCCCCATTGCTGACATACCCATCCGACGATGGGCCCGCCTACGGCTGTGGATCCGATGAACGCCATGCCGAACAGGGCCATCACTCGTCCGCGTGTGGTCGCTGCGGCCGCGAGTTGCAGCGTGCTGTTGGTCGTGGAGGTGAAGGCGACGCTGCATGCTCCCACGCAGGCCATGACTACGAGCATGACCCACAGGTTGGGAGCGAGGGCGGCGACGAGGAGGAGCGCTCCGAAGGCGGTTGCCGTGAGAACGAGCGGCCGGGTTCCGGTGCGACCCCAGGCTGCGACGGCGAGGCCACTCACCACGGATCCAGCGCCCATTGCCGCGGTGATGAAGCCGTACGCGCCCGGGCCGGCGTCGAGGGTCTGGTCGGCGATCACGGGCAGGATCACCGGGAACTCGAGGGCGAAACAGCCGATCAGGGCCATCATGGTCAACGGTACGGCCAGCTGAGGGGTGCGTCGGACGTACGTGAGTCCTTCGCGGAGCTGACCGCGGGCCCGGGCCGTCGGTGGTGACGGGTTCAGCTGTGCCACGTCGAGCGCGAGCAGGGAGGCGACGACGGCCACGAAACTCGCAGCGTTGAGGAGGAAACACAGACCGACACCGCCGGCGGCGATGACGAGTCCGGCGGCGGCGGGCCCGATCATCCGGGCGGTGGAGTTGAGCACCGATTGCAGGCTGACGGCGTTGCGAAGGTGGTCGGCCTCGACCATCTCGAGCAGAAACGATTGGCGTGTCGGGTTTTCGAAGCACTGGTTCAGGCCGAGGACGAGCGCGAGAACGTAGACGTGCCAGAGCTGGACTGCTCCGGTGACGGTGAGAACGCCCAGGATCAGTGCTTGCACACCCATCAGCGTGTGCAGGGCAATCATCAGGCGCCGCTTGTCGAGTCGATCGGCAACGACCCCTCCATACGGGGCGACGAGGAGCATGGGCACGGTCTGCAACGCCATCACCACGCCGATCGCGGTGGCGGAGTCGGAGAGCTCGAGGACGAGCCACGATTGGGCGATGGTTTGCATCCACTTGCCGGCTTGGGAAATTGCCTGACCGGTGATGTAACGGCGGAAGTTGGTGCTGGCGAGGGAAGCGAAGGTTTGCCCGCGGAGGCCGGAGAGAATGGTCATCGGCCCACCCCGGGGCGGGGTTCTGGTTGGTCGTTGCTCGTGGTGATCACCTCTGCTGGGGAAGTAGCGTGGAAATGCGTGCCGTCCGCCGGATTTCGGGGGACATCGGCAGCGGACGGCACGCACGTGGGGGCACGACCTAGATCAGCTCGATCACCGTGCCGAGATCGTGAAGGTTCTCGTCCGACGAAGACTCGTCCGCCTCGAGACCGACGCGCGCAATGCGGGACATCGCCATTCCCTCGGCCAGCGCGAAGGCAACCGGGGCAGCTGCAGCCGCAGAGACGAGGGCAACACAAGAATCGAACACACGGCGCGCGATACCGATTGTGCTGTCGGATCTTTGCCGAATATCCATTGTTTCCTCCCGGTCACTGTGCGGTCAGGCTGGGATACAGCCGTCGCGCCGTGCCCGCGAAGATTTCCCGGCGTTCGGGTTCGGGCACGTCGGCCAGCACCTCCTGGGCGAGGGCGACGAGTTCGGGCAGCGACTGTTCCGCGGCGGGCAGGTTGGAGCCCCACGCGATCCGGTTCGCTCCGAATGCTGCGAGCACCGGGTCGAGGAAGCCGGAGGCCTTTGCGCCGACGTCGTGGAGGCGTTCGAGGTTGCGGTGGGTCAGCTTGAGGTGCAGGCCAGGGTGGACGGCCAGGTCCGCCACCGCTTCGCCGGCGTCGGTGGGCGAGGCCGCGATGTCGGGGTAACCCATGTGGTCGAGCAACACGTGGACCGAGGGGAACCGGTTCAGCAACAGGTGCAGTTGCTCGGTGGCCGGGCCGAGCCGCATCTGCAGGCACACGGTGACGCCGAGCTCGGTGGCCTTGTCCCAGAAGGGATACGTCTCCGGCGCGGCGAACCACTCGCCCTGGGTGGGTACCGTGCTGCCGCTGGTGAACAACCGCACCCCGGCGAGGCCACCGTCGCCGGCCACCGCCGCGAGGTTGTCGGCCGCGTCGGGCCGCAACGGGTCCACCGTGCCGACCGCGATGAACCGGTCCGGTCGCTGCGCCCGGCTGTCGAGTACATAGGAGTTGTCGTAGCCGTAGGCGGTGGTGGCCTGCACCAGCACGGCCTGACCGATCCCGGCTTCGTCCATGCGCTCGATCATGCCGTCTGCGGTGACCGGCCGGGTGGTGGCCCAGCCGGACTGGGTCCCGCCGATCGGGCCCCGCGGGTAGCGGGTCACGTCGTCGGTGATGATGTGGCAGTGGGTGTCGACGATGTCCATGGTCTGGACCTTTCTCGGTTGGTGGGCCGGCTCAGGCGTCCGGGTAGTCGCCCTTGGCGAACAGCAGGGCGGGATCGGTGGGGAAGTCCGGATCGAGCAGGCCCTGGTCCCGCGAGAACTTCACGAGCGCTCGCACGCTCGCGTCGTTGGCATTCAGGCCGTAGGGGATCGGGTCGGTCCGGATCTGGTTGGCCTGCTTGCCCAGCCGCGGCAGCGCGGACCACTGCGGATCGGCCTCGACCTGACGACGTTTGCTCTCGGCGAACGCGGCGTAGAGCGCGGTGGGCAACCCGGGATCGCGGTCGACGAGGTCGCGGCGGAGTGCGATCACCGAGTGCAGCGGGTAGATCCCGGTGCGCAGGTACCAGTCGGTGGCGAGCACCTCGTGGTCGGGAAACAGCGGGTACGGACCGTCGTCGCCCGCGGGTTGCTCGGCCGTCGCGGACCATCCCGCCCGCGGCGCCCCCGCCCGTCCGGTGCCGGCGTTGCCGCTGAACGCGGCGTCGATCTCATCGGCGCGCAGCAACTCGCCGAGTGATCGGCCGTCGGTGACGCGCTCGACGTTCGCCGGGGCGCGGCCTTCGATGTGGTCGTCGTCGTCCACGACCCACGTGACCGTGTCGATGTCGAGGTCGTACTCGTCGCGCAGGATGCCGCGCATCCACACCCCGGTGGTCACCGTGTAGGCGCGGACACCGATCCGCTTGCCCTTCAGGTCGGCGGGGAAGCGAATCCCGGATGCCGAACCACACTGCACGTCGGAGTGGTGGAAGCGGCGGTTGAGAAAGACGGGGATCCCGGTGAGCGGAACCCCGGCCTGCAGCGCCATCAGGTAGGAGGTCGGCGCGAGTTCGCACACGTCGAATTCGAGGTCGCGGATCATCCGCCGGTAGGCGCCGATGATCGGGCTGACCTCGACGGGTTCGACTGTGTAGCCGTCCACTGCGACGTCGCCACCCAGCAACGCCTGCACGTGCGGGTAGTCCCCGAGTGCGACCGAAAGCGTATTCATGTTCAGCCTTTCGTGTTCAGAAGGAGCGAGTAGTTCAGCCACCGAGCCGCGACGCGGTGACCCCGAGCGCGGCGCAGGTGCGGTCGACGAGTTCGTCGAACTCGACCCGGCGCGGCAGCAGCCCCTGCTCGTAGGCGTAACGGGAAGCGTCGGTGACGGGCCCGCGCAGACCGTCGAACCCGACGGGGCTCAGATCCACCGAACCCGCCGTCGGGCCGGCGGCCGCAGTGGCCGCGGCCAATGCGTCGTAGACCGCGAGCACGGCCTTCGGGTCCTCGTTCGCCGCCGCCGCGCTGAACCCGACCACGTGGTTGATGGGAGCGAATCCCTTGCGCGCGGCCCATTCGGCCGCGACCGCGAGCGCGTGGGGAATGGCGGTGCGGATCCGGTCGTCGGAGGGCAGTTCGTTACCCATGATCCCGTAGTCGAGCCGGCCTTCGAGGAAGTCGGCCTGCAATGTGGCGCCTTCGGGTGCGCGCGTGACCCATGCCGGATCGGTGGCGCCGTCGACGTGTCCGCCTTCGTATGTCTGCCAGTTGATTTCGGTCAGATCGATGCCGTACTGCTCGCTGAGGAATCCGCGCAGCCATACCCCGGTGGTCTGGCTCCACGAGCGCACGCCGATGCTCTTGCCGCGCACGTCGTCGACGCTCAGTTCGCCCATGGTCACCAGGGTTTGGTGCTGGTAGCGGCCGAGCATGGTGACCGGCAGCAGCGCCACCGGCTTGTCGTGGGCGGCGGCCTGCAGCAGTGTCACCACGGCCAGCTCGCAGACGTCCGCCGCTGCGTCGTTCACGAAACCGCGTGACGCCTTGTGCACGGGCCGCACGTCGACACGTTCGGGTGTGGCCCCGGCGGCTGCGGCCCCCTCGACGGCGGCGGCGGCGAGGTCGTCCCGGCCCAGTACGATCTTCATTTCCGACTCCTCTTGTCGTTGGTGGTCAGCACTGTCCGCGGTCACACGTCGTCGCCGTATTGGATGCGCCGGTAGGGCACGCTGAGCACGTCGCGGGTGATGCGGACGTCGATGACGGTCGGCCGCGGGTTGCGGACGTATTCGGCCAGCGCGGCGCGCAATTCGTCGGTTGTGCGGACTGTCGCGCCGCCGCCGCCGAGGGCCTGGCCCACCGTGCCCAATTCGGGGGTGGGGATCACGGCGAGCTCGGGATCGAGGCCCTTGGCCTTCGCCTTGTGGTACTCGGCGCCGAGGGCTTGGTCGTTCATGACGACGACGAGCACCGGTAGCCCGTAGCGGCAGGCGGTCTCGAACTCCGACAGGTGCATCAGGAAACTCGCGTCGCCTTCGACCACGAACGTCGGCTTGCCGCCGTTGGCGACGACGGTGCCGATGGTCAGCAGCGGGGCCTGACCGATGGCGCCGAACATGCCGTAGTTCGAGGTGATCTCGCGGGAGCGCTGGAAGAGCATGGTGCCGAAGTCGGTCTGGTGTCCGCTGCCGAGCACCAGCCCGATCTCGCCGGGAAGTTCGGCGTCGAGCACCGAGATCGCCTCGCGCGGGTCGAGCAGGCCAGGCTCACTGCGGAACTCGGCCGGGTCGATCAGCGGGGCCGTGAGCCGGCTGTGCACCTCGGGGGTGTGGAAGCCTTCCACCTCGATACCGCGAACCCCCAGCGCGCCTGTCAGGGCGTCGAGGGCGGTGACCGCGTCGGCCTGCATGTAGCAGTCGGCGACCTGACCGTTGCCCATCACCAGGTGCGGCGCGGTGTCGATCTGGATGAACTTCGCTTCCGGGAAAAGGTATCCGCTCTCGATGGTGTAGTGGTTGAGGCTCGCGCCCACCGACACCACGCAGTCGGCCTCCTGCAGCAGCTCCATTGCGAGCCTGCTGCCGAACAGGCCCGCGATCCCCACGTGGTACTCGGTTTCGGCGCTCAGCCAGTTCTTGGCCTGCAGCGTGGTGGCGAGTAGGGCGCCGGTGCGACGCTGGAGTGCGAGGACCTGCTCGCCCGCGTCCGCGTTGCGGGCGCCTCGTCCGGCGACGATCACGACTCGTTTGCTCGCCCCGATGATTTCGCACGCCTGCTGGATCTGGGTCGGGTGCGGTAGCAGCTTGGGGGTGCGGAGCAGTTCGGTGGACGGGACGTACGGCATGTCGTCCTCGAACTCCTGCAGCTGCACGTCGAAGGGTGCGCTGATCATCACCGGCCGGGATTGGGTGCGGGCCAGGTAGAAGGCGCGCTGCACCACTTCTGCGGCCGACTCGGCCTTGGTCACCTGGAGGAATTCGCACTCGATCGCGGCGGCGAACCGTTGCTGGTCGAGGTACTGGACGGCGCCGGTGTCACCCAGCGGCGTCTCCCCGCAGAACGCGACCAGCGGGATGCGTGCCCGGCTCGCCACGATCATCGACGTTGCCAGCTGCGCGGTACCGGGGCCGCTGGTCGTCGTCACGACGCCGGGCCGGCCGGATGCGCGGGCGTACCCGTGCGCCATGCTCAGTCCCGCACCCTCGTGGCGCACCTCGTACAGGCGCGTTCCGCGACTGGCCAGCGCGTTCATCCAGTGCATGTTGGCGTCGCCCATCATGCCGAACACATCCGTGGTGCCCTCGGCGGCGAATGCTGCTGCGAGCGCTTCGTAGACCTTCACCGCGCGATCTCCTTTTGCTTGTCGTGGTTGGCAACGCGGCTCGCCAGGCGCGGGAACACCTTCAGCGCATTGCCGCCGTAGATCGCCTGCCGGTCGTCGTCGCTGATGGAGTCGATGGAGTCCAGCAGCGCCTTGGTGTCGTCGAAGCGGTGCCCGGTTTCCGGGTCGACCCCGCGGACGGCGCCGATCATCTCGGAGGCGAAGAGCACGTTCTCGGCGGGGATGATGTCGGTGAGCAGTTCGAGGCCCCGTTTGTGGTAGACGCAGGTGTCGAAGAAAACGTTGTGCAGCAACGATTCCTGCAGGGGTGGCCGGCCTTGGTCCTGCATCATCCCGCGGTAGCGGCCCCAGTGATAGGGGACCGCGCCGCCGCCGTGCGGCAGGATCAGCCGCAGCGTCGGGAAGTCGGTGAACAGGTCCGACTGGCACAGCTGCATGAAGGCCGCGGTGTCGCCGTTGAGGTAGTGCGCGCAGGTGCCCTGGATGGCGGGGTTGCGTGACATCGCGACGTGGACCATCGCGGGCACGTCCAGCTCCACCATCTTCTCGTAGAGCGGGTAGTAGATCCGGTCGGTCAGCGGCGGCGCCTGCCAGTACCCGTCGGACGGGTCCGGGTTGAGCAGACAGCCGACGAATCCGAGTTCCTCGACGCAGCGCTCGAGTTCTTCGGAAGACAGGCGGATGGAGGAGGCCAGCGCGTCACCGGGCGACTGCGGGAGCTGGCACACCGCGGCGAAACGGTCCGGGAACAGGCCGCACACCCGGGCGATGAGGTCGTTGCTGACCTGCGACCAGACCAGGCTGGTCTGCTCGTCGCCGTAGTGGTGGGCCATCTTTCCCGCGCCGGGGGAAAAGAGTGTGAGGTCGGTGCCGCGTTCGAGCTGGAGCTCGAGCTGGCCCTGTTCGATCGCGGCCTTGATCTCGTCGTCGCCGATGTGCAACTCGTCGGGGGAAACTCGCGCGCCCGAATCCTCGAACGCCTTGATCTGGCGCTCTCGCCACTGTCCGAGCGCGGGTGGCGCGGTTGTGAAGTGGCCGTGACAGTCGATGATCATGAAGGTTTTTCTCCAGGTGAGGTGTTCGGGGTCAGGAGCGACCGGTGAGTTTGCGGCCCAGTTCCAGGCCGGGATAGCTGCGTACCGGCGCGGACATGAGGAAGCGGTAGCCCTCGTCGAGCACCTGCTCGACGTTGCTCGGGGTCACGTGCGGGTGGCCGACCACGACTCCGTGTTCGTGACAGATCTTCACGATCCGGCTCCTGGCCTCGACCATCGACGGGTGGTCCAGCTGGCGGGGCACGCCCAGTTCCTGGCTGAGATCGCCCTCACCGATGAGGATGAGACCGATGCCGGGCACCTCGTCGAGGATCGCCGGGAGGTTCTCGATTCCGAGCTGATCCTCGATTTGGATCACGACGAGGATCTCGCCGTCCGGGGCGAGCGGCCACACGTCGGCCTTGGCGTAATACTCGTCGTTCGACAGACCCCAGTAACGGGCGGCGGCCGCCGGCGCGTCGCCGCGCACACCCGCCGGCTCGAACCGGTCCGCGCCGGGCAGCCGCGGGTAGCGGCACGCCGCGACCGCGTTGCGCGCCTCCTCGACCCGGCTGATGTGCGGCCACACGATTCCGTACGCTCCGAGGTCGAGGGCCTGCTTCGCGTGCCACTGCCCGTGTTCGGCTCCGTTGACGGGCACGCGGACGAGGGGCGTGGGCGACGGGGCGAGCGTGCCGGCTTCGAAGATCCGTCGCCGGTTGAGCAGGTACTGCAGGCTGTCCCGCAACGTCGTTGCGTCCCACGGCTTGTGCTCGGACTCGAACACCAGACCGTCGTAGTCGGACGTCGCGAAGTCGAGCGCCGCGGCCGGTTCGGGCGCCGCAAACGCCGCGAAGGCGTGCTGCCCCGATTCCAGGGCACCGATCACGCTATTGAGTCTTGCCACTTGCCACTCCGATCTGCTCGCTCTGTCGCTTGTGAATGGTCCTGTGCCACCAGGCGCGTACGCGTGCCCACAGGGTGGGACGGCCGGGTGCCGGTGTGACCACTGTGTCGCCGGCGCACCGGCGCACCAGCTCGTCCGTGAACTCCTGGGTCATCCGGGAAACCACAGCCCCGGCGCCCGCCTCGATCAGCGACGCGAGTTTGCCCGCGAGGCTCACCTCACCGGCCACACGTACTCGGGCACCGCCGGCCCCCTTGTCCTCGGTGATCCGGAAGGTGGCGTGCGCGGTGAACCGGGTCGCGCCCTGTCCGTCTCGTCCGCGGGCGGACAGCCGTCCCTCCCATTCGGGTTCATCGAGGTCGAGCGACATCCGGGCGCCGAACCGCACCCGGATCGCGCTGAACTTCACGACAAGCGTGCCGTCGAAGGAGCCGTCGTCGTGGAACTGGCCGAGTTCGGCTCCATTGATGCACGACACCACTTCAGTGGGGTCGGAAATGACCTCCCACACCCGTTCCGGTGGTGCGGGTACGGCGATCTCTTCGTCGATCTTTATCACAACTGTGTCCTCGCTTGGCGATCTGGAACACCTCCACAAATCGTTGTGGAGCTTGGGAACTCGCGAGACTCGATCAGCGAGCTGATGTCACGGGCGCCCCGCTGGTGGCGGAGTGCAGGCCGGCCGCCCAGTTGCGTTGGCGTCATCCGAGTCTCCTGGCGACGCGGCCTCAGATTGTTTAACAACTTTCTCTCGCACAGAGTAGCAGCGCGGCGTAGTTGTCTGCAAGAACATGTAGAAATCTCTAGTTTCGGCGCTGCGCCCGACGCAGCCAGAGAATCTTGTACAACAATCCGCGTGAACGTGTGGCTCGGCGGACCGTGGGAGCGGTGTGCCCGGTGGAAACCGCGGTCGCAGAGTAAGTCGTCGGAGCTCCTCGGACGCCGCTCGAGCAAAATTGTTAGACGATCCACGTCGCGGGGCCTTGTGTTGGGCCCGTCACACGCGTAAATTGGGCGAAACCGTAAGACAATATTGGTGGTCCGCCCGTCGGTTGAGGATCAGCATCAGTGCACCGGCACCGTGCACGCACTCTCCCCCCGGGCTCGGACGCAACAGAGGAGTCGTTTCATGACCCAAACCTTGTCCATCGCGGCGAAGTCCTACCCGCACACCGCGTTCCTCACCGACCCCGGCTTCACCGTCGCAGGGCGCGCCGTCGAGCTCGCGGCGGCGGATCCGATCTACAAGGCATTCGCCCCCATGGTGCGCGAACTCCGCTACGACGTCAGCGAATTGGCCATCGCCACCTTCCTGCAGGCTCGTGAAGCCGGTGCCCCGATCGCACTCCTGCCGGTGGTATTGAGTGGCGACTTCCACCACCACTCGCTCACCCGCTGGCCCGGTTCGGCCGAAATCAACCCGGCAGATCTGGCAGGGCGGCGGGTCGGTGTCCGGGCGTACAGCCAGACCACCGGGCTGTGGGTCCGCGGCATCCTGCACGAGGAGTTCGGCGTCGACGCCAAGGAAGTCACCTGGGTCACCACCGAAGAGCCGCACGTCGCCAGCTACGTCGAGCCGCCGAACGTCGAACGCACGACCGGCAAGGTGCTCGACGTGCTCGAGCGCGGCGACGTGGCGGCCGCCGTTCTCGGCCCGCCGGCGCTCGACGGCGCGCAGGGACCGCTGGTCCCGATCATCCCGAATTGGCGGGAGGCCGAGGAGGCGTGGGGCGCCCGGCACCAGACCGTGCCGATCAACCACATGCTCACCGTCCGGAGGGACCTCCTCGAAGCCGAGCCGCAGACGGTGTCAGCGCTCTACCAGGCTTTCGGCGCCGAGATCGAGGCGCGCAAGGCAGCCGATACCGCGCCCGGGCCCCGCGTACGCGCCCTCCGGTTCGGGGTGACCGACGAGCTCGTCGCCGGTCTGCAGATCGCGATCGACTACGCCTTGCAGCAGAACGTCATCCGCACGCCGGTGACAGTGGCCGAACTCCTCGACGATTTCACCCGGCACCTCGGCGAGCTTGCATGAACGCACCCCGC
>Ga0247825_10003145_pt1 | contig 10902 bp, 9 predicted proteins | sample 13C_Vanillin_Day_FD_194413 | JGI IMG/M metagenome (GOLD analysis project Ga0247825, IMG submission 194413) | Soil microbial communities from agricultural site in Penn Yan, New York, United States - 13C_Vanillin_Day48 | ecosystem: Environmental > Terrestrial > Soil > Agricultural land | place... | reverse complement strand
TCCGCCTCCGCTTGCGTCCACGCTGCCGCTGCAGCCCGTGATGTCGCTGACGAGTCGAGTGGTAGCCGTCAAGGGTGTGCGGCCGGGAGAGGGCGTCGGGTACGGATGGCGCTATGAAGCCGACGCGCCGCGGACCATCGCGGTCGTTCCGGCGGGATACGCCGATGGACTCGATACCCGGCTCAGCGGACGTGGGCAGGTCCTGATTCGCGGCATACGGGCGCCGATCGTCGGCGCTGTGTCGATGGACATGATCACCGTTGACGTGACCGACGTGAGCGAGGTCGCGCCTGGAGACGAAGTCGTCATCCTCGGCCGTCAGGGCGACGAGAGCTGGCAGCAGATCGACGCGCGTGAAGTGGCCGCCGCGATCGGCACGATTCCCTGGGAGATCGTCTGCCGCCTCGGCACGCGCATCGAGCGCCACTATGACTAGCCGGACCTGCCCTGTCATTCTTCGCCCTGACACTGGTCACGGGTCATGAAACCACCGAAGAATGTCTTCGTCTGCCAGGAGTGCGGCTCGCAGTCGCCGAAGTGGATGGGCCGCTGCGCCGACTGTGGCGCCTGGAATTCCTTCGTCGAGGAGCGTCTTCAGGCCGAATCTGCGCCGGCCGGCAGAACCGAGAACCGCTACGCGCAGTTCGGCGCCGGTTCGAACGCCAGGCTGTATGCGGAGGTCGAGACCGCGAATGCGCTTCGGCTCTCGACCGGTATCGGTGAGTTCGACCGCGTGCTGGGCGGCGGGGTCGTTCCAGGCTCGCTGGTGCTGCTCGGCGGCGAGCCGGGCATCGGCAAATCGACGCTGCTGCTGCAGGCGGCGGGACATTTCGCGCGTGAGATCGGCCCGGTCCTCTACGCCTCCGGTGAAGAGTCGGAGCATCAGATCAAGAGCCGCGGCGACCGCCTCGGCATCGGCGCGGCGCCGCTCTACCTCCTCTCCGAAACGTGCATCGAGCGCATCCTCGAGGAGATTGCGCGACTACGACCCGCGCTCGTGATCGTGGACTCGATCCAGACGGTCTTCTCTCTCAAGTTTCAGTCCGCTCCGGGCAGCATCGGCCAGGTACGGGAAGCCGCCACGCAGTTTCTGTTCGCCGCCAAAGGGCAGAACATCCCCACGGTGCTCGTCGGTCACGTGACGAAGGACGGCAGCCTCGCCGGCCCGAAAGTCCTCGAGCACGTCGTCGACACCGTGCTCTATTTCGAGGGCGAGCGTCACCATTCCCACCGCGTGGTCCGCGCCGTGAAGAACCGCTTCGGTGCAGTGAGCGAGCTCGGCGTCTTCGAGATGACAGGCACCGGTCTTCGCGCTGTGCCGAACCCGTCGAAGCTGTTCCTCTCCGAGCGCGCAACCGGCACACCAGGGTCCGCGGTCCTGTGCTGCGTCGAAGGCTCACGGCCGATCCTGGTCGAGGTGCAGGCGCTCGTCAGCACGAGCACGTACGGAAATGCACGCCGCATGGCCATCGGCATCGATCAGAATCGGCTGTCGCTCCTGCTCGCCGTCCTCGAGAAGCGCGCCGGTCTCAGCCTCGCAGGCGACGACGTCTACGTGAACATCGCCGGAGGGGTCTCAATCGACGAGCCCGCGGCCGACCTGAGCGTGGCGGCGGCCGTGGCGTCGAGCGTCCGCAACCGCGGCCTGGCGCCGGCGACGGCGGTGTTCGGCGAAATCGGGCTCAGCGGGGAGATTCGCGGGATTCCGCAGGCGCCGCTCCGCATCCGCGAGGCGGTCCAGATGGGGTTCACGCGCATCATCATGCCTGCGGCAAACCTCGATCCAGATGATGAACACGCTGGCGAAGTGGAACGTGTTGGCGTCAGGACAGTCGGGGAGGCGCTCGATCAGCTGATTTAGGCCATCATTCTTCACTCGAGACGCCGGCCTCGGCCTCGGGTAACGAGGGCGAATCGGCTTGATTTTCAGGGCTGGCGGTTCTAACGTTCATCACTTCATAGCGTGGCTCCTGAGGGTTCTTCATGGCCTGGTTTCTGCTCGCGCGCCTTGTTTTCATCGCAGCGGTCGCCTACTCCGCCCACCAGCTGCAGCCGCTCGTCGGCGGCGAGATCGTCAACACGCTCTTTGGCGTGGCGCTCGGTCTGGCGGTGGTCGGTCTCGAGATTCGTCTTCGCGACATCTCGGTTCCGCACATGGTCGGTGCGCTGCTCGGTGGCGCAGTTGGGTTGGGTGCCGCCAGCACCATCGGCGCGGCACTCTACTGGGCCAACCTGAGCGATGGCCGCGTCGTGTTCCTTCACAGCGTCATCCTGCTGTCGCTGCCGTACCTCGGGCTGGTCATCGGCGGCCGCAAGGGCGACTGGCTGAGGCCCGAGAACATCATCGGACTGTTCAGGTCCTCCGGGCCTCGCAAGCGGTTCAGGATTCTCGACACCAGCGTCATCATCGACGGCCGCATTGCCGATATCTGCGAAACCGGGTTCATGGACGGGACGCTGGTCATCCCGCAGTTCGTGCTCAAGGAACTGCAGCTGGTGGCCGACTCGTCGGACTCGATGAAGCGGAATCGCGGCCGGCGCGGCCTCGACATCCTGCAGAAGATCCAGAAGATGTCCGGCGTCGAGGTGATGATTTCCGACGTGGACTTTCCGGAGGTCCGCGAAGTCGATCTCAAGCTGATCGAGCTCGCCCGCTCGCTGCAGGGCAAGATCGTCACGAACGACTTCAACCTGAACAAGGTGGCCCAGCTTCGCGGCGTCGAGGTGCTGAACATCAACGAGCTCGCCAACTCGCTCAAGCCGGTCGTGCTGCCCGGCGAGATCATGAAGGTGTTCATCCTCAAGGAAGGCAAAGAGTACAACCAGGGCGTGGCCTACCTGGACGACGGCACGATGGTGGTCGTTGACAATGCGCGGAAGATGATCGGCCGGACGATCGACGTCGTGGTCACGAGCGTGTTGCAGACGACCGCCGGCAAGATGATTTTTGGACGCTTCATCGACTCCGGGATGGCTACTCAGGCCGCGCCGGTGCCTGCGCCGGTCGTGCAGGCGGACGGTGACGTCAGCCGGCGGCCGCGGCCGCAGATGCCACCCTCCGCGGCAGCAGCCGGCAAATAGCCGGCGCTCCGCAATGCGACTCCCTCCTTATCACTGGTGGCGGACCGTCTTCTTCCTGATTCCGGCCATCGCTGTCTACACGATCGTCCTCGGTACACTGTCGCTTACGTCGAGCCTGTTTCAGAAGACCGGCTACTTCGCCCACTGGTGCGCGCGTACCTGGTCGCGCCTGATTCTCGTCACGACCGGTGTCCGCGTTGACGTCGAGGGTCTTGAACGGCTGGCGCGCGATCGGACGTATGTGTTCGTGGCGAATCACCAGAGCATCTACGACATTCCGATCCTGTTCTGGTCTCTCCCGTACCAGCTCCGGATCATCGCCAAGGAGTCGCTCGGCAATTTTCCGTTTCTGGGCTGGCACCTTCGGCGGACGGGACACATGCTCGTCGATCGCCGCCGTCCCGATCGAACGCGGATCTTCGGGTGGGCGTCGCGTCTCACCGCGGACGGCCTGTGCCTGATCCTCTTTCCTGAAGGCACGCGGAGCCGCGACGGCCGCGTCGCGCGGTTCAAGGGCGGGAGCTTCTTCCTGGCACTCGAGGCTGGCCTGCCGGTGGTGCCGATTTCCGTCGTCGGCAGCCGTCACGTGATGCTGCGCGATCGACTGGCGACCTATCCCGGGCACGTGAAGCTGATCGTCCACGAGCCGATCGAGACAACCGATCTGACGGGCGCCGATGCGCGCGAATTCGCCGAACGCGTCCGCCGCGTCATCGTGCCGGCGGCCGAATCCGACATGCACGTCGCGCCTCCCGATCAGGCGCCGAGCAGCGCAGTTGAAGCTCTCCGTCGCGCCTGAGCTCGCCGCTATCGTCCGCGCCGGCGCGCTGTGGCTAGACGGCGCCACGGTCGTTGATCGCGAGCTGCGGCTCAATGCGCCCCTCGCCGCGGCCGAAGCGGGCGTGCGCACGAATCCCCCCGCCGAAGTGACCGCCGTGCGAGCCATGTACAAGCGTGTCGGGCTCGACCCGACGAAGACGCGCCCATCGTCGGAAGCGCTGCTGCGCCGCGTGCGCAAGGGCGACACGCTCCCGCGCATCAACAGCATGGTTGACGTGTGCAACTGGTGCTCGCTCGAATTCCAGCTGCCATATGGCCTCTATGATGCTGACCATATCGAGGGCGACGCCGAGCTCCGGCTTGGCACGGCCGGTGAGTCCTATGCCGGCATCCGGAAGGATGACGTGCACGTCGAGGGCAGGATCACGCTGGCCGATCGCTCAGGTCCGTTCGGCAATCCCACATCCGATTCAGCGCGGACGATGGTGACGACCGCGACCACGCGTGCGCTGCTCGTGGTGTTTGCGCCACGCGAGGTTGACGAACGCCGGCTGTCGCAGATTCTCGATGCAACCGCAGCCCGCATGATCGAGTTCACCGGCTGCGTTGAAACCGCTCGTTCGATCTCCTGACAGCGTGGTGTGAGGTGTCGGCTGAGCCGTTGGCTGAACGGTGCTCGAAGTCATTGTCTCCACTGCCCGTCAGCGGGACCGTAGGGGCCCGGCAAGCTTCGTGCACCGTACAGATTCATGAGAGCTCGTCCATGGCCTGCCTCTGTCGCGCTGCCTGTACTGCTCGTCATCGCGCTGGCTGTACTGGGCGCTGCGTGCACCGGCGGCCGCACTGTCAAGTCGGTCCCGGCCCCTTCGGGGACGACTGACATCTCACAACTGTGGCAGGAGCCTGCCGATCTCGAGACGCGCGATCTGATGCTGGGGCCGGCCGCGAGTGCGCCGAAGCCGGAGCCGCCAGCCTTCATCTTCGTCAAGGCGGACCCGGACGGCTTCAGTCCCGGATACGACCTCAAGGACCAGAATGGCCTTGAATGGAGCGTGAAGCTCGGGCCCGAAGCACAGACAGAGGTGGTCGTCTCACGGATTCTGTGGGCGATCGGGTACCACCAGCTGCCGACGTACTACCTGACACAGTGGACGATGGAGAAGGGACCCGATGGTGTCCCTGGACCGGGCCGTTTCCGGCCGCACCTGCCGAACGCGAAAGTGGCCGGCGAGTGGTCATGGCACGAGAACCCCTTCGTTCACACGCAGCCGTTTCGGGGACTGATCGTCGCGAACCTGATCGTCAACAACTGGGACTGGAAGACCTCGAACAACAAGATCTACGACATCACCAGCCCCGACGGCACCGTCGTGCGGCAGTACGTCGTACGCGACCTGGGAGCCTCGCTCGGCAAGATCGATGCGCCGGTGTTCGCACGGGTACTTGGGGCGCGCGTCGCCCAGGGTAACCGGAACGATCTCGAGGACTTCGAGCAGCAGCGGCTGATCAAGAGCGTGACGGGCGACCGTATCGAGTTCGAGTACAACGGCATCTACGGCACGGTCGTCGATACCGTGACGCCCGACGACGTGGTCTGGGCCTGCCGCCTCCTGTCCCGGTTGTCCGATGAGCAGTGGAAGGCGGCGTTCACCGCCGGCGGCTTTCCACCCGATCAGGCAGCGCGTTTCATCGCCAAGCTGAAATCGAAGATCGCGGAGGGGCTCGCGCTCGCGAATCGCACCAGGTAGAGCGCAGACTGGTAGAGGCCGGCCTTCAGGTCGGCCTTGATAAGATTGCCCTTCTGAGCCGACACGTTTCCGCCATCATCGCTGCCGGGGGCCGGGGCCTTCGCTTTGGCGCGAGGCATCCGAAGCAGCTGGTCATGCTCGCGGGGCGCAGCATTCTCCAGCGCAGTGTCGAGACGTTTCTCGAGAGTGACACGATCACCGACATCGCGGTCGCGCTGCCGTCGGACCTGGCCGCCGCGCCTCCGGAATATCTGCGCGCGCGCGCGAAGCCGATTGTGATTGTCGAAGGCGGTGGCCGGCGGCAGGATTCGGTGCGCCATGCGTTCGAACAGGTAGCGGCCGCCGCGGAGATTGTGGTCATTCACGATGCGGCCCGGCCGCTCGTCAGCGACGACCTGATTCGACGGACGGTTGAAGCAGCCGCCGCGACCGGCGCGGCGATCGCCGCGGTTCGTGCGAGCGACACGGTCAAGCGCGCTGATGCCGCCGGACGTATTGTCGGCACACTGTCACGCGACGAGATCTATCTGGCGCAGACTCCGCAGGCCTTTCGAGTGAACGTCCTGCGTGACGCGTTGGCGGTCTCGAGCGACGCAACCGACGAGGCTGCGCTGGCCGAACGCGCCGGGCATCACGTGCAGCTCGTGGACGGAGACCCGAGGAACTTGAAAATCACCACCCCCGACGATCTCGAGATCGCCGAACGGCTGCTTGGCACGCCCAGCGGCTCTGGCCACATGCGCATCGGCAATGGCTACGACCTGCACCGGCTCGTCGAGGGCCGGCCGCTGATTCTTGGCGGCGTGACGATTCCGTTCGAGAAGGGGCTGCTCGGCCACTCCGATGCCGATGTGATTTGTCACGCGGTGACCGATGCGATCCTGGGCGCGGCCGGTGCCGGTGACATCGGCAGGCATTTTCCCGACACGGACCCGGCGTGGAAGGGCGCCAACAGCCTGGACCTGCTCCGGCGCGCGATGGCCGTCGTTGCCGGGGCCGGGTACGTCGTGGCCAATGTGGACGTCGTTGTCATCGCCCAGCGTCCGAAGCTCGCCGCGCACGTGGACGCCATCTGCGCAAGCGTTGCAGCGGCGCTTGGCTGCGATCGATCGCAGGTGAGTGTGAAGGGGAAGACGAACGAAGGCATGGACTCGATTGGCGCGGGCGAGTCGATTGCCGCCCAGGCCGTGGCGTTGCTGGTGCGGCACCCCTAAGGGAACCTCATGCCCCAGGAGTTCAAGGCAACGCCATTCGGCACCTACCTCAGACGATGGTTCAAGGCTGCGGCGGCGCCAGCCTACGACCTGCTCGGTGTGGCTGGCGTCGTGGTCGGGGCTGTGTTGTGGGCGTGGCACAGGTTCTGGTCCGAAAACTTCCGATGGGCCGCGGGCCGCGCGGGTTTGTCGCCAGAAGCCGCGGTGAGCGATCTCGTCTGGGGGATCCCGCTGACGTTAGGCTTCGCCGTGCTCGCGTATCGGCTGGTTCGCGCCCCATACGAAATGCACGTTGAGGCGGAAAGGCGGGTGTGGGTCGCGGATACAGCGCAGCCACAACACCGCATGACAGCGGAAGACCAAGTTGTGTACGCGATCCTCACGCGCGTGTCGACGTTCCTGGTCGAAGCGGAAGACCTGGAACGCCGTGTGATTACGGAGCGTGGCTCCGAAGTGGTCGCTGAAGAGGCTCTCCAGTGGTACAGCACGGTTGCCGACTACCTGGCTCGTGACGTCGGGCCTGATTACGCCGCTCGATTCAAAGCAGCGGTAGGAAGCGGCATCCAGATCAACTATCCGTCGAGCGGTAAGCCTCCCGCGGTATTGGCGCGCGTTCGGGGCCGAAAGGCGTTCCTAGAACAGGCGCTGCGTGAGATTCGTGCCAGTGCTCCGTAGGACCTTCGGACGAAAGGCTCCTTTGACTGAGAGACCGTCGTGATGCGGCTTCGTTTTGCTCCAAGCCCGACCGGGCAACTGCACGTCGGCAACGCACGGACGGCGCTCTTCAACTGGCTGCTCGCCAAAGGGCAGGGCGGCACCTTCATCCTGCGCATCGAGGACACCGATCTGGAGCGGTCGTCCCGCGAATCAGAGCGCGCCATTCTCGAAGACCTGCGGTGGATGGGTCTCGACTGGACCGAAGGGGTGGAGGCCGGAGGGGACCACGGCCCATATCGGCAAACCGAACGGCTGCACATCTACAGGGCGCATGCCGTGGAGCTTCTCTCTCGAGGCGCGGCGTATCAGTGTTTCTGCAGCACCGAACAGCTGGAGGCGGATCGTCAGGCCGCGCTTGCCGCCGGGCGGCCGCCAGCCTATGTCGGGCGGTGCCGTGACGTTCCGCGCGACGAAGCCCGCCGGCGGATCGAGAACGGCGAGAAGGCGGTGATCAGGTTTCGCGTGCCTGATGGGCCACGCGACATCGTGTTCAACGATCTGGTCCGGGGCGAAGTCCGATTCAGTACGGAAGTTATTGGCGATCCGGTTCTTGTGCGATCCGACGGCGTGCCCGCGTACAACTATGCCGTCGTGATTGACGATGCCCTGATGCAGATCACGCATGTGATTCGCGGCGAGGACCACATTTCGAACACGCCGAGGCAATTGCTCCTCTACGAGGCGTTTGGATGGAAGCCGCCGGCGTTTGCCCACGTCTCGCTGGTGATGGGCCCCGATCACAGCCCGCTGTCAAAGCGTCACGGCGCAACGTCAGTGGCCGAGTTCCGCGCGCGAGGGTTTCTGCCGGAGGCGTTGACGAACTATCTGGCGTTGATCGGCTGGTCGCCGGGCGAGGACCAGGAACTCCTGCCAGTCGACGAGCTGGCTGCGCGCTTCCGTCTCGAAGACGTGGGGCACAGCGCCGGTGTGTTCGATGTCGAGAAGCTGGCGTGGGTGAACCGCCACTACCTGAAGGCGGCTGCACCCGATCGCCTGGCGCGCCTGGCGGTGCCGTATCTGAAAGGTGCGGGCTGGGTATCCGACCCGTCATCTGGGGACATGAGCTACCTGGAAACGGTCGTTTCCGTGGCCGCCCAGTCTGTTGATCGGCTCGAGCAGATTCCTGCGCGGCTGGCGTTCCTGTTCGACTATTCCGCTGCGCGCGCGCTCGAGCGGCCCTCCATCGCCCAGGAAGCGAGAGACGCGGCGTCGGTGATCGAAGCCACGGCACGCGAGCTGGAGGCGTCGCCGCCCCTTCTCGACCGCGACACCTTCCGGGCGCTCGCGAAGAAGGTGCAGCTGGCCAGTGGCGCCAAAGGAAAGGCGCTCTTTCATCCAATCCGGATTGCGCTGACCGGAGAAGCCGACGGAATCGAGCTGGATATCGCTGTGCCGGCCATCGAGCGCGGAGCGTTGCTGGCCCGTTCCGGGATCGTGCCGATCCTCAGCGCTCGTCAGCGTGCCACGGAGTTCGCCGGGGCGCTGGCTGGTCGCGCATGAGATGGTGATCTACGGGATCAATCCGGTCCTCGAGGCGTTGCGCGCGGGGCGGGTCACCGTGCTTCGCGTTGGACGCCGTGGCAGCGGGCGCATGCAGGATCTTCTGGCGCTGGCGGGCGAACGCGGTGTGAAGGTCGAGCGAGTGGATGATGACCTTCTCGACCGGCTCTCGCGGGGCGGCGTGCATCAGGGGGTTGTCGCCGATGCGGAAGATCCTCGATCAGATTTCAGCGTGGAAGAGCTCGTGCGAGGGGCCGGCGACCGGGCCGCTTTGATCGTCGTGCTGGATGGCATCGAAGATCCACATAACCTCGGCGCCATCCTGCGGACGGCCGACGCGGCTGGCGTCGATGGAGTAGTCCTTCAGACGCGGCGCGCCGCGGCGCTGAGCGGGGCCGCCGCAAAGGCTTCCGCGGGCGCGGTGGCGCACGTGAAGATCGCGCAGGTCGTCAATATCGCTCGCACTCTTGACGAGTTGAAGGGACTCGGCGTCTGGACGGTTGGAATGGCCGACGACACCGACACGATGTACGACGCAATCGATTTCACCGTCCCCACAGCAATCGTCGTCGGCGCAGAGGGAAGCGGTCTTCGGCGTCTGGTGCGGGAGACGTGCGATTTCACCGCGCGAATACCGATGCATGGAAAAGTGTCGAGCCTGAATGTCTCGGTCGCAACCGGCATTGTCCTGTTCGAGGCTGTGCGCCAGCGGCTTGAACGGGGACGAACAGGCGTCGGATCGCGTCCAACCCCATAAGCCGTTGTAAATAGTTGAGGTTGTTGTCCTTACCGGATTTCTGGCTTCTCGGGCACCCAACGTGGCGTATGGAGTACGCTGGTTGCTCCAGTGGCACGGGAAGTGCTATTATTCGCTCTTTGTCTGGCTGGCGTAGCTCAGTCCGGTAGAGCAGCTGATTTGTAATCAGCCGGTCGGGGGTTCAAATCCCTCCGCCAGCTCCATCGGGGCTTCCAGCAGCAGCGAAACGCTCTTCTGCACAGGGACGTCGAACAACCACGATTCCATGACATTGCTATCGGTGTCCACGCCCCTACGCGTGAACGCCGGAGGCACGACGGAAATAGAGATTCGGGGAGGTGGCAGAGCGGTCAATCGCAGCAGGCTGTAAACCTGCCGCCTTAGGGCTACGGAGGTTCGAACCCTCCCCTCCCCACCAACTTCACTCCAGCGTGCGGAGCGAAGTTGGCGCGCTGATAGAAGTGGTGGGGAGGGAACCCTCCTGTGTTTTCTGGCTGACGCGCTGACGCGCGTCGGCATTTGAGATCACGTAGGCGCGGTGAAACACGAGCGGGCAATTGGAGTTGCGACGCGTGAGTTTGCTCCGGGCGCAATCGCGGGTTTACCCCGCCGGAGCGCCACGTGAGCGAAGGGAGCGCGTCGCGGAGGCGGGAGTAACTCAGTGGTAGAGTCACAGCCTTCCAAGCTGTTGGTCGCGGGTTCGATCCCCGTCTCCCGCTCCAGACTTCGCTCGCTGGCTTGCGACGAGCTTCGTCGCGGGCGTGCTGTAGGCAGGCCGATGTAGCTCAGTTGGCAGAGCGCGTCCTTGGTAAGGACGAGGTCACCAGTTCAATCCTGGTCATCGGCTCCAGACTTCGCTCGCTGGCTTCGCTGAGCGAGCTTCGTCCGGACAAGCCAGAGAGTTGAAGCGAAGAGTGTGTAGCCCGGGTTCCGCGATACCCCCCGAAGGCATCGTCGCGAACCCGGTATATCGGAGAGGCTAATGGCGAAAGAGAAATTTGATCGTTCAAAGCCGCACGTGAACGTGGGGACGATCGGCCACATCGACCACGGGAAGACGACGCTGACGGCGGCGCTGACGAAGGTGGCGGCGGACAAGGGCTGG
>Ga0247825_10003143_pt1 | contig 10904 bp, 6 predicted proteins | sample 13C_Vanillin_Day_FD_194413 | JGI IMG/M metagenome (GOLD analysis project Ga0247825, IMG submission 194413) | Soil microbial communities from agricultural site in Penn Yan, New York, United States - 13C_Vanillin_Day48 | ecosystem: Environmental > Terrestrial > Soil > Agricultural land | place... | reverse complement strand
GATCTCGGCTCCTGACCTTCGCGATTGCCGCTGTCTGTGCGGCGACGATCTTTCGTACCGACGGGTGGTCGACGGTGGTTCTCGCCACGTCGACGGCGACGCCCGCAGTGGGGAATTTCAGGGCGACGCCGAAGAACAGCGAGTCGGTGAGCCCGAGTCGTGACAGTGCGCTGGGGGCGAACGCGGAGCCCAGAACGGCCGCGTCGGCTACTCCGGACGTCAGTGCCTCCAAACGCTGGTGATCGCCTGTGCTTCCTGCGGGGAAGTGCAGGACCGACGGGTCTTCGTCCGCGGACCAGCGGGCTCTCAGGACTCTCTGGGTGAATACACCCACTATCGATCCCTCCGGATGGCCGGCCAGGACGGTCGGCCCGGTCGGTCGTGTCTCCGGCTTTCGTGTCCAGATCCAGAACAGCGGGTGGAGGGTGTGGACCAGCGCAACTTTCCATCGGCGTTGTCCCCGAAGTGCTTCGGCCAGCGAACCACCGAGCCCTGCAGACAGCGCTGCCTCGGGATGGTCCGAGCCGGGCACCGCTTCCACCTCGATGCCCAGACCGTCGTAGTAGCCCGCTCGCTTGGCGATCTCGTGGCACACCAATTCGTGGACGTTGTGATCGCGATACCCCAGAAGAATCATTGCCGTTCCTTCCCAGCGAGTTCGCTCAGCGTGAAGTGTTCAATATCATGAACGCAATTCCCTATTTGGAATACGAGGACGATAATGAGACGGCTCGGAAGCTGTCAAGCGCCAGGATCGCGGCACCTCGTTCACGGAGTCGCCGGCCCTGACCGAGGCGAGTCATCGCGCGGGGCGGCGCGAATTCTTGTGGAGCAACCGGAGGGATTTCGTCGCGATCAGCATCACGAGGATCGTCACGGCACCGAGCAATCCGGTGATGATCGCTTGCCAGGCGTGCGGCTGTACAAGGTGAAGCCAGGTGATGGCGAGAGCAACGACACTCGCCACTGGGAAAGTGAACGACCAGAAACCGTGCGAGTACGGCAGTGCGCGGTAGCGCGGCAGCAAGGGTGCCTGGACCATGACCATGAATGCCGTGATGGCGGTGAGCGCGACGGACAAGGCGTCGGGTTGCCCGTTCGAGATGGTGAGCCATGCTGCAGCACCAACTGCAGGCGGAGCGATCATGATTGCGAGCGTCGGCACGAGGGGTGTAGGCATTGTGGGGCGCAACGCGAGCCTGAGGAACAGAAGCATGGAAATCACCACCCAGAAGAACAGGCCGATCGCGAAGCTGCCGACAGCGAGCCAGTCGAAACCGATTCGGGCTGCGGCGAATGCCCCGACGAGGCCGGCCGCGCTGATGGGTAGGTAGTAGCCGCCGTGCACGGATTCGAGCGTCATCTCCCCGCTCATCCAGAAGCTCATCATCCATGCGCCGAATGTGGCTGCGGCAGTGATGGAGACCAGGGTCAGCGCTGTTCCGGCAAGTGGGAGCGTGCTGTGCAGCTGTGCTCCCAGCAGCATCGCGGAGAGTGGAAGTAGCGCCGCAAGCGGACCGTGGGCGAAGTGTGTGAGCTGATGCGAGATCCGGTGCGTGGTGCGCTTGGCGCGGTGCGCGTGGGCTATGGCTGTCGAGATCCAGGCGAGCGCTGCGATCAGCCAGAACGCGTGGACGAGCGCGAAGGGAGTGCCGAGCGCGGTTGTGGCGACCGACCAGGCCTGGGCCAGTCCGGCAAGGCCCAGGGGGATCGCGAGCGTGTTCAGCGGGAGGAGGGTGCGCGTGTGTGGCTCGGGGGCGGCGATCGAGTGTTGACCAGACAATGACATGCCTTCCTGGCTGGGGCGGAAAAATTACTGACCTTTAGGTCAAAAACAAGTGCGAGGCCACCCTATTTGTTCTTGACCTTGAGGTCAACAACGGTTGCGAGTTAACCTACCCGGGTGGCGAGACCGATGCGCTTTGAGACAGATGCGGCGATTGACAAGGCGATGGACCTGTTCTGGCTACAGGGATACGCCGCGACGACTCCCCAGCAGCTCGCGGTCGAGATGGGAATCGGGAAAGGCAGCCTGTACAACACATTCGGGAGCAAGCACGCCTTGTTCGTGCGAGCGCTTCGGCGATACAGCGAGATGCGACTCGAGTACCTCGACGATCTGTTCACCGCACCTGGACCGATGGGACCTCGAATCGAGGTGGCGATGGCCGTCCTTGCCGGGGTCGGCGAGCACCGGCGAGGTTGCGTCATGGTCAATGCGGCGGCAGAGCTCGGCACTGTCGACGACGAGGTGAACCTCATCGCGGACGAGTTGTTCACTCGGATCGAAGCGATCTTCAGGCGCGCAATCGTGAATGGACAGGACTCTGGGGAGTTCGACAGGGGCCGGCCTGCCGACGTTGCAGCTCGACAACTGCTGGCCTCGGTGATCGGTCTCAGCGTGCTTGTGAAATCGGGTGGTCGACCGGAGACTTGTGCCACCGTTGTCGACGGGGTTGTCGCCGGACTGTGAGCTGCGAAGAACTGCTCCTCGGTATGCCCGATTCGGCAGAATCGGGGACCCTCACATGCTGCCGCGCTCAGGTTCCGCGGCTATATCCTGGAGTGCACGCGATCGAGAGGTGAGTTCACGGTTGTTTTGCGCTGGTCGTGCCGTCGGGACCAGTGTGCGGGGGAACCACGAGCCGACGGGGTGAGTAGACCGTCCGATGGGTGAAGATGATCCGTGCGATACGCAGCGGTACGTCGTCCCCGATGTGGCTGCGGAGCTGAGCGAAGCTGGTTTCGACGATGCCCAGGAGATCGGGCGCGGCGGTTTCGGCGTGGTCTACCGCTGCACGCAGGCGGAGCTGGATCGCACGGTAGCGGTGAAGGTACTCACCGTCGAACTCGACGAGGAGAACCGGGCTCGATTCTTCCGGGAGCAGCGGGCGATGGGGCGGCTCACCGGGCACCCGAACATCGTGGGCGTCCTGCAGGTCGGTGCCACCGACAGCGGACTTCCGTACATCGTGATGCCCTACCACTCGCAGGGTTCGCTCGACGTGCGGATCCGCCGCCGCGGTCCGCTGCCGGTGGAGAAGGCGCTGCGCCTCGGGGTGAAAATCGCGGGCGCGGTGGAGTCGGCGCACCGGCTCGGCATCCTGCATCGCGACGTCAAACCCGCGAACATCCTGCTCACCGACTACGGCGAGCCGGCGTTGACCGATTTCGGCATCGCGCACGTCAGCGGGGGCTTCGAGACCGCCACCGGGACCGTGCAGGGATCGCCCGCGTACACCGCGCCGGAGGTGCTCGGAGGTGACCCCCCGACCCCGCCCGCCGACGTCTACGGCCTCGGTGCCACCTTGTTCAGTGCTCTCACCGGCCATGCCGCGTTCGAACGTCGCAGTGGCGAGCAGGTCGTCGCGCAGTTTCTGCGCATCACGACGCACGAGGTGCCCGATCTGCGTGACCACGGGATCCCCGACGACGTGTCCGAAGCGATCGCGCGAGCGATGTCTCGAACCCCGGATCAGCGCCCGGCCACCGCCGCCGAATTCGGGGAGGAACTGCGCCGGCTCCAACACGATCATGGCTTTCCGGTCGACGAGATGGCCCTCAACACCACACCGGGATCGGCGAGCGGCGACGCGCAACCAGAGTCCGGCCGACCTCCATCGGCGGCTTCCTCCGCGCTGGGCGCGACGGGGCGTCTTCCCCTGGAACTGACCAGTTTCGTCGGCCGCCGACACGAACTCACCGAGGCGAAGAATCTCTTGGCCGGGTCACGGCTGGTGACGTTGATCGGGATCGGGGGTGTGGGCAAGACGCGGCTGGCGATGCGGGTGGCGGCAAGTGTGCAGCGTGAGTACGCCGACGGTGTGCGGCTCGTCGGATTGGGTGAACTGCGCGACGAGTCGTCGCTGGTCGACGCGGTGGCCGGCGCACTGGGACTGCGAGACCACTCGGCGAGGCCGTTGCGTGAGGTGCTGATCGAGTTTCTCGTGCCGCGGGAACTGCTGTTGGTCCTCGACAACTGCGAGCACATGGTGGACGCCGTGGCGGAACTGGCCGAGACCCTGTTGCGGGTGTGCCCGGGCCTGCGGATTCTGGCGACCAGCCGCGAACCTCTGGCCGTTGGTGGGGAAGCAGTGCTGCGGGTCCCCCCGCTGGCTGTCCCGGATTCGCAACGGCGGCCCTCCTTGCGGGCGTTGTCCCGATACGATGCCGTGTCGTTGTTCGTCGAACGCGGTGCTGCCGCGGTTCCGGGGTTCGCGCTCACCGAGGAGAACGCGGCGGCGGTGGCGGGAATCTGCCACCGGCTCGACGGGTTGCCGCTGCCGATCGAATTGGCGGCGGCCCGGTTGCGGGCGATGTCGCCCCAACAGATCCTGGTGCGCCTGACCGACCGCTTCACCCTGCTGACCCGCGGCAACCGGGGTGCGCCGACGCGGCAACAGACCCTGCGGTTGTGCATCGACTGGAGCTTCGAGTTGTGCACCGCTGGTGAGCAACTGGTGTGGGGTCGGGTGGCGGTGTTCGCGGGGTGCTTCGAACTCGATGCCGCGGAGCAGGTGTGTGGCGAGGGCCTGGCCTCGGGCGAGTTGCTGGACACGCTGACCTCCTTGGTGGAGAAGTCGATCCTCATCCGGGAGGAATCCGGGTCGGTGGTGCTTTTCCGGATGCTCGAGACTCTCCGCGAGTACGGCTACGAGAAGCTCGAGCAGTCCGGCGAGGCATTGGATCTGCGTCGCCGGCACCGGAATTGGTACGAGGCGTTGGCGCTGGATGCGGAGGCCGAGTGGATCAGCGCGCGCCAACTCGACTGGATCGCCCGGCTGAAGCGGGAGCAGCCGAATCTGCGGGAGGCCCTCGAATTCGGCGTCGACGACGATCCCGTCGCCGGTCTGCGGACCGCCGCCGCACTGTTTCTGTTCTGGGGCTCTCAGGGCCTCTACAACGAGGGGCGGCGCTGGCTCGGCCAGATGCTCGCCCGTCAGAGCGGCCCACCGACCGTCGAGTGGGTCAAGGCTCTCCAACGCGCCGGCATGATGGCCAATGTGCAGGGTGATCTGACTGCCGGAGCCGCACTCGTGGCGGAGGGGCGAGCGCTCACTGCCCACACGAGTGACCCCATGATGCGCGCTCTCGTTGCCTACGGCGACGGCATGCTTGCCCTCTACAGCGGTGATCTGGCGCGTGCGTCTTCGGACCTCGAGACCGCTCTGACGGAGTTTACCGCGCGCGGTGACCGAACGCTCGAAGTAGCCGCCCTGTACCCGTTGGGGTTGGCGTACGGACTGCGCGGCTCGACGGACCGGTCGATCGAACGTCTCGAGCGCGTTCTCGCGATCACCGAGCAGCACGGCGAGAGAATGTATCGGTCGCACTCGTTGTGGGCCCTGGGTATCGCACTGTGGCGGCACGGGGACGGCAATCGCGCGGTCGCAGTGCTCGAGCAGTCGCTGGAGGTGACCCGGCAAGTGCACGGCCCACGTGTCGCCGCGTCCTGTCTCGAGGCACTGGCCTGGATAGCCTGCGGAATGCGTGACGAACCGAGGGCTGCGGTTCTGTTGGGAGCCGCAGAAGAGTTGGCGCGATCAGTGGGCAGTGCCGTGGTGATCTACTCCGATCTTCTTGTCTACCATCAGGAATGCGCACAGAAGTCTCGACGGGAACTCGGGGACAAAGGATTCGCGGCGGCCTACCGCAAGGGTCAGGGACTCGGCTTCGACGCAGCCATCGCCTATGCCCTCCGCGAGCAACCGCCGAGCACCTCCGCACCCACCACCGGCGGGTCGACGCGACTGACCAAGCGGGAACGCCAAGTCGCCGACCTCATCGCCGAAGGTCTCACCAACCAGGCCATCGCCGACCGCCTGGTGATCTCTCCACGCACCGCGCAAGGGCACGTGGAGCACATCCTGGCCAAACTGGGTTTCACCTCCCGGGCGCAGGTCGCGGCCTGGGTCGTGGAGCGGACCGACGACTGAATGGAACACCTCCGCTCGCGTTGAGCGCAGCAGTCGGCGACGAACACGACCGTGGGTCGCTCCCTGGCATTTCGGCGAAAAGCATTCTTCCCGAACGTATGTGGCTTTTCGATCTCGCCTAGCTGCTCGCCCCCATCTCCCGTCGTGGGGTCGAATCGCCAGCCGCGCCCCGGCGTCCGGGGGCCTGCTCCCTCTTGACAGCGAGCGATGGTGCTCGTAACGTCCGTGGAGTTCCAAATAATGATAGCAGTTCAGCATAATGAACGGAGCTAGTGATGGGGTTCACCGGAAATGTCGAGGCGCTGTCGGGAATCCGGGTGGTCGACGCCGCGACGATGGTCGCCGGTCCCTTGGGTGCGTCGCTGCTCGCCGATTTCGGTGCCGACGTCATCAAGGTCGAGCCGATCGGCGGCGACGAGTCGCGCACGTTCGGGCCGGGACGAGACGGCATGAGTGGTGTCTATTCCGGCGTGAACCGAAACAAGCGCGCGCTCGCGCTCGACCTTCGTACGGCGGCGGGCCGTGAGCTGTTCCACGAGCTCTGCTCGACAGCGGACGTGCTCATCGAGAACATGCTGCCGGCGGTACGGGAGCGATTCGGGTTGACTGCCACCGAGCTTCGCGAACGGCACCCTCACCTGATCTGCCTCAATGTCAGCGGGTACGGCGAGAGCGGCCCCCTCGCGGGTCGTCCCGCAATGGACCCGGTGGCTCAGGCGCTCACCGGTCTCATGGAGGCGACCGGTGAGCGCTCGGGGACGCCGCTCAAGGCCGGTCCGCCCGTCGCCGACAGCGCCGCGGGTTACCTGGTCGCGATCGCCGCCCTCGTCGCGCTCTTCGCGAAACAGCGCACGGGGGAGGGGCAAAGTGGCTCGGTGTCCCTGGTGGGCGCGCTGTTCCATCTGCAGACGCCGTGGCTGGGGCAGTACCTCCTCGCGGACTACATCCAGGGCAAGGTGGGCAACGGCAGCAATTTCTACGCGCCGTACAACGCCTACACGACCCGTGACGGCGGCGCGGTGCACGTCGTTGCCTTCAACGACCGCCACTTCGTCAAGCTCGCCCGGGCGATGGGTGCCGAGGCTCTGATCGACGATCCGCGCTTCGCGGAGGCCGGATCCCGACTGGAGAACCGTGAGGCCCTCGACGCCGCCGTCGCACCCTGGTTCGCCGACCGCGACCGCGACGACGTGGTCGCACTGCTCTCGGCCCACGACATCATCTGTGCCCCGATACTCGCGTACGACGAGGCCGTCAGGCATCCCCAGATCCAGGCACTGGACCTCGTCGTCGACATCACCCACGACGAACTCGGGCCGCTGCAGGTCCCGGGTCTCCCGGTCAAGCTCTCGGGCACCCCGGGACACGTACATCGCCCACCGACGTCGTTGGGCGAGCACACCACCGAGATTCTCAGCGATCTCGGATACAAGGACGACCGGATCGCGGCCCTCCAGGCCGAAAGGGTCGTCCGATGACCACAGAACATGGCGAAAGGAACCCCCAATGAAGGTCGGAATCAGGATCCCGGGAGCAGGACCGTGGGCAGGACCCGAGGCGATCACGGAGGTGTCGCGGTTCGCTGAGAAGATCGGCTTCGACTCCCTCTGGATGACTGATCATGTGGCTTTGCCGACCCGAGTCGAGACGGCGTACCCGTACACCGACGACGGCAAGTTCCTGTGGGACCCCGCCACGCCGTACCTCGACTGCCTCACGTCGTTGACGTGGGCGGCGGCCGCGACCGAGCGGATGGAGCTCGGCACGTCGTGCCTCATCCTGCCGTGGCGGCCGCTCGTCCAGACCGCCAAGACGCTGGTGAGCATCGACGTGATGTCGCGCGGGCGGCTGTCGGTCGCCATCGGCGTGGGCTGGATGAAGGAGCAGTTCGAGCTGCTGGGAGCGCCCTTCAAGGACCGCGGGAAGCGGACCACGGAGATGGTCAACGCGATGCGGCACATGTGGAAGGAAGACGAGGTCGACTTCGACGGTGAGTTCTACCAACTCCACGACTTCAAGATGTATCCGAAGCCGGTGCGGGGCACGATCCCAGTCTGGTTCGCCGGGTACAGCACAGCCTCCCTGCGCCGTATCGCCGCCATCGGCGACGGCTGGCACCCACTGGCGATCGGGCCGGAGGAGTACGCCGGCTACCTGGCCACCCTGCGGCAGTACGCCGAGGAAGCCGGTCGCGACATGAACGAGATCACCCTCACTGCGCGGCCTCTGCGGAAGGCGCCGTACAACGCCGAGACGATCGAAGCGTACGGCGAACTCGGTGTCACCCACTTCATCTGCGACACGTCGTTCGAGCACGACACCCTCGAAGCAACCATGGACGAGCTCGCCGAGCTTGCCGACGCCGTCCTCCCCACCGCACACAACCTGGCCTGACGGCCCGGCGGAAGAAAGGACGAGAATTGTGCAGGCACTCACCTCATCAGTCCCCCTCGTCATCGGCGACCGACTGACTCCCTCGTCGACGGGGGCGACCTTCGACTCGATCAACCCGGCCGACGGGTCGCACCTGGCCAGCGTCGCCGAGGCCACGGCCGCGGACGTCGCGCGTGCCGTCGAAGCCGCGAAGGCCGCAGCCAGGACGTGGCAGCGCATGCGTCCGGCCCAGCGCACCCGCCTGATGTTCCGCTACGCCGCGCTGATCGAGGAACACAAGACCGAGCTCGCCCAGCTGCAGAGTCGTGACATGGGCAAACCCATCCGCGAGTCGCTTGGGGTCGACCTGCCGATCATGATCGAGACGCTCGAGTACTTCGCGGGCCTCGTGACCAAGATCGAGGGGCGAACGACGCCGGCACCCGGTCGTTTCCTCAACTACACCCTGCGTGAGCCGATCGGTGTGGTGGGCGCCATCACTCCGTGGAATTTTCCTGCAGTGCAGGCGGTCTGGAAGATCGCCCCGGCTCTTGCGATGGGCAACGCCATCGTGCTGAAGCCTGCGCAGCTCGCACCGCTCGTGCCCGTGGCACTCGGCGAGCTCGCCCTCGAGGCGGGGCTCCCGCCCGGGCTGGTCAACGTCCTGCCGGGCCGCGGGTCGGTGGCGGGTAACGCCTTGGTGCAGCACCCATCGGTCGGCAAGGTGACGTTCACCGGCTCGACCGAGGTCGGCCAGCAGATCGGCCGGATGGCGGCCGACCGCCTCATCACGGCATCGCTGGAGCTGGGCGGAAAGTCGGCGCTCGTGGCGTTCGGCGACTCGTCCCCGAAGGCGGTCGCAGCCGTGGTCTTCCAGGCGATGTACAGCAACCAGGGCGAGACCTGCACGGCGGCGAGCCGGCTGCTCGTCGAGCGGCCGATCTACGACGAGGTGGTCGAGCTCGTCCAGGCGCGGGTCGAGGCCGCCCGGGTGGGCGACCCCCTCGACCCCGAAACGGAGATCGGCCCGTTGATCAGCGCCGAACAGCGGGAGTCGGTCCACTCGTACGTCGTCGCCGGGACCGAAGAAGGCGCCAAGCTGATCAGCGGTGGCGGCCAGTCGCCGACCGGAGCGCCTGAGCAGGGCTTCTACTACCGTCCGACGCTCTTCGCCGGGGTCACCGCGGACATGCGCATCGCTCGGGAGGAGATCTTCGGACCCGTGTTGTCGGTGCTGCCGTTCGAGGGCGAGGAGGAGGCGATCACCCTGGCCAACGACACCGTCTTCGGGCTGGCCGCGGGCGTCTTCACCCGCGATGTGGGCCGCGCACTGCGGTTCGCGCAGACACTCGACGCCGGCAACGTGTGGATCAACAGCTGGGGAGTGCTCAACCCGGCGTCACCGTATCGAGGCTTCGGGCAGAGCGGCTACGGCAGCGACCTCGGCCAGGCCGCCATCGAGAGCTTCACCAAGGAGAAGAGCATATGGGCACGCCTGGACTGACCTCCGGGACATCGAGGTCACGGACCATCAGACGGTTGATCGACGCCCGCCACACTCATGATTGGGAGCCTGCGGCGGACTACACGATCACCGAGGACGCCCTCTTCTCGCGCGACCCCGACGCCGTGGCCGTGCTGCGCGGGGGGCTCGACACGCCCGAGGAGGTGACGTTCGGTCAGGTGCAGCACGCCGCTGTGCGCGTCGCCGGTGTCCTCCGCTCCCGCGGGGTTCAGCCCGGTGACCGCGTGGTCCTGTACCTCGACCCCTCGGTGGAGGCCGCCGAGGTCGTCTTCGGGGTGCTGGTCGCCGGCGCCGTGCTCGTGCCCGTCCCGCGACTGCTCACCGGGACCTCGGTGGCGCACCGGCTCGTCGACTCGGGCGCGACTGTGCTGGTCACGGACGGTCCGGGCATTGACCGGCTGGAGTCGACAGGATGTTCCCTACGCGACGTCGACGTGCTCACGGTGGACGGCTCCCGCGGCACGCCGCTCGGGGACCTGACCCGCCGGGTCGACCCGTTCGCCCCGGTGCCCGGGCGGTCCTCGGACCCTGCTCTGCTGATGTACACCTCCGGCACCAGCGGTCCGCCCAAGGGCATCGTTCACGGCCACCGGGTCCTCCTCGGACATGCGGGGGTCGACTACGCCTTCGAGCTGTTCAGGCCGGGTGACGTCTATTTCGGCACTGCGGACTGGGGTTGGATCGGCGGCCTGATGCTCGGGTTGCTGGTTCCGTGGTCTCTCGGCGTTCCTGTCGTGGCCCACCGGACGCAGCGCTTCGACCCCGGCGCCACCCTGGACATGCTGAGGCGGTACGGCGTGACGACCGCGTTCCTGCCGGCGTCGGTTCTGCGGATGTTTGCCGAACACGGGGAATCAGCCCAGCGACGCCTCCGGGCGGTCGTGACCGGAGGCGAGCCCGCCGGCGCGGTGGAACTCGCCTGGGCTCGGCGGCATCTCAGCGACGCCGTCAACAAGGCCTACGGTCAGACCGAGGCCAACGCCCTCATCGGCGACTCCGGTGTTCTCGGATCCGTCGACGACGCGACCATGGGCGCTCCGTACCCGGGGCATCGCATCGCGCTCCTGGAC
>Ga0247825_10003142_pt1 | contig 10906 bp, 10 predicted proteins | sample 13C_Vanillin_Day_FD_194413 | JGI IMG/M metagenome (GOLD analysis project Ga0247825, IMG submission 194413) | Soil microbial communities from agricultural site in Penn Yan, New York, United States - 13C_Vanillin_Day48 | ecosystem: Environmental > Terrestrial > Soil > Agricultural land | place... | reverse complement strand
GACGTCCGTGGTCTCGTGGCTCACGGCGCACGGTGTCCCGTCCGATCGTCTCGCGGCGAAGGGATACGGCGATTCGAAGCCTCTCGTGCCGAATGTCACCGAGTTGAACAAGCAGCGGAACCGCCGGGTCCAGTTCATCATCACCGATCAGGATCCCGCGCCTGCGGTGAGTCCGAGCGGTGGACCGAGCGCGGCTCCGAAGCCCGCGCTGCCGACGAATCCGATCACGCTGCCCTGAACCGCTCACGAAAGAGCGCTCACGTTCATCGCGTGCGTTGCGTGAGTGTCTTGTCGCTGACGCATCGATCGTGACGATTCGCGACCGAGCGCGCCTTCGCGTCCGCGTTCACACCTCGACGTAAGTACCTCGCGAACGGCGAGCGCGGTTCCACCGGTTTCTCACGGCACGCACGCTGCAGAGCGAATCGCGACCGCGCGGCGCGGCTCCGTACGAGCGGAGCGCCGCGCGCATGCGTTTGGGGCCTGCCTTCGTGCGCGAGGAGATCTTCGCGGGGTCATTGGGGCGGGGAGGGGGACCGATGACGAAGAAGAACATCCTCATCACGGGTGGAGCCGGCTTCATCGGCTCGCACGTCGCGGACGAGCTCCTCGCGCATGGTCATTTCGTGCGCGCGCTCGACAACCTCACGCCGCAGGTGCACGGAAAACGTCCCGAGCGTCCCGCCTACCTCGATCCCAGGGTCGAGTTGATTGTCGGTGACGTGCGTGACGGCGCCGCCATCGAGCGCGCGCTCGAGGGCATCGATGCCGTCTACCACTTCGCCGCAGCGGTCGGCATCGGCCAGAGCATGTACGAGGTCGAACGGTACACGTCGGTCAACAATCTCGGCACCGCGGTTCTCATGGATCGACTGGTGCGACGGCCGGTCGAACGTCTCGTCGTCGCGTCGAGCATGAGCGTCTACGGCGAGGGTCTCTATCGCGATCAAGCCGGCCTGGCGCGCGAAGTGCCCAGTCGTTCCCTCGATCAGTTGAGGCGTTCGGAGTGGGAGCCTCGCGTGGACGGCGTGCAGGTCACGCCGGTCCCGACGCCAGAGTCGAAGAGCGTGAAGCTCGAGTCCGTCTACGCGCTCTCCAAGTACGACCAGGAGCGGATGTGCCTCGTGCTCGGGCGAGCGTACGGAATCCCCACCGTCAGCCTGCGCCTATTCAACGTGTACGGCACGCGTCAATCGCTCTCGAATCCGTATACGGGGGTCCTCGCGATCTTCGCCTCGCGCCTGCTCAACGGCCGCCGGCCGCTCGTCTACGAAGACGGCGAGCAGCGACGCGACTTCGTCAGCGTCCACGACGTGGCGCGCGCCTGTCGTCTCGCGCTCGACTCGGGCGCTGCGCCCGGAGCTGTGTTGAACATCGGCAGCGGCGAGTCGCGGACGATCTCGCAGATCGCGTGGACGATGGCCAAGCTGCTCGGGGTGCCTCACCTCCAGCCGGAGGTCACCGGCAGATATCGGATGGGCGACGTCAGGCATTGTTACGCCGACATCCGCCGAGCCGAGCAGGTCCTCGACTACCGCGCATTGATGGATTTCGACTCGGGACTCGCCGAGCTCGCACGGTGGCTCGACCGTCAGGTCGGCAAGGCGAGCGATCGTGCGCTCGAAGCGCGCGCGGAGCTCGAGAAACGGGGGTTGACGCTATGAGCGTCCTCGTCACCGGAGGCGCCGGTTTCATCGGAGCCAACCTCGCGCATGCCCTGCTCTCCGCCGGCGAGGATGTTCGCATCCTCGACGACCTCTCCAGGCTCGGCGTGGAGAGGAACCTCCGCTGGCTCGAGTCGATCCACGGCGGGCACCTCGAGCTGCAGATCGCCGATATCCGCGATCCCTACGCCGTGGCGAAGGCGCTGAACGGCGTCGAGCACGTCTTCCACTTCGCCGCGCAGGTCGCGGTGACGACGAGCATCGATCATCCACGCCTCGATTTCGACGTCAACGCGGGCGGTACGCTGAACCTGCTCGAGGCGATCCGCGCGCGGCGAGAGCCTCCGAGCCTCGTCTACACGTCGACGAACAAGGTCTACGGCGGGCTCGAAGACATCGCGCTCCGCCAGGGTGAGCGGCGCTACGAGCCGGAGCGGTCGACCCTCGCGGGCTCTGGGATCTCGGAGACGAGGCCGCTCGCGTTCTCGAGCCCCTACGGCTGCAGCAAGGGCGCTGCCGACCAATACGTCCTCGACTTCGCCCACACGTTCGGTCTCCGCGCGACGGTGTTCCGCATGAGCTGCATCTACGGTCCGCGGCAGCTCGGGACGGAGGACCAGGGCTGGGTCGCCCATTTCCTGCTCCGTGCCCTCCGCGGCGAGCCGATCAGCATCTTCGGTGACGGCCGCCAGGTTCGCGACGTGCTGTACATCGACGATCTCGTCGATGCGTTGCTGATCGCACGCACACGCATCTCGCGACTCGCGGGACGTGCCTTCAACGTGGGAGGCGGCCCCGCCAGGACGACGAGCCTCGTCGAGCTCGTCGACGAGATCGCGCGGCTCATCGGCCGAACACCGAGGCTCCTTTTCGAACCGTGGCGTCGCGCGGACCAGCGCTGGTACGTGAGCGACGTCAGCTCCCTCCAGGGAGTGACCGGTTGGTGCCCGCAGACGACGTTGAACGACGGCGTCACACGCTTGTTCGACTGGCTGACGAGGCAGGACTTCCTCGCGGCGACCGCTTTCGGGCGTCCGCGTGGGGATGGGCTGGAGGCGTCATGAAGCTCGCGCTCGTGAATCCGCCGTGGTCCTTCTACCGAAGCGTCTACTTCGGCTGCCGCGAGCCCCATCTGCCCCTCGAGCTCGGCTACGCGAAGGCGTTGCTCGAGCGCGCCGGTCACGAGGTGCTGCTCGCCGACGGACAACTGGGGTTCACGTGGCGTACCCGCGAGGAGGCGTCGCCGCTACCGTCGAGCAACGGCGCGATCCGGCACGCGCTCGAGGCGTTCCACCCCGATGCGACCGCGATCACGACGGCGCCGAGCTACCTGTTCTGGCGCTGTGCTCCACCCGAGCTTCGCGTCCCGATCTCGACGCTCGCCGAGATCCGATCGGTCGCGGGACGGACGATCGTCGTCGGACCGCACGGCTCGTCGACGCCGGGAGCGGTGCTCCGCAAGCTAGACGCCGACATCGTGGTGCTCGGCGAATGTGAGGAGGTCCTCGTCGAGCTCGCGGAGACGGCGCCGAATCGATGGGCCGACCTCGCCTCGATCGCGTGGCGGGACGGCCGCGCGGTGCTCCGCAACGGCGCACCGGCGAGCGTCGACGTCAAGGCGCTGCCCCCTCTCCGTTGGCCGGCCGAGGCGCTACGGCGGCACTTCCATCATCATCATCGCTTCGACGTCGTGCCGACCGACCCCGGCGCCGAGCTCGAGGCCTCACGAGGGTGTCCCTATCGCTGCACCTTCTGCGCGAAGGAGAACTACCGCGACGCGTTCCGGAAGCGACCGCTGGAGACCGTTCGCGAAGAGCTCGACGCGATGATCTCGCGCGGTGTTCGCTACGTGTACTTCATCGACGAGATCTTCCTCCCGGACCGCCGGCTGCTCGAGATCCTCGCCGAACGCGACGTGCGCTTCGGGGTGCAGATGCGGATCGACAACTGGACCCCGGCGCTCCTCGAGTTTCTCGGCCGTGCCGGATGCGTCTCGATCGAGGCGGGGATGGAGAGCATCACCGAACGGGGGAGAGCGCTCCTCGAGAAGAGGTGCAAGTTGACGACCGAGGAGCTCACCGAGCTCCTCATTTTCGCGAAGGCGCACGTCCCTTTCGTCCAGGCGAACCTGCTCGACGCGACGACGGATGATCCGAAGAGCGTTGCGGCATGGCGGGAGCGATTGGCCGTGCACGGCGTCTGGGCGAACGAGCCGGTCCCGCTGTTCCCGTATCCGGGGTCGCCCGAATACACGCTGCGCTTCGGCGATTGTGATGATGACGCGTGGGAGCGTGCGCACGAGCACTACCTCGCGCAGTTTGGCACGTTCAGCGACATCCAAGAGAGCGCGCCCGCCGCGCTCTCGGAGCTCGAGGGGTCCCATGCACAATGACGTCTCCGTTCTCTCATCCGGGTCCGTAAGGTCCGTACTCATGACCGCCGACGCGGTCGGCGGCGTACTCACGTATGCGCTGTCGCTCGCGACCGAGCTTGCAAAGACGGGTACGAAGACCCACCTCGCGATGATGGGGCCGAAGCTTCGCCCCGCGCAGGAGGAGGCGGTACGCGCTGTCCCCGGGCTCGTGCTGCACGAGAGCACCTATGCGCTCGAGTGGATGGACGAGCCGTGGGAAGACGTGGCGCGCGCAGGCGAGTGGTTGCGAACGCTCGAGGCCGAGGTCCGTCCGGACATCGTCCATCTCAATGGCTATTGCCACGGAGCTGCGGGCTTCACCGCGCCGCTGGTGATCGTCGCGCATTCATGCGCGCTCTCGTGGTGGGAGTCGGTCGAGCGGACCGAGGCTCCAACACGGCTTTCGACCTACAAAGAAGCGGTCAAGCGCGGCCTTCGAGCGGCACACGCCGTCATCGCGGTGTCGCAGTCGATGCGTGCCAGTCTCGAATGCCACTATGGGCCGCTTCCGCGCATGGCCGTCATTCCGAACGGCCTCGCCCTCGACAGCAGGACCCCGCGGGAGAAGGAGCCGTTCGTGCTCGCTGCGGGACGTCTCACGGACCGCGCGAAGAACGTCGAGGCGCTCGCTCGCGTCGCTCCGCGGCTCAAGTGGCCGGTGAAGGTCGCCGGCGCCGACAACCTCGACGCCTCCACGTTCGGCGGCGTCGAGTCGCTGGGCTGGCTGCCTCCCGACGAGCTCGTCGCGGTCATGGAGCGCGCGTCGATCTTCGTGCTTCCTGCCCGATACGAGCCGTTCGGCCTCTCCGCTCTCGAGGCGGCTCTCCGCGGTTGTGCCCTCGTGCTCGGCGACATTCCGAGCCTCCGCGAGGTGTGGGGCGAGGCGGCGATCTACGTCCGGCCCGACGACGATGACGGGCTCGCCTCTGCGATCGACGAGCTCGTGAACGATCCGGCGCTTCGCGGCGAGCACGCCGCGAACGCGAATCTGCGCGCCCAGCTCTTCACCGCCACGCGCAATGCCCGAGCGATGCGCGACCTCTACGAGACGATCATCCTCGCGCGCCGGAGTCCCGTCGTGGTGAACACGTCGGGACGAGAGAGCCGGAGCGCGTGATGCGGTTCGTCTTCTTCTGCCACTCCCTGCTTTCGGACTGGAACCACGGGAATGCGCATTTTCTCCGCGGGATCGTCTCGGAGCTCGTCGAGCGCGGGCACCGGGTGACCGTGCTCGAGCCGTTCGACGCATGGAGTGTGCAGAACCTCGTCCACGATCACGGCGAGGCGAGCCTCGCTCTCGCGCTCGAGCATTACCCCGCCGTGGAGCCGCGCCGGTATGACCGGGCCAACCTCGACCTCGATGAAGCGCTCGACGGCGCCGACGTCGTCGTCGTCCACGAATGGAGCACGCCCGATCTCGTCGCGCGGATCGGTGCTCATCGAAAACGGACGCGGTCGAGGTACACGCTCCTCTTCCACGATACTCACCATCGGTCGGTCACGGCCCCGGAGGAGATGGATGCCTACGATCTCTCCGGGTACGACGGCGTGCTCGCCTTCGGCGAGGCCGTCCGAGACGTCCACGAGCGCGAGGGATGGGGCCGTCGCGCCTGGGTTTGGCACGAGGGCGCGGACGTCCGTGTCTTCAAGCCGAATCCGCTGATGCCCGCATCGGACCTCGAGGTCGGCCCCGAATCGAAGCCCATCCCCATGCGCGGGGACGTCGTGTGGATCGGGAACTGGGGCGACGACGAACGCACATGCGAGCTCCGCGAGCTCTTCCTCGAGCCGGCGCGCGATCTTCGTCTGCTCGCGAAGGTGTTCGGCGTCCGCTATCCGGACGTGGCGCTCGAGGAACTCGCCGCGTGCGGAGTGTCCTACGGCGGATGGCTACCGAACTTCCACGTCCCGCGCATCTTCGCGGCCTACAAGATGACGGTCCACGTGCCCCGGCGACCGTATGTCGAGCAGCTACCGGGCGTCCCGACCATCCGAGTCTTCGAGGCTCTCGCGTGTGGGATCCCGCTCGTCAGCGGGTACTGGCGCGACACCGACGGATTGTTCCGTTCAGGCGTCGACTACCTCGTCGCGAAGAACGGGAGCGAGATGCGAGCGCACATGCGGACGTTGCTCTCCGATCCCGATGCGTGCCACGAGCTCGCCGCCCGCGGCCGCGAGTCCATCCTCGCTCGGCACACGTGCGCGCATCGCGTGGACGAGCTCTTCGCGATCCTCGACTCGATCGGTGACCGCGCGCCCGGCTCGCGGCCAAACGTTCCACTCGGAGTATTCCTATGAAGCTGTCACTCGAGATCGCGTTCTTCGGTTCGAGCCTCGTCTCGGCGTACTGGAACGGCGCAGCGACGTATTACCGAGGGATCATCCGTGCGCTCGCCGCGCGAGGCCATCACATCACGTTCTACGAGCCGGACATCTACGACCGGCAGAAGCACCGCGATATGGCCGACCCCGCGTGGGCGGAGGTCGTCGTCTATTCGGGGAACGACCGAGACGACGTGTATCGGATGCTGGAGCGAGCGCGGCGGGCCGACGTGGTCGTGAAGGCCAGCGGCATCGGCGCCTTCGACGCGCTGCTCGAGGAGGAGGTGCCGCGCGCGGTGAAGCCGGGGGCGCTGTCGATCTTCTGGGACGTCGACGCCGCCGCGACGCTCGAGCGCGTTCGCTCGAACCCCGACGATCCGTTTCGCAAGCTGATCCCGCGCTACGACCTCGTCTTCACGTACGGAGGTGGTCCGCCGGTCGTGCGTGGATACGTCGAGCTCGGCGCCGGGCTCTGCGTCCCCGTCTACAACGCGCTCGATCCGACGACGCACTTCCCGGTGCAGCCCGAGCAGCGATGGTCTGCGGATCTCTCGCTCCTCGCGAACCGCCTGCCCGATCGCGAGACACGGATCGGCGAGTTCTTCTTCCGGGCCGCCGCGCTCGTTCCCGAGAAGACCTTCCTCCTCGGTGGCAACGGGTGGGAGGGGCGAAGGGCGCCGCCGAACGTCCGAACGGTCGGCCACGTCTACACGACCGATCACAATGCGTTCAACGCGAGCGCTCGCTGCGTGCTGAACGTCGCCCGCGACAGCATGGCGGCGAACGGGTGGTCCCCCGCCACGCGCGTGTTCGAGGCCGCCGGTGCAGCGGCGTGCCTCGTCACCGACGCCTGGGAGGGCATCGACGTCTTCCTGGAGCCTGGGCGCGAGGTCCTCGTGGCGAAGAACGGCGAGGACGTTGCTCGCATCCTTCGCGATCTCGACGAGACGCGAGCGAAGGAGATCGGCGTCGCTGCTCGCACACGCATCCTCGCGCATCACACGTACACGCAGCGGGCGAAGCTCGTCGATTCGATCCTGGTGACGAACGCTCCGACGATGGAGGCCGCGCCGTGACCTTCCGTTACGTCTTCCTCGGTCTCTCGATTCGGTCGTCGTGGGGCAACGGGCACGCCACGACCTACCGGTCGCTCCTCCGACCGCTCGCGAATCGTGGGCACCACGTCACGTTCCTCGAGCGCGATCAGCCCTTCTACGCCGACAATCGTGACGTCGACGGTTTTCCTTGGGCGGAGACGCATCTCTACGGCTCGATGGCGGAGCTGCACGAGCGCTTCGCGGACGTCGTGCGCGACGCCGACCTCGTCGTCGTCGGTTCGTTCGTCCCCGACGGTATCGCGGTCGGCCGCTGGGCGCTCGAGCTCGCGCCGGGGCGCGTCGCCTTCTACGACATCGACACGCCGGTGACCTTGGCGGCGTTGATCGAGGGCACCTGCACGTATCTTTCGCCCGAGCTCGTCTCTCGTTATTCGCTGTACCTCTCGTTCACGGGAGGACCGACGCTCGATGTGCTCCGCCGGACCTACGGCGCCGAATGGGTGCGTCCGCTCTACTGTTCGGCCGATCCAGAGGTGCACTTCCCCGAGCCGGCGACCCCTCGATGGGATCTCGGCTATCTGGGCACCTACAGCAAGGACCGGCAGAGCGGGCTCGACCGCCTTCTCGTCGAACCCGCGCGGAGCTGGCCCGACGGTCGCTTCGTCGTCGCGGGCCCGCAATACCCGGACGATGCGCCGTGGCCTGCGAACGTCGAGCGGATCAAACACCTCGGTCCGAAGGACCACCGGCGCTTCTACAACCTGCAGCGCTTCACGCTGAACGTGACGCGCAAGGCGATGGTCGCGGCCGGTTGGTCGCCGAGCGTTCGCATCTTCGAAGCAGCGGCTTGCGGGACTCCGATCATCAGCGATCCGTGGCCGGGCCTCGACGAGCTGCTCGTGCCGGGCTCGGAGGTCCTCGTCGTGCGGACGACACTCGAGGCGATGCGTCTCCTGCGCGAGCTTCCGGAGGCGTATCGCGTCAAGGTCGGGAACGCCGCTCGTGCTCGTATCCTCGCGGAGCATACGTCGAGCCATCGCGCCGAGACGCTCGAGCGCTACACGCGTGAGCTCCTCGAGCGCCGTGCGCGGCGAGCGCGCGTCATCGTGACCAGAACACTGGATCCCCGAGGTGAGCCATGAACCTCCGTCGTGTGCTGGTGACAGGAGGTGCGGGCTTTCTGGGCTCGCACCTCTGCGATCGGCTCGTACCTGCGGGGGCCAACACCTTCCCAGCCATCACGGAGAGAGAACATGAACCGCGAGCGGATCGCACGTGAGGTCGAACGGCTCGGGCCGTGGTTCCACAATCTCGAGCTGGGAGGTGTTGCCACCGCTCCGTCTCACGCGCTGGGCGACTACCCGCGCCAGAAGTTCGCCCGCTTCCAGCACGCGATCCCGAAGGATCTGCACGGCTGCACGGTTCTCGACATCGGTTGCAACGGCGGCTTCTACTGCATCGAGATGAAGCGACGAGGCGCCGATCGCGTCGTCGGGATCGACTTCGACGACGCGTGCCTCGCGCAGGCACGGTTCGCGGCGGACGTCACCGGCGTCCCGATCGAGCTTCACCGAATGAGCGTCTACGAGGTGAAGGAGCTCGAGGAGAGGTTCGACATCGTCCTCTTCATGGGTCTCCTCCATCACCTGAGGCATCCCCTCCTGGCCCTCGATCTCATCCACGACCACGTCGTGGGCGGTACGCTCGTCTTCCAGAGCATGCTGCGGGGCGTGCCGGATGTTGGGCCGGTCGAGGACGACTACCCGCGCTCGGAACGCACCGTCTTCGATCGGCCGTCGTTCCCGAAGCTCAACTTCGTGGAGAAGCGGTACGCCGGCGATCCCACGAGCTGGTGGATCCCGAACCGCGCCTGCGCGGAGGCGATGCTTCGGAGCGCGGGCTTCCGGATCAAGGAGCGTCCCGAGGACGAGGTCTACATCTGCGAGCGCGCTGGCGCCGCCGGGCGTCGCGAGGAGAGCGCGCGATGACGGTCGAGGCCGTGATGCTCTGGAACGAGCCGAACAACCTGAGCCACTGGGATTTCGGCCTCGATCCCGACTGGAAGACGTACGCGTCGATGGTCAAGCTCGCTTCGGCCGAGATCCGTCGAGAGCGGCCGCGGCTGACGCAGGTGCTCGGAGGCATCTCGCCAATCGATGCCGCCTTCGTCCAGAACATGAAGCAAAAGGGCGTCGTCGACGCGGTCGACGTGATCGCGGTGCACGGCTTTCCGTTCGACTGGAACCACTGGCAAGTCGGGGAGTGGCCCGAGAAGATCGGGGAGGTCCGCGCGATCACGGATCTGCCGATCTGGGTGAGCGAGGTCGGTGCGTCGACGTTCGGCTCGGAGGAGGTCCAGGACCTCGGCCTGCGACGCATGGCGGAGCTGCTGATCGGTCGCGTCGAACGGATCCACTGGTACAGCCTCCACGACCTTCCGCGCGCCTGGCCGGCGACCACCCGTCATCGTGAGGCCGAGGGCTCGTCGTATTACCGTCACTTCTACATGGGGCTCCTGCGCGAGGACGGGACGCCGAAGCGCGCGCTCGAGACGTTCCGTGACTACACCCCGGAGCTCGGCATCTGCCAGTGGCTCCATTTCCTCGACCATCGGCTGGACGACACCGTGGCCTGGCTTCGAAGGCTCGGCGTGAAGAAGCTGCGCACGGGCCTGTCATGGGCAGACAGTCACCGCCCGGGCGCCGCCGAGTGGTTCGATCGACAGATGAAGGCGCTCGAGCCGTTCGACGTGACGTTGACTTTCTGCTTCACGCCGGGCGCTGCTGGACTGCGCGACGATCACACGTCGCCGCCGAAGAACGTCGAGGAGTTCGGGGAGTTCTGCGCGCGGATGACGCGCCGCTACTGCTGAGGAGATGGGCCATGACACATCGATTCGAGCATTTGCGCGTGCGACTCGTGGGGGACGACGATCTCGATCTGCGTCACCTCGAGCGCGAGTTTCCGACGGTGACGATCGAACGCACCGCCGTGGCAACCGGCATCGTCGTCGACGACTACGTCTGGCGCGGCGCCTTCGATCTTCGAAGCCTGGACGACAAGGTCGAGCGGGCCGGCGCAAACCCGGTCATCACGGTTCGTGGCCACGATGCCCCCCGCATCGCCTGTGAGGTATTGACCCGATATCAGCGGTTCATTCTCCGCCGGAACGACGCTTCGAACACCCCGCTCTTCGACGACGTGCTCCGGATCCACGAGGGTCTGCACGATCTGTCGCTTCCGCTCGCCAAGGCGGATCTCGACCACGCCGTCGACGTGTGGCAGTGGATGCTCCGGCTGAACCCCGAGGTCAGCCTCGCCCCGCAGCTGGCAGCTCTCTTCCACGACATCGAGCGCCTCGAGAGCGAGACGCGCGAGCGTATCGAGCATCGCGCGCCGGACTACCAGTCCTTCAAGGAAGCGCACGCGATGAAGGGCGCCGAGCGCGC
>Ga0247825_10003141_pt1 | contig 10909 bp, 8 predicted proteins | sample 13C_Vanillin_Day_FD_194413 | JGI IMG/M metagenome (GOLD analysis project Ga0247825, IMG submission 194413) | Soil microbial communities from agricultural site in Penn Yan, New York, United States - 13C_Vanillin_Day48 | ecosystem: Environmental > Terrestrial > Soil > Agricultural land | place... | reverse complement strand
CGTACCAGTGCTCGTCGACCTGGGCCGTTACCTCGTGGTCACCGACGACACCGCGCACCAGGACCTCGAGGGACACCTCCCCTGCTACAGCGTCGCCAAGATCCCCTGGAACACCGTTATTGTCGACACACGAGTTCCCGAAGTCGGGCGGCGACGAACACCAGACCTCGACGTACAGAAGTCAGTCAACGCAGTGTCCCGGCGGGAGTTCGAGCTCGACCTGCGCACGCTGGTCTCTTTCACCACGAGATACTCAACGAGCCCTGACTTCGTCGCGGCCGCCGATTGGGCCGGCGATGTCCTCGACAGCCTCGGCTACCGCGTACGCACCCAGACGATCACGGTCGCCGGAAAGCCCAGCCGCAACGTAATCGCCGACCGAACGGGCACTTCACCCGCGCCACGGGACGTCGTCATCGTCTCAGCTCACCTGGATTCGATCAACATTGCCGGTGGTCCCCACGCACCTGCTCCAGGCGCCGACGACAACGCCTCCGGCTGCGCGGGAATCCTCACTCTCGCACGTGCACTCGCCGAAACCACAGTATCCCAAGACCTACGGTTCATTCTGTTCGGTGGCGAAGAGCAAGGACTCTTCGGCAGCAATCAGTACGTCGCGAGCCTGTCTTCGCTCGACCGTGCACGTGTTCGAGCAGTTCTGAACATGGACATGATCGCCACGACAAACACGACGGAACCCACCGTACTGCTCGAAGGCGCAGCTCTTTCGCAGCAGGTCATCGACGGTCTGGCTGAAGCGGCTCACACATACACAGCACTCGCGGTAGAAACCAGCCTCACCCCCTTCAACAGCGACCACGTACCCTTCATCAACCACGGAATCCCCGCCGTACTCACCATCGAGGGAGCAGACAGCTCGAACAACAACATCCACAGCCCGGACGACACCGTGGACACCATCGACGCCAACCTTGCAACGGAGATCCTCAGGATGAACGCTGCTTTCATCGCGGAAGCCACCAGCAGCCCATAGCGCGAGTGCCCGCCTCATACCCCAGCTGGTCGCAACGGGTGGCGATCGAACGCATCCGGCCAGTCCGACTCCGCTCCGGCGGTGTGCACGCGGCAGAGTGCCCATCACAGACCTACCCAACTCGTCCCTGCAAGGTGCACAACGACGACGCGCAGATCAGCTGTCGGCAGGCGTCAATGGAAACGCATGTTTGGCATCGGGAGGACTCAGCACCCTAAGCTGCGGCACTGACCAAATGCGGCTGTCTGATGCGCACCCGGCCGACCAATCGGATGCCCCATCCGAATACGGTCGGGCCCCACCGGTACGGCGGGGTCGCGGGACTGTCCTGGCCATAGGCCACGCGCCAGATCAGTGCGATCGTCCTGCTCGCCTGGCACAGCAAGGCAGATCGATTGCACTGCAGGAGGAGCGGCACCGGACGACTTTGCCGAGCCGAGTCCGGGTGTCGACACATCACAGCCCCCTTTACCCATTCCGCGAACGAGTAGTCAACTACCCACAACGCCGACAAGACAACCATGAACAATTGCCTCGTGAGGAAATGCAACCCCTCGCAATGGAAATGAACCATCCAAGAAGAGGAGACCGACATGGCATCGAAGCACACCACTGCGCGGGGCGAGACACTCTCCGGCATAGCACAGGACTACTACGGCGACGCATCCCTGTACCCAATCATCGCGTTGGTGAACAAGATCGCCAACCCAGACATCATCAGGGTTGGGCAAGTCCTGATCATCCCAGATATCGGGCCCGACGCGCCGCGGCATCGGGTGATCAGCGGCGACACACTGTCAAAACTGGCACGCCGTTACTACGGGGACGCAACCCTCTACGACGTGATCGCGATCGCGAACAGCATCTCCAATCCCGATCGCATCGACGTCGGTGAGGTGCTGGTCATCCCGGACATCACATAGAAGTCAGCATTGAATCCCACAGTGGGCGGGATGAATCCGACTTCATCCCGTCCACCGCCCGCGGGATGTCACACAATTCTTACCCGGAATCCGTCCTCCAGGCGAGGCTGACGAAAGGATTCGTGACGGCGATGAACTGCGTCTTGAGTCGAATGAGGATGACACACTGCGGTTCTGAGCCGCCTCGCGCCGATCTTGACCACCACCCGGCACCTTGAGCCCTGAACTACCACGCCGTGGAGGGCAATCACGGTTCAGCCGTCCTCGCAACGCGGACAGACGCAACTCACCGACTACCAGGGCGAAGGAGCAACAACCCAGTGCAGTAGTCGAATACTCGCAGAGATGCGATCGACAGGCCGAATACTCGTTCCAGACCGATCAGCCGTCACCACTGCTTCAGCGTCGGACTATCGACCTCGAGGCTGGGAGGCATCAGCACACCGCCGGCACCGGGGCCCACTATTGGACAGGCGGGTCCGATCGCTGATCGACCCGACACGATTTCTGGGAGGCCCGCCATGGCGCGGATACTGTTCGTCACCTGGGACGGCGGAGGCAACCTTCCACCCGCCCTCGGAATCGCCCGCGAACTCCAGAAGCGCGGACACAGCGTTCGCTTCCTCGGACACGCCTTGCAACGCTGCCAGATCGCCCCCGCCGGGTTTCCTTTCGAGCCCTACCGTCACGCCCGGCCCTGGCAGTCCACCACCGAACACCGCGGCGCCAACGGCCTATTCGCATCGCTGTCCGTGTTCACCGATCCCGGGCCCGGCCGCGACCTGCTCGACTCCCTCAACCGCGAGCCCGCAGACCTTGTGGTGATCGACTGCCTGCTCCTCGGCGTGCTGCAGGCCGCGCAGAAGGCGCACCTGCCGCGGGTGGTGCTCGTGCACACCTTCTACGAGTTCGTCGAACGTGCGATGCGAAGCGGTCCCGCCCAGGTGCTGGCCCGACTGCACGGCCAAGATCCCCTCGCGCTGTGGAAGGCCTCCGACCTCGTCCTCGTCGCGACCGACAAGCGCCTCGACCCCGCGGGCACACGCCGCCTGCACCCCGCGATCCACCACATCGGGGCCGTGCACCACCCCATGCCCGCCACCCTCACACCGGTGTCGTACCGCGAACCCCAGATTCTGGTCAGCTTGAGCATCACCAACCTCCCCGGACAACACCGCGCACTCCAATCCGTCCTCGACGCCCTGCGTGGCATCAACGCCCACGCCGTCGTCACCACCGGACCGTCCATCACCTCCACCAGCCTCACCGCCGGCCCGAACACCGAAATCCACGGCTACCTCCCCCACAGCACGGTGCTCCCGAAGACCACCCTCGTCATCGGACACGGCGGACACGACACCACACTGCGCGCCCTCACCCACGACATCCCGATGATCGTGATGCCCATCCACCCCCTCGCCGACCACAACATGATCGGCCGCACCATCGAAAACCACGGAGCCGCACAGTGCCTGCACCCCACCACCCACCCCGACCGGATCCGCGCGGCCGCCGACGGCCTCCTCACCGACGGCCCCCACCGCATCGCCGCCGCCAACCTCGGCAAGCAGATCCGCGCCCACAACGGCTCCACCCGGGCATCCGACCTCATCGAAAGGCTCCCAAACCTAGCAAAGCCCGCCGAAGGAACACTGAGCCACACGAAGGAAGCAAGCCTGTGATGGCCCTGGCTGCTGACCGCACGGAGTCCTTGAAGTCCGCCCGACCGGCGAGCATCGGCGGCCGGTATCGACGCCCCACCTCGAGGCCTGCCGGCGGCTCCACCCGGTTGGTGAGATTCCGCGCCACACAGCCGCCGCGTTTCGCCACATGCGTAGGCATCGGCGCGATTGACATATCGACACCTCCCAACAAGTTCGGCCCACCCGTCGAAATGCATCCCGGCACCAACCAGCACCAGCGAGCCCGAAATCGGAAGACAGCGTCATCGAACATCACCGCCAGCCGATCACCATCTGCCAGAGCAAGGAGCCCAAATGTCGAACGAACCTGTCGAGATCAAGGTCACATTGTCCGAGAAGGTGCCGACCGCACTGTCAACACTCGGACTCGGACTCGATCCCGATCACGAGTCACCAGTGCAGATCTGGTTCCTCGAGGACGAAACACCAGGAATCCGAACTAAATTGCCACTGCTAGCTGCGGGCATCGTAATCCGCCTCCGAAGCAGCCACAGCAAGGCCGACTCGACGATCAAACTCAGACCATGTCGGCGCACACAATTGATCCCGAAGTGGAGCACAAGCTCCCCCGACGGAAAGAAGTATCGACTCGAGCAGGACTGGGCTGGACAGCGACGCACGCTGGCCGCCTCCGCCGTCCACCAACTCGCCCCCGGACTCATTGAAGACGTGACCTCCAACGGAAAGGATCTCTGCACGCTGTTCAATGACCATCAACAGCAGTTCCTCGAAGACTGCGCGGACCTTCGGATCGCATTCGCAGGTCTCACCCCGCTGGGCCCCGTCAACGCCGCGAAATGGAAGAACATCACGGTCGGCGACCTCGATTCCGAGGTCGACGCCGAACGATGGACCTTCGGAAGCGTCGACTTTCTCGAGCTGTCGATCCGCGCCGAGCGCGACGCAGGCAAACACCAGAGGCGTTTCGAGGAAGCAATCCGCGCCCAAGGCCTATCCTTCAGCCTGGAGCAGGAGCCCAAGACCTCGCAGATACTCACTGAACTCAGTACTGCGCATCACGCCGACCGGTAGATTGGTCGATTCGGACGCATACGGCATTCGCGCAATGACGTCATGGGTCTCCGTTTCACGAGTAACCTTAATCGATCCTGCGAAAGCCGTTTCGTACAGAGTAGATTCTCATCCATCGCTGATTCATGGTGAACGTTCGCAGAACGTTGGTTATGCAGTCAATTCGGCCGACCAGTTCGACCCCGGCCTTCGGACTGACCGAGAGGACGGCGGATCGAGATCACGCCCAGAATGTAGCTCTCACACTGAATCAGCATGAGGATAAGAGAATTCGGTGACCCTTCCGGCGGCCGTCGCGATCGCCGAGGAGATAACCAACGATGCGGTCGCAATCCGTGGCTACGTTCGTGCCCGCTGGTATCGCCGCGTTCGAGGGCTCCGCGCCGCACTTTGCATCCCTACGAACCGGCCAGGACACCAACCTGCCCTGACTGTCGCCCAGGACGAGAGTGAGACCCGGGCCGCCCAGGACCCCGGCACTCCTCACTTTGAGGTGTGTCCCACCACGACGCTGACAGGGGACGCCGCCATCGGCGCAGCACTGAGATGAGGTAGTGGACTACTCGCGCGGGATACAGGCGCGGAGCGCGACGATGGACGTGTCGCATCGGCGGATCAGTCCGCCGCCGACACTTCCGAGGAGAAGCCATGCGAATGCAGAATATGGAGCGCCGAGTATCAGTCCGGTGATTCCGCCGCCATCAGACGGTTCGATTCCGACTTGCATTCATACCCCGCTGCCACCGCTTCGCCCACCGCCGACCGACCCTCCAGCGGCCGACGCATTCTCCGAGGACCCCGCAATGTCCGCGCACACCTCCAGCACGTCGCCACGCTCGGCGACCCCCGTACGCTCGACGCAACCCCTCCACCACCGCGACATCCTGCGTGTCTTGTTCGCATTGCTCGCCGCGGTATTCACCGCGCTTCTGTCGGGGACCGTCGCTTTCCCCGCGCTGCCTACGATCACGTCCGAATTGGGCGGCGGTACTGCCGGATTGACCTGGATTATCACGATATCGCTTTTGGCCAATGCCACGTCTACGCCGATCTGGGGAACGCTGGCTGACCTGCGCAATCCCAAAGCGCTCATCGAATTGGCGCTGCTGATCCTGGCGGGTGGCTCCGTCGTCGCGGCCTCCGCCCCAACCCTAGGTGTACTGTTCGTTGGCCGGGCGCTGCAGGGCGTCGGCATGGGCGGCGTAGTGACGATAACCGTGGCCGTGCTCGGTGCCATCATTCCACCGCGCGAGCAGGGCCGCTACTCCGGATACGTGGGTGTGGTGATCGCGGTGTCGATGGCCGGCAGCCCGCTGCTGGGCGGAATGCTTGTCGATAGCCCACTCGGGTGGCGCGCCTGCTTCCTCGTCTGCGCGCCGCCGGCCGCATTGGCGGTGCTCGCGCTGCGTCACGCACCGCAACCAGTGGCCGGCCAACGGTCGAAAGTGCGTATCGACTGGCTCGGTGCCGCACTGCTCACAACCGGCGTCACCTTGCTGTTGGTCTGCGTCACCCTCACCGGTCGCGGAGGCCAGAGCTGGGTTTCCTGGACGTCTATCGGCTACCTCGTCGTCGGGGCAAGCCTGGTCGCCGCCGCACTCGTCGTTGAACGCCGCGCGCAGACCCCGGTTCTGCCGCTCGATCTCCTCGGCGAGCGCACGGTGGTGTGCACGATCGCCGCGTCCGTCTCGGCCGGGCTCGGGTTCTATGCGACACAGTCCTTCCTGGCCGCATTCTTCCAAAGTGTTCGCGACCAAAGCGCCACCGCCGCCGGGGTTCTCCTCACTCCGATGGTGGTTGGCCTCGCCCTATCCTCCATCGTGTCCGGCCGCCTCATCACCCGGTTCGGCAGGTGGAAGGTGTTTCTCGTCGCCGGAGCGCTGCTCCAACTCGTCGGTTGCGGTGCACTCGCCTCTGTCGACACCACCAGCGCATTGTGGCTGATCGAGCTCGCCGTCCTTCTCTGCGGGCTCGGCATCGGGATGCTCCTGCAAAACCTGGTGCTCGCAGTGCAGAACACCGTCGATCCCGTCCGCATCGGCGCGGCCGGCGGTGCCGTTTTGTACTTTCGATCCATCGGCGCAGCGGTGGGCCTGCCCGTCCTCGCCGCGGCGCTGCCCGCACACAGCGAAGGCACCGGTCGGGTCTTCCTGGCGTTGGCGGCTCTCGCGCTCGTTAGCCTCGGCGCCGTCGCGCTGATTCCGAACCTCCCGCTGCGCACAAACCTCGAACCGGGCCGAAGCGAGCCGACCTAGCCCAGCTCAGGGTGAACCGGCATCGGTTTCTCGGCCCGAACGGCGAGTCCAACCGAGCCCCGGGAAGGACCGTCGCCGGCTGGGCCGGGCACATGGTGCATGTCGATGTCAAGAATGCCGGCCGCATTCCCGACGGCGGTGACTGGCGCAAGCACTGAGAAGGCTCCGATCAGTCAAGAGCGGGTTGATCGCGCGAAGACTCCCGTCGGCGCCCCCGCGCAGGGAGCGTGTGCCTGCGCTCCGCCGTCGACGGGTTCTCCCGTTGCCTATACCGATGAGGACATGCCCAGAACTTGCGCCAGCCGATCTGTCATCCGGACCTCGGGAGCGGACGGCAATCCGGCCTTCCGAGCGTGACCGTTCACTGCGGGAGCATTCGAGTAGTGCTCTACTCGCTCCCTTAACCCTCCGGAGCTGTGTACTGGAACTGCAGGACCTCGATGAGCCCGATCGCGCGTTCGGAAGGTGGTGATGCATATCGAGCTCCTCATCCCGCGATCTCGACACACATTGCGCATCCGCGGTCGCAATACACCACGCGAAGGCTGGACACGAGTGTCAAACAAACGCCGGAGCGGCCCGCCGTGGACGTTGGTGCGCGTCGATGGTCTTCGGCCTCGCTTCGGTCCGCGATGTCACACCGGCGAGCGCAGGGCGATAGGTCATGCGGGTCGCGCCGACCTCGTGCGTACGCGGAACACCTCCCAGCGCAGTCAGTCGGCAGCTCATACCCTGTGAGGTTACGACCTCGATGACCGATCCTGTCCAGGTCGACGACTACGCGAGAACGTCAGGTCCACGGTGTGCGATTGGAACGCGTCCGCAGGCAATTCCAGGCGTAGCGCAAATCGTTCCGATTCGGGCAAACACATCTCGTGCAAACATAGTTCGTTCGCGGTCGATCATGCAGCACCTCCGCGTCGCTCAGATGTCGCAGACACGCGATAGAAGGACCACCACACCACCCACCAGCGCATACCCGCACTCGATCACACCCATTTCCCTCCGGAACGGAAAGCGATCCGCTCATGACCGACCGCACAACGACAGCCGCGACAACGAGAAACTACGTGCCCTACAGCGACGACCTGGAGCAGATCGGCCCCCGCGAAGAAGAACAGATCGAAAACGTCGTCGCGACGCTCCGAAAGAACAACGAGTGGGCATTCAAGAAACACAACCATGCCATCCGCGACGCACACGCCAAGAGTCACGGCGTCCTCCGGGGCGAACTCATCACTTCCGCCGACCTCCCTGAACACCTCCGCCAAGGCCTATTCGCCGCGCCAGCGACCTACCCGGTCATCGCACGTCTTTCCAGCACCGCGGGCGCGATCCGGAGCGACAACGTCCGCGGCGTGCGGGCGATGGCAATCAAGGTCCTGGGGGTAACCGGCACGCGGCTGCTGCCCGAGGACCATGGCACATCGCAAGATTTTCTCCTTGTCAACAGCCCATCGTTCCCGTCTGCCGACATCCGCCATTACCGCAGAAGCATGCCATTGGCGTGGCTCCTAGCGAGGACCCCCGACAGCGCTATGAATGTCGTCAGCACCGTCCTACGCGGGGCCTCCAAAATACCTGGTCCAGTACGTATTCCGGTTCCAATGGTGCTCAGCCTGTTCGCGCGTCCGAACACGCATGTCCTCGGAGAGACCTATTACACCGCTGCTCCTCTGCGCTTCGGGAAATACATCGCTCAGATCCGGGTCGCCCCGCTCTCCGACGGTGCCAAAGCCCTGACCGGCCAGCTTGTCCCTTCGGGGACCGGTGACAACGTGCACCGCGACACGGTGGTCGACTTCTTCCGCACGAATACGGCCTCATACGCGGTGCAAGCGCAACTCTGCACCGACCTGCGCACAATGCCCATCGAGAACGCCAAGGTGGCATGGCCACAGAACGAGTCACCCTTCCAGACAGTCGCGACACTGAACTTCCCACTGCAGAATGCATATAGCCCCGCCCGCAGCGCATACGCGGATGATGTCCTGGCCTTCAACCCGTGGAACGGAATCACCGCCCACAAGCCTCTGGGGTCAATCAACCGGTTGAAGATCAAGACATACCAAGCCTCGAGCGACTTTCGGCACAAGATGAACAAAGTCGAGTTCTCCGAGCCCATAAACATCAGCGAACTGCCCGACTGATAATCACCGCCAGCCGACTGCAACAATCCCGATCCATCCACGTCCCCAAACGATACTCGAGTAGAGATGCTTGACAACTGGCCGCTCATCGATCGACCCGAAGAGTTCCGCGCAATCCAGGCAGCGTTGACTCACGGAACACGCAGTGGCGTTGCACTGTTCGGACCCCCAGGCGTCGGGAAGACCACACTTGCCCGCGCCGTCACCGAATCCAGTGACTCCAACGTGCAGTGGATCGGTGGAACCCAATCCGCCCGCGGCATCCCCCTCGGCGCATTCGCACCGCTCATCGGCCCCACAACCACCCGCGACCCCATCGCTCTCATCTCGGCGGCGCGAACCTCGCTCCTCGAACACCCGAACACCATTCTCGTTGTCGACGATACCCACCTCCTCGACGACTTGTCGGCGACCCTGCTCCACCAAACAGCAATCGACCGAGCCGCACGGATCATCGCCACCGTCCGCAGCGGAGAAAAGGTACCGGACGCGATCACATCACTCTGGAAAGACGGCTACGTGAACCGCCTCGAACTCCGCGCCTTCACCAAGGACCAGAGCATCACACTCATCGAAACGATCATCGGCGGACACCTCGAAGGACTCAGCGCCGACGTCATGTGGGAAACCTCCGGTGGCAACGCCCTCTACCTCCGACACCTCGTCGAAGGCACACTCGAGGCCGGCAAACTCCGCAAGGTCAACAACGTATGGCAGCTTCGCGGCGGCACCGTCGTGACGACGAGCCTCGCCTCGCTTCTCGAGAGCCGCCTCGAGGAATCCGGCGACAGTGTCGTCAACGCCCTCCGTCTGGTCGCGTTCTGCGAACCGATCCACATCGACGTGCTCTGCGCCCTAGCAGGTGAAGACGCGGTGGACACCGCCGAGACACGCGGCCTGATCCACATCGTCGACAACGGCCGCCAAGCCCGCTTCAGCCACCCACTATTCGGAGAAGTCGTCAGACGCCGCGTCGGAACCGCCGCCGCACGCCGGCTCCGCGGCCAACTCGTCACCGCCCTCCGCGAACGCGAAGGAACCTCCGCCAGCGCACGCATCAAGATCGCCCAGCTCTATCTCGACAGCGACCAGACCGCCGACACCCATCTCCTCACCACCGCCGCACGCGACGCCATCGCACTGTCCAACATGCCACTCGGCGAACGACTCGCCCACGCCGCACTCCAGCAAGGCGGCGGCCTCGACGCCGCCGAGGTCCAGTCCCGAGCCCTACTGTGGCAGGGTCACCCCCGCCAGGCCGAGGAGGCACTGGCCCAGTTCAACCCCGACGACATGGACGAACTCCAACTCGTTCGCTGGGGAATTCCTCTACTGTCCCTCATGTTCTGGTCGATGGGAACCCCGGAGCGCGCCCACCAACTCCTCCCACTCCTCCACGACCGCATCACACACCCCACCCTGAAACTCGTTGTCGCGGCGACTGAGTCCGCCATGGCGGTCCACGAGAACAACCTCGCGGAGGGACTCGCCCTCGCCGAGGAGGTCCTGTCCAACCCCGCCGCACCGATGCAGGCCGTCGAATGGGCCGCCTTCAGCAAAGGACTGGCGCTTCCGCTAGCCGGTCGCGGAGCCGAGTTCGGCCCCATCGCCGCAAGGTGCCGCTCCAATCCCCAGCCCACCGACGGAATGATCCACGTCTTGGTGCACTACTGCGACGTCACGGCCCTCGCGACCATCGGAGACCTCGACACCGCAGACAAGCGCGCAGCCGAGTACTCGGAGTTCACCTCCCCTGGCCAGTTCCTCGGCTGGGGACTCTCGAGGGTGATGGCAGGCGAGGTGGCCCTCCGGCGGGGCCGGCTACCCGATGTCATCGAGTTCCTAGAACAGG
>Ga0247825_10003140_pt1 | contig 10910 bp, 6 predicted proteins | sample 13C_Vanillin_Day_FD_194413 | JGI IMG/M metagenome (GOLD analysis project Ga0247825, IMG submission 194413) | Soil microbial communities from agricultural site in Penn Yan, New York, United States - 13C_Vanillin_Day48 | ecosystem: Environmental > Terrestrial > Soil > Agricultural land | place... | reverse complement strand
CTCGCCGAGGATCTTGTTGGCCATCTCGACCACAATGTAGTCGGCTTCGAGCAGGCCGTTGTTCAGGTCGTTGCCGTAACGGCTCAGGCCTTGCAGGCAGCTCGGGCAGCTCGTGAGGATCTTGACGTTGCCCGCCGGCGCCACCGTGCCGGCCTCGCGCAGCGCGGCCTCGCCCTTGCGGAGCTCCTCTTCCTTGCGGAAGCGGATCTGCGTCGAGATGTCTGGCCGCGTCACGCCCAGCGTGCCGGACTCGCCGCAGCAGCGCTCGTTCTTGAGCACGTTGTCACCGACGAGCGCCCTGACCGTCTTCATCGGGTCCTGCAGCTTCATGGGCGTGTGGCAGGGGTCGTGGTAGAGGTAGCCGCCACCGCCGGCATCCCCGAGCGTGATGCCCTTCTCCAACAGGTACTCGTGGATGTCGATGATTCGACAGCCCGGGAAGATCTTGTCGAACTGGTAGCCCTGCAGCTGGTCGTAGCAGGTGCCACAACTCACCACCACCGTCTTGATGTCGAGGTAGTTCAGTGTGTTGGCGACGCGATGGAAGAGCACGCGGTTGTCCGTGATCATCTTCTCGGCCTTGTCGAACTGGCCACTGCCACGCTGCGGATAGCCGCAGCAGAGATAGCCCGGCGGCAGCACGGTCTGCACGCCCGCATGCCACAGCATGGCCTGGGTGGCAAGGCCCACCTGAGAGAAGAGACGCTCCGAGCCGCAGCCCGGGAAATAGAACACCGCCTCGGTCTCGGGCGTGGTCGTCTTCGGATCGCGAATGATCGGCACATAGTCCGCGTCCTCGATGTCGAGGAGTGCACGCGCAGTCTTCTTGGGCAATCCACCGGGCATCTTCTTGTTGATGAAGTGGATCACCTGCTCCTTGACCGGCGCCGGCCCGAGCGTGGCCGGGGGTGCGGCAGTCTGCTTCTTCGCGAGCCCGCGCAGCAGGTCGTTGGCCAGGCGCTGCGCCTTGAAGCCGATGTCGACCATGCCCGTGCGCATCATCTTGATGGTCTGCGGATTCGTCGCGTTGAGGAAGAACATCGCCGCCGCGTTGCCGGGCCGGAAGGACTTCCGGCCCATCTTGCGCAGCAGGTTGCGCATGTTCATCGAGACATCGCCGAAGTCGATCTTGACCGGGCATGGCGAGAGGCACTTGTGGCAGACCGTGCAGTGGTCGGCCACGTCCTCGAACTCTTCCCAGTGCTTGATGCTGACGCCGCGGCGGGTCTGCTCCTCGTAGAGAAAAGCCTCGACCAGCAGCGAGGTCGCGAGGATCTTGTTGCGCGGCGAATAGAGCAGGTTGGCGCGCGGCACATGCGTCGCGCAGACCGGCTTGCACTTGCCGCAGCGCAGGCAGTCCTTGACGCTGTCGGCAATGGCACCAATGTCGCTCTGCTGCATGATGATCGACTCGTGCCCCATCAGGCCGAAGCTCGGCGTGTAGGCATTGGTCAGGTCCGCCTGCAGCGCGCGCCCGTCCTGCGCCTGGTGCTCGTTGCTACGCAGCAACTTGCCCTTGTTGAAGCGACCTTCAGGGTCGACCCTGCGCTTGTAGTCGGTGAAGGGCTGCAGCTCGTCGTCGGTCAGGAATTCGAGCTTGGTGATGCCGATGCCATGCTCGCCCGAGATGACCCCGTCGAGGCTGCGCGCCAGCACCATGATGCGCGCGACCGCCGCATGCGCGGTCTGCAGCATCTCGTAGTTGTCGCTGTTGACGGGAATATTGGTGTGCACGTTGCCATCGCCCGCGTGCATGTGCAGCGCGACCCACACGCGACCCTTGAGCACGCGTTTGTGGATCTCGTTGCATTCGGCCAGGATCGGAGCGAACTCGGCACCCGAGAAGATGGTCGCCAGCGGGGCGCGGATCTGCGTCTTCCAGCTCGCGCGCAGCGAGTGGTCCTGCAGTTGCGGGAACAGCGCCTCGACGTTGTCGAGCCACCCCTGCCACAGCGCGCGCACGTCGTGCACCAGCGCCACGGCCTGCGCCACGCGGTCCTCCAGCAGCTCGGCCGACGGGATGTCGTTGGCATCGTCGCTCTTGCCCAGCGGCAGGTTGCCGCGCGCGAGAAAGGCTTCGAGTTCGTCGGCCAGCGCGATCTTGTTCTGCAGCGACAGCTCGATGTTGATGCGCTCGATGCCGTCCGTGTACTCGGCCATGCGCGGCAGCGGGATCACCACGTCTTCATTGATCTTGAAGGCGTTGGTGTGCTTGCTGATGGCGGCCGTGCGCTTGCGGTCGAGCCAGAATTTCTTGCGCGCCTCGGGGCTGATGGCGATGAAGCCCTCGCCGCTGCGCGAGTTGGCGATGCGCACCACTTCGGAGGTCACTCGTGCCACAGCATCGGCGTCGTCGCCGGCGATGTCGCCGAACAGCACCATCTTCGGCAAGCCGCCGTGCTTCTTCGATTTGGTCGCGTAGCCGACCGCCTTGAGGTAGCGGTCATCGAGATGCTCCAGCCCCGCGAGCAGGACGCCGGAGCGCTTCTGCTCGGCGAACATGAAGTCCTTGATCTCGACGATGCTCGGCACCGCATCCTTGGCGTTTCCGAAGAATTCGAGGCAGACCGTGCGCGTGTGCGCTGGCATGCGGTGCACGATCCAGCGCGCGCTGGTGATGAGGCCGTCACAGCCTTCTTTCTGGATACCGGGCAGGCCCGACAGGAACTTGTCGGTCACGTCCTTGCCGAGGCCTTCCTTGCGGAAGGTCTTGCCGGGAATCTCCAGCCGCTCGGCGCGCAGTGCGGTCTTGCCATCCGCCGCGAAGTACTGCAGCTCGAAGACGGCGCGTTCGGCGTCGTGGATCTTGCCGAGGTTGTGTTCGACGCGCGTGACCTCCAGCCACTCGGCCTGCGGCGTCACCATGCGCCAGGAGGCGAGGTTGTCGAGCGCAGTGCCCCAGAGCACCGCCTTCTTGCCGCCCGCGTTCATCGCGACGTTGCCGCCCACGCAGGAAGCCTCGGCAGAGGTGGGATCGACCGCGAAAACGAAGCCCGCGCGCTCGGCCGCATCGGCCACGCGCTGGGTGACGACGCCCGCTTCGGTCCAGATGGTCGGCACCGGGTTGTCCAGCCCCGGCAACGACACCATCTCGACCTCGGTCATTGCCTCGAGCTTCTCGGTATTGATGACGACGCTGTTCCACGTCAGCGGGATCGCCCCACCCGTGTAGCCGGTGCCGCCCCCGCGCGGAATGATGGTCAGCCCCAGCTCGATGCAGCCCTTGACCAGCCCGGCCATCTCGGCCTCGGTGTCCGGCGTCAGCACGACGAAGGGGTACTCGACGCGCCAGTCGGTCGCGTCGGTCACGTGCGACACGCGCGAGAGCCCGTCGAACTTGATGTTGTCCTTGGCGGTGAGCCGGCGCAGCGTGCGCGTGGCCTTGCGCCGCAGGGCGGCGACGTCGCGGAACATGGTGTCGAAGGCCGAGATCGCCTGGGCGACCAGTCCGGTCAGCTCGCCGACGAGCACGTCGCGCTGGGCATCGCTGTCGGGCGTGCGGCGCTTCTGCACTTCAGTCAGTCGGTGGTTGAGGGCATCCACCAGTTGGCCGCGCCGCCGCGGGTTGTCCAGCAGGTCGTCGACGAGATAGGGGTTGCGCTGCACGACCCAGATGTCGCCCAGCACCTCGTAGAGCATTCGGGCCGATCGGCCAGTGCGGCGCTCGGAGCGCAGGATCTGCAGCAGTTCCCAGCCGCGCTCGCCCAGCAGGCGAATCACGATCTCGCGATCGGAGAAGCTGGTGTAGTTATAGGGGATCTCACGCAATCGCACAGGCTCTGCGGCCTGCGACAACAACGCCGTCAACGCGGTCGGAGCATTCATCGGGGAGTGGCCTCGGTCGGGCGCTGCGCGCCCATCAACCAGGGGCGTGAATTTTAAGGCAGGCCCGCGGGGCCTGCCGGAGGGTCAGAACAGGACGCGGCTGCGGATGGTTCCCGGCACCTTGGCAAGCTTTTCCAGGGCCAGGTCGGACGACTCCGCATCGATGTCGGTCACCACGTAACCCACCTTCTCGTTGGTCTGCAGGTACTGTGAGGAGATGTTGATGTTGTTGTCCGAGAAGATCCGGTTGATCTCCGACAGCACGCCGGGCACGTTGCGGTGGATGTGCAGCAGCCGATGCTTGCCCGGGTGGGCCGGCAGCGCGACCTCGGGAAAGTTGACGGACGAGGTCGAAGTCCCGTTGTCGCTGTACTTCACGAGCTTTTCGGCCACTTCCAGACCGATGTTGGCCTGCGCTTCCATGGTCGAGCCGCCGATGTGCGGCGTCAGAATCACGTTGTCCAGCCCACGCAGGGGCGACTGGAACTCGTCCTTGTTGCTGCGCGGCTCGACCGGGAAGACGTCGATCGCAGCGCCCAGCAGCTTCTTCTGCTTGAGGGCGGCGGCCAGGGCTTCGATCTCGACGACTGTGCCGCGTGAGGCATTGATCAGGATCGCGCCAGGCTTCATGGCCGCGATCTCGGACGCGCCGATCATCCATTGCGTGGCCTGCGTCTCCGGGACGTGCAGGCTCACGATGTCGCTCTGCGCCAGCAGGTCGGGCAGAAGCCGCACCTGGCGGGCATTGCCCAGCGGCAGCTTGGTGACGACGTCGAAGAACGCCACTTGCATGCCAAGCGCCTCGGCCAGCACCGAGAGCTGCGCGCCGATGGAGCCGTAGCCCACGATGCCCAGCGTCTTGCCGCGGATCTCGAAAGCGTTGTCGGCGGTCTTGAGCCAGCCGCCGCGGTGCGCGACGGCGCTCTTCTCGGGCACGCCGCGAAGCAGCAGGATGGCCTCGGCCAGCACCAGCTCGGCCACCGAGCGCGTATTGGAATAGGGAGCGTTGAAGACGACCACGCCATGCTCGCGGGCCGCGTCCAGGTCGACCTGGTTGGTCCCGATGCAGAAGCAACCCACGGCCACCAGCTTCTGCGCCTCGGCGAACACCTCGGCCGTCAGCTGAGTGCGCGACCGGATGCCCAGGAAGTGGACGTCGGCGATGCGCGCCTTCAGCTCGGCATCCGGCAGGGCGCCGGGCAGCGACTCGACGTTCGTGTAGCCAGCCGCATGCAATACCTCGACCGCCGAAGGATGGATGCCTTCCAGCAGGAGGAACTTGATCTTGCTTTTGTCGAGGGAAGTCTTGCTCATGCGAGTCAGGAGGGCCCGCCCGAACCCAAGAGGCAGAGCCGAAAAAAGGGAGGGCGATGCTAGCATGGTGCGCTGCAACACGCAGGCGGTGGGGCGTTGCACCAAAAAGGGTTTCCCCGGCTGGTGAACAATGCGGCCCGCGCGAAAAATATTGTGACGCTGTCGTGTCATACGAACGACCTAGCATCCGCGCTTTTATTTCCCCCCCTCAGGAGTCTTCATGCGATTCAAAACGCTCGCCATGGCCTCGGCGCTTGCCGCGACGCTGTTCACCCCCGCGTTCGCGCAAACCGAGATCCAATGGTGGCATTCCATGACCGCCGTCAACAACGAATGGGTCAACGATCTGGCCAGGCAGTTCAACGAGAGCCAGACGAAGTACAAGATCATCCCCACCTACAAGGGGCAGTACGACGAATCCATGACCGCCGCGGTGGCCGCATTCCGTGCCGGCAACGCGCCGCACGTCCTGCAGGTTTTCGAGGTAGGCACCGCCACGATGATGGCGAGCAAGAACGCCATCGTCCCCGTGGCCAAGGTCATGCAGGACGCGGGCCAGAAGTTCGACCCGAGCGTGTACATCCCCGCGGTGGCCGCCTACTACACGGCCCCCAACGGCCAGATGCTGAGCTTCCCGTTCAACAGCTCGACGACGGTCTTCTACTACAACAAGGACGCCTTCAAGGCCGCCGGCCTGGACCCGAACAAGGCGCCGTCGACCTGGCCTGAAGTGGTCGCCGCAGCGGCCAAGCTGAAGGCCAGCGGCCACAAGTGCCCCTTCACCACGGCCTGGCAGAACTGGACCCAGGTCGAGAGCTTCTCGGCCTGGCACAACGTCGAGTTCGCGACCAAGAACAACGGCCTGTCGGGCACGGACGCCCGCCTGAAGGTGAACTCGCCGCTGCACGTGCGCCACATCGAGAATCTCGCCAACATGGCCAAGCAGGGCCTGTTCGTCTACAAGGGCCGCTCCGCCATCCCGCAAGCCTCGTTCACCTCGGGCGAGTGCGCGATGATCCAGACCTCGTCGGGCTTCTACGGCGATGTCGCCAAGAACGCGAAGTTCGCCTACGCCGTCGCCCCGCTGCCCTACTACCCCGACGTGGCCGGCGCGCCGCAGAACACCGTCATCGGCGGCGCCAGCCTCTGGGTGATGGCCGGCAAGAAGCCCGAGGAATACAAGGGCGTGGCCGAGTTCTTCAAGTTCATCTCGACACCCGAAGTGCAGTCCGCCAGCCACAAGCGCACCGGCTACCTGCCCATCACCACTGCAGCGTACGAACTGACCGACAAGTCGGGCTTCTACAAGCAGAACCCTGGCACCGACGTCGCCGTGACGCAGATGGTCCGCAAGGTGACCGACAAGAGCCGCGGCATCCGCCTGGGCAACTACGTCCAGATCCGCGCGATCGAGGACGAGGAACTCGAACAGGTCTGGAACGGCAAGAAGACGGCCAAGGAAGCCCTGGACGCCATCGTGACCCGCGGCAACGAACAGCTCGAGCGTTTCCAGAAGGCGAACAAGAGTTGACAGGGGCCGCGCCCCCACGGGGGCGCAGTTAGACTCGCTGCCCCGCCGGGCCCAGAAGCCGGTGGGGCTTCTTTTTGAGGGATTCATGGAAAAACGCGTCGCCTTCCGCTCGGGCTGGCTGCCCTGGGCACTGCTCGCACCACAGCTGATCGTCATCGGCGTGTTCTTTTTCTGGCCTGCCGGCCAGGCGCTCGTTCAATCCATGCAGATGCAGGACGCCTTCGGGACGTCGACCGAATGGGTCGGCCTGGAGAACTTCAGGGAACTGTTCGGCAACCCGGCCTACCTCGAGTCCTTCGAGACGACGGCGCTGTTCTCGATCCTCGTGGCGGGCATCGGCATCTCCCTGTCGCTGCTGCTCGCGGTGTTCGTGGACCGCATCGTGCGCGGCGCGATGATCTACAAGACGCTGCTGATCCTGCCGTACGCGGTCGCGCCGGCTGTGGCCGCGGTGCTGTGGGTCTTCATGTTCTCGCCTTCGCTGGGCGTGATTTCCTATGCGCTCGGCAAGATCGGCATCGACTGGAACCACCTGCTCAGCGGCCCGCAAGCGATGGCGCTGATCGTGATGGCTGCGGTCTGGAAGCAGATCTCCTACAACTTCCTGTTCTTCCTCGCCGGCCTGCAGTCGATCCCGAAGTCGCTGATCGAAGCGGCCGCCATCGACGGCGCCCGGCCCTGGCGACGCTTCTGGACGGTGCAGTTCCCGCTGCTGTCGCCGACCACCTTCTTCCTGCTGGTGATGAACGTCATCTATGCCTTCTTCGACACCTTCGCGATCGTCGATGCCGCGACGCAGGGCGGCCCGGGCACGGCCACCAGCATCCTTGTCTTCAAGGCCTACCACGACGGCTTCAGGGCGATGGACCTCGGCGGCTCGGCCGCGCAGTCGGTGGTGCTGATGGCGATCGTCGTCGTGCTGACGGTGGTGCAGTTCCGCTATGTCGAGAAGAAAGTGAATTACTGACATGGTGGAACGCAATCCTTCTCTCGGCATCCTGGCGCACGCCATCGCGATCCTCGGCGTGCTCATCGTCGCCTTCCCGATCTACCTGGCCTTCGTCGCATCGACCCACACCGCACAGGAAATCATCCAGGCGCCGATGCCCCTGCTGCCCGGCGGACACATGTGGGAGTCCTACAAGTCCGCTCTCCTCGGCCGCGCCACGGGCTCGGGTTCGACGGCGCCGGTCGCCCGCATGATGTGGGTGAGCCTCGTGACCGCACTGGTCATCACCTTCGGCAAGATCTCGATCTCGCTGCTGTCGGCGTTTGCGGTGGTGTACTTCCGCTTTCCGTTCAAGAGCCTGTGCTTCTGGGCGATTTTCATCACGCTGATGCTGCCGGTCGAAGTGCGGATCGGCCCGACCTACCAGGTGGTGTCGGACCTCGGCATGCTCAACAGCTATGCCGGCCTGACCATCCCGCTGATCGCGTCGGCGACGGCGACCTTCCTGTTCCGGCAGTTCTTCCTGACAGTCCCCGACGAACTCATCGAGGCCGCCCGCATGGATGGCGCCGGCCCGATGCGCTTCTTCTGGGACGTGCTGCTGCCGCTGTCGAAGACCTCGATCGCCGCGCTCTTCGTGATCCAGTTCATCTACGGCTGGAACCAGTACCTGTGGCCGCTGCTCGCGACCACAAGCGAGGACATGTACCCGGTGGTGATCGGCATCAAACGCATGATCGCCGGGGGCGACGGCCAAAACGAATGGAACATCGTGATGGCCACGGCGCTGCTGGCAATGCTGCCCCCAGCGATGGTCGTGATCCTGATGCAGAAATGGTTCGTCAAGGGCCTGGTAGATACGGAGAAATGAGCAAACCTCCAGGCTTGCTCGCTTCGCGTAGCCGCCCACCCCCTTGCAGGGGGCAATGCCAGCGGGCCGGCGAAGCCGGTTCCGCGGCATTTCTGAAATGGGGCACGCTTGACGGGACGCCACGTTGGGCCTCACTAATTAGATAAGCAACAAAATGGCAGCTCTTTCGCTTCGCAACATCATCAAGCGCTACGGCCACGGGCCGAAGGCGAACCAGGTCATCCACGGCGTCAGCGCCGAGATCGCCGATCACGAGTTCATCGTCATCGTCGGCCCCTCGGGCTGCGGCAAGTCCACGCTGCTGCGCATGGTCGCGGGCCTTGAGGAAATCAGTGCCGGCGAGATCCGCATCGGCGACCGCGTGGTAAACAACCTCGAACCGGCCGAGCGCGACATCGCGATGGTGTTCCAGAACTACGCGCTCTATCCGCACATGACGGTGTTCGACAACATGGCCTACGGGCTGAAGATCGCCAAGGTGCCGGTGCCGGAGATCAAGACGCGCGTCGACAAGGCGGCCAAGATCCTGGAACTCGGCCACCTGCTGACGCGCAAGCCGCGCGAACTGTCCGGCGGACAGCGCCAGCGCGTCGCCATGGGCCGCGCCATCGTGCGGCAGCCGCGGGTGTTCCTGTTCGACGAGCCGTTGTCGAACCTCGACGCCAAACTGCGTGCGCAGACCCGCCTGGAGATCCAGAAGCTGCATCGCGAACTCGGCATCACCTCGCTGTTCGTGACGCACGACCAGGTCGAGGCCATGACGCTCGCCCAGCGCATCATCGTCATGAACGCCGGCGTGATGGATCAGTTCGGCACACCCGAAGATGTGTATTCACGCCCCGCGACCACCTTCGTCGCGAGCTTCATCGGATCGCCGCCGATGAACCTGCTGAAGCACGCCCCCGGCGTGCGGCCGGGCACGATCCTGGGCATTCGCCCGGAGCACATGACGCTCGATTCGAGCGGCTGGTCTGTGCAGGTCGAGCACGTGGAGTTGCTCGGCGCGGAGCGGCTGATCTACGGCCGCATCGGCGACGAGCCGTTGATCATGCGGATGGACGAGGGCCAGGCGCCGCCGGTCCCGGGTGACACGGTCAAGATCGCGGCGCGCCAGGACAAGCTTCATTGGTTCGACGCTGGTTCCGGCAAGCGCACGACATGAGCGAGAAGATGCCGGCCTCCGACTGGCCTTACCCGCGCTGGATCGCGCACCGCGGCGCCGGCAAGCTCGCGCCAGAGAACACGCTGGCCGCATTCCGGCTCGGAGCCGAATTCGGCTACCGCATGTTCGAGTGCGACGCAAAGCTCAGCGCGGACGGCGTGCCCTTCCTGCTGCACGACAGCACGCTGGACCGTACGAGCAATGGCCATGGTGTCGCGGGCGATCAACCCTGGGCAGCACTCTCCCGGCTCGATGCGGGTGGCTGGCACTCGCGTCGCTATGCTGGGGAGCCGCTGGCCAGTCTCGAAGGGCTGATCCGCTTCTGCATCGCGAACCATCACGCGCTCAACATCGAGATCAAGCCGACGCCCGGGCTCGAACGCCTGACGGGCGAGACCGTGGCACGGCGCGCTGCGCAGCTGTGGGTCGGCGCGCCCGTGCCGCCACCATTCCTGACCTCCTTTGCGCCCGACTCCCTGCGCGGCGCACTGGCAACGCAACCCGAACTCCCGCGCGGGCTGCTGCTGGACACGCTGTGGGACGGCTGGCTCGACACGGCGACGCAACTCGGCTGCGCGGCCGTCGTGTGCAACTACGCGCTGTGGGATGCCGCTACCGTGGCCCGGGTGCACGCGGCCGGCTTGCGCGCACTGAGCTACACGGTGAACGACGAATGGGCGGCCCGGCATCTGATCGCGCTCGGCACCGACGGGATCATCACGGACCGCATCGACAGGTTCAGCCCGGCGAGCTGAATGCCGGGCCTGGCGGCGCCGCGCATTTCGCCGGTGGAACGCACGCCTTTTATGATGAAGCCATGAGTTGGCTCCAACGTCTCGCGGCATTGCTGCTCGCCGCCGTGCTTTGCGGCCCCACATTCGCCCAGGATGCACCGGCCGAAGTCGCCCCCACCGTCTCGTCGTTGCGGTCTTTACTCGACGACGTTCCGAAGACCGTCGAAACCGGGGACGACATCGTCCCCCTGATCACGAAGCTCCATAGCATCGGCACGACCACCGACAAATTCATCGCGGCGCGCACGGGAGAGCTCAACGATCTCAACGCGCGCCTTGGCGAGCTCGGCAACCCACCGGCGGCCGGCGCGGCGGCCGAAAACCCCGACATCACCCGGCGGCGCGCCACGCTGACCAAGGAACGCAACGCACTCGATGCCGACATCCGGCTGGCGCGTCTTGTCACGGTGGATGCCCAGCAACGGGCCAGCGATCTGCTCGCCAAGCGACGCGCACTGTTCGAA
>Ga0247825_10003139_pt1 | contig 10912 bp, 9 predicted proteins | sample 13C_Vanillin_Day_FD_194413 | JGI IMG/M metagenome (GOLD analysis project Ga0247825, IMG submission 194413) | Soil microbial communities from agricultural site in Penn Yan, New York, United States - 13C_Vanillin_Day48 | ecosystem: Environmental > Terrestrial > Soil > Agricultural land | place... | reverse complement strand
GGGCGGGCCAGGGCTCGTCCGCCCCTTCGCGCTCGGCGAAGGTGTTCTCGAAATGCCGGGTGACGGCGGAACGATGCGAATCCAGTTCCTGAAGGAAGGCTTTCCAGGAAGCGAAGCCGCACATCTGCGCGACCCGCCCTTGATCCTCCGCGTCCTCGGGCAGGTCGTGGCGCTGCGCGTCGTCGAGGTACTGCAGGCGGTGCTCGACCCGGCGCAGGAACACGTATGCGGCGCAGAGCTCCCGGGAGGCCTGCTCGGGGAGCAGGTGCTTTTTTGCCAGTTCTGAAAGAACCTGAAGTGTGGGCTTGATTCGCAGCTCGACATCGCGTCCGCCGCGGATGAGCTGCAGCGCCTGCGCGATGAACTCGACCTCGCGGATGCCGCCGGGGCCGAGCTTGACGTGGTTCGCGAGCTCGCGCCGCGCCACCTCGCGGCGCACCTCGGCGTGCAGGCCGCGCATCGCCGAGAGGGTGGCGTAGTCGAGGTACTTGCGGAAGACGAAGGGCCGGACGATGTTGTCCAGCTCTTTCTCCGAATTTCCGGATATCGCGCGCGCCTTGATCCAGGCATAGCGCTCCCACTCGCGCCCCTGCGTGACGAAGTACTGGTCGAGGAAGTCGAAGCTGCACGCGAGGGGCCCGGAGTCGCCGTAGGGGCGAAGCCGCATGTCGACGCGGAAGACGAAGCCGTCCTCGGTGGCGTGCGAGAGCAGGCGGATCAGCCGGCGCCCGGCGCGCTCGAAGCGCTCCTGCGCCTCCATCGACCCGGGAAAGACGAACACCAGGTCGACGTCGGAGGAGACGTTGAGCTCGCGCCCGCCGAGCTTGCCCATGCCGAGCACGACGAGCCCGGGCTCGCCGAGCCAGTCCAAACATTTCGTTACACAAATCTCCGCGAGATCCGAGATCGTCGCGCAAACTTCTTCCAGGCTCGCCCGGTCCGACAGGTCTCGCGCCATGAGGCGCAGCAGCACGCGCGTGCGCAGCTGCCGCAGCCGCCGCATCAGGTCCGCTTCATCGCCGGCGCCTTCGAGCGCGGCCTGCATTTGCTCTTTTGGAAAAGCGGCAGGCTCGGCGAGCTCCGCGGCGAGCCCGGGATGCGCGGCGAGGACCCGCGCGGCATAGCGCGAAAGGGCGATTTTCTGAATGGGCTCCGGCATTTAGCGATTAGAATGCGGTTTCACATGAAGCGGTTGTTGCGAGCGCTCGAAGTTCTCGCCTGGTTCGCGTTCTTCGCGTTGGCCGCGCTGGTGCTTGCGCTGCGCTACTGGGTGCTCCCGGACGTCGAGCGCTACCGCCCCGATATTGTCGCCGCAATCTCGAAAGCCGTCGGCCTGCCGGTGAAAGTCGGCGCGATCGAGGCGAGCTGGTCGGGACTGCGGCCGGACATCACGGTCTCGGACGTGCGCATCCTCGACGCGCAGGGACGCGAGGCGCTGGTGCTGCCCTCGGTGCACAACGTGCTCGCGTGGCGCTCGCTCCTGCACTGGGACCTGCGCCTGCACTCGCTGGTGGTCGACGGGCCGCGCCTCGCCGTTCGCCGCGACCCGGCCGGCGCGATCTACGTCGCCGGCATCAAGCTCGCCGGACAGCGCGGCGACGGCAGCCTCAGCGACTGGGTGCTCGGCCAGGAGGAGATCGTCATCCGCAAGGCCGAGATCGAGTGGCGCGACGAGAAGCGCGGCGCGCCGCCGCTCACGCTCTCGGGCCTGGAGCTGAAGATCCGCAACACCGGCGACGAGCATGCCTTCGGCCTCACCGCGCGCCCGCCCGCGGGGCTGGGCTCGACCATCGAGCTGCGCGCGCACCTCGAGGGGCGCAGCGTGATGGAGCCGGCGGACTGGAACGGCCGGCTCTACGGCGAGGTCGGCACCACCGACCTCGCCGCCTGGCGCGCGTGGCTCGACTATCCGCTCGACCTGCGCCAGGGGCACGGGGCGCTGCGCCTGTGGATCACGCTCGCCGGCGGCAAGGCGAGCGAGGCCAGCGCCGATGTGGCGCTCTCGGGCGTGGTGGCGCAGCTCGGCGAGGCGCCGGCGCCGCTCGAGCTCGCCTCGGTGCGCGGCCGCCTGCAGGGCCGCGTGCGCGGCGACGGCTACGAGATCACCGGGCGCAACCTCGGCCTCGTCCCCGCGCGCGGCGCGCCGATCGCGCCCACCGACTTTCAGCTCGCCTGGCGCCCCGGCGGCGGCAGCCTCGCGGCGAAGCTCCTCGACCTGCACGCGCTCCCCGAGCTCATGGCGTCCTTCCCGGTGGCCGAGGGCCTGCGCCAGCGCCTCGCCGAGGCCTCTCCGCGCGGGCGCCTCGAGGACGCGCGCTTCGAGTGGCAGGGCGAGCTGCCCGAGCCGCAGCGCTTCACGGCGCGCGCCCGCTTCAGCAACCTCGCGCTGCGCCCGACGCTAGGCGTGCCGGGCTTCGAGGGGCTCTCGGGCAGCATCGACGCCAGCGACTCGCGCGGGCGCCTGGTGCTGCAATCGAAGAACGCGCAGCTCGAGCTGCCGGCGCTGTTTCCCGAGCCGCGGATCTCGCTCGATGCGCTCAACGGCCAGGTCGACTGGGAGCGCGCCGGCACCGCGCTCGCGCTGCGCCTGGTATCGCTCGGCTTCGCCAACCCCGACCTCGCCGGCACCGCTTCGGGCTCCTATTCGCGCGCCGGCGACCTGGGGAGGATCGACCTCACCGCGCAGCTCGCGCGCGCCGACGGCACCAAGACGGCGCGCTACCTGCCGCACGGCAGCCTCATGGGAGAGAAGACGCGCGAGTGGCTCGCGGCGGCCATCGTCGCCGGGCAGGCGAGCGACGTGCAGCTGCGCCTGCGCGGCAACCTGCGCGAGTTTCCCTTCCGCGACCCGGCGAGCGGGCAGTTCCTCGTCACCGCGCGCGTCGCCGACGGCGTGCTCGACTACGCACCCGGCTGGCCGCGCATCGAGGCGATCGACGCCAGCCTGCGCTTCGAGGCCGACCGCATGGAGATCGCTGGCAGGAGCGGCTCGATCCTCGGCGCAAAGCTCTCCAGCGTGCGCGTCGCCATCCCGAAGATGGTGCGCGAGGGCACGCACCTCACCGTCTCGGGCAATGCCGACGGGCCGACCGGCGAGTTCCTGAAATACCTGTCTTCCTCGCCGGTCGGGCGCAAGACCGGCGCTTTCACCGAGGGCGTTCGCGCCGCCGGGCAGGGGCGCCTGAAGCTCTCCCTCGACCTGCCGCTTGCGCAGATGGAGGCGGCGAAGGTGGCGGGCGAGTTCCTGTTCTCGGCGAACGACATCACGGTGCACGAGGAGATCCCGCGCCTCGAGCGCGCCGGCGGCAAGCTCACCTTCACCGAGTCGGGCTTCATGCTGCACGACGTGCGCGCGCGGGCGCTCGGCAACCCGGTGGCGATCCGCGGCGGCACGCGCGCCGACGGCTCGGTCGAGGTCCTGGCAAGCGGCGCCGCGAGCGTGGAGGCGGTGCGCCAGCTCTTCGACCACCCGCTCGGTCGCTATGTGAGCGGCGAGGCGGACTACGTCGTCAACTTCGGCGTGCGCGACGGGGCGACGCGCGTGCGCATCGACTCGCCGCTGCGCGGCGTGGCGATCGCGCTGCCGCCGCCCTTCGCGAAGGACGCCGCCGCGCCGCTGCCGCTGCGCGTCGAGCTCGCGCCCTCGAAGAGCGGCGTGCGCGAGCGCATCTCGGTCACCCTGGGCAGCCTCGCCGCCGCCCAGGTGCAGCTGCGGCGCGAAGGCGAGGCGGCCGCATCTCAACCCGAGGTGCGGCGCGCCTCGGTCTGGCTCTCGCCGGTGCCCGGGGAGGCGATCCGGCTGCCCGAGCGGCCGGGCACGCTCGTGTACGGCTCGCTCGCCGCGCTCGACGTGGACAGATGGATCGATCTTCTCAAGACAGAAACCTCTTCTTCCGATCCTGCGCCGGTTTCCATCGACATGAAGATCGGCGTGCTCGACGCCTACGGCAAGCGCGTGCACAACCTGCACCTGCGCGCCGGCGGCGAGCCCAAGGGCTGGTCGGCGGTGATCAAGGCCGACGAGCTCTCGGGGGACGTCACCTTCAGCAGCGACAAGGGCGGCGCGCTCTTCGCGCGCCTGGAGCATTTCACGCTTCCGGAAGATTCTCCTCAAATAAAGACCCAGACGCCGCGCCAGCCGGCCGACGTGCCGGCGGTCGACGCGGTGATCGAGCGCTTTACCTACCGCGGCAAGGACCTCGGCCACATCGAGTTCCTGGCGCAGCGCGAGGCCGACGCCTGGCGCTTCGACAAGCTGCGCGTGGTGAACCCGGAAGCGACGCTCAACGCCAAGGGCCTGTGGCGAAGCGGCTTGCCCTCGCAGAGCACGCTCGCGTTCGAGCTCGAGTCGCGGAACACCGGCGCGCTCCTCGCGCGCGTCGGCTATCCCGACCACGTGAAGGCCGGCGCGACGAAGTTCACCGGCTCGCTCGCCTGGCAGGGGCCGCTGCTCGGCATCGACATCCCGACCCTGTCGGGCGACGTCGAGCTGCACGCGCAGGACGGGCAGTTCCTCGAGGTCGAGCCCGGCATCGGCAAGCTGATCTCGCTCATGAGCCTGCAGGCGCTGCCGCGGCGCATCGTGCTCGACTTCCGCGATGTCTTCTCCAAGGGCTTCCAGTTCGACCGCATCACCGCGCGCGCGCACCTCGACAAGGGCGTGATGGATATCGAGGAATTCCGCATGCGCGGCTCGGCGGCCGACGTGCAGATGTCGGGCAGCGCCGACCTCGTGCGCGAGACGCAGGACCTCAAGGTGCGCGTCGTGCCGAGCCTGGGCGACACCGCCTCGACCGCGGTGGCGATCGTCAACCCCGTCGTCGGCGCCGCCGCGCTGCTCGCGCAGCGCGTGCTGAAGGACCCGCTCGGGCGCATCTTCGCCTTCGAATACGGCATCACCGGCAGCTGGAGCGACCCGAAGGTGGAAAAGCTGAACAAGCCGCAGCCGCTCGCCACGCCGTGAGGGCCCTGCCGTGAAGGCGACGCTTTGAAGACCCGGGTTGCCGCGCTGCAGATGGTGTCCGAGCCCGAGCTCGCGCCCAACCTCGCCGCCGCCGAGCGCCTCATCGCCGCCGCCGCGGCCGCCGGCGCGAAGCTCGCGGCGCTGCCGGAGAACTTCTACATCATCGGCCGGCACGAGCGCGACAAGGTCGGCCTGCGCGAGCCGAACGGCAAGGGCCCGATCCAGGCGTTTCTTGCCACGATCGCAAAGAAATATTCCCTCTGGATTGTCGGCGGAACCGCCCCCATATCCACGAAGGATGAGCAGCGGATCCGAAGCGCCTGCCTGGTCTACGACGACTCGGGCAAGCGCGTGGCGCGCTACGACAAGTCGCACCTTTTCCGCTTCGAGTCGCCGACCGAGCGCCACGACGAGTCGAGGACGCTCGAGCCGGGCAGCGGTCCGGTGGCGGTGGAGAGTCCCTTTGGCCGGCTGGGGCTTTCCATCTGCTACGACGTGCGCTTCCCGGAGCACTATCGCGGCATGGGGCCGGTGGACGTCATCTTCGTCCCGTCGGCTTTCACCGTGCCGACCGGGCAGGCGCACTGGGAAGTGCTGCTGCGCGCGCGGGCGGTGGAGAACATGGCCTACGTGGTGGCGCCCGCGCAGGGCGGAACGCACGCTAGCGGGCGGCGCACCTATGGCCATACCATGATCGTCGATCCCTGGGGCGAGGTGATCGCCGCCCGGGCCGACGACGGCGAAGGCGTGGTTCTTGCGGAGATCGACACGGAACGGATGCACGAAATGCGAAGGAGACTCGGTTGGTGACCCTGGATACCGCACGGCAGACCCTGCTCGCGCCCTACGACCTCGAGGCGGCGAAGCTCGAGCGCGTGTTCGGCGCGCTCGGCGCCCGGCGCATCGATTACGCGGACCTGTACTTCCAGTACTCGCGCTCCGAGGGCTGGAGCCTGGAGGAGGGCATCGTCAAGACCGCCAGCTTCAACATCGAGCAGGGCGTCGGCGTGCGCGCGGTGAGCGGGGACAAGACCGCCTTCGCCTACTCCGACGAGATCAGCTACGACGCGCTGCAGGACGCGGCGAAGGCTACGCGCGCGATTGCAGCCGCGGGTCAGAGCAGGAAGACAAGAGTTGCCAAACGCGGAAACCCGGTGGCGTTGTACAAACCCGTTGACCCCATCGCATCCCTTCCTTCGGAAGCCAAGGTGAAGCTGCTCGAGAAGCTCGAGAAGAAATGCCGCGCCCTCGACCCGCGCATCACGCAGGTGATGGCGAGCCTGGGCGGCGAGTACGAGGTGGTGCTGATCGCGCGCGCCGACGGCATGGCGGCCGACGTGCGGCCGCTCGTGCGCCTGTCGGTGCAGGTGATCGCCGAGCAGGACGGGCGGCGCGAGAGCGGCACCTCGGGCGGCGGCGGGCGCACCGACTACGCGCACTTCACCGACGCGGAGCTCGACCGCTACGCGCGCGCCGCCGTGTCGCAGGCGCTGACCAACCTCGAGGCGCGCGCCGCGCCCGCGGGCACCATGACCGTGGTGCTCGGGCCGGGCTGGCCGGGCGTGCTGCTGCACGAGGCGATCGGCCACGGCCTCGAAGGCGACTTCAACCGCAAGGGCAGCTCGGCCTTCTCCGGGCGCCTGGGCCAGCGCGTCGCCTCGCGCGGCGTCACCGTGGTCGACGACGGCACCATCCCCGGCCGGCGCGGCTCGCTCACCGTGGACGACGAGGGCACGCCGACGCAGCGGACCGTGCTCATCGAGGACGGCGTGCTGCGCGGCTACATGCAGGACAGCCTGAACGCGCGGCTGATGAAGATGCCGCTCACCGGCAACGCGCGGCGCGAGTCCTTCGCCCACCTCACCATGCCGAGGATGACCAACACCTACATGCTCGCCGGCCACCACGACCCGAAGGAGATCCTGAAGAGCGTGAAGAAGGGCATCTACGCCTCGAACTTCGGCGGCGGCCAGGTCGACATCACCAACGGCAAGTTCGTCTTCTCCGCGGCCGAGGCCTACATGATCGAGAACGGCAAGGTCACCTACCCGGTCAAGGGCGCCACGCTGATCGGCAACGGCCCCGACGCGCTCACGCGCGTCAGCATGATCGGCAGCGACCTGCAGCTCGACTGGGGCATCGGCACCTGCGGCAAGGAAGGCCAGAGCGTGCCGGTGGGCGTGGGCCAGCCGACGCTCAAGATCGACGGCCTCACCGTGGGCGGCACTGCGTGAACGGGGTGCGGGCCTTTTTCGAGGCCTACGGCGATTCCTTCACCAAAGGGCCGGCGGCGATCGCCGCCTTCTACGCCGAGCCCTGCATCACCGCGCGCGCCGGCAACGTCCGGCTCAACGCCACTCGCCAGGACACGGAGACCTTCTTCGCGGGTGTCGATGCGAACTACCGCGAGCGCGGCTTCCGGCAGGGCGCCATCGTCTTCCTGATCGAGCAATCGCTCGGCGCGAACAGCGCCATCGCCACCATCCAGTGGGCCTACCGGGACGCCCGCGGCGGCACGCTGTGGGAGTCGACCTTCTCCTACAATGTCTACAAGCTCGACGGAGGCTGGAAGATCTTGCTTCAAACCATGCACGACCGGTGACGGGAGGCAGGCATGAGGAAGAGCTGCAGGGTCTGCGGCGGCGAGATGGGACTGGGGACGGTAGACGCGAGCGGCAGCGACGGGCCGCTGAAGATCAGCGTGCGCGGCATGCCCGCGGGCAAGTGCCCCCGCGGGCACGCGGTGCCCGCGGAGGATGAGTTCATGCTGTGGCTGATCCGCGAGCTGAAGGCGCGCGCGACCGAGCTGCCCGCCGGGACCGAGAGCGGCATGGTCTTCAAGAAGTACGCCTGCGTCTGCGGCAAGGAGCTCGCGGCGAAGTCCGAGCGCACGCAGGCCTTCGCGCTCGAGCTCGCCTACGAAGGGCTACCGGCCTTCAAGGCCGAGCTCGAGGCGCCGGTCTACAGATGCGCGGCGTGCGGCAAGGTGCTCGTGCGCTCGCACAAGGCGATCACCGGCCACACCGCCCAGGCCGTCGCGCGCGTGCACGACGCGGCCGGCTTCCCGCACTACGGATGAGGACGCCCGCCGACATCGCGGCGGCGATCGCGGACGGCGCGCTGCTGGCGCTGCCGCCGGACTATTCGCTGGTATCGATGGTTTCCATAAGAAATCTCATCCTGAGGAAGGCGAGAAACCTGCGCTTGCTCGGCGTGCCGATCCTCGGCATGTCGGCCGACCTCCTCATCGGCGCGGGCTGCGTCGCGGAGGTCGAGACGAGCGCGGTGTCGCTGGGCGAAGCGGGCCTCGCGCCGCGGTTCACCGAAGCGGCGGAGAAGGGCGAGATCGTGGTGCGCGACGCCACCTGCCCGGCCATTCACACCGCGCTGCAGGCCGCCGAGAAAGGCGTGCCTTACATGCCCATAGGGGGTGTAATTGGAAGTGATTTGATCGCGGGCAGGCCGGACTGGAAGATTGTCGACGACCTCTTGATCGTCCCGGCGCTCAGGCCCGACGTCGCGCTCTTCCACGCGCGCTGGGCGGACGAGGCGGGCAACGTCTGGGTCGGCCGCCGGCGCGAGCTCGCGACGGCTGCACACGCATCGAGGAATTGTTTTGCTACGTATGAGGAACTACGTGCTGGCGACATGCTGGAGGACGAGCTGCTTGCCCCTGGGGTGATCTCCGCTACCTACATCACCGGGATTGCGCAGGCGCCGCGGGGCGCCTGGCCGCTCGGCATGCCGGGCGTGTACGGCGTCGACGACGCGCACCTCTCCCTCTACGCCAAGGCCGCGAAGACGCGCGAAGGCTTTCAGCGCTACCTGGACGAATGGGTCCTTACGCCAAGGAAGAGCTTCTCGCCTGCGTGATCGCGCGGCTGGTGGAAGGCTCCCGCCACGCGGCGATCGGAGCCTCCTCGCCTATCCCGGCGACCGGAGCTTTTCTTTACCAACAAAGAAACAGATCTTTTCGCGTTTCACTGCAACAGCGCCGCGCCGCGAATCCCTTCACCGAAGGCTCGCGCGAGCTCTTCGACCTGGCGGGGCAGGGGAGGATCGACACCTTCTTCCTCGGCGGCGCGCAGATCGACGGCAGCGGCGCCATCAACCTGGTGCGCGCCGAGGGGCGGCGTTTCCCCGGCTCCTTCGGCTCCGCCTTCATGTACCCGATGGTGCCGGGCACGATCCTCTTCCGCGAGGAGCACTCGCGCCGCACGCTGGTGCCCAAGGTCGAGTTCGTCTCCGCGCGCGGCACGCCGCGGGCGCTCCTCACCGGCAAGGCGCTCTTTTCCTGGCAGAAGGACAGCAGGAAGTTTCTTCTGCAGTCCTTTCACCCCGGTGAAGATGCGAAATCCATTGCGGCTGCAACCGGCTTCGACTACGACCTCTCTCCCGGCGTGGGCGAGACCCCGGCACCCACGGCCGAGGAGCTCGCGCTGCTGCGCGGCCCGGTGGCGAAGCAGGTTGCCGCGGACTACCCCGACTTCGCCCGGCGCGTGTGGGGTAATACACTAGCGGCATGAATGCCCCGGAGGGAGTGAAGCAGTACGACCGCGCCGCGCAGACGGTGGGCAACATCGTCCACCTCGAGCACTTCAACGTCATCATCAACGACCAGCGCCTCGCCACGCTCTTCTACATCGTCGGCCTGGGCGGCACGCGCGATCCATACCTCTTCCCGGGCCTGGAGAACATGTGGGTCAACTTCGGCCGCACGCAGGCGCACCTGCCGAGCCGCGGCACGAACCCGAAGCCCGAGCGCCTGCGCGGCACCGTCGGCTTGGTGGTGCCCGATCTCGGCGAGCTCAAGGCGCGCCTTGCGCGCGTCGAGCTCGAGCTGCGCCGCGTCATGCCCGAGAAATCCACGAAATTCTCCTGGCGCGACGCCGACGGCACGGTCGAGGCGACCTGCCCGTGGGGCAACCGCGTGCGCTGCCACGCTCCCGCGGCCGAGTTCGGCCGCATCGACCTCGGGATCGCCTATGTCGACTTCGACGTGCCGCCGGGCAGCGCCGAGGGCATCGCGCGCTTCTACAGCGACGTGATGCTCGCGCCGTCGAAAACCGAGGGAGCGAGGGCGGTCGTGAGCGTCGGCCGCCATCAGCGCCTCATGTTCACCGAATGCTCTTCACCAATTCCTGAATACGACGGCCACCACGTCCAGGTCTACATCGCCGACTTCGGCAAGCCTTACGAGTGGCTGAAGGCGCGCGATCTCATCACCATGGAGACCGACGCCAACGAGTGGCGCTTCCAGTGGATCGTCGACCCGCAGAACGGCCGCAACCTCTTCCAGATCGAGCACGAGGTGAGGAGCATGAAGCACCCGCTGTTCAACCGCCCGCTCGTCAACCGCAACCACGCCATCACCAACATGGGGTACGTGCCCGGCCACGATGCCTTCCGCGGCACGTACTAGGAAGCGCAAGCGCCACCATCACAGCGTCTACGTCGTCGAGCTCTCGCGCGGCGTGCTCTACGAGCGCAAGTTCCAGAAGTGCAACCCGCACTACAACCCCGACAAGCCCTGCGTCTACGTCGGCATGACCGGCCTCGACCCCGACGTGCGCTTCGACAAGCACAAGGCCGGCATCCAGTCGAACGGCTATGTGCGCAAGTACGGCGTGCGCCTGCTGCCCGGGCTCTATGCGGCCTACAACCCGATGCCCTACGACGCGGCGCGCGACATGGAGGTCGAGCTCGCCATCGCCTTGCGCGAGCAGGGCTTCGGCGTCTGGCAGGGCTAGCGCCTGCGAAATGGGTACGATCGGTTACATTGCGGACCGGCGGCGGCCTTCCACCATGGCCGGGATGCGCGTCTCGGGGTCGGTGTCGGGAGCGTCGTAGACCTCCTCGGCGAGGAAGCCGCCGGCCTGGTGCCGCCAGAGCTTCTCGTACAGGCCGGCGAGGCGCAGCAGCTCCGCGTGCGTGCCGGCTCTCGACGAT
>Ga0247825_10003138_pt1 | contig 10913 bp, 10 predicted proteins | sample 13C_Vanillin_Day_FD_194413 | JGI IMG/M metagenome (GOLD analysis project Ga0247825, IMG submission 194413) | Soil microbial communities from agricultural site in Penn Yan, New York, United States - 13C_Vanillin_Day48 | ecosystem: Environmental > Terrestrial > Soil > Agricultural land | place... | reverse complement strand
CTCGTACAGGGTGAGCGCATCACCGAAGTCGGCGCAGAGGGAGACGTGACGATCCCCTCAGGTGCGCAAGTCATCGATCTCAGTACGGCAACCGTGCTGCCTGGCCTGATCGATGCCCACACGCACATGTTCAACAACCCGACGCCGAAGATGTCGCGCGAGCGCTCGACGATCATCGCGGTCCAGAACCTGCAGTCGGATCTGCGCGCCGGCTTCACCGCCGCGCGCGACATGAGCTCGCACGGCAACGGCTACGCCGACGTCGATCTGCGCGATGCGATCAACCGCGGCGACATCGACGGCCCACGATTCCAGGTGTCCGGGCGCGGCATCCGCTGGAGTGCCGAGCCTCCGAAGGCGCCGGACAATCCGCTCGCCGACACGGTCATCCGCTCGCTCGAGGAAGGGCGCGCGGCTGTTCGCGATGCCGCGGAGCACGGCGTCGATTGGATCAAGCTGTATCCCGGTGGCGCGTACTCGTTCGGTCCGAACGGCGAAGACCGGTACGTGACGACGTATCCGCTGCCGGTGCTACAGGGATTGATCGAAGAGACACACAAGCTCGGGAAGAAGGCAGCCTGTCACGTCTTCGGCGGCGACGGGCTGCAGTTCTCGATCACTGCTGGCTGCGACACGGTTGAACATGGCTACGCGCTGACGCAGGCGCAGCTCGACGAGATGGTGAAGAAGAAGGTCGACTTCGACCCGACGCTGGCGCGCTACAACGCGCCGATGATGGACGACAACGACGCTAAGAATACCGGGGGCAAGTACCGCATCGTTCCGATCTTCGAGCGCGCCGTCTCACTTGCCGTGAAGACGAAGGGGCTGCGGACGATGGTCGGGAGCGGCGTGGATGGAACGACATTTCCGCATGGCACACAAGCGAACGAGTTCGAGCAGCTCGTCAAGAAGACCGGGATGACAACGACACAGGCGCTGCAGGCCGGCACGATCGTCAATGCGAGAGTATTGGGCTGGGATGGTCAGATCGGCTCGATCGCCAAAGGCAAGTTCGCTGACATCGTCGCCGTGCCTGGCGATCCTGTCGCCGACATCACGCAGCTTCACAAGGTGAACTTCGTGATGAAGGGCGGGAAGGTTATTCGACGCGACTGAGGCGCCGTGATTTCGACACACAGAGGCACCGAGGCACGGAGGATCGATTAGTTGGCCGGGGCGAAGCTCCCGTCGATAAGCACTCGGAGTGCCTGGGCGGGCACGTAGAGATGCTCCGCAGCATCTTCCCACCCATCTCCTATAATCGCGGCCACTTGCTGTGACTCTCACTGTTGGCAGCCGCGTCGGCGCGTATGAAATCACCGCCCCAATCGGAGTGGGCGGCATGGGCGAGGTGTGGTGCGCCACGGATACCAACCTTGGTCGCCAGGTCGCGATCAAGGTTCTGCCAGACTCGTTCGCGCACCGATGCCGATCGGCTAGCCCGCCTCGAGCGAGAAGCCAAAACCCTGGCGTCGCTGAACCACGCGAATATCGCCATCATCCACGGACTGGAAAAGGGCGACGGCGTCCGCGCGCTGGTGATGGAGTTCGTCGAGGGTCCCACCTTGGCGGACCGAATTGGCCAAGGCCCGATTGCACTCGATGAAGCCCTGCCCATCGCGCAGCAGATAGCGCGAGCGCTTGAAGCCGCGCACGAGCAGGGAATTATCCACCGCGACCTCAAGCCCGCCAATATCAAGGTGCGCGCGGATGGCACGGTGAAGGTGCTGGATTTTGGTCTGGCGAAGGCGATGGAGCCCGTAGGCGCGATGTCGCCGAGCCACTCGCAATCGGCGACGATCACGACGCCCGCGATGACGCAGGCCGGCTTGATCCTCGGCACCGCCGCGTACATGTCGCCGGAGCAAGCGCGCGGTAAGGCGCTGGACAAGCGCGCCGACATCTGGTCGTTCGGGTGTGTCTTGTTCGAGTTGCTGACCGGAAGGCGCGCATTCGGCGGAGATGACATCGCGACACGCTGGCATTCGTCATCACGAAGGAGCCGGAGTGGTCGGCGCTCCCGGTGGACGTGCCCGCAGCGATTCGCAAGTTGTTGCGCCGGTGTCTGGAGAAGGATCACAACCGGCGCTTCGCTGATATCGCCGACGTGCGGTTCGAAATCGAAGATGCGCTGAAAGCTGGACCTGATGCGACGGCTGCAGTAACGTCCGCGCCGTCAGCCGGCCATTCGAGTCGCCGCATCCTCGCGATCGGGTCGCTGGCCGCGGCCGTTCTCATCGCGCTCGGCTTCTGGATCGGCCGCCGGGGAGCGGCACTCGACACTCCGGCACCCGTGACGCGGTTTCTCGTCAACGTCGCGCCCGCTGATCGACTCCAGGCGGCCCCGGAGGATCGGGTCACCAATGAAGGCCGACCGAACCGCACCGCAATGACCTGGTCGCCCGATGGCGGCTCGGTCATCTTCAGCGCAGCCGACAGTGATCGCCAGCAGTTGTACATCCGCGGCATCGATCAGCTGCGCGCGACCCCGCTGCCGGGAACAGAGGGCGGAGCCGTGCCATTCTCCTCGCCCGACGGCCGCTGGCTGGGGTTCTGGAGTTCGGGCGCGCTCAAGAAGATCCCCATCGATGGCAGCGGACCCGCAACCGTGATTTGCGAGACGACGCTGCTGTTCGGTGCGAGCTGGGGCGCCGACGACACGATTATCTTTTCCCGCGGGGCCGACGGATTGTGGCGCGTGCCGGCCAGCGGTGGAACTGCGCAGGCCATCTTGAAGCCGGACAGTACGAAAGGCGAGTCGAGGTTCCTCTCGCCTCAGATCCTTCCGGGCAATGAGGCGATCCTCTTCACCATCACTCATACGACGTTCCCGACGTGGGATGACGACACCGAGGTCGTCGTGCAGGTGCTGGCATCGGGCGAGCGGAAGGTGGTCGTGCACGGAGGCGCAGACGCGCGCTACCTGCCGTCCCGTCACCTGCTCTACGTTCGGAAGGGCACCTTGATGGCCGTGCCGTTCGATCTCCAGCAGTTGGTCGCAACCGGCGGGGCCGTCGCGCTGATCCCGGATGTCATGCAATCAGCGAACACGCCGAACGCCGACTCGGAGAGCGGAGCGGGTCAATTCAGCGTTCCTATTCTGGCGCCCTTCCGACGGAAGCGGAGCCGCCGAGCGTCTTGCGTCGAGTGAGTTTCACCAGGCGGCTGGTACGTGGACGCCTGACGGCAGGACCCTGTTGTTCGTCGGGTTAAGTCCCGTAACCGGATACGACATCTGGACGCTTTCGCCGGAAGGCGATCGGCGGCCACGTCCCTTCCTGGAGACGCGTTTCAATGAACAGTACCCGGATCTCTCCCCGGATGGACGTTGGCTCGCGTACGTATCGAACCAGACTGGCCGCGTTGAAGTGTACGTTCAGCCTTACCCCGGAGCTGGCCTGCGACAGCAGATCTCAGTGGACGGAGGGACCGCGCCAGCGTGGTCGCGAGATGGACGAGAGTTGTTCTATATGACCGCGCCGTCGCTTGGCGGGCAGGCGGCACTGATCAAAGCGGGTCAGACGCCGGGTCCAAAGAACAGGACCGGGCCTACCTTCAGCGCGCGATTAGAACGTGGCGAGCAGATACGCCGATGCGACCGACCCGACGACCGCGCTGCCGTAGCAGAGAAGCGCGATGATCTCGTTGAGATGCTTGATCTGCAGGCCGTCGTACAGCGTGTAACGGAACCGGTGCGCAGCGTGGAAGAGTGACACGGTACACACAACGACCAGCGCCAGCCGGGTCAGCGGGTGGCCTATCACAGCCGCGAGGTGCGCAGCCGACGGCGTTGTGAGCCAGCCAAGCGGGAAGGCCACGCCGAAGAGGAACAGCAGCATCGGCAACACCAGCGCCGCAACTACTCCGCCGGCGCTGAACACCATCCACAGCAGCGGCTCCGCTGAGCGTCTGATCATCTCAGCCCCCAACGATGATCCACGCGACGATGGCCGACACGACGACCCACGCCGCGTAATTGGATGCGGAAATCACGGCGCCCGGCACGTGCGTGTGACCGAGACGGACGACCAGCGCCTGTGGCGCCAGATTGAACCAGGTCACCGCGTGGAAGCCGACCAGCAGCAAACTGATCACGTTCACGACGATCACCCATGGCTGCCTGCTCCACTCGAGAAGCTCCTGATACACCGTGGGACCCCGACCTACCGCATAGACGATCAGAAGCACATACACCACCGACCATGCGACGAACAGGCTGCTGATCTCGCGCAGGATGAACGCAAAGTACGATCGCTTGCGCAACCACCAGTAGGTGGAGATATGGGGCCTGAGCCAGCGCGGGTGGTACTCGGTGTAATGCTCGGCGATGTGAGCCATCACGCCCCCCTCGGCAGAAAGAACGACTTCACCGACTCGAGCGCTGCGTTCAGCTTGTAGCGCTGGATGGCGCCGGCCGGGTTGACGTTCTTCGGGCACACCTTGGTGCACTCTCCCACGAACGTGCAACCCCAGATGCCCTCGTGCTCGGACAGAATCTCGAGGCGCTCCGCGGCGCCTTCATCGCGCGAATCGAGGTTGTAGCGTTGAGCGAGCGCGATCGCCGCAGGGCCAATGAACTTCGGATCGAGACCGTAGATCGGACACGCGGCGTAACAGAGCATGCAGTTGATGCACATGCTGAACTGCTTGTACTCATCCATCTCCTCTGGCGTCTGCAGATACTCGCCCGCTGCGAGCGGCTTCTCCACCGATCGGACGATCCACGGCTTGACCCGTACCAGCTTCTGCATGAAATCGCCAAGATCGACGACGAGATCCCTGATGACCGGGAAGTTGCGTAGCGGCTCGACGCGCACCGGACCCGGAGCGTAGTCGTCGAGGAAGGTGGCACAGGTCAGCTTCGGCTCGCCGTTCACCGTCATTCCACAACTGCCGCAGATGCCCATCCGGCACGACCACCGGTACGACAGCGTGCCATCGAGCTGGTCTTTGACGTGGTTCAGACCGTCGAGCACTACCCAGTCGCTGGGACAGGGCACCTCGTATTCTTCGAAGACCGACTCAGACTCTTGCTCCGGTCGGTATCTGGCGACCTGCAGCTTTATCCGTTTCGACATGGGGCACAACCTCCCCGTACACGCGTTCCCCGGGCGGCCAGCGGGTAATGCGCACGGGCAGATACTCGACGTGGACCGACTGGTCCGACGTGCGGGAAATCAGCGAGTGCGCCAGAAACCGGCGGTCGTCGCGCGCTGGAAAATCGGTCCGCTGATGGGCGCCGCGCGATTCTTCGCGCCGGAGCGCCGATTGCACAATCGCCTCTGCGACATCGAGCATGCAGGCGAGCTCGATCGCCGCGACACGCTCGGTGTTGAACGTGCGGCTGTGATCCTCGATCGACACATCGGTCACGCGTTCCTGCAGCTCGCGCAGGCGCTCAACCGCCCATGACAGCTTCGCACCGTCCCGATAAATGCCGGCGCTTTCCTCGAGCGCCTTCTGCATCTGGTCGCGAATATCCGCGAGTCGTTCGCGCCCGCCAGTTTTCCCGAGCACGTCTCTCTCGAGCCGTTGTCGCTCGTCCTGCACCTGCGCAGAGACGTGCGCACTGATCGGAGCCTCATGCGAGGCGTGTTCGGCCGCCGCCTGGCCGGCGCGCGCGCCGAAGACGAGCAGTTCCGGAAGTGAGTTCGACCCCAGCCGATTCGCGCCGTTGATGCTGACGCACGCGACCTCGCCGGCCGCGTAGAGTCCCGCCAGCGGCGTCGCGCCGTTGATGTCGGTGTGCACGCCGCCCATCATGTAGTGCACGACCGGCCGGACCGGGATCAGGTCTTTCACCGGGTCGAGGTTCTGGTACTTCTGGCACAGCTCGCGCACGAACGGGATCTTCGCGTCGATGACCTTGTGGCCCAGATGGCGAAGATCAAGGTTGACCACAGGGCCGTACGGCGTCTCGATCGTGCGACCTTTCTCGAGCTCCTTCATGAACGCCTGCGACAGCCGGTCGCGCGGCCCGAGCTCCATCGAGCGCAGGACCGGCTTGGGCTGCGGCGTGCCGAGCTGATAGTCCTGCAAGTACCTGTAGCCGTCCTTGTTGAGGAGGTATCCGCCTTCGGCGCGCGCCGCCTCGGTAATGAGGATGCCAGTGAACGGCAGGCCGGTCGGATGGTACTGGACGAACTCCATGTCCTTCAGCGGAGCGCCCGCGCGATATGCCAGCGCCATCCCGTCGCCGGTCTTGATACTGGCGTTGGTCGTGAAGGGAAACACGCGCCCGCAGCCGCCGGTGCACAGGATGACCGCGCGCGCTGTGATCGCCTCGATGCGCCCGGACATCAGCTCCAGCGCCACCACTCCCTGCACGCGCCCATCGTCGACAAGCAGCCTCGTGACGAACCACTCGTCGTAGCGGACAACGCTGGTGTACTTGAGTGAGGTTTGAAAGAGTGTGTGCAACATGTGGAAGCCGGTCTTGTCAGCGGCAAACCACGTGCGCATCTTCTTCATGCCGCCGAACGGGCGGACGGCAATGTGTCCGTCGGGCTGGCGGCTCCACGGGCAGCCCCAGTGCTCGAGTCGCAACAACTCCTGCGGGGCTTCCTTGACGAAGGCCTCGACTGCGTCTTGATCGCAGAGCCAGTCTCCGCCAGAGATCGTGTCGTAGGCGTGTTCGTCAAGGCTGTCGTCGGCGGCAATCGCGCCTGCGGCGCCGCCTTCCGCTGAGACGGTGTGGCTGCGCATCGGATACACCTTCGACACGACGGCCACATTCAGTCGAGGATTCGTTTCTGCGATCGCGATTGCCGCGCGCAGACCCGCCCCCCCGCCTCCGACGAGCACGACGTCGTGAGAAGGCGTCATTCCACCGCCACCTCCGCCTGCCTACTCGGCGGCGAGCAACTCGTCGATCAGCACGCGACCGTCATGGCGGATCACCTTCCGGCTCACCGTTCCATCGTGGTACTCGTGTTGGATACTGCGGCAGCCGCACGCGAACTCCGTCCCCAGCGTGACGACCACGTCGGCGTCCTGATCGCGAAAGTTTTCGCCGTCGACGATCCGCCCGCATGGTGCGGGCTGGCTCTTGAAGCTGCCGCTGGCGTCCACGTCTCCCTCCTTGCATGGGATGACTGCGCGACGACCGAAACGAACGTGACCGCGCGAGGCGGCCCGGCAACCCCGGGTCGAGATGTTCTCAGACGAGCTGAGCAGACGCTGCCCGGGAGAGGTCCGCTCGGAGACAGTCTACGCGCGTCGATGCATAGCGCAATAGCTTTTTGCGGCGTTATGGATCAGCTTTCCATGCTCTGGGCTTTGGGCTCTCGGCTCAAGGCAATATCGAGGATTGGCGTTCGCGAACGAGATCCTTGATGACTTCGTCGTAGTACGGCTTGTCCTTCAAACTCGCGCGTGACGCCGGGAAGTACGCGAGGCTCACGCTGACGATATTCGGATTGAGCGCGGTCAGCGACACCGCGCAGCGCTCGCTGCTTGATAGCCGCGTATTGTCGATCATCGGGAAATCGAAGAGATCCACGACGAAGTTCGTGTCAATCTCGCGCTGCCCTTCGAGATCCAGCGTCGCCAGCTGACACTGTTCCTCGGTTAGCGGTTTCGAGACGTATAGCCGCACCTGCACCTCGTGAGCCGCGTCGTTGTAGCCGATCAACTCGAGCAGGAACTGCCGATAGCGGCGCTGACCGTTGCTGGCTTCCGCGGACAGGCAGACGCGAGACGGACCCTCTCCCGGCTTGCCACCTGGATCGGCGATCGCGCGCGCACCGAACATGATGTGCGCCTGCAGCTCGTTGATCTTATCGGGCAGTGCATCGCCGCGCTCGACGCTCCCGACGTCTGACAACGCTGTGAGCTGATGCTCGATGACCTGCAGTGCAACCGATTCGAGTCGACCTCGTAATTCCTTGCCTGCCGGGCTGTCGTCCGGGGGGATGCGTCTGTTTACTTCCTTGAAGAGCGGCGCGATGTCGAGCGACTCGTGGAAGTTGAACGCCAGCAGCTCGAGACTCAGAATCTGCTGCCGCATCTGCTCTTCGGGTGTGATCCGCAAGTTGGGATCCTTCGCCATGAACGTGTTCAGGATCGAATTGAACATGTCCTTGCGCAGGTTGCTGTCCGACTCTTCACGGCGGCCCATCATCTCTGCGTAGAGCCGGACGTTGTTGTCGATCTGCTGCCGCTCGTTGAGCGACGAGTTGAACCAGTAGCCGAGCACCAGCGTCACCAGCGGCAACGCCAGCACCTTGACCAGATCAATCGGCCACGAACGATGGCCTTCTGGAGCCGGAGGCGGGATTGGAATCGGGACGTCGCCCTCGTTCGTGCTCACCGTCGACGCAGCTCGTACTTGCCGTCTCCGAGCTTCACCAGGTCGAAGTTATAGAGCGCCGGATTCGGGCTGGAAAAGATCGCCGTCGAGGGACGCCCCATGTACGTCGGCAGCGTAAGCGTGCACTGCCCTTGCGGTGCCACGTTGATGCGATAGGCGCCGTCAGCGGCCGTCGAACCGGTCACAGGCTCAGCCGTGCCGCATTTGATCTCGATGCTCGCGCTCGCGACTCCTTTACCGTCGGAGACGATCGTCCCGTAGATCTGGCCCGCGTCGACAACGGCTGTGAAGAGCAGCGTCACGAGCACACAGGCCCACCTCATCGATCGCATCGAATCCTCCTGGGGAATACTGATGAATGTATCAGGGTCAACTCCCAACTCCCAATTTCCAATTCCCAAACCTCGAGCCGCTTGGCCTTCGACTATCGCTCAGGCCACCCCGAGCTACGTCGAGGGGTGGAAGTTGGGAGTTGGAGGTCGGGAGTTGAGGTGGCGTGTAGAGGAGGCCCTTCAGGCCCGCCTGGTCATCAACGCAATCAACTCGCGAACGTCGCTGACGCTTTCAAGCGCGTTCACGCGATCGATGAGCGCCTGGGCCTGGCCCACACCGAGGACCGGCGCAATGAGGTCGCCGACTTTCTCGTTCAAACGCGCCGCGTCGATCGGATTCTCCATCGTGCCCGGGGCGTGTCTGGTGAAATGGCTCACCGTTTGGCCGTCGGCCATCGTCACCTCGACTCTTCCGCTGCGAGGCGCTGCCGGATCCATCAGCGACTTGTCGGCCACGAGTTGCACGCGCGCGCGAACCGCCTGCACCGCCGGATCTGCCATCCGCTCGCGCGAATGACTCGTCTCGAACGATACCGTGCCGTCGATGAGCGCGACCGCCATGAGGTGCTGGCAGTTCACATCGGGCATCGCGCTGTTGTCCACGATGCGAGCGCCATCCTCGGGGAGACGGACGACGATGCGCGTCACGTTGTCGGGACGAAGTCCGTGCTGCCTGCGGAGGGCGAGCAGCGCATCGAGAGGCGCCTGAATCGGATAGCCCACAGAAAACAGTTTGATGGCGGTCTCGGTGACATAGAAGCGCGAGCCGAGACGCGCGACCATCTCCTCGGGCTTTCCTTCTCGCGACAGCGCCAGGATCATGTTGTGCTCGCCGTCGAGCACATCGGATACGCCGGTGAACCCGGCCTGGACCATCGTCGCCGCGGTGACGCCGTTGCGCGCGCCCATACCGGCAAAGTCGAACGCCTTCTCGACGTGGTCTTCGTCGCGCGTCCAACTCCACAGACCCGACACCTGCTGCGCGGCGTACGACAGCGCGAATCGCATGCCCTTCTCGTCGAGACGCGCAAGTGAAGCCGCTGCGCCGACGGCACCGAACGTTGCGCTGGTACCCTCTGCGCTGCGATGCGTGGCGCGCACGTGATCGGGGCCAAGCGTCATGAGGAAGCGGCAACAGAGGTCGTAGCCGAGGGCTACGGCGCGAATGAGCTCGGTGCCGGTGCGGCCTTCGCGTTCGGCCATCGCGAACGCCGCGGGGACGACGGCAGATCCCGGATGCGCTTTCGTGACCGGCTCGAAGTCGTCGGTCTCGTCCGCGTGCGCGAACATCCCGTTCGCGAGCGCGGCGTTCACCGCTGTCGTGCGAATGTCCGTGGCGAGGACCGATGCCTCGGGCGTGCCGCCCTGTGCGCGCACGTATCGCGTCGCCATGACGCCGGGAGGCAGCACGGCGCCGGAGATCATCGCGCCGATCGTGTCGAGGATGCGGTTCTTGGCGTCGCGCACGATCGGCGCGGGCAGGTCTCGATCCCGCGCCGCAACCATGTAACGCGCGAGCCTGCCGGTCACGTCGCTGGACGAAGGCGTCTCGACCGCGCCCGCTGGCGTTTTCGAGTCTGACTGTTCGGCGCCGCGCACCGCAGTCGACGCAGGAAGAGCGGCGGCAACCAGTCCGCCCGCTCCCTTCAACACTCTTCTTCTCGTGACGCTCATTGCGGTCTCAGTCGCGCGCGATTGTGACACAGCTGAGTGGTTGGGGTAGCTGGGTCGCTGGGTGGCTGGGTAACCTAGGCACCTAGCAACCGAGCTACCCAGCAACCTAGGTAAGATGCCTCCAACTCATGCCAACGACGTTCATCAGTTACCGGCGCGACGATGCGGCCGGATACGCGGGACGGCTCCACGAAGCGCTCGAGAACCGGCTCGGCCGTGAGCAGGTCTTCCGCGACGTTGACACCCTCGAGCCGGGTCAGGACTTCATCGAAGCGATCGAGTCGCGCGTGTCCGAGTGCCGCGTGTTTCTCGCGATGATCGGACGCGAGTGGCTCGACGCCCGCGACTCGGAGGGCCGCAGGCGGCTCGATCAGCCGCACGATTACGTCCGGCTGGAGATCGTCAACGCCCTCTCGCGCCGCGATGTCCGTCTCATCCCGGTTCTCATCGAGGGCGCCTCGATGCCGCCAGCGGAGTCGCTGCCCGAAGCGGTCCGTCCGCTCGCACGCAAGCAGGCGGTTCACCTTCGAGACGATGCCTGGGACCACGACGTGGATCGATTGGTGTCGGCGATCGCGGAGGTCACACGGACT
>Ga0247825_10003137_pt1 | contig 10914 bp, 8 predicted proteins | sample 13C_Vanillin_Day_FD_194413 | JGI IMG/M metagenome (GOLD analysis project Ga0247825, IMG submission 194413) | Soil microbial communities from agricultural site in Penn Yan, New York, United States - 13C_Vanillin_Day48 | ecosystem: Environmental > Terrestrial > Soil > Agricultural land | place... | reverse complement strand
GTCGGAGGTGCCCGCTTCGTCACCGTTTCCAGATCACCGTCGCCCCCCGCTCGCGGAGGCCGACGACCGCCACGGTGTGATGGCCTGCGATCGGGGCTACCTTTGCGCTCGAGTATTCGGCTATTGCCATCGGACCCGCCGATTGCCCACACCGGCGAAAGGTCGAATTCGACCCGGACTTGATGGGACCGTAGCGGTGGAAGCATTGCGCCGCAGCACCTGTGCTTCTTCCGCATCATCACATCACCAGGTCAGGCCGAACCGCCCTCGATTGCTGCCCGATCACCGTCGATCAACCTCAGCGCGCCACGAGCGGGTCGCCAACGGACCGAACACTCGCATGAGCACCACACCGGCAACCGATGCAAATCCCGTCGCCGAGCCCTGCCGACCCGCAAGCTTAACCAATGCCATCGCCGACACCTGACAGGGCTAAAGCTGCATGATGTGTCGGCGAGGCTCTTACCGTGTATCCGAGGCCGCGCCCAACCTGACAGCCAGGCGACCGAGGTCCGTTGCGGCGGGGACGGTTGCGGTTCGCTTGTCTACGGACCCCGACTTCAAAGGGCAAAGCTCATTGACCACGTGGTTGACGTCGACCACGACCGTCACCGCGGCCCAGGTTCAATGGCGAACTAAACTTCCAACTTTCTCGAACGCAGCTTCTCCACGAACGTGTGCAATCAGAGACCCAAGTATGCCTGGCGCACGCTCGGATCCGAGGTGAGCTCGACCGCCGTCCCCGCGCTTACGATCTCTCCGTGGACCGCGACGTAGCCGCGGTCCGCGACACCAAGCGCCAGTCCCGCATTCTGCTCGACGATCAGCACGGTGACGCCGTCCTGTTTGAGTTTGCGAATGATCCCTGCGACATCTTCGACGATGTTCGGGGCGAGGCCGAGTGAAGGTTCGTCGAGCAGTAGGAGTTCGGGTTCAGCCATCAGTCCGCGGGCGATCGCGAGCATCTGCTGCTGGCCGCCGCTCAGTGAGCCCGCGGGCTTTCGGAGATGGTGACGCAACATGGGGAACTGCTCAAGAATGGATTCGAGATTTGCCGTGACGCTCTGGGGATTCCGCAAGTAGCCACCCATGCGCAGGTTCTCCAACACACTGAGCCCGGGGAAGACCATTCGCCCTTCCGGAACATGCACGAGCCCCGCTCTGACAATACTCGCGGACGAGGAACCTATGATGGACTCGCCCTTGAACTCGATAGTTCCGCTTTGGGGCCGGTGTAGGCCGGACAAGGTGCGTAGTGTCGTCGATTTCCCTACGCCGTTCGAGCCGAGGATCGTGACGACCTCTCCCGCTTCGACTTCGAAGGACATGTTCCGCAAGACTGACGCGTTGCCACGTCGTACACACAGGTCAACGACCTTCAGTAGCACACTCATTTGTCTCCTCCCAGGTATGCACGGATGACTTCGTCGTTCTGCGAAATTTCCGATGGTGTTCCCTCGGCGAGAAGTTCGCCGGCGTCGAGGACGACCAATCGGTCAGAGACAGACATGACCAAGCCCATGTTGTGCTCCACCAGGCAAACCGAGATTCCCAGCGTCCCGCGCAAGTGCTCCAGGTCGCTGCGCAGTTGGCGGACCTCCGCTCCGTTCAGGCCAGCTGCAGGCTCGTCGAGGAGCAGGACTGTCGGCCGCGTACAGGCTGCGGTGACAACGCCAAGCCGTTTGAGTTGCCCATAGGAGAGGTCTCCCGCACGGGCGTTGCGGAAAGCGAGTAGGCCGAACTGGTCGAGATGTTCGTCGATAAGGCTGCCCTCGTCCTCTCCGCCTAGTTGTTCACGTCGCGAATGCGTCGACAACGCGTCGACCGCGATCCGGATGTTGTCTCGGACCGAGAGCGCCGCAAAGCATCGCGCCTGCTGAAACGTCCGCACGAGACCACGCTGAGCTCTCCGCGAGGGGGACCATTTTGTAATGTCGTTTCCCTCGAATGTCACGGTCCCCACCTGGGGAACTGCAAAGCCCGAGAGCAAGTTGAAGGTGGTCGTCTTGCCGGCCCCGTTTGGGCCGATCAGGCCGAGGATCTCGCCCTTCCGGAGACTGAACGAGACGCCGTTTACCGCACGGACACCGCCGTATTGACGTACAAGCGACTCTGCGGTGAGCACTGCCTCAGTCATGCGTCATAGCTCCTGTCTGCGTTTCGAGTTCGTCGGTTGGACTCTCGTCGTGCCGATGGGCGGGCTGCTTACCCGTCAGCTTGTCGATGCCTTGCTTCAGCAGTCCGAGAATTCCCATTTGCGCGAACAGAACGATGACGATAAGCAGTGCGCCCGAGAGTGCGTCGCTGTAGTCGCCGCCCACATGGAGCCACTGGGTTAGCCCGATGTAGACCGCCGCGCCGACAAGGGGGCCGAACCGATAGCCGAGACCTCCCAGGACAACGCAAGCGATGAGGGTGACCGACGCGTGAAAACTGAAGAGGGATGGGGTGATGAACTTGAGCGTGAGGGCGTACAGCGAGCCCGCAAGCGAGGCGACCGCGGCGCTCAACATGAATGCCAGCACCCGGTATTTCAGCGGATGAACGCCGAGCGACGCCGCCAGGGGCTCGTCCTCACGCAGAGCTACGACAAATCGGCCGGCTCTCGTGCGCTCGAGCCAGCCGCACAGGACAAGCGTCACTGTGTTTGCGACAGCCAGCAGTATGACAAGCCCCTGATCGGAGCCGAGGTCGAGGCTCCAGGAGCCGATGATGATTTCCCCAGGCGAGGCCGCGACGACCATTCCTGTCGTGCGCCCGGCCGGTTCCCAACTCGTGAGAAGTACGACGATCAGGAGCGAGGTGATCAAGGTCATTACCGCGAACGCAAATCCTCGAAGATTGAGTGTCACGTATCCCACGACCACGCTGAGGGCAACAGCCAACACCATCCCAACGAGTACGGCCAGCCAAAAGTTGATCTGTTCATCCTTGCAAAGGACAGCAACGCTGAACGCTCCTATTGCAGCGAATCCCATCTGCGCCAGGGATAGTGCCCCGGCGTAGCCCCAGATGATGTTCAGGCTGGTACCCCACAGTGCCCAGGCCAGGATTAACGCGGCCACATACACGGCCAGTGAATCACCGAAGGTGCAGAAGGCTGCCACCGCAAGGGCAAAGGTCAGCCACGCAACGATCGGTGAGGAGAAGTGCACCGCGAGCCTTTTCACAGTCTGCTCCCTTGAGCGGTCGAAACAATTCCCGTGGGTCTGAAATAGAACACGACGATCAACAGGCCGAAGGTGAGCACCTGTGCGGCCGTTCCCGACCACAAAGAGATGCCGATCGACTCGATCACTCCAATGAGCAGACCCCCCACAACAGCGCCAAGTGGACTGCCCGCCCCACCAACGATCAGTGCGATGAAACCGACGACCAACAGTGAGTCGCCCAGGACGGGTTCGACCGGCAAGATCATTGCGATCAACGCCCCGGCCAGGGCAGCGAGCAAGGTGCCCACAGCGAACGCGAGGTGCCTGATCCGTTCCACGGACACACCCATGAGTGACGCGGCCTCAGGACTCTCCCCGGCAGCTCTCAGGGCGACCCCAGCCTTCGTACGCTTGAGGAAAAGTGCGATCGCGATCAAGATTACGATGGTCGCCACCATGACGAACAGCCGTGTGGCCGGCAGTCGCACGAAGCCGAACTCGATCACTCCTGATACCGGAGGCGGAATATCGCGGGGAGTGGGTCCCCACACCTCGTGAAGTACGTTCTCGACGATTGCGATGAGACCGACCGAGATGAGTAGGCCGGTAATCGGCGCGGCCCGAGCTCGCGCAAAGAGGACGACGTCGAGACCGGCACCGATAGCGGTCGCTGCCACTGCCACACATGCCACTGCCAGCCAATACGAGCCAGTAGCGGTGTATAGGGCGAACGTGGAGTACGTGGCCAACAGCAACAGCTGTCCATGGGCAAAGTTGACAATGTCGAGAAGACCGAAGATGAGCGTTAATCCGAGACCGATGAGGGCGTAGATCGATCCCGTGGTGAGACCGTTCACGATGACGGTCAGCACTTGATCCAGAGACATAGGGTCTCAGGTCCTTCCTATCGTGGGGAAGTGTGTCAAGGCCGCCGCAGGGCGCGCCTTGACACACGTGATCCTCTACTCGCTGCTACGCGTCTTAGGCTCGATCAGCACATACTCGGAGATCTGACCTGCGTTGACGAAACCGACCTGGCTGCTGTGGAAGGCGTGGTGCTTTGCATCGAACGTCATGTCGATGGTGCGGCCCTCGTAGTCGCCCGCCTCGTCGGTGGTCATCGCCTTCGAGATCGCCGTGAGATCGTCCGTGGTTCCGGCAATCTCCATCGCCTTGGCGAGCATGCGAATCGACTCGTAGTACAGGACGCCCCACGAGGACCCAGATTCGGTTGGCGCCGAACCGTACTTCTCGGCGAACGCGTCACGGTATGCCTGCACGTCGGGATCGTCGGTCACATCGACGGCTCGACCGCTGAGTGCCACCACGCCGTTCAGAATGCCTGGGTTGTCGGCGAAGGCCTTGCTGGACACCCCCGATGTTCCGACGAACACCGGCTGCGTGAAGCCTGCTTCGACGGCTGCCTTGAGGATCGGCGAAACCATGGAGTCGACGTAACCCGCGAAGACCATATCCGGATCGGTGCGCTTGATTTTGTCGATGTATGGGGCGAAATCCCTTGTCGTGGGATCGAAGAAGTCGTCGTAGACGACCTTGATTCCACGGTCCTCGAGAGCCTTCACGATGGCTGTCTGCTGTGCCTCGCCAGATGCATCCTGCGCCATGACCACCGCGGCCGTCTTAGGGGCGTACTTATCTGCGGCAGCCTCGACGACCGTCGGGAGTGCATAGGGGAAGTCCAACTTCGGCATGAAGAGGTTCGCACCCTTGTCTGTGCCCAAGTGCGGAACCGCAGAACTTGCGATCGTCAACATGAGGGTGTTGTCTGTATTGCGTGTGCTCTGCAGAATGGGGCCGGTGAGCGTGGCCAGAGCGGGCGCAAAGATGAACTTGCACCCTGCCTGCTCGAACCGTTTCTGCACCGCAAGCCCTGTTTCGGGATTCGACTCATTGTCTGCGACGGCCAACTCGAACGGGACCTTCTTACCGTCGACGATCAACCCATCGCCAGAGTTGATCTCCTGAGTTGCGACCTCCAAGCCCTGCTCAAACCAACCTCCCAGGCTCGCGGCCCCGCCGGTCTGCTCAACACTGGCGCACAGCTTGACGCCACCCTCTCCGGAAGCGCCGGCGAGGTCGCTATCCCCACACGCGCCCAACAGCGCCGAGCACATTGCTGCTACGACCACCGTTGGTACCACAGGACCAGTTCGTTTCATCGGGGTTCCTCTCGTCGGCGGCAGCTAGCAAAAAACAGGCACTGCAATCGCCGGGTGTGTTCAAATAGTCGCACGGGTGGACAATATATCGCCCGTCACATCGGGTCGTCAATGCTGGTACCAGGGCGTTCAACGTGGTAATGGAACGGAAGGTAGCTGCACGGGGTCCAGGCGGGGATGCGTACGTATCCCCGTCCGCGGCGCGCAAGCGCAACGGCTGAACAGCCCAGCGGCATGCCTGCTGAGCCCGCCCGTCCTCCCGGGGCGAACGCGGTGGGGCGGCGACGACAATCTCGGTCGCACTGGTGTGGGTTGTAAGACATGACCGTGCGCTGGGCTTCCGACGGGCGACTTCCCGGCAAATGCTCGCCACTGCATAGCCGTCGACAGCCTGCCGGGATCCGTACCGAGACTGGATCAATAAGGATCGGGTTGGTGTTCCGAATTTGCTGCTGCGCAACATATTCGGAACCCGGAAAGGAATGTAAGAACGGAAGGAATGAACTTCGGGCATGGAATATATTGGGAACCAGGTGATTCGACTCTTCTCTGCTGTGAATGGGACGGCCAGGCGCTAGCTGACGAATAGTGTCGCCCAACTGCGCGAGGCGGACCACGCTTCGTCGACGCAGAGGTCCATAGGACGGACCAATTTCTTTGCCACTCCATGCCATGACAACACTTCACTCAACGGCAGGGATGTCTTTGCTGCGCACCTTTGCCTGCCCTCGTCGTCGGGTAGGGCAACCACCGTCGAGTAACGGTCACAGGTCGTCCCCAGGGGGCATTGCGTCGGCCAGTGTCAGGTGGGTTGGCGTCTCGGGTGCTGGCCGCCCGATCGATCGTGCTGGTGTCTCTGTTCGATGAGCCAGGCGGCGATCTGCACTCGGGAGGTGTAGCCGAGTTTGGAGAGGATGCGTTCGACGTGGCCCTGCGCTGTGCGCGGCGAGATGAACAGTTTTGCGGCGATCTCCCTATTGGTCAGTCCCTCGGCAACGAGCTCGGCAACTTGCCGTTCACGTCGGCTCAGAGTGCTTATTTCCGGCGTTCTCCCCGCGGATGCGGGTTGTTCATTGAAGACGTATCCGACTGCGTCGTCGACCCTCAATGCGCTGCCGTGCTTGAATTTCTCCTCGAATTGTCGGTTGCCGAGCGCGCGGCGAGCCCGTTGCTCGCAGTCTCCGTGGTAGCTCAACTCGGTGAGGTAGCTTGCCATTGTTCCACCAACCTCCCGCCAAATTCCCGCGGCGGCACCGAGGAGGACGGCGGCGAACTCGGGGTTCTGACCGGCTTCGATCCACGCCAGGGCTTCGAGGCTGCATCCGATTCCAAACGCGTCATCGGCACGAGCCGACTGTCGGATTCCCTCCTCGACGACCGTTCGTGCCCGGGCGAAATCGCCGTCCTGCCACAACGCCCAGCCTCCGACCATCGCGGAACGCCCGGAGTACACAATCTCGCCGAGTGTCCCGGAAAGAACCAGCATCCTTTGGTGGCAGACGTGCGCCCTCGGCCCATCGCCAAGCGACATGTAGGACAATCCTTCGCCCAGCAGGCTTCCGACGTGAAAGAACACGGCGCCCTCAGTCTCTTGTGCGGCGCTGATCGACTCCTCGAAGTGTGTGACGGCCGCGTCGGGGTCGCTGTTGTAGAGCGCGAGAAATCCTCGAACGTATCCCCGGAGCGCGCGCATCGAGCGGTCATCGGATTGGTCCTTAACGGATTCGGCGCGGGCCAGCAGGCCCAAGGCTTCAGCGTGATCTCCCTGCACTCCCGCGACGAGACTGGCCAGATACAGGGATTTGGTCAGATCCACACTGGGTTCGTCGCCCGCAGCGGCGAGGAGCCGGTCGAGCCAGAGCCGGCCCTCCCCGAGGTATCCGCGGGACACCCAGAATGGGAATAGCCCGGCCGCCATGCGCAGGCCTGTGACGATTGCTCCTGGTTTGGATAAGCAGAATTGCAGGGCAGCAAGAAGATTCGGCTTCTCCCTGTCGAGGCGATCGAGCCATTCTAACTGTCGCGGGCTGATGGTGTCGGTCGCAGCCCGCAGAATCAGCTGCTGGTACCAGTCCTGATAGCGACTGCGCAAATTGGGGTATTCGCCCGTGGGTTGGAGTTTTTCCTGGGCGTACTCTTTCAAGGTGTCCAGAAGCCGGTACCCGACCGTCCCGCCGGTTTCTTCCCGGATCAGGATCGATTTGTCGACCAATGAGGTGACGGCGTCGAGGAGATCGCCACCGAGCGCGCCTTCCCCACATACGAATTCTGCGGCGTCGAGTTCGAACCTGCCGGCGAAAACGGCTAATCGGGACCACAAGCGCTGCTCCTCCGGGGTGCACAGCTCGTAGCTCCAGTCGATGGACCACCGCAACGTTTGGTGCCGGGCGGGTGCAGTACGACTACCGCCGGTGAGCAGTCGGTATCGATTGGTCAAGCGGTCGAGGATCTGGTGCACGGACATGACTCGGAGCCGGGCAGCGGCTAGTTCGATCGGCAACGGCAAACCTTCCAGGCGAGCACAGATCTGCGCCACCGTTACCTGGTTGTCCTCCGTGAGTTCGAACGTGGGAACGGCGGCGACGGCCCGTTGCAGAAACAACGCCACCGATTCGTAGCTGGGTAACCCGCGAAGTGACGATGCACGGCTCATGTCTGGGGCCTGCATCGGCGGAACTCGTGTCACCGCTTCCCCGCTGAGTCTGAGTGGCTCCCGGCTTGTCGCCAGAATGTGTATTTCGGGGCAGGTCCGCAATACGGTGTCCGCCAGCGCGGCCACCGACTCGAGCAGGTGCTCACAATTATCGAGCACCAGTAACAGCCGCTTATCGGAGAGGTGCTCGGTCAGCAGGATTAGCGGTGCTTCCGCCGATTGGTTCCGCAGCCCAAGGACGTCCAAGACTGTGCCAGTCACCTGTGCCGGATCGGAGAGCTCGCCCAGCTCGATCAGCCAGACCCCGTCGTTGAACGCCTGCTGCGAGTCGGTGGCGATCCGCAATGCGAGCCGAGTCTTCCCGACACCCCCGATTCCGGTGAGTGTCACCAGCCGGCCGGCGGACAGCATCGTTCTCGCTTCGACCACCTCGTGGCGGCGGCCAACGAAACTGGTGAGCTCGAGAGGAAGGTTTCCGCCCTTGGCTCGGATCCGGACTGGCATCGGATTGCCCGAGCCGCGATCTGAACGCGTCTTTGTGCTGATGGGCGGTGCGGGCACCGTGGTGGGTTCATTCGGGCGGCCCGCGGGGCCGGCTCGATTGGATTGGTCGGTCATGGACATTCTACTGATCATCAGGTCTTCTGTTCGGCTGTGGAGGACGTCCGGTTCGAGCATGCGTGTTTCCCCTTTTGGCCTGGGCTGGTGAGGTCTTCACGATTACTGGCGGTCACGATCGAAGTTCTCCTAGTGGCTCCGTCCCGGCCTGTTTCCGGGCCAAGTACTCGGCGTACTGTCCGTCTGGTTCGGTTCTGTTTCGCCGAAGTCCGCAGGGGGTGACGTACGGCGGGCCGCATGTGTAGGGCGACCGGGTGGCCCGCAGTGAGCCACCCGGTCGCCCTCTGGCAGGACGTGGGCGCAGGTGCACACGTCCCTCTTCAGTTGTTATCGAAGCGACCGCAGGCCCGCTCGGATCTCGTCCACAAGGTGCTGTGGCTGCTCCCAGGCCGCGAAGTGCCCGCCCTTGTCCAGCTTGTTGTAGTGGATAAGGTTGGGGTAGGCCTTCTCTGCCCAGCTGCGCGGTGCCTGATAGAGCTCGTCAGGAAAGACGCTCACGGCAACCGGGATGGAGACGCCCCTCGCGGAGAAGAACGGGGACTTGTTCTCCCAGTAGAGACGAGCCGCGGACACCGCGGTGTTCGTCAACCAGAACAGGGTGATGTTGTCGAGGACATCGTCTCGTGTCAGGCCTTCGGGCTGCCCGGCGAAGACCCGCGAGATCAGCGCCAAACTTGCCGGGTCGTGGTCGATCATGAAGGCCGCCAGACCGACGGGCGAATCCGCCAATCCGGTCAGTGTCTCCGGGCGCGACCCCATCTCCACGGCGTAGCCGATGTGCTGATAGAAGAATGCCAGCTGGTCGCACGCGGCCCTTTCGTCGTCGGACAGATCGGAGGGCACTGGATGCCCGGCGAGGAGCGCCTGGTCGATCTCGGGTGGAACCACGCACGCCATGTTGATGTGAATGCCGAGCAGCTCCGGAGTTGCCTGTACCGCCATCGTTTCTGTCACGATCGCACCCCAGTCCCCGCCCTGCGCCACGAACCGGGTGTACCCGAGGCGCTTCATCAGCTCTACCCAGGCTCGTGCGATGCGGTCGGGACCCCACCCGGTCGTCGTCGGCTTGCCCGAGAACCCGAAGCCGGGCATCGACGGAATCACCAGATGGAAGGCGTCCGATGCGCTACCACCATGCGCGGTGGGATCGGTCAGCGGTTCGATGATCTTGAGCTGCTCGACGATCGACCCGGGCCACCCGTGCGTGACGATGAGCGGCAATGCATCCTCATGCTTCGAGCGGATGTGAATGAAATGGATGTCGAGACCGTCGATCTCGGTGATGAACTGCGGCAGAGCATTCAGCCTCGCCTCAACCTTGCGCCAGTCATAGTCCGACGCCCAGTAACGCGCGAGCGCCTGACTCGTCGCGAGCTGCACGCCCTGCGACTGATCTGCGACGGTCTCCTTTTCAGGCCACCGTGTGGCCGCGATGCGCTCACGCAGCGCGTCGAGTTCGGTCTCAGGGAACTCGACCGTGAACGGACGGATCGCGACTTCGGTTGTGAAAAACATGTGGGTTTCCTTGCTGTGCTGATTGGTGGTCGAGAATGGTTTTGGGTGGATTGGTGCCTCGGACTCGAGTCTGTTCACATACGCGGTGAACAGATCAGAGGAAGAAGGCACCGATGGGCGAAGAAGAAACCATCGTGGCGGGACGCCCAGATGGTCGCGGCGGCACGAAGTGTGTGCAGCGATCACCCGGGCCATCGAGACGGTTTGCAACTTCGGGGGTTTAAAGGGAGATTAGGGTGGGTAGCTCGGCTCCTCTCTGCTCGGCGGCTATGTAGTGGGCGTACCAGTCGGGCCAGTTGGGGTCTGGCCGGCCGGTGCGCTGCTCGTGCCCGCCGTAGGTGGCCTCAGCGCGCCGAAGTGCGGTGGCCAATTCGGCGGTGGTGCCGAATGATGTTGTGCCGGCGTCGATGCGCCCGGAAATTCGGGTGGTGACTTCCTGCAGCTTCCAGGTGTTGCCGTCGGGGTCGTGGAAGGTGGCGAACGAGTTGTAGCTGGAATGGTCGGGGTCAGGTCCGGGGACCGGGCCGTGCGCGGTGTAGTGGATGATGTCGCTGACATTGATTCCGGCGGCGGTCAGTTGTCGGTGGGCGGCGCTGATGTCGGAGACGATCAGGAAGGCTGTGGCGGAGCCGGGTGCGGCGGTGGTCAGTCCGGTGCCGAAGTGGATCGAGCTGGCGGAGCGGGGCGGGGTGAACTGGGCGACGCCGGAGCCGGGTGGTGTGGCGTCGTGTCGCCAACCGAGTCTCGTGTAGAACTCGGTGGCGCGATCCATGTCGGAGACGGGGAGGACGAGCAC
>Ga0247825_10003136_pt1 | contig 10915 bp, 13 predicted proteins | sample 13C_Vanillin_Day_FD_194413 | JGI IMG/M metagenome (GOLD analysis project Ga0247825, IMG submission 194413) | Soil microbial communities from agricultural site in Penn Yan, New York, United States - 13C_Vanillin_Day48 | ecosystem: Environmental > Terrestrial > Soil > Agricultural land | place... | reverse complement strand
CGCTGTATGCGTCCCGAGCCGTCCGGTCGATCGCGTCGGCATCGTGGGCTTCGGGCACGACGGTCGCCGTCCCGCTCGCCGCCGGGGTGGCGCCACCGGCGGTCATGGAGAAGAGCGTGATGGCCGCCACGAGAAGGCCGGCAGCGATGCGGACTGCGCTCATGCTGCCTTCGTGTTCTCCGCCTCGTCATGCGCGTGCGCGGCGATAGCGGCGAAGCGTGTCTGGATATCCCAGCCCTCCTCACGCGTTCGGATGTTGAGGTAGAGGAGGAAACGCGCCGTCGTGAGATAGGGGACCTGCACGAAGAGGCCGAGCATGGCGAGAGCGCTGCCGTAGTCGTTCCAGACGGGCGGTGGCGGGCGGAACTGGAGGACCTCGCCGATCAGCGAGCGGCCTGCGATGTCCGTGATGAACACGCTTGCCACGGGGACGAGGCCGAGGACGATGAGGGCGAGGACGACGTCGGACATCGCGCTCCAGGCGATCCGTTGGGAGCGTCCGAACGCCTGCACCATCGAAGCGCGCTCGAGGAGCATCACCTCGCCGGCGAAGAGCGAGATCGCCGCGAGAAAGAAGCTCGGGATGAGCAGCGCGAAGAACCCGAAGGCGATCAAGACAGCCGAGAGCAGTCGGCCGAAGAGAATGCGGGGGACCTCGACCGCCGCCGCTCGCAGCACGTCGCGCGCGCGGACACGCTCCTGGAAGACGAGGCGTGACGCGAGCACGGTGAAGGGGATCTCGGCGACGATGGCGAGCGGAATGGAGATTGCCCAGGAGACGCCCCAGCCCAGCTTCCATCCTGCAAGAAGCGAGAGAGCCGCGACCGGTACCAGCGAACCGAGCGCCACGAGCGCATAAGCGCGGCCGTGCACGACGACGAAGCGGAGCGCGAGGTCCATGACGTCCGCGACCGAACGATCGCGGAGCGTCACGCGCGAACGCAGCAGGTCGAGGCCGCCGCTCACGTGGCGTCCTCGGGGGCTTCCGCCTGCGCTCTCCCCGCGAAGAGAACGTAGGCCAGGACGAGCACGAAGAGCGCGCCGCCCACGGTGAGCTTCACGGCGCGCGGCGCGCTCGAGGCCGACCAGAACCCCTCGATGCCGGCCGCCATGAGCAACATGACGGACGCGCCGGCGACCACGACGAGGATCTCTCGGGCTCGTCTCTGCAGAGAGACCACGCGTGGGAGATGTCCGGGCGCGATCAGCGACCACCCGAGCGACAGGCCCGAGCCACCGGCGAGGACGATCGCGCCGAGCTCGAGCGAGCCGTGACCGACGATGAACGTCACGATGTTCTCGCCCGCTCCCTGCGAGGCGACGTAGCCGAGGATCGCCCCGATGGCGACACCGTTCTGTACGAGGTAGAACGCGGAGCCGAGCCCGCCGAAGATGCCGAGCGCGAAGCAGCGGAGCGCGATGCCCACGTTGTTGTAGACGTAGAAGCCTGCCATGAAGGCGCTCTCGCCGGCGTCTCGGCCCTCGTCGAAGCCCTTGGCGTAAGCTTCCGCCAGCGGACGTAGCAGCGACTCCGGCGCGACGCGAAAGGCGAAGGCAGGATCCCGCAGCGTGAGGACGCAGCCGAGAGCGAGCGGCACGAAGAAGAGCGCTGTCGCGAGCAACATCTCTCGCTTGAACCGACGTACGGCGCGCGGGAACGCGACGAGCCACGCGTGCCGGGCACGTGCGTCCGCGCCGCGTTCTCGACCACGCGCATGAGGACCGTATACGACGGTATGCGCCGCCGCCGTGAGGCCGCGCAGATATTCGACGAGCGGCGCGCTGTAGCGCGCAGCCTGAGCGGCGGCGAGATCCGCGCAGATGCTTCGATAGAGCGGCGACAGGCGGACGACGTCGTCGGGCTCGAGCTTGCCGAGGCCGCGCTGCTGCGTCTTGAGGGTGAGGACAGCGAGCTCCTCCCACTCCGCGCGTCTCCGATCGGAGAATGCTTTCTCGGTGAGGGTCGATGCGACGCTCATCGCGGCCCTCCAGCCGAGCGCCTTCGAGCGTTCCGCATCGGGTGCCAGGACGTTGGCGCCGCCTCGATCCGGCCCGCATTGACCGCACGGTCGTAGACGATCGCGAGCAGCCGCGAAGGATCCCGATGGGTGTACCCGAGCCGCGCGCCGATCTCCGCCGAGATCATCGTTGCGAGCTGGTGCTCGCGCGCGGGGCCCAGCGTGTGTCGCCGCCGGAGGAAGAGCTCGATCGCGGAGCGCTCCTCGGCATCGAGCACGACGTGATCGGGGAGATCGGTGAGCTCGCGCGGATCCGGCCGCGGCCACAGCTCGAGCGCGCGAGCTACCCGCGCGGTCTCGGGAACGACGACCATCGTGCCCGCGACGATGTCTCCGAGGCGCTGGAAACGCGATGAGAGCGCCATCGACACGAAGCCGGCGACGTACAACGTCGGCAGCAGATCGGCCGCGCGAAGGAGGTTTCGCAGGGCAGCGGCCTGCCAGCCGATCGGTCGGCCCGAGGTCGTGACGACCCGCAGCCCGAATGCCATCTTTCCGGGTGAGCGCCCGTACAGCGCCTCGCACACGACGAAGTACACCCATTGCGCGGCGAAGAGCGCGAGGAGCACGAGGCCCAAAGCACCTTTGACCGTCGAGCCGACCTCGCCGGTCGTGAGCTTTCCTCCGAGCGCCGCGAACACGACGACGAGCCCGAGGACGGCGACGGCGCCGTAACAGACGAGCAGATCGAGCGCGTGGGCGAGCGCCCTCCGCGCAGGACCCGCGACGCGATAGTGGAAGACGATGTGCTCGGGCGTTTCGATCGCCACGTCCGTGTCGAGGGCCACCTCGTGTCCGGAGCTCATCGTGGCCCGAGTCTACTTCAGCGGCGGATTTCCGGCTTGTCTCGCGGCACCGTTGCATCGTCCGTCGTGCGCAGCGGATCGATCGTGATCGCCTTGACGATCCGCGCGTTTCCGACCGCCAGGCGTGACGCGAGGACCTGTTCGTCTTTGGCCGACGGGACGCTCGTCGCGAGATGAACGAGAAGGCAACGCCGCAGGAATGCGCCGAACAGGAAGACGTGGCCTTCGACGCCGTTCGGTGCGGTGGGATCGAGCGCGACCCAGACACGCGAGTCGTAGGCCGCCGGTCCGATGTGGACCTGATCCTCCACCGTGGTGAGCGTTTGCTTGTCGAGCCAGCCGCGTGCCCGGGCGCGCTCCTCGCAGCGCTGCCGATTCATCAGCTCCTCTTCCTGCGTCGCGACGAGCGTCAGCCGAGACGCGGTCGCGGCGTGGACGGCGACGAGCTCGGGACCGCGATGGTCGTCGATCCTCCACTCGCGTCCATCGGGAAGGGGGACGGACACCTGGAAGCGCTTCGAATGGAACTTGCCCCAAGTAGCGTCGTCACTCGCGTACTCGGCCGGACGCCTGCCCGCGCCGGAGAGATTCTCTCCCGGCGCGCGCGCCTCTGCCCTCGTGGCGGGCGGATCTCCGCATGCCGCCAGGATGGCCGCGATGCCGAGGCTCGCGAGAGCCCCGGAGCGGTTCAGACGGCCGTGAGCCACTCTGCGTGAGTGCTATCGCTGCCGCGCACGACGTCGAAGAACTTCGTCTGGAGCTTCTTCGTGATCGGGCCGACGACGCCTTCGCCGATCGGGCGGTTGTCGACCTCGCGCACCGGAGTGATCTCCGCGGCCGTACCGGTGAAGAACACCTCGTCTGCGAGCCAGAGCTGATCGCGCGTGATCCGACACTCCGTGACGGTGAGGCCCATCTCCCGTGCGAGGGTGATGATCGTGTCGCGCGTGATCCCCTCGAGGATCGAGGAGGAGAGATCCGGCGTGAGGAGCTGCCCCTTCTTGACGAGGAAGATGTTCTCGCCCGAGCCTTCGGACACGTATCCGCTGGCGTCGAGAAGGATCGCCTCGTCGTAGCCGCCGAGCTTGGCTTCCCGCTTCGCGAGCACGCTGTTCGTGTACTGGCCCATCATCTTCGCCTTGGCGAGGCTGATGTTGACGTGGTGCCGAGCGAACGAGCTGATCTTCGTCCGGATGCCGCTCTTGAGCGCTTCCTCACCGAGGTACGCTCCCCACTTCCACGCGATGACGCTCGTGCGGACGGGATTGGTCGGCGCGTAGATGCCCATCGCGCCCTCGCCGACGAACACCACGGGACGGAGGTAGCCCTCTTCGAGCCCGTTGGCTTTCAACGTATCGATACAGGCGTGCATGACCTGCTCACGCGTGAACTTCGGCTGGAGCAGGGTCATCTTGCACGTATCGAACAGGCGGTCGACGTGCTCGCGAAGGCGGAAGACGTAGCTCTTGCCGTCTGCGCGCTTGTAACAACGGATGCCTTCGAAGGCACCGAGGCCGTAGTGGAGCGAATGCGTGAGCACATGGACTTGGGCGTCGTCCCAGGGAACGAGCTCGCCGTCGACCCAGATCTTTTGCAGCTTTTCGACCATCGGGGCTCCGTGAAGAATGGCGCGTGCGCCTGACGCGGACAGTAGTCTCGACCCCGTCCCCGAGCCAGCCGAATGAGCGCCCAGGGTGATCCGGCTTCGGCGAGGCGCCGGTGCGCGGCGGCGGCGGCGCCCGGGCCCGCGTCGTCGGAGGTCGCAGCTCCACCTCCACGAGCCGCTCGGCGATGCGTCCGCCGAGAAGTCAGCGGCGCAGCGCGACGTAGACCGCGCCTTCGCCTCCGTCGTCCTCACGCGCGGTCGCGAAGGCGGCGACATGCTCGCGAGCCCGGCCCTGGGAAAGCCAGGCGGCGATCTCTCCGCGAAGGACGCCACCGGGAAGTGACGAATGCTCGCCCTTGCCATGGATGACGAGCACGCAGCGCTCGCCGCGAGCACGCTGCGAACGGAGGAACTCGAGCACCCGTTCACGCGCGGCCTCGGCGCCGAGCCCGTGGAGATCGAGGCGGCCGTCGATGGGGAGCACACCGCGGCGAAGCTCCCGGAGGAGGCTCGGCGGGACGTCGAGGCGGCGCCCTTCGACCCGCTTTCCGTCGTCGGTCACCTCGAACCGAACGGCATCGTCGACGAGGTGATGCAGATGATCGAGCACCGCCTTCGCCTCCTCGCGCGCCTTCTCGCGGAGGTCGGTAGGCTTCACCTTGCCGGGGGTGACGCGAGCCGTACCGGCTACGGGAACGCGGCTGCCTCGGTCTTCGAGCGGTACGACCCCGCTCATCATGCGGTGAAAGGCGAGCTCGTCGTCGCGGTCGCTCTCGGCCGTGCGCTTCTCCACGCGTGCGGGCACCGGTCGGGGAGGGGGCGGCGGCTTCTTGCCGGCCGCCTTCCGGGCCTCCTCCTTGCTCTTCTCTTCGGCGTCGATCTTCGCCTTCAAGTCGCCGAGCCCGGCGGCGAGCGGCTTGAAGCCACCGAACTTCGGGAGCTCCGGCTCGCGCTCGTTGCGTTGTGTTTTCGGCTTCTTCTTCGACATCAGTCGGTCCTCTTGCCACGGACGAGAGCGGCGAGCGCGGTCTTCACCGAGGCGATCCCGGCGAGCACGCCGTCGGCGTAGTGCCAATCCGGATCGTCGAGCTCGGGAAAGTCGTGCGGGTTCTGGACGTCCTCGAGGGTGAGACCAGGCTTGAGGCGTCTGGCGAGATCGAGCACTTTCTTCCGTTGGAGATCTTCGAGCAGCTCGAGCTCGCGTGCGAGCTCACCGACGCTGACCTCGGCCGGCGCTTCTGCGAGGAGCACGGGCACGTCCGCGGGGGACGCTTCGGTCACGATCGAGCTGCTCGTTCCGGCGGGATAGCGCGCCACGGTGGCCCCGTGCTTCGGGCAAATCCCGAGACAAAGGGTCTTCGTGACCCACGTGCTGGCGACGTCCCCGCGCGCGCCGACGGCTCGCTTGAGCGCGTCGTAGAGCTCTTCGCCCCGGTCACCGCAGCCGGGCCCGAGCGGGGAACCTTCACGACGGTTGGCGCAGACGAAGAGATGAAGGCGAGGCGCGGGGGCGTCTCTCATGGTCCCAGATCTGTACTGCGGAAGACCCTGGAGCGCGAGTGGTCTCGGCTCGACGACATCACGACGGAGCAATCCGTTCCGCCCGTCGACGCGACTCATTCGCTTGTCCCGTTCATCGGGAAACGGCGCACGTAAGTCTCGAGCGCGCTCACCACCAGCGCGTGCGTGACCTGTCCCGAGTCGAGCAGTGCAGGGAGGTCGCGTCGCGGCACGAGCGCGACCTCGAGCTCCTCGAGATCGTCGAACGCAGTTGGGAAGGCGAGCCGAGCTCCGCGCGCGAGGTACGTGAAACACTTGTTGCCCTGGAGCGCCGGATTCGGCTCGACGACGTTGAGGAGCTCGATCGACGTGGCGGCGAAGCCGGTCTCCTCGCGGAGCTCGCGCAGCGCCGCTGCCTCCGGTGCCTCGTCCGGGTCGATCACTCCGCCCGGGATCTCGAGGGAGAGGGCGTCGGTGCCGAAGCGATACTGCCAGACGAACACGACCTCGCCCGCCTCCGTCTCCGCGATGACGTTGCACCAGTCGGGGCAAGCGTAGATGAAGATATCGCGTGGCAGCCCGTCGTACTCGAGCCGCTCGACGCGGAAGACGCCGTGGTCCGCGACGGTGTGGCTGGCCCTCCGTTCGAGCTTGCGGACGCTCTGCGGAGGCGGCAGAGGAGAGAAGCGGTTCATGAACGGGTCTTACGCCAGAGCAGAGCGCGCTTCGACGGTCCATTCGACCGAGCGCTGGGCTAAGCTTCCGGCGCTGCGACCTTCGCCAGCTTCGTGAACGGGTGAGTCAGAGCATGTCATTGATCAAGGCGGCGCTTCGATGGTTACGCGGTGTCCCCGCCGTCGTCGCGCATGCGCGCGAGGATCTGGCAGCGGTCCGCGCCAACGATCCAGCGGCGCGCTCCGCGGTCGAGGTAGCCCTCTTTTATCCGGGCGTACACGCGCTGTGGCTCCACCGCATCGCGCACGACCTCTGGACGAACGGCGCGCCGCTCTCGGCCCGAGCCCTCGCCCACGCGAATCGATTCCTGACCGGGATCGAGATCCATCCCGGCGCCACGATCGGTCGCCGGGTGTTCATCGACCACGGGATGGGCATCGTCGTCGGCGAGACCGCGACGATCGGTGACAACTGCCTCCTCTACAAGGGCGTCGTCCTCGGCGGCGTCTCGCTCTCGCGAACGCTCCGGCACCCGCAGCTCAAGGACGGCGTCGTCGTCGGTTCCAACGCGTGCATCCTCGGGGCGATCGAGATCGGCGAAGGCGCGCGCATCGGGTCGGGCAGCGTCGTCGTCCGTCCCGTGCCCGCCGGCGCGACCGTCGTCGGCGTCCCGGCGCGGGTCATCGTGCCCGCGAAGCACCGCTTCGACGCGGCGCTCGACCACGCGAACCTTCCGGACCCCGTTCAAGACATGATCCGCGCGCTCGTCGCGCAGAACGAGCGGCTTCGGACGCGGGTCGAGAAGCTCGAGGAACGGCTCGAGATCCGGCACGAGTCCCAGCCCTCGTTCTTGCCCTACGAAGGCGAAGAGCTGCCGCCGGCGGACGGGGGCTGAGACATGGGCGCGCCCGCGAAGAAGGCGTCCGCCGAGGACGCGATCGAGAAGGTCATCGTCACCAACCGCCGAGCGACGTTCGACTACGCGATCGACGATCGTTTCGAGGGCGGCCTCGTGCTCGTCGGCAGCGAGGTGAAGTCGATGCGTGCCGGCAAGGTGGAGCTCGTCGACGCGTACGCCACCGTGGAGCGCGACGAGCTGTGGCTCAAGCAGATGTACATTGCACCCTTCGAGCAGGCCTCGGCATTCCCGCATGAGCCGCGCCGAGCACGGAAGGTGCTCGTGAAGGCCTCCGAGATCGCCCGGATCGATCGCGCCGTTTCGCGCGAGGGAATGACGCTCGTGCCGTTGCGCCTCTACTTCAGGCGGGGCCGTGTGAAGGTGGAGCTGGGGCTGGCGCGAGGAAAGAAGACGCACGACAAGCGCGCCGACATCGCCGCGAAGACCGCCGATCGCGAGGCCAAGGCTGCGATGGGACGTGCGCGCAAGGAGCGAGGGTGAGCGGGGATCTCGCGCCGAGCCCGGCCCCGCATCTCGCGTGGGCGAAAGGCGGCCACGCCGAGGTCGTCCGCGTCGAGGGCGACGCGATCGTCCTGCGCTCCACCACCTCGGCGCCGCCGGGCGCGCGCCTCGAGTCGACGCTCACGATCGAGCCGAGGTCGGTGGTGAAGCTCAAATCGCACGGTACGCACAAAGAGAGCGACGGCACCTTCACGTTGAAGGGCCGCCTGATCGACGCGACCCGTGAGCTGCGCGACCGGCTGGCCGGGCTCGCCGTCCGTTGAGGCGAGGCGAATCGTCGTCGTGGGACGGTGAGGCCACCGTTGGCGGTCCCGCAAGGGCGCCACTACAATGACGTCATGGCGGCGTTCTCCCATGCGCAGACGGACTCCTTGACCGCAGGCGCGGAGCCCATCGATCAGGATCAGCGCATCATCCTGCGCGGGATGACGTGGAAGGACTTCGAAGTCCTGCTCGCCGTTCGCGGCGACCGTGGCGGCGTGCGCGCCTACTACCTCGAGGGGGAAATCGAGCTGATGAGCCCGTCGGCAGGTCACGAAGGATTGAAGACGATGCTCGCCCGCCTCGTCGAGGCATGGGCGGACGAGGTCGGCCTCGAGCTCAACGGCTACGGATCCTGGACCCTGAAGAGCGAGCCGAACGAAGTCGGGGCCGAGCCCGACGAGTGTTACGTGGTCGATGCGGTCACGAAGGACCGGCCGGACCTCGCGATCGAGGTGATCTGGACTCGTGGTGGGCTGCGCAAGCTCGACATCTATCGCGGGCTGGGGGTCAGGGAGGTCTGGATGCTCGACCGAGCGAACAAGATCCAGATCCACGCGCTCCGTCCCGAGGGGTACGTCGTCGTCGCGAAGAGCGAGGTCCTCCCGGCCCTCGACCTCGCTTGGCTCGCCGGCTTCCTGGCGAACGAGAGCCAGAGCCGTGCCGTCCGTGCGCTGCGCAGCGCGATGCGTGCCTCGACGACGTGAGCGAGCTGTAAAGGTCCTGCGCGCCTTTACACCGAGGCGCGTGCTCTGACACAGTGCGGTCTCCTGATGGCCAAGCGTGAAGCCCGCGAGACGGCGCCGCGGGAGATCATCGATCCCGGCGCGCAGAACGACGACGCGCCGTTCGAACGGTCGCTCCGGCCGCGCACGCTCGACGACTACATCGGGCAGACGAAGCACAAGGAGAACCTCCGCGTCTTCGTCGAGGCGTCGCGGCGTCGGGGCGAGCCGCTCGATCATCTTCTGCTCTCTGGTCCGCCCGGCCTCGGCAAGACGACCCTCGCGCAGATCCTCGCGCACGAGATGGGCGTCGAGCTCCACATGACGAACGGACCCGTCGTCGAGCACAAGGGGGCGCTCGCGGGGCTGCTCACGAAGCTCGGCAAGAACGACATCCTCTTCGTCGACGAGATCCACCGGCTGAACCCCGTGGTCGAGGAGAGCCTCTATCCCGCGATGGAGGATTTCCGGATCGACGTCATGACCGGCGACGGCGCGTTCGCCTCGTCGATCCAGATCCCGGTCCAGCCTTTCACCCTGATCGGCGCTACGACGCGCACCGGGCTCCTCACGGCGCCGCTCTTCTCGCGCTTCGGGCACATCATCCGGCTCGACTTCTACCCGGAGGAGGACCTCGCGAAGATCATCGAGCGCAGCGCCTCGCTGATCGGCGTGACCATCGAGCCCGGCTGCGCGCTCGGGATCGCGCGCCGGTCGCGAGGTACTCCGCGTGTCGCCAACCGACTTCTCCGGCGCGTGCGCGATTTCGCCGAGGTCCTCGGCTCCGGCAAGATCGACGCGGCCATCGTCGCGCGTGCCTCCGAACGGCTCGACATCGACCAGGCGGGGTTCGACGAGATGGATCGACGCCTCCTCCGGATCATCATCGAGGACTATGACGGCGGCCCGGTCGGTGTGGAGACGCTGGCCGCGGCGCTCGGCGAGCCGCGCGACACGGTCGAAGACGTTTACGAGCCCTACTTGCTCCAGCAGGGCTACCTCGGGCGTACTCCGCGGGGGCGGATCGCGACGCGCAGGGCTTACGAGCATTTGGGCCTTCCGTTCGCAGCGCCGCCTCCGTCCGCGAAGCAGAAGGCCCTTTTCGACGAGTGATCGGGGCCGGCTCGCCGATCCGAACCAGCGCTCGATCCCAGCCTCGCCGGCGAACAGCGGCGGCCGAACTGCGCCTTCTGCCCCACATCCGCGCCTATCCATTGCGATCGGCTCGAGCGGACCGATAGACTCTGATCGTGCCCCACGTGGTGAGCGGGCCCGTGTTGGTCGTCGATGACGACATGGTGAGCCGCCATGTCCTTGGGCAGGCGCTTGCCAAAGCCGGGCTTGAATACGTCGTCGTCGGCTCGGGGGCGGATGCTCTGGCGCAGATCGATCGCGTCCATCCCTCGATCGTGCTCCTCGACCTCGTGATGCCTCAGCCGGACGGCTACGAGGTGCTCCGGAGCCTTCGTGCACGGCGGGAGACTCGGGATCTCCCCGTCGTGGTCCTGACCGCGCTCGACGCCGAGGACGAGATCGCGAAGGCATTCGAGGCAGGGGCCGACGACTTCGTTCGCAAGCCGTTCAAGCCGGTCGAGCTCGTGGCGCGCGTCCGAGGGCAGCTGCGTCTTCGCGCAGCGATGGATCAGCTCGGCAAGAAGGAGAAGGACGCGCAGGTCGTCCTCGAGCTCACGCAGGCCCTGGCGTCGAACCTCGACTTCCGCGGCATCCTCTTCACCGTCGTCCAGCGGCTCGCTCAGGTCGCGAACGTCGATCGTGTCTCGATCGTGCTCGTGCGCGAGCAGGAGAACGTCGGCTACGTCGTCGCGGCATCCGACGACGAGCAGCTACGCGACCTCCCGATCGACCTGACGAAGTACCCCGAGATCCAGCAGGTGCTCGGTAGC
>Ga0247825_10003135_pt1 | contig 10915 bp, 7 predicted proteins | sample 13C_Vanillin_Day_FD_194413 | JGI IMG/M metagenome (GOLD analysis project Ga0247825, IMG submission 194413) | Soil microbial communities from agricultural site in Penn Yan, New York, United States - 13C_Vanillin_Day48 | ecosystem: Environmental > Terrestrial > Soil > Agricultural land | place... | reverse complement strand
GCGGCGCTTACCTGGCCAGCGCTTGCAGCGCCTTCGCGACACGGACGTACTCCGCATATCGGCGCTGATAGAGCTCCAGCTTTTCCTGCTCGACCGCGTCGAGACGTGCGCGCAGAACGGACGACCCGCCCGAGATTGCAATCTCCTGTTCCACCACCGCCGCTTTCAGCTTGTACTCGGCATCGTGGGTGCGTTCCCATCCGAGCCAATCGGTCGTCCACTGCGCGTGTGCCGCCTGGAGCCGCTCCTGGCTGAAGGGAAATGCTCCGTCGGCGGCGGCATCGAGCTCGGCGAATTCCGCCGGAAACATCTGCCTGGCGATCCGCGCCACGGGCTGCCAGACCAGGATCGCGCGGGGATCCGAGGAAGCGGCACTGATGGCGGGGGCGAACAGCGCCAGCAGTTGTAAGGCGCGGGCGCGCGTGCGGTCACGCGGCGCCTGAAGCGCCGCCGCGATTCGAAAGGCCGCCGCGATCACAGCGGCGGCGACGATCAGGGCCGAACCAGCAATTAACAATCAACCATCATCAATCGTCAATACTTCAGGACCGTGTGGACTGCGTGATCGGCAAGCCGCTGGCGGCCGTTGAGCGCGACCAGCTCGATCAGAAAGGCGAGCGCGTGCACGGTGCCCCCGAGCCCCGTGACCAGCTCGGTGGTCGCTCGGGCGGTCCCCCCGGTCGCCAGCAGATCGTCCACGATCAGCACGCGCTGCCCGGTGGTGATGGCGTCGTCGTGCATCTCGAGCGTGTCGCTTCCGTACTCGAGCTCGTAGGTGGCGCGCACGCAGCTCGATGGCAGCTTGCCGGGCTTGCGGACCGGCGTAAAGCCGGCGCCGATACGGTCGGCAACGGCTGCTCCGAAGATGAAGCCGCGGCTCTCGATCCCGACGACCAGATCGATGCCCTGACGTTCGAATGGGATCGCAAGGCTGTCGATCGCGACCCGGAAGCCGGCCGGCTCCCGCATCAGCGTCGTGATGTCGTAAAACAGAATCCCGGCTTTCGGAAAGTCGGGGACGTTCCGGATCTTCGATTTGAGCTGGTCCATGATGGTGGTCATCTGATGGTGAAGCCGGCCTCGCCGGTAGGGCCAGTCGCGTCGGCGTCGACGCGCTCCACGCGCGCGCCGCGCGGTCCATGCCAGAGGCTTCGTTCGAATCGCTCGAGCGCTTCCGCGTCTCCTTCGGCCACGACCTCGACGCGGCCCTCGGAGGTGTTCCGCACCCATCCGAGAATCCCTTCGCGCGCAGCCGTGGCCTGGGCGAAGTACCGGAAGCCAACACCCTGCACGCGGCCGCTGATCAGATATCGCCGCGCGACGATCACGCGGCAACATCATACTGAAATAGCTGCAGGATTGCAGAATGGCAGGATCGCAGAAAGGGGGATCAGTAGGAAGAGCGGATGGACGCGTCGAACGATCGACGTCCGGTTGACACTCGGGTGCGTGAGGCGTATTTTGGAAACGCCTAAGCCCTGCGCGATTCGCAGGACGCGGGGGACCCGAGTTCGTCGGGGCGCACTGGCGCACGTTGCCAGGGGACATTCCGAGTCCTAGCCCGTCAGCTAACCCCGTCGGCGTTTCACGGAAACGCTGGTGTCTGTTTCATCTTCAACGACCGAAGCCCCCGGATCCGCCGGCCTCAAGCGTCTTCTCCTCGGAAAACCGATTCCGTCGCACCTGGCCCAGCACGAGCGGCTGTCGCGCGTCACCGGGCTGGCGGTGCTCTCCTCTGATGCGCTTTCCTCGGTCGCCTATGCGACCGACTTCATCATCGTCACGCTTTTGCTCGCCGGAACGCAGGCGCTGGGCTATGCGCTGCCGATCAGCGTCCTCATCGCCTCGCTGCTCGGGATCGTCGCGTTCTCCTATCGCCAGACGATCTACGCGTATCCGCAGGGCGGCGGCGCCTATATCGTCGCGAAGGAGAATCTGGGGCCGAATTTCGGTCTGGTGGCGGCCGCTTCGCTGCTGGTCGACTATACGCTGACCGTCTCGGTCAGCATTTCCGCCGGCGTGCTCGCGATCACCTCCGCTCTTCCCGAGCTCGACGACCACCGCGTCGGGCTGTGTCTGCTGTTTCTGACGATGCTGACGCTCGGCAACCTCCGTGGTATCCGCGAATCGGGCCGAATTTTCGCCGTGCCGACCTATTTTTTCGTGATCAGTATCTTCGGGCTGATCGCGGCCGGTGCCTACCGGTATCTGACGGGAACGCTCGTGCCGCTCGATCTGCCGCCGCCCGCGGATGCCGGCACGCGGCCCTTGACGATGTTTCTGCTGCTGACCGCGTTCGCCAATGGCTGCACCGCGATGACCGGCGTCGAGGCGGTCTCGGACGGGGTTCCGGCCTTTCGTCCGCCCGAATCAAGGAACGCGGCGGTCACGCTGCTGACGATGGCGGGGCTGGCGATCGCGATGTTTCTTGGCATCACGATGCTGGCGCACGAGTACCGCGTCATGCCGACCGAGTTGGAGTCGGGGGTGTCACAGCTTGGTCGCGCGATCTTCGGAAGCGGCACATTCTTGTACTATCTGGTTCAGGCCGCAACCACACTGATTCTCATCCTGGCAGCGAATACGGCTTTTGCGGACTTCCCCCGCCTCGCTTCGATCGTGTCGAGGGACGGGTACCTGCCCCGCCAATTCATGAATCAGGGCGATCGCCTGGCATTTTCCAACGGCATCATCGTGCTCTCGTTGTTCGCGGCCCTGCTGATCGTCGTCTTTGCCGGCGACACGCACGCGCTCCTGCCGCTCTACATGATCGGAGTGTTTCTCTCCTTCACGCTGTCGCAGACCGGCATGGTCCTCCGCTGGTCGAGCAAGCGGAAGCCGGGCTGGAGGACCGGCGCGCTGATCAACGGCTTCGGAGCGATCGTCACTGCGATCGTGCTGGTAATCGTCGCGGTCACCAAGACCCTCGAAGGGGCGTGGATCGTGCTGGTGCTGATTCCGGTGATCGTCGCCGCCTTCAGGGCGACCCGAAAGCACTACAGCCACGTGGCGGCGCAACTGACGTTGCGTGGTTACACCGCCCATCGCCGTCTGCACAACACCGTGATCGTGCCGGTCGGCGGTCTGCAGCGCGCCGTGGTGGAAGCGCTGCGCTACGGTGAGTCGCTGTCCGACGATGTCCGGGCTATTTACGTGGACGTCGACGCGAAGAGCACGGCGCAGATTCAGCTCGAATGGTACATGTGGGGCGGCCGGGCCCAGCTCGTGATTCTCGAGTCACCGTATCGGTCGATGATGGAGCCGCTGCTCGAATACATCGAGCAGGTCGAGCGCGAGCGGCCTGACGACTACGTGACCGTGGTCCTCCCGGAGTTCGTCCCCGCCCGCTGGTGGCAGCATCTGCTGCACAACCAGCGTGCGCTGCTCATCAAAGGGGCGCTGCTCTTCCGGCCGAACACGGTGGTCACGAGCGTCCCTTTTCACCTCTCGAAATAATTGCAGGATGCACGAAGGAAGGACCAACGTCTTCGTCACGAAGCCACAAGGATTGCCTCAACCTTGCATTTTCTAGCGTGACACCACCACGAACCTGGTCGGTGGCGGGGCTCGGCGCCAGAGCGCCCGGCCTGACGTCACCCACATGCCTTCACGTGCATACACTTCTTTGAGCGGCACGCCGCGCGACAGAAATTCTTCGTACCCGGGTTGGAGCATCACCACGTAGAACGGTTCGGGATCGTTGAAAAACGCCGCCATCTCAGCCGGATCGTCGAGCATCGTCACGTGCCGGTCGACGTAAAACCGGAATGCGGTGTTCCATCGGCTCAATTGATAGCTGGCAACACGAGCTCCCGGCGTGGCCCGACCGGCCACCCATCTGGCGACGTCGGGGATCACCTTTTGCCGCTCGAGCGCCGGCATGACGAACACCACGAGACCTCCGTAAATCGCGGTCAGAGCGGCGATCGCCAGCCATGGAATCGGCGCCGGCCGGCCGTGGCGCGCGGCGGTCTGCGCCAGTGTCAGCAGTCCCGCCCCTGTCACTGCGACGGGGATCACATACGTAGCGGGCGGAAGATTCAGCTGCGAGAGGAGGAAGTAACCGGCGGCTGCTCCGAGCAAGACAAGAAACGGACCGACCAGCCAGGCACCGATCCGTGTCCCTCGGTTCGCCGGCGAATCGGGATGCGCACCGAGATCCACCCACGCGCGGGCGCAGAGGAGGCAGAGGCTCGGCGCCGCGGCAAACACGTAGTGATCGAGTTTGAACCTCGACAAGGTGAAGAAGCCGACCACCCCAATCGTCCAGGCCCAAAGCAGCACCTCGATACCGTCAAGCTGATGGCCTTTGGCGGCGGACCGGACATCGTCGATGAAACGGCCGATCACGATCCCGGTCCACGGCAGCATGCCGGTCGCGAGAATCCGGAAGTAGAAGGAATACCCGGGCTGACCGGTAAAGCGATCGGCAGCAAACAGCCGGATGTTCTCGTCGAGCAGGTACCCCGCCACGAAGGCGTCCTCGAATCGCAGGTACATGTAGATGAACCACGGCGACGAGATCGCGACGGCCAGGGCAAGACCGCCGATCCACTGCAACCCGAGAAGCCGGCGGCGGAGCTCGGCGGAAATCGCGATCGCCAGCACCAGTGCCAGGCCGCTCAACACCAGCGCCAGTGGACCTTTGACCATTACGGCGCACGCGATCAGAATGTAGCCAGGCCACTGCAGCGCCGGCCGATCCTTGAGCGCCGCCACTGCAGCCAGCCCGACACCGGCGAATAGAAACGCCATGAACAGAGTGTCGAGAATCGCGTAACGCGAAAGCCCGAACGTGCCGGGATTGGCCGCCAGCAGCAATGCGGCGATGAATCCGGCGTCAACCGAAATCAGCTTCGCGCCGAGCCACCCCGTGAACAGCACGAGGACCACCGCCGCCAGGGCGGGGACAAATCGTGCCCCGAGCTCGTTCTCGCCGAACACCAGCATCGCCACCGCCTGCAGCTGGTGGAAGAAGATCGGCTTATCGAAGAACGGCTGTTCGTTGTAGTACGGGGCCCACCAGTCGCCGGTCGCGATGAGCTCGCTCGTGGTTTCGGCGTAATGCGCTTCGTCGGGATCCCAGAACGACGGCACGCCCAGCCGCCAGAAGACGACGACGAACAAGACAGCGGTGAGAGCGACCGTTCGGGCCAGCGCCGTGATTGGGCGCGGCGGCGGCGCCGACGGGTTCTGAAGAGGATCTGGCAGCAGGTCGCCTGAGTTTACCTGATACCATCGTGATCTCGTGCCAGCTCTCCATCGCGTGCGCTCGGTGGCCCTCAAGACGACCCGCGTGCTCGTCGGTCTGGTGGTCGTGATCCTGGTGATGGTTGGCGTCGGGATCGCCGTCGTCGAGACGAACTGGGCCAAGGATCAGCTTCGGGCGCTGGTCGTGCGCCAGGCGAATCAGTACCTGAATGCGACCCTCGAGATCGGGCGGCTCGAAGGGTCGCTGATCCGCGGGCTCGAATTGCGCGATGTGGCGCTTACACGGGAGGGCAAACGCGTCATCGAGATCGACGCAGTCAGCCTCAGCTATAGCCCGCGCGAGCTCTACCAGGGCGGCACCGTGATACGACGACTGGTGGTGACGCGGCCACGGATCGTAGGGGCACGGCTGCCCGACGGACGCTGGGACCTCGGCGCGCTGGTCAAGCGCGATGCACGCCAGCAGGACCGTACCGGGCCGCGCCGTGCGATCGCAATTCAGGCGATCGAAGTCGTGGACGCGACCGTACTCCTTCGCGACCCGCTCAAGTTCGGAGCCGCCAACGTCCCGACTGAGTTCACGTCGCTGAACGCGTCGCTGGCGTTCGCGTATGCGCCGGTCAGGTGGACTCTCGACTTCGACCACGCCTCGTGGACGGGGCGGGCCCCGGATCTCTCGGTCACCAAACTGTCCGGCAGTTTCGGCCGCAGTGCGGAGGGATGGTTCTTCGACGAGCTGGCCGTCCACACCCCCCGTTCCGCGTTTACGCTGACGGGGCAGGTCCTCATCGGCGATCGGCCGACGGTGCTCGACCTTGGCGTGCAGGCCGAGCGGTTCGTGTTCCAGGAATGGTCCGGAGTACTGACGGGCCTGAGAAACATCGCCGTCGAGGCGTCCTTCGACACGACACTCAAAGGCCCCCTCACCGACCTCGACACTCGGCTGTCGCTCGCTGGGACCGGCGGCTCGGTCAAAGGGCAGCTCACACTCAACACCCGTGTGCCGGGCTGGCACGCTGCCGGCGCGGTCGACGTGGGGCGTCTGAACCTCGCCCGCTGGCTGAATCGGGTCGATCGTCCCTCCGACGTGACGGGCCATGTCGCGTTCGACCTCGACCTCGACCTCGGGCGGCGATTTCCTCGCGGCACCTATGTATTCGACGGCCCCCACGCGATGTACATGAACTACGCCGCCGACGACCTTCACGCGCAGGGCCGGCTGACCGCGCGCGAGGTTCTGATCGATCGGTTGACCGCCCGCGCATATCGCGCGCATTTGTCGTCGACCACCGGCTCGATCGGTCTGACCGATCCCTATCCGTATCATTTTCGTGGATCGATGAGCGGCCTCGATCTCCGGTTCGTTCCCGAAACCGTACCGGTGCCTCGCGTGGAGAGCCTGCTCGACCTCGACTACGACGTCGTTGGCAGCTTTTCCCGCCCGTTCATCACTGGAGACGCGCGCTTCCGCGAGTCGACGTTTCTGGATGCGACGATTCGCGACGGCATGGTCGGCACGATCGATACGGCCACCCGCCCGATCCGTTACAGCGGCGACGGCGTGATCGACGGGATCAACCTCCAGCGTTTCGGCGAGGGGCTCGAGGTCGCCTGGCTCCAGGATCCGCGATATGCGGGGACCGTCTCCGGCCGCTTCCGGGTCGAAGGCGCCGGTTCCGACGTCGAGACGCTGTCGATCGCCGCTGATGGCCGACTGTCCCGCGCCGAGTTGTTCCGCGGTGTGCTGTCGGACGCCGATGTGTCGCTCGATATCGAACAGGGGACGCTCCGCGGCACTTTCAACGGGCGGCTGGCGGGGATCGACCCGGCCATTCCGTTCGACGACATGCGTGTTGCCGCATCGCTCAACGGCTCGGCGGAGGTGCAGACGACGGTGCGCGATCTGCTGGCACGAACGCCGACACTGGCCGATTACCAGGTAGCCGGCCGCATGTCGCTCGGCCCCTCGACGATCCGGGGTATCCAAATCGACAGCGCGACAATCGATAGTGCCCTTGCGGACGAACGCCTGAACGTTTCGCGCCTCGAGGTTGCCGGTTCGGCCCTCGCCGCCACCGCCTCGGGCCTGATCGCGTTGAGCGAGCGCGACGCCTCCGATTTTCAGTACGACGTGACTCGCGCGGATCTTGGCGCCCTGCAGGCGATTACCGGAAGGGCCGCCGCAGGTCTCGTGAGCACACAGGGGCGCCTCTCGGGAACGCCGACGGCGCCGCGCGTCGCCGGCGAAGCGATGATCAGCAGGCTGAGCGCGTCGGGCCTCGACGCGCTCACAATGACCGGCGATTACGACGTGACGATGCCGTCGGGATCAAGCGGTTCAGTGCCTCGTGCCCGTGTGACGGGTCGTGGGTCGCTCATCGAGCTGTTTGGCCAGACGCTGGAGGAGGCGTCCGGCACCATCACGCTGGCCGACGATCTCGCTGAGTTCAGCCTGACGATGTCGCGGGCGGGAAGAGAGGGGGAGATCGGCGGCGCCACGCGGCTGCATCTGGATCGGCAAACCGTCGACCTTCTTTCTCTCAGTATCACGATCGGCAGTATGCCGTGGCGTCTGGTCGGGTCCGAGGTCCCCCCCTCCGTCGGCTGGAGCGATGGCGGGATCGCGATTTCACCGATGACGTTCGCCACTGGACACGAAGACGACCAGCGAATCGACGTCGCCGGCACCTGGCGCGACGACGGCACGGGAGCAATACGTGTGACGGCGCGGAACGCGTTCCTCGAGATGTTTCAGAACACCCAGAATCGCCCCGCGCGCTACGGCGGGGTGGTGGATCTCGACGCCACCATCCGGGGCACGCGAACCACACCGATCGTCACCGGGACGGTGACGATCTCGAACGGTCGGATCGAGCGAGTGACATATGACAGGCTCGTCGGTCGGGTCGACTTCTCGCAAGGGGCCTTCACCGTCGACGTGCGCCTCGATCAGACGCCGGGCACATGGCTGACGGCGAAAGGCACGGTGCCTCTGGCGCTTTTCGATCGCAGCCTTCCCGAGCGGCCAATCGACGTCGCCGTCGTCTCGAGTCCGATCGATCTCGGGCTGCTCGCGGGTGTGACCGACGTCGTCACCCGCGCGACCGGCTTGATGAGGCTTGACGTGCGCGTGATCGGCACCGACCGCGATCCGCACTTCGAGGGCTCGATCGACATGGCAGACGCCGGGTTCGTCGTCACGGCGACCGGCGTCGAATATCGCAACGGCCGAGCCGCGATCCTGCTCGCCTCAGACCGAATCACCGTCGGGTCGTTTCATCTCGAAGACGAGGACGGCCAGCCGCTCGACGTGCGCGGCAGCCTTGGCACGCACGAGCTGCGCGTCGGCGATCTCGCGATCGATTTGACGGCCAACCGCTTCCGAGTGCTCAACAACGAGTTCGGCCGGCTCGACATCAATTCGATGCTGGCGTTGCGGGGACAGTTCGAATCACCGCGGCTGACCGGCGATCTCACCATTGACGGCGATACGCTGCAGGTCGATCAGATTCTCGAACGGGCGCTGTTTCAACCGTATTCAACCGAGCCTGTGACGATCACACCGCTCGATGCGGTCGCGGCGCTCAATCCGTGGGATCGCATGGGACTCGACATCGCGCTGCACATTCCGCGGACGTTGCGCCTGGTCGGCAGCGACGTGCAGGTGTCGCCGGGCACGCCGATTGGTCTCGGCGATATCAATCTCCGCGTCGGCGGCGATTTGTATCTCTACAAGGATCCTGCCGAGCCGCTCTACGTCACCGGATCGCTCGACCAGGTCAGCGGCACCTACGTGTTCCAGGGGCGGCGCTTCGAGATCGACGAAGCCGGCAGCTCGATCAACTTCGTCGGCGACCTGGATCCGCAGCTGTGGGTCGCTGTCACACGGGAGATCTCCGGCGTGCAGACTCGAGTCACGGTCAGCGGATCGCTGCGGCAGCCTGAGCTGAGGCTGGCCAGCACGCCGCCCCTTGAAGAATCCGACATCCTGTCGCTGATCATCTTCAATACGACACCCAACGGGCTCACTGCGCTGCAGCAAGAGGAGCTGGCAGTGCGTGCCGGGACGCTCGCGGCGGCGTTTCTGGCGCAGCCGCTGATTCAGGCGCTGCAGAACGAGCTGGGCCTCGAAGCGTTCGAGATCGAAACCGGGGGTGATGCCGGGAGCGGTCCCACGGTGACTATCGCGGAAGAGCTCGCGCCGGGCCTGGTCGCCCGGTTCCGTCGGCAATTCGGACAGGATCCCTGGAATCAGGCGACCATCGAGTACTATCTGTCGCGCCTGTTTCGCATTCGCGCGAGCTTTTCCGACGCGGAGTCGATAGTGGCGCGCTCGGCATTCCGCCGGGTGGAGCGCGCCGGCATCGACCTGCTGGTCTTTTTCAGCTTCTAGTCGGCTTAGGGCTCGGCGCTGAACCCGCCCCAGGCCATGCCGTGAGCCGGAAGCCCTGACCCTGTTACACTCAGAGACGTGAACAAAGCTCGAATTCTGGTAGCCGTCGGGGTGCTGACGGCCAGTGCCTTGGGCTGGGGCGTCGCGCGTTACATTCGAAGTCTCGACAGCCCCGCACTGCACACCGACGCCGACGGTCACGGGCATGGGGACGAGAAGCTGACGGTGCGGCTGCTGAGCAACCCGATGCCGGTCGCGCCTTTCACCGTGCGCGATCTGGACGGGCAGACGATTTCCACCGAGTCGTGGCGCGGGAAGGTGACGATCGTCAACTTCTGGGCAACCTGGTGCGCGCCGTGCCGCGCGGAAATTCCGGACCTGGTCGCGCTGCAGGAGAAGTATCGCGACCAGCTGCAGATCATCGGCATCTCCCAGGACGAAACGGGGCCTGAAGTGGTGCGGCAGTTCGCCGCCGAGCACCGGATCAACTATCCGATCGTCATGTCGACGCCCGAGCTCGAGCAGATATTCTCCGGAATCTACGCCCTTCCGACCTCTTTCATCGTCGACCGCGAGGTGCAGATTGTCGCGAAGCACGTCGGGTTGTTGAACCCGGTGACCACCGAAGCCGAAACGCGGCTGCTCGCCGGCCTCCAAGTGGATGCCACGGTCGAATATGTCGAGGACGAGACCAAAGCGCTGATTCGAAACGCGGCACAGGCGACCAGCATCCCGGGGGTGGACCTCGACGGGATGTCCCCGGCCGCCAGGGCCGCTGTGCTCGAGAAGCTGAACACCGAATCGTGCACCTGCGGCTGCGGCCTGACGCTCGCGGCGTGCCGGATCAACGATCCGAGCTGCAGTATCAGCCTTCCGATCGCCCAGAAGATCGCGGCGTCTTACCGATAGCCAAACGGCCTCGTCTTCAGCGCAGAGACCGCTCGTCGGTGATCAGAGTCGTGGAAACAACGCGTGCAGGGCCGGCTTGGCGGTGAACATGCACCGTGCATCGTGGCCGCAGTCCGGGACAATCGTCACGGTGTGACGCGCCCGCAACTGTCCGTTGACGTACGCGGCGAATGCGCGGCCGCGCGCGAGGCGCGTCGGCCCCTGCGCCATCGCGGCACAGGATTCGTCGAACGAGGCGACGGGCAGGACGTCGAGCCCGCCCAGCAGGTAGGTTGCGGGCCTTGTGGCCAGCTGCTGACGCAGCTGCGCGACGCTAACTTTCTCGGAATACCCGCTGCGAGCGGCCAGCCCGTACGGCCAGCGGTCGTAGCTGCTGCAGGACCGTTCGGCGAACGGTCCTGC
>Ga0247825_10003134_pt1 | contig 10916 bp, 13 predicted proteins | sample 13C_Vanillin_Day_FD_194413 | JGI IMG/M metagenome (GOLD analysis project Ga0247825, IMG submission 194413) | Soil microbial communities from agricultural site in Penn Yan, New York, United States - 13C_Vanillin_Day48 | ecosystem: Environmental > Terrestrial > Soil > Agricultural land | place... | reverse complement strand
ATTCCTGCCGGGACAGCTCGATGCGCTGCGCCTCGCTCATCCGGTCCCACATCTCGGTTCCCCACAGGGACAGGACCTGCGGCGGCAGGAAGTACTTGCCGTCCTCGAGGGGCGCGTCCCAGTCGATGTCGACGACGGGAGCGTACGAACGCTTGACGGATCCTGCGAGGAGCCGGCCGGCGACTTCTTCCCGATCGATCGTGTGTGAACGCTGAGACATCGCTGTTCCCTTCGTCGAGCGCGATTCCATCTCGTTTCCGTTTATAGGTAAAACGTAAACCCGGGTGTGACGCAGGTCAATGGTTATCTGTGACTCGAGTTCACATTTGCCGCTTCTGTTTGCGCCCACCCCACCCGAACAGCACAATCAGGGCCGTGAGGACGCAGCCGACGACACCGACCCCCGGCGAACTCCGGGATCGGATCCTCGATGCGGCCGAGGAATGCCTGATCGAACTCGGCTACAGCACCCGGCTTCACGCGGTCATCGCCGAGCGAGCAGGGCTGTCCCGGCCCACGCTCTACAAACACGTCGGCGATCAGTCCGCCATCCTCGAGGCCCTCTTCCAGCGGGAGATCTCGCGGTTCTTCGTCGTGCTCGACCCGGTGCTGCGAGGACGGCAGAGCCAACTCCAGGTGCGATTCGTCGACGCCGTCGTGTTCGCCGTCCAGTACGCACGCGGACACCGGTTGCTGCAGAAGGGCTTGCGCGACGACCCCGACGTTGTACTCCCCTGGTTCACGGTCAAGGCGAAGCCGATGATCGAACTCGGGGCCCAACTGCTCACACCGCACTTCGAGCGCCTGTTCTCGCGCGAGCAACTGTCGGGAGTGAGCCCCACCGCCATCTCCGAATGGGCGTTCCGCGTCATCGGCTCGCTCATCATCACGGAGGGGATCGTGGACACGTCCGACGAGCGGGCTCTGCGCGAGTTCGTCCGGTCCCTGCTGTCGATCGCGTTCATGCCGGAACCGAACGTTCATATTCCTTGACGCGTATATACGCGAAGGAGCATACTTGCACCATGGCACCGGACGTGTTCGCCGTGGTCGCCGAACCGCAGAGGCGCAGGATCCTCGAACAGCTGCGGGCCGGCCACGCCAGCGTCGGCGAACTCGTCGACCAGCTCGCCCTGCCCCAGCCGACCGTGTCCAAACACCTGCGGGTGCTGCGGCAGGCCGGATTCGTCACCTGCCGCACCGCCGCCCAGCAACGCATCTACAGCCTGCACCGCGAACCGTTCGACGAGTTCGACGCGTGGCTGCAGCCCTACCGCCGGCTGTGGACGCATCACCTCGATGCGCTCGAGCGGCACCTCGATTCGAAGGAGACCCCGTCATGACCGAGTCAGACGCACGACGCGACTACCGCCCCGGCCCACTGCGGCACGTCGAAGCACGACCCGACGGCACCCGATGGGCCCTCACCTTCGTTCGCGAGTTCACCCACTCGCCGTCGGCGCTGTGGACCGCGCTCACCGACCCCGGCGAACTTCCGCTGTGGGCGCCGTACACCGCGGACCGGAACCTCGGAACGGTCGGTCCCGCAACCCTGATCATGGTCGACGGGCAGAATCGCACCGAACTCGACGGCACCGTGACCCGGGCCGACTCACCTCACGTCCTCGAACACGCCTGGGGCGACGACGTCCTGCTCTGGACGATCGGCGAAACCGACGCGGGCACGCGACTGACCTTGCGACACACGCTCGACGACCAGCACACCGCTGCGATGACGGCCGCCGGGTGGCACATGTGCCTGGACGTCGCCGACGCCCTGCTCGACGGAAATCCGATCGGACCGATCGTCGGTGCCGAGGCGATGAACTACGGCTGGCGCGAACTCAACGAGCAGTACTCCACACGCCTCGGCGTCGAACCGATCGATCCGACGCTGCAATGAATCCGTGACGGGCGCCGACCGCTCCCCGTACCGTTGACGCATGGGACTGCAATGGGAAGCCGTGGTGGTCAACGCTCTCGATCCGACAGCCCTGGGACGCTGGTGGGCCGAGGCCCTGGGCTGGGGCGCCGTGACCGACTCCGACGGCGACGTCCACATCCGGCCCCGGGCCGACAGCCACCCGGAAATTCTGTTCGTGGCCGTTCCGGATGGGAAACGGATTCCGAATCGGCTGCATCTCGACTTCCGGCCCGATGATCAGGAGGCCGAGGTTGCACGGCTTCTCGGACTCGGCGCCCGGCACGCGGATGTCGGTCAGGGCGAGCAGAGTTGGGTGGTGCTCGCCGATCCCGAGGGCAACGAGTTCTGCGTCCTGTCCGGTCGGCGCTGACGCCGGTCAGGCCACCTTCGCCCGCAGGGTCCGCAGCGCCTGGTGCTGCACTACGAGGACCCGGCCCACAGGGAGGCCGAGGAGGCCCGCGGTGTCGTGCACGGACAGCCCGTCGATGACCCGCAGCAGGACGATCTCCCGGGCCGTGGCGTCGAGATGGTGCAGCAGCCCGGCCACTTCCGCCGGAACGTCGGGGCTTCCGGCCGCGCCGCCGTGCGCGTCCGCGACGGTCCGGCTCACGACGCGATACACCTCGCGGACGGGATAGTCACTGCGAGCGAGAGTCGGAAGCTCGCGCGCCACCGCGAGCAGCGCTTCGTGCGCCACCTCGTCCGCCGGCCGCGTGACCTGCGTGGAATTCCCCACGCGCGTGCGGCAATACCGCACCACCTGCGGCCACAGCGTCGTCATCACTCGCTCGACGGCCTCGCGATCCCCCGCCGCGGCGGCCGTCGCTGCCGAATGCAATTCCTCGTCAAGCACACTCATGTGACCCTCGATCCCCCGACCTCGCCGCCTCCGGTCATCCGTCACGGCGCTTCCGTACTCATCTTCCGGCACACGAGGGGTCACCACATCCGGGAGATTCCCCATTTCCCGGTGCGTGAAACCACCTACATGTCCGGCTTCCTCCGCAGGTTCTTGGTCTGGCCGCGTTGTTTCTTGGCGTCGAGTCTTCGTCGGTGCGAACCCTTGGTCGCCTTGGTCGGACGCCGGGTGCGGGATTCGGCGAGGACGGCCGCGCGCAGCAACGCCGCCATCCGGGCCCGCGCCGCGCGCCGATTGCGCAGCTGCGAACGGGTTTCGGACGCCGTCACGGTGACCACCCCGTCAATGATCCTGTGCCCCAGCTGAACCTGCATGCGTTCGAGCTGGGACGGCGACAGCGTCGACAACGTCCACAGGTTCACCCGCAACTCCACCCGCGAGTCGGTGGTGTTGACGCCCTGACCGCCGGGACCGCCGGCGCGGGAGAACCTCCACTGCAACTCGGCGGCCGGAACGACGAGCGACCGCGTGATCTCGAGGTCGTCGGTGACCTCGCCACCGGGAAACACCGGAGGAACTTCGCTCACACTCCCAGCGCCCGGGCCAGCACCGGCCAGGAATCGTGCAGGTCGTCCTGCCAGTATCCCCACGAGTGTGTGCCCGAGTTACGGAAACTCGCGGTTGCAGGTATTCCCAGTTCCCCCAGGCGATCCGTGAATCGATGGGTGCAGTAGTTGGTCACCGCTTCGATGGGACCGCCCGCGTAGATCTGACGCGCGAGCGTAGCGACGTTCCCGTCGATCCCGGGGCCGTCCAGGGTCTCGTGGCGCCCCGGCAGACCGTTGCCGTTGGAGAGGAACAGTTCCGTTCCGCGCAGTTCGGCGGCGTGAACGTAGGGATCGTTCGCCGCCCACGCCGGATCGTCCGCCTCGCCGTACATGTTGGCCGGGTTGCCGTAGCCGTAGTTGTCCATGGTGATCTTGATGAGGAGCTGACCGAGCGGATCACTGGTCAGAGCGCAACCGCTGTAGGCGGCCACGCCACGGAACAGACCGGGGGCGGCGATCGCCAACTGCAGAGCGGCAGTACCCACCCGTGACATGCCGGCGAGCGCGTTGACTCCGTTGGTGCCGAGGGCCGCGTCGACGACCGGCGGAAGTTCCTGAGTCATAAAGGTCTTCCACTTGTTCACCCCCATCACCGGGTCGGGGCTCTTCCAGTCCGTCCAATACGCGTTCTCGCCGCCGGAAGGGCTGACGACGTTCACGTTCTGATCGGCCAGGAACTCTTCGACATCGGTCTTCTCCCGACGGACCTGACCGTCGAGGAAGTACAGCGTCGGCCTCGGCACGCTCGTGTCGGCAGGGCGCTGGACGTACACCGGAACGACCCGCTGCATCGACGCCGAGAAGACGTGCAACGTCAGGTGTCTCGGATCGATCACGGTGACGTGATCGAGCTTCGACCCGTTCGACGCCACCGCGGAACCGAGCGCCTGACCGGTGTCGACGATCGGATCGGCGGCCGCCGCGACGGTACCACCGAGGCAGAGAGAGACCACGGTCACGGCCGCGACGGCCGCTGTGCGCAATTTCCCCCGAAACATGTGTCGTCTCACGACCGACTACCGCCCTCCACCCGCACGAATTCCGGTCCCGGGGCATGCTAACAGTTCCCGCGATGCCGAGTAACGGAAGAGCCTTTCCGCGCGATGAACATTCGACCCCCCACGTTCATTGAAGGACCGGCATGACGTTTCCCCCGCCCTCATCACCTGCCACTCGCAAGAAGTGGCCCTGGATTACCGCCGGGATCGTCGTAGTCGTGGCCGCGGTCTCGTTCCTCAGCCCCGGACAGGACGACCAATCGGCCCAGGCCACAGCGGTATCCGCGTCCGTGACACCCACGGTCGCCGATTCGACGACCGTGCGTGCCGCGTCGAGTTCGTCGACACCGGTGCCGGTTTCGTCTGCGCTCGCCCTCTCGCCGGTCGAACCCGCCGCGGTCGGCGGCGCCGAGGCGACCGCCGCGCTGCAGCAACTCGCCGGCCTCGAGATCAAGGGACGCGCACCGAAGACCGGTTACGACCGTGATCTCTTCGGCCAGGCGTGGACCGACGACGTCACGGTCGAGGGCGGCCACAACGGGTGCGACACGCGGAACGACATCCTCGGGCGCGACCTCGAACAGATCGTGTTCAAGCCGGGCACCCGCGACTGCGCGGTACAGACCGGAACGCTGCTCGACCCGTACACGGGCAACACCATCTCGTTCGTCCGCGGTGAGGGCACGTCGAATGCCGTACAGATCGATCACGTCGTCGCGTTGTCCGATGCCTGGCAGAAGGGCGCCCAGCAGCTCGACACCGCGACCCGGGTGAACTTCGCGAACGATCCGCGGAACCTCAAAGCCGTCGACGGACCCGCCAACCAGCAGAAATCGGACGGCGACGCCGCCACCTGGCTACCCCCGAACAAGAGCTACCGGTGCACGTACGTGGCCGATCAGGTGGAGGTGAAGGCCGTGTACGGCCTGTGGGTGACCCAGGCCGAGCACGACGCGATCGCCCGGGTACTGCAGGACTGCGGGGCCGCAGCGCCCGCCGCGGCGCCGGCTCCGACGACCACCACGGTGCCGGAAGCGGTACCTGCGCCCGCACCCGTTCCCGCTCCGGCACCGGCGCCCGCACCCGTCCCGTTCGTCGACACGGCACAGCCGAGCGACGTCTACTACAAGAACTGCTCCGCGGCGAAGGCGGCCGGTGCGGCGCCGGTACGGATCGGCGAGCCGGGCTACGGGACGCATCTGGACCGCGACGGTGACGGTGTCGGCTGTGAAAGCTGATCCGGGCCTGCCGAGACACGCACCGCCGCCGCAGGTTAACCTGAACTGCCTGCAGGGACGTCGGGTACCTGTAGCTCTCTGTACATGTCAGAAAGATGGAATCGGCATGACCACTGCACCCGACGCACTCGGGCACCCCCCACATACGGGCGAACCGCCCGTAACCCGCATCTATCCGAAGCCGGCGTTGTCGGCTCGCGAAGTCGAGGTTCTACGGCACTGGTTGCGCGGCGACTCCAAGCTCGCCGTCGCCGCCGACCTCCACATCGCCCTCGGAACGGTCAACACCCACCTGACCCGCATCCGCGAGAAGTACGCGCTGGTCGGACGTGACGCGTCCACCAAGACGGCGCTGCTGGTGCGGGCCCTTCAGGACGGGATAATCACGATCGCCGAACTCTGACGGCCTACGCCCTGCGCAGGGCGTCCCGGTCGATCTCGGCCACCGACGTCAGGCCACTGAGCCCCATCGTGAGGTCGAACTCGGCGATCACGTTGGCCGTGGCGTCCCGCGCACCGGCCTGACCTGCGAGGGCCAGGCCGTACAGGTGGGGCCGGCCGAGCGTCACCGCGTCCGCACCGAGCGCGAGGGCCTTGAAGACGTCTGCTCCCGTGCGGATTCCGCTGTCGAGGAGCAGCGTCAGCCTGCCGTCCACGACGGGCGCGATGTCCACGAGCGCGTCCAGCGACGACACGCTGCCGTCCACCTGCCGCCCACCGTGATTCGACACGACGATGCCGTCCACCCCGGCATCGAGAGCGCGCCTGGCATCGTCCGGGTGCAGCACGCCCTTGAGGAGGATCGGCAGCGACGTCCTGCTGCGGAGGGTCTCGATATCGGCCCAGCTCAGCGACGGCCGGGAGTAGATGTCGAGGAACGTCTCCACGGCGGCCCGCGGTTCCGGCGACCGCAGGTTGTCGAGGAAGCGGCCCGGGAAGCGCCGGGTCATCGACACCAGTGACCGGATCGCGCCGAGCGTCACCTCGACGTCCGCCTTGCCGGCGGCAGCCTTGATCCGCTCGTGCACGATCCGGCGGAACACCGGATCGGACGTGTACTGCGCGATCCCCTGCCCCTGCGCGAAGGGCAGCGAGCCGAGGTTGAGGTCTTCCGGGCGCCAGCCGAGCATGGTCGTGTCGAGGGTGACCACGACCGCGTCCGCACGAATGTTCTCGGCGCGCTGGAGCAGGCTGTCGACGAGATCGTCGTCGGTGCTCCAGTACAACTGGAACCACCGGGGCGCGTCGCCCATCGCCGCGGCGCTCTCCTCCATCGGCGCGCAGCCTTGATTGGAGAAGATGTACGGCACACCCAGTTCGGCGGCAGCGGCGGCGATCGCCACATCCGCCTCGGGGCCGGCCAGTTCGGCGGCACCCACCGGGGCGAGCAGGACCGGGGCCGGAATCCTGCGCCCGAACAACTCGACGCCGATGTCGCGCTTCGAGACATCGCGCAGCACCCGGGGAACGATCTGCCACTTGTCGAACGCATCGCGGTTGGCCTGCATCGTGCGACCCAGTCCCGCGCCGCCGTGCACGTACGCCCAACCCTTCGCGCTCATCTTCCTCCGCGCGCGTCGCTCCAGCGTGTCGAAATCGGTGGGAACGGAGGGTGTGCGACCGAGGACGCCGTCGCGATAGATCAGATTCTGGCGGGCCCGGCCCGGGCTGTCCTGGTTCTCGCTCGCAGACATGCGCCGAGTCTTCCACAGCGCGTCGCGAACCGACGGCAGGTCGTCGGGACGCGTAGGTTTGTGACCGGCACCACACCGTGCGCTGCCCCGACCATGTCCTAGGAGACCGAGATGCCCGACCGTCCGTCCCTCACCGGCGCTCCCTGCTGGATCGATCTCACCAGTTCCGACCCCCAACAGGTCATTCCGTTCTACACCGGGCTGTTCGGCTGGAGGTCCGACACCAACGAGGATCCGCAGTACGGCGGGTACTCCATCTTCAGCAAGAACGGCAAACCCATTGCGGGCCTTGGTCCGCAACAACAGGGCAACCCGTACGGCAACGTGTGGACCACCTACATCGCATCCGAGGACGCGGAGGCCACCGCCGCGAAGGCGGCCGAGGCGGGCGGGCAGGTGATGATGCCCGCGATGACCGTGGGCGACCAGGGCACGATAGCCATCCTCGGCGATCCCGCCGGCGCCGTGATCGGCGTGTGGCAGGCCGATCAACACGACGGCTTCGGCCTCGTGGACGAACCCGGCGCGCCCGTCTGGCACGAAACGCTGTCGCGGAACTACGCGGCGGCGCTCCCCTTCTACGCGGACGTCTTCGGCTGGACCTATCGGACTCTCGGCGACACGGACGAATTCCGGTACTCACAGGCCGACCTCGGCGACCGCACGGTCGCCGGAGTCATGGACGCCGACTCGTTCCTGCCCGAAGGCGTCCCCTCGTTCTGGCAGTTCTACATCGGCGTCGACGACACGGACGCGGCAGTCGCGAAGGTGACCGAACTGGGCGGCAGCGTCCGGCGCGAACCGGAGGACACACCGTTCGGGCGGCTCGCGTCCGTCGCCGATCCCCTCGGCGCCACGTTCCAGATCACGACCCTGCAGTCCTGACCCGGCGACGGTGGCGTGCAGACCGCGCCACCGTCACACCGGGCCGAACGGCGCCTGCGCCTCCTTGGCGTCCCAGATGTCGAGGAGCGAGCGGAGAATCTCCTCCGACATGCCCAGGCCCCCGAGATGGCTTTCCCCGTGCATCGTGTGGAACTCGGCGTCGGGAAGAAGCGACACCATGTGCTGCCCGTGCCGGAGCGGAATGATGTGGTCGCAGTCGCCGTGCCACCACCGCACCGGGGTCTTCACCGCATTCACCCGGAATCCCCAGTCCCGCGCGAACAGGACCAGGTCGGCGAACGGTGCACTGAGCTGCTTACGGCCGCCGTTGAGCAGATCGTCGAGGAACATCGCCTTGAACTCCGGCCGCGCGAGCAGACGGCGGTCCCCCTCCGGCGACAGCCGCCCATACAGGTCGATGATCGGCGACGCGAACGGTCTCGCCAGCCTGATCACGGAACTCGCCGCCAACCCGACGGGGACACCGCCCGCCGACAGCACCGGAGCCGCCAGGACGGCGAGATCCATCAGCCCGCTGCGGATCGCGTCGGGACCCTTCGTCGGCGCGACACCCCCGAGGATGCCGGTCGCGACCACGCGGTCGGGCATCGCGTACGCCGCGGCCAGTGTGTAGGGCCCGCCACCGGACAGGCCGACCACGGCCATCTGGTCGACGCCCAGCGTGTCGGCGACCGTCCGCAGGTCTTCGGCGAAGTCGATCACGGCGCCGTAGCGGTGCGGCGTCGACGACCCGACCCCCGGCCGGTCGATCCCGATCAGCCGCACGTGCTCGCGTTCGGCGAACGCCCGGGCCTCCATCGGCACCTGACGCCGCGCACCGGGTGTGCCGTGCAGCCAGAACACCGCCCTGCCCTGTGCCGAACCGAACTCCGCGAAGCCGAGCCGACGCCCCTCGCCTACCGCGACCGTGCCCTCCAACTGCGGGCGTGCGATATCCACCATGCCCACAGCTTCGCACGTGACACCCGTCACGTTTCCGCCCGGGACCCGCTCAGCGGTGTGCGGTGGACGTGAACTGGTAGGTCGCGGCATCGACGATCTGCTCGGGAGACACCTCGATCTCGCCGTTCAGCCACGCCGTCATGAGCTCCGCGAGCCCGCCCACGAACAGCAGCGCGGTGATCTCGTCCTGCGGCGACGACCACGCCCGGTCGCCGTAGAGTTCCTTCGATTCCTCCGCGACCAGCAGGGCGAACGCCCGCAACAATTCACGCCGTCGCGTCCGCAGCGGTTCGGCGCCCGCCGATTCGATGATCGACACCCGCCCTTTCCGCGGGTCCGCCGTCAGGATGTCGACGAACGTCGCGATCGCCGCCCGCGCCCGCACCTCGGGGTCGCCGGTCACGGTCTGGAGAGTGACCCGCGTCGCCTCCGCGATCTCCGCGGCAATGCCCTCGATCACCTGCACCAGCAGGTCGTCCCGGTCGCGGAAGCTCTCGTAGAAATAGCGTTCCGTCAGTTTCGCCTCCGCGCAGATCGCGGTCATGGTCGCCTTCTCGCCGCCCACGGTGCCGAACACCTGCAGTCCTGCCTCGAGCAGTCGCGCGCGGCGCTCCGCGGCGCGTTCCTCCGAACTTCGACCGCGGTACTGGCGCGCCGGTGAACTCATGACTCGATGTTGACAGACCTACAGGTGTGACGCACACTACACACATCTGACAGAGAGTCCTGTCACATACGCCACGAGGAGGGCCGATGCCCAAAGTTCTCGCTGCTCCCCCACCACAAAGCACCCTGCAACCCATCTCGGGCAATGCCGGATTCCCCGTCATCGGACACTCACTGGACTACTTCCGCGACCCGATGGGACTGCTGCAGAGTCGCTGGGATCGCTACGGCCCCGTGTCGTGGCTGAGCATGGCCGGCAAGCGGTGGGTCACCGTGCTCGGACCGGACGGCTGCCAGACGGTGCTGCAGAACAAGGACCGGGCCTTCGTGAACAGCGACGGGTGGAGCGTGCTGATCGGGCCGTTCTTCCACCGCGGGCTGATGCTGCTCGACGGCGACGAACACCTCGCCCACCGGCGAATCATGCAGCAGGCCTTCACCCGCGACCGGCTGTCGCGCTATACCGAGGCACTCCATCCGGCCGTCGAGAAGGGGCTCGACGGCTGGCAGCCCACCCCGGGCTTCGCCGCGTACCCCGCGCTGAAGGAGCTGACACTCGATCTCGCCACGAGCATCTTCATGGGCGGCGCCGAGGGGTCGACGCCCCGGGAGATGGCCGAGATCAACAAGGCGTTCATCGACAGCGTGCAGGCCGCCACGTCGGTGGTGCGGTATCCCCTGCCCGGAACGCGGTGGAAGCGCGGCATCGACGGGCGCGCACGACTCGAGGAGTTCTTCCGCCGCTACCTGCCCGCGCGGCGAGCGGGCGCCGGCGACGACCTGTTCTCCGCGCTGTGCCACATCGAATCCGAAGAGGGGCAACGGTTCAGCGACGACGACGTCGTCAACCACATGATCTTCCTGCTGATGGCGGCGCACGACACGTCCACCATCACGCTGTCGACGATGATGCAGTACCTCGGTCAGCACCCCGACTGGCAGGAGCGGTGCAGACGGCAGTCGGCGGCACTGGGCACGTCCACCCCGACCTACGGTCAACTCGACGAACTGACCGACCTCGACCTCGTCATGAAGGAATGCCTGCGCCTCGTTCCGCCGGTCCCGGTGGTCGCCCGCCGCG
>Ga0247825_10003133_pt1 | contig 10917 bp, 8 predicted proteins | sample 13C_Vanillin_Day_FD_194413 | JGI IMG/M metagenome (GOLD analysis project Ga0247825, IMG submission 194413) | Soil microbial communities from agricultural site in Penn Yan, New York, United States - 13C_Vanillin_Day48 | ecosystem: Environmental > Terrestrial > Soil > Agricultural land | place... | reverse complement strand
TGGCCCCGCTCACTTTGGTGAACATTGGGATGACACCGACCACGACAGCCACGGAGCCGGGCCACATGGAGCCTACCGGCTATCCCGACCTCGACGAGCTCGCCCAGCGGCTCGAGCGGGTACGCGCCCTCGACGCCCGGGAGCTCGAGGCGGAGGAGATCGCCGTGCTGGGCCGGAAGGCCGGAGCGCTCACCGCGCTGCTCAGGCGGGTGGCCGAGCTGCCGATCGAAGAGCGGAAGCGCTACGGCGCCCTGGTCAACCGCCTCAAGGGTCAGTTCGAGGCGGCGTTCGCCGAGCGGCGGGAGGCGGTGGCCGCCGATCGGCGGCAACAGGAGGACGCGGGCCGCGACCTCACGATGCCGGCGCGCGGCCGCTGGGTGGGCGCGGAGCATCCGGTGACGCGGGTGGTGGACGAGATCGTGGAGATCTTCCGCGCCATCGGGTTCACCGTGGCCGTGGGTCCCGAGGTCGAGACCGACTGGTACAACTTCCTGGCGCTCAACTTCCCGGCCGATCACCCGGCGATGGACATGCACGACACGCTCTATCTCGACGCGCCGCCGGTCGAGGGGGAGCCGTCGGGCCGGCTCCTGCTCCGCACCCATACCTCCCCGGTGCAGATCCGCACGCTGCTCGCCTCGCCGCCGCCGGTCCGGGTGGTGATTCCGGGCATGGTCTACCGCAACGACGCGTTCGACGCGTCCCATTCGCCCGCGTTCAGCCAGATCGAGGGCCTCGCCGTGGACGAGGGGGTCTCGTTCGTGGACCTCAAGGCCACGCTGATCCACTTCGCCCACCGGTTCTTCTCGCTCAGCACGCGCACCCGGTTCCGGCCCTCGTTCTTTCCGTTCACCGAGCCGTCGGCGGAGATGGACGTCGAGTGCCAGATCTGCCACGGGAGCGGCTGCCCCGCGTGCAAGGGCACCGGGTGGATGGAGATCCTGGGCTGCGGGATGGTGCATCCGAAGGTGCTGGAGAACGTGAACGTGGATCCGGAGCGCTACACCGGCTGGGCCTTCGGCATGGGTCCGCACCGGATCGCGATGCTGCGCTACGGGCTGCCGGACATCCGGCTCCTGCTCGAGGGGGACATGCGGTTTCTGGAGCAGATGGGACGCGGGGACGCAGGGACGCAGGGGCGCAGGGAGGGGAAGTGAACGTCTCTATCCGCTGGATCGAAGCCTTTCTCCGGCGCTCGCTCGACCCCCGTGACGTCGCCGACCGCCTCACCATGCTCGGCGCGCCGGTGGATGCGGTCGAGGCGGTGAACCGGGGGCTGGAGCAGCTCGTAGTCGCCCGCGTGCTCGAGGTCTCCGCCCATCCCAATCCCAAGTTCACCAAGGTGCGCATGACTGTGGTGGACGACGGCACCGGCGAGCCCAAGACGGTGGCCTGCGGTGCGGCCAACGTCACGCCCGGGCGGCTCTATCCGTTCGCCCCGGTGGGCACCCGGGTCCCCGGCGGCAAGAAGGGGCCGCTCGACATCGCCGCGCGCGCGATCGGCGGCGTCACCAGCCACGGTATGCTCTGCTCGACCGCCGAGCTGGCCCTGGGCGACGACAGCGAGGGCATCTGGGAGTTGGACACCGATGCCGCGCCCGGCACCCCGCTCCTGGACGCGATTCCGCTGGCCGACCACCGCCTGGTAGTGGACGTCACCCCCAACCGGCCGGACCTGCTCGGTCACAAGGGCATCGCGCGCGAGCTGGCGGCCTCGTACGGCGCGCCGTTCCGGCTGCCGGTGATTCCGGGAGCCGAGGGAGTGGACGTGCCGCCGTCGCGGCGCGCGACCACGTCGGGCACCGTCGGCGGGGTCACGATCACGATCGAGGACACCGAGGGCTGCGCCCGGTTCCACGGCGCGCTGGTCCGGGGCGCCGCGGTCGGCCCCTCTCCCGATTGGCTTCGCCGGCGGCTGGAAGCGGCCGGCGTCCGCTCGATCAACAACGTGGTGGATGCGACCAACTACGTCATGCTCGAGTTGAACCAGCCGATGCACGCCTACGACGCGGCGACCCTTCGGGGCTCGGCGCTGATCGTGCGGCGGGCCCGGCCGGGCGAGCGGGTGACGACCCTGGATCACGAGGAGCGGAAGCTCGACGGCGAGCTGATCGCCATCGCCGACGGGACGGGCGTCATCGGCCTGGCCGGGATCATGGGCGGGGCCGACACCGAGGTGGGCGACGCGAGCCGGGACATCCTGCTCGAGGGCGCCTACTGGGATCCCCGCCGGATCCGGCGGACACGCCGCGCGCTCGGCATGAGCACTGAGGCAAGCTATCGCTTCGAGCGGGGCATCGACCGGTGGAACGGCGCCGAGGCGATGCGGCGCTGCATCGAGCTCGTCCTGACGACCGCCGGCGGGACCCTGGCCGACGCGCCGCTCGACCTCTGGCCCGAGCCGTCACACCCGCCGCGGATCTTTCTCCGGCCGGCGCGGGTCGCCCAGGTCCTCGGCGTGGAGATTCCCTGGGCCTCGCTCGAGAAGTACCTGGTCGCCATCGGCGCCACGGTGGTCTCGAAGCCGGACGATGGACGCATCGCGGTGGATGTGCCGGGCTGGCGCCCGGACCTCGTTGCCGAGATCGATCTGATCGAGGAAATCGCCCGCCTGCACGGCTACGAGGCCTTCCCCTCGGGCCTGCGCCGCTTCCGGCTGGGCGACCTGCCCGATGCGCCGATCGATGACGCCATGCGCCACGTGCGCCGGGGACTGGTGGCCCAGGGCCTCTACGAGGTCAGCTCGCTGCCGCTGGGCAAGTCGGAGGGCGACGACAGCGTGCGCCTGGTGAACCCGCTCTCGGCGGAGGACGCCTGGCTCCGCCGGCGACTCCTTCCCGGGCTGGTCCGGCTGGTGGAAGCCAACTGGGCCAACCACGTCGCCGACGTGCGGCTGTTCGAGATCGGCACCGCCTTCGCGGCCGGCGCTCCGGGTGAGCGGCCGCGGGAGGAGATCCGGGTTGCCGGAGTCCTCACCGGTCGCCGCGAGCCGGCGCACTGGACCGGCACCGGCGCCGAGCCCTTCGATCTCTGGGATCTCAAGGGCCGATTCGAGGCCGCAGTCGCTCTGGCGATTCCTGGTGGGGTGGTGCAAGTTGAGCGCAACCGCTGGGTTGCCGTGGACGCCGAAGGCCGAGCTGCCGGCGAGGCGGGGCCGCTGGAAGCCGACGCGCCGCCCTGGGCGGCCCCGCTGTACGGATTCGAGCTTCGGCTCGACCCGGCACCGCGCCGGCCACCCCGGTTTACCTCGCTACCCACGACTCCCGCCGTCGAGCGGGTGCTGGCCCTGCTCCTGCCGGACGGGGTCCGTCAGGGCGCCGTGACCGGGGTGCTTCGGCGCGCCGGGGGCGATCTGCTGGAGGGGGTGCAGGTGGAAAGCGACTATCGGGGGCCGGAGCTTCCGTCGGGAACGCGACGCGTGGCCTTCCGGCTCACGTTCCGGGCCGCGGACCGCACGCTGCGCGACGCCGACGTCGACCGGATGGAAGGGCGGGTCCTGGAGGCGCTGGCGCAGGAGCTGGGAGTGCGCCGGCGCGATGCGGGCTCGGCTCGAGGGGGAGAGTAGACGTGGCGTATTCCTACGACCGGCCGGACCTCAAGGCATTGGCGGATCTCGAGCAGATCCTGCAGCATCTCACCGACGAGCTCGCGGGCTGGCGGCGGCGCAGCCTTCGAGCCGAGGCCGAGCTGGCGGAGGCGGCGGCGAGCGGCGGGAAGGTGGCGGGCCCGGAGCTCAAGCAGGCGCGGGCGCGGGTGGCCGAGCTCGAGGCCGAGAACCAGGGGTTGCGGCAACGGATCGACGCGGCACGGGAGCGCCTCAGCGGGCTCGCGGCCCGGCTCGCGTTTCTCGAGCAGCACGGGGGAGGGACTGCCGCGTGAGCAGCGCCAAGAACGCCGTCCGGGTCACCATCGGGGGTGAGGAGCTCACGGTGCGCTCCGAGCTGCCGCCGGAGTACACCCGTGAGGTCGCCGCATACCTCGACGCGGCGCTCAAGCGGGTCCGCGATTCGCTCCCGTCGGTGGACGTGCAGAAGGCCGCGATCCTCGCGGCGCTGGCCATTACCGACGAGCTGTTCCAGGCCCGGCGCGGCGATCGGGAGATCGCCACCCGGATGACCGCGCTCGCGGACGACCTCGCCCGACTCCTGCCCCCGGCCAAGCGCGGCAAGCGCTCGGCCGCCTCCTGACGGAGATACCGATGCCCCGGGACCTGCTCCTCCCCACGCTCGCGGGGGTGGCGGCCGGACTTGTCGTCGCGCTCCTCGTGGTGGCCGTCTGGATCCGCCGCCAGCGGCGCGCCGCCGACGGGATCCTGGCGACCGCCCGGAGCGAGGGAGCCCGGCTCCGGGCCGAGGCCGCCCGCGATGCCGAGGCGGCCAAGAGCGAGATGCTGGTGGGCGCGCGGATGGAGACCCTCAAGCTGCGGGAGGAGCTCGACCGCGATGTGCAGCGCCGGCGCGAGGAATGGGAGCGGGGCGAGCGTCGGGCGGAAGAGCGCTCCCGGGCCCACGACCGGAAGGTCGAAGAGGTGGAGGCGCGGGAGCGCACCCTGACCAAGCGCGAAGAAGGGTTGGCGCAGCGGGAGCTGGCCCTGCGCGTCCGGGAGAGCGAAGCGGGGCGGATGGAGCAGGAGCAGCGGATCAAGCTGGAGCGGATCGCCGGGCTCACGTCCGAAGAAGCCAGGCGGGAAATCCTGCAGCACGTGGAGGACGAGGCCCGGGGGCAGGCGGCGGCGCTGGTGCGCGACATCAAGGACCAGGCCAAACGCAACGCCGACCGTGAGGCCCGGCGGATCATCTCGATCGCCATCCAGCGCCTCGCGGCCGAGCACACCGCGGAGACCACCGTCGCGGCCGTCCCGCTTCCCAACGACGAGATGAAGGGCCGCATCATCGGTCGCGAGGGCCGGAACATCCGCGCCTTCGAGACCGCCACCGGGGTGGACGTCATCATCGACGACACGCCCGACACCGTGATCGTGAGCTGCTTCGATCCGATCCGGCGGGAGGTAGCCAGGCGCTCGCTGGAAGCGCTGATCCAGGACGGGCGGATCCACCCCGGACGGATCGAAGAGATCGTGGCCAAAGTGCAGAAGGAGCTGGAGACGCAGCTGGTGGAGCTGGGCGAGCAGGCCGCCTATGACACGGGGATCCACGGGCTTCACCCCGAGCTGATCAAGCTGATCGGCCGAATGCGCTACCGGACCTCGTACGGCCAGAACATCTACGATCACTCGAAGGAAGTGGCGTGGCTGGCCGGGATGCTGGCCGCGGAGCTGCACCTCGACGTCCAGCTCGCCCGCCGGGGCGGCCTGCTGCACGACGTGGGCAAGGTGCTCACCCACGAGGGTGAGGGGACGCACGTCGAGCTCGGTGTCGACGTGGCGCGCCGGTACGGCGAGTCGGCCGCGGTGATCAACTGCATCCAGGCGCACCACGACGACGTGCCGCACGAATCGGCCGAGTCGGTGCTGGTCCAGGCGGCCGATGCGATCAGCGGAGCGCGCCCGGGCGCGCGGCGCGAGGCGTTCGAGACCTACGTGAAGCGCCTCACCCGGCTGGAGGAGATCGCCAACGGGTATCCGGGCGTGGAGAAGTGCAACGTGATCCAGGCGGGCCGGGAGGTCCGGGTGGTGGTGGTGCCGGAGCGGATCGACGACGGCGCGGCGGCGCAGCTCAGCGAGACCATCGCCCGGCGGATCGAGGACGAGCTGCAGTATCCGGGACAGATCAAGGTCGTAGTCATCAGGGAGACGAGAGCCGTGGGCATTGCACGATGACCGGAAAGACGATGAGCGCGAAGATCCTCGACGGCGCGGCGCTGGCCAGGACGATCCGGGCGGAGGTGGGGGCCGCGGTGGCGAAGGCCGCCGGTTCCACCCGGCCCGGCCTGGCCGCGGTGCTGGTGGGCGACGATCCGGCGAGCGCGGTCTATGTGCGGAGCAAGGGCAAGGCGTGCGAGGAGGCGGGGATGCATTCCGAGACCATCCGCCTCCCCAAGGAGACCAGCGAGGCCGAGCTGCTCGCGGTGGTCGACCGGCTCAACGCCGACCCCGGGATTCACGGGATCCTGGTGCAGCTCCCGCTGCCCAAGCAGATCGACAGCGAGAAGGTCCTCCGCCGGGTGGATCCGGCGAAGGACGTGGATGGCTTCCATCCGGTGAACGTCGGCAAGCTGGTCACCGGCGACCGGACCGCTTTCCGACCGGCGACGCCGTACGGCGTGCAGCAGATGCTGATCCGCTCCGGCATCGAGACCAAGGGGGCTCACGCGGTGATCGTGGGGCGCAGCAACATCGTCGGCAAGCCGATGGCCAACCTCCTGATCCAGCAGGGCCCCGGCGGCGACGCGACGGTGACGGTCTGCCACTCCCGCACCCGCGATCTTCCGGCGGTCACCCGCAGCGCGGACATCCTGATCGCGGCGATCGGGAAGCCCGAGTTCGTCACCGCCGACATGGTGCGCCCGGGCGCGGTGGTGATCGACGTCGGCATCAACCGGGTGGACGACCCCTCGCAGCCGAAGGGCTACCGTCTGGTCGGCGACGTGGCGTACGGCCCGGTCTCCGAGCTGGCGTCGTGGATCACTCCGGTGCCGGGTGGCGTGGGTCCGATGACGATCGCGATGCTGCTGCAGAATACCCTGCAGGCCTGGCAGCAAATCGAGTCTCGGTGATTCCCCCGGAGCTCCGGTGCATTTCCGGGGCTCCTTCGTGCTCTTCGTGGCTTCGTGGTGAAGGGCCGCACAATCTCCGCATAGCACGCAGGAGCCTGCAACACCAAATGGCCGTCTCCCCTCAGCTCAGCCTGATCAGCCCGACCGACGAAGCGATGTCCGTCAGCCAGTTCACTGCCGCGGTGAAGCGCATGGTCCAGGGGCAGATCCCGGCGCTGTGGCTTCGGGGCGAGGTGGTGGGCCTCAAGCCGCACCCCAAGGGCCACTGGTATTTCAGCCTGCGCGACGGCGAGGCCCAGGTGCGCTGCGCCATGTGGCGGACCTACACCCAGCGGGCAGGGAAGCCCCCGAAGGACGGCACCGAGGTGTTCGTCCTCGCCCGGGCCGACTTCTACGAGGCCAAGGGCGACTTCCAGCTCAGCATCACCCGCATGCTGCCCACCGCAGGCGTCGGCGCGGCCCAGCGGGAGCTCGAACGGGTCAAGGAGGCGCTGCAGCGCGACGGACTCTTCGATCCCGCCCGCAAGCGCCGCCTGCCGGAGCTGGCCTGCACGATCGCCGTGGTCACCAGCCTCGCCGGCGCGGCGCTGCACGACATCGTGACCGTGGTGAGGAAGCGGTGGCCCTGCTGCCGGATGCTGGTGGTCGACGCCCGGGTCCAGGGCGAGGGCGCGGTCGAGGCGCTGGTCGCGGCGCTGCGACTGGTGAACCGTCTGAGCGGCGTGGACCTCTGCATCGTCGGGCGGGGGGGCGGCGGCCGGGAGGACCTGGCGGCCTTCAACGCCGAGGCGGTCTGCCGCGCCCTGGCCGCGGTGCGGGTCCCCACCATCTCGGCGGTGGGGCACGAGACCGACGTCTCCCTCACCGATCTGGTCGCCGACTACCGGGCTCCCACGCCCTCCGCGGCGGCGGAGGCCGCGGTGGCCGATCGCCTCGAGGTGCGCCGGCAGCTGGACGACCTGGCCGCGCGGTTGGCCGCTGGCCTGAGCGGCCGCACCCGTCTCGCCGGCGAGCGGCTGGGGCGTACCGCAGACCGATTGTACGCGGCGGTGACCGACACGGTGCGCCGCGACCGCACTCGCCTGGAGCGGCTCGCCGCGCAGCTCGACGCGCTGAGTCCGCTTCGCATCCTCGACCGGGGGTACGCCGTTCCGGTGGACCCGGACGGCCACGTCCTCAAGCGGCGGGACGAGTTCGCGCCCGGTGCGCCCTTCACGCTCCGGGTAGCCGACGGCACCGTCGCCGCCCGGGTGGAGCCCGCCCCATGACCATCGCCGACGACCTGGCCCGGCTGGAGGAGATCGTCCGCAAGCTCGAGGCCGACGACGTCGAGCTCGACGCCGCGCTCCGGTTGTTCGAGGAAGGAATCGCCCGGCTCCGGTCGGCCCGCGACCAGCTCGGCTCGGCCGAGCTCAAGGTGCAGCAGGTGCTGGAGCAGGCCGGCGATCTTCGCGTCACCGATCTCGATGGCTGAGGCCGTGGCCGAGCCCTCGGCCGCGGAGCTGCTCGCGGAGGCGCGGGAGCGCACCGACCGCCGGCTCGGCGAGTGGGCCGAGCGCCTCCAAAGTGAGGTCGGCGGGCCCGACGGCGAGGCGTTCGCCTACGCGCTCTGCACCCCGGGCAAGCGGGTCCGTCCGGCGCTCCTCATCGCCGCCTACCGCGCGGCCGGCGGCCGGGACGAGGCCATCGCCGGCGTCGCCGCGGCGGTGGAGACGGTCCACACCTATTCCCTGGTGCACGACGACCTGCCCTGCATGGACGACGACGACCTCCGCCGCGGTCGGCCGACTACGCACCGCCGCTTCGACGTTCCCACCGCGACCAGGATCGGCTACCTGCTGGTGCCCGTGGCGGCCCGGGTCCTGGCCGGCGCGGCCGCCGAGCTGCGGCTGTCGGACGAAACCCTGGGACGCATGGCGGAGGAGCTGTTCCAGGCCGGCGGCATCGAGGGGATGGTGGGGGGCCAGTGGCTCGACCTGGAGGCCGAGCGGCGCCGGCTCGCCCTGAATGACCTGATCGCGGTCCACCGGGGCAAGACCGGAGCGCTCATCCGGGCGGCCTGCGCGCTCGGGGCGATCGCAGCGGAGGGGAGCGGGGCTGTAGTGGCAGCGCTTACCGCCTATGGGGAGGACGTCGGGCTCGCTTTCCAGATCGCGGACGACGTGCTGGACGCCACGGGGACCAGCGAGGAGCTGGGGAAGACAGCCGGACGCGACGCCGAGCTGGCCAAGTCCACCTACGTGAGCCTGCTCGGGGTGGAGGCGGCCCGTGCCGAGGCCGAGCGGCTGGCGCGGCGGGCCGTCGACCACCTCGATGCCGCCGGCGTGCCGAGCGGGGCACTGGGGGCCTTGGCGGGGTATATTGTAACGAGAAGCTCCTAGCGCATATACAGGCTTTTCGTGACCCGAGGCGTCATGAGTCTCCTCGCCACCATCCGATCCCCCGCCGACCTCAAGCGTCTTCGCCGCGACCAGCTCCCCGCGCTGGCCGACGAGATCCGCGAGCGCCTGATCGCGTGCGTGAGCCAGACCGGCGGCCATATCGGCGCCAGCCTGGGTGTGGTGGAGCTGAGCCTCGCGCTGCTCTACGAGTTCGACTCGCCCCGGGACAAGATCGTCTGGGACGTCGGGCACCAGGCGTACGCCTGGAAGCTGCTCACCGGCCGGAACGACGCCTTTCCCACGCTCCGGCAGAAGGACGGGGTCTCCGGCTTCCTCAAGCGCAGCGAGAGCGAGCACGACCAGTTCGGCGCCGGGCATGCGGGCACGGCGATGTCGGCCGCCCTGGGCATGGCGACCGCGCGGGACCTGCTCAAACAGGAGTACAAGGTCGTGGCCGTGGTCGGCGACGGCGCCCTCACCTGCGGGCTGAGCTACGAGGGGATGAACAACGCCGGGCACTCCGACCGGGACCTCGTCCTGATCGTGAACGACAATGGGATGAGCATCTCGCCCAACGTCGGGGCCATCAGCAAGATGCTGGGGGGCATCGTGGCCGACCCACGCACCAACCGGCTGCGGGAGAAGGTCAAAGGTCTGACCCACGCGCTCGGGGGCGTCTTCGGCGAAGGCGTGGTGGACTTCGCCAGGAACGTGGAGGAGAGCGTCAAGAATCTCTGGTCGCCGGGGATGCTGTTCGAGGAGCTGGGCTTCCGCTACTTCGGCCCGATCGACGGGCACGACCTCCCCAAGCTCTGCGACACGCTCCGGTTCGTGCGCGGCATGACCGGCCCTCGGGTGGTCCACGTGATGACCCAGAAGGGGAAGGGATTCTCCTTCGCCGAGAGCAACCAGGAGAAGTGGCACGGGCTCGCGGCCTACGATCCGGTCACCGGCGAGGCCCGGAAGAAGGCGAGCGGACCGCCGACCTGGACCCAGGTCTTCGGCGAAGGGCTCACCGCGCTGGCCGCCGAGCATCCCGAGCTGGTGGCGGTCACCGCGGCGATGCCCTCCGGGACCGGGACCAACATCTTCGAGAAGACGTACCCCGAGCGCTTCTTCGACGTGGGCATCGCCGAGGGGCACGCGGTCACCTTCGCGGGCGGGCTCGCCACCCAAGGCGTCCGGCCGGTGGTGGCGATCTACAGCACCTTCCTCCAGCGCGCGTACGACAACGTCATCCACGACATCGCCGTGCAGCATCTGCCGGTGATCTTTTCGATGGACCGGGCCGGGCTGGTGGGCGAAGACGGGCAGACCCACATGGGGCTGTACGACATCGCTTACATGCTGGCGGTGCCCGGCATGACCGTGACGGCGCCCAAGGACGGCGACGAGCTGATCGGCCTGCTTCGCGCCGGCCTCGCCCACACGGCCGGTCCCTTCTGCACCCGCTATCCCCGGGACAAGGCCCCGGCCGACCCGCGCCCTGCCAAGGAAATCCCGGCGGTGCCCTACGGCACCTGGGAGCAGCTCCGCAGCGGCCGGGAAGTGGCGATCCTGGCGGTCGGCACCATGGTCCTCCCCGCGGTGCAGGCGGCCGAGCTGCTGGCCACCGAGGGAATCGAGTGCAGCGTGGTGAATTGCCGGTTCCTGAAGCCGCTGGACACCGCGATGCTCGACGCCCTCACCGCCCGGCACCACACCCTGGTGACGGTGGAGGAGGGGACGATCGTGAACGGCTTCGGCGCCTATCTGGCGGAGACGCTGCAGACCACCCACCCCGAGACGCGCGTAGTCGCCCTCGGCGTGCCCGACCGGCTGGTCGAGCAGGCGCCCCGCGCCGAGCAGCTGGAGACCTTGG
>Ga0247825_10003132_pt1 | contig 10920 bp, 10 predicted proteins | sample 13C_Vanillin_Day_FD_194413 | JGI IMG/M metagenome (GOLD analysis project Ga0247825, IMG submission 194413) | Soil microbial communities from agricultural site in Penn Yan, New York, United States - 13C_Vanillin_Day48 | ecosystem: Environmental > Terrestrial > Soil > Agricultural land | place... | reverse complement strand
CCTCCGGAGACTCGGGAGGGTGGTGGTAAGGGATCGCGACTGCACAACCTACATCGCAACCGGCCAGCGCCCCCGAGACCGGCCACCGCACCGCCTTCTTTCATCGTGTCGAAGCACCGGGATAACCGCTACCGTAATGCTGTGCACTAGTGGTCCTTTCGGATCGTTGGTAGGTGTGGGTGTTACCGCCACGGTGGGATAGCGTCAAACACCCGACCGCGGCGCCTCGCCGGCTGTGCGGCAGAGGTGATCCCCTGTAGTTAGGGCTTGTCGTGGAACCGTTGTTTCGCTGCACGACAGCGCGATTGAGCAACTGTCGACATGACGGCGGACCGTGTACCCCCTCGCGTCGAACTGGAATGGGATCTCGCGCTTCGACTGGAGCGATTGCCTGTGCAGGGTCCACATCGCTGGATTCACAAGGCGCAACCCAATATCGCGTCTTGCTATATCAAATAACAACCGATACTGTGATTGGAGTCACGCCCCCGGCCCCGCATCGGCCGACGAGGTATCCAGCGTCGAACCAACGACCCTTGGCTCTCGCGGAGCCCGAGCGGGCGGGCCTATATGCCAAGACTACGAGCGCTACTGAGCAACGAATCCCCGTCCTCGACGGTAATCGAATGCTCCCACTCTGAAAGTTCCCGGAGGAATATTCATGCAGCAGAATCGGACGCCTACCACACGAGGAATCCAGCAGGTGGGCGAGTCCTATGACGCCACGATCATCGGTGCGGGACCGGCCGGGCTCTATCAGCTTCACAGGTTGCGGGAGCTTGGACTTTCCGCCCGACTGTTCGACGACGGGGCCGACGTAGGCGGAACCTGGTTCCGGAACCGTTACCCCGGGGCAAAAATCGACTCCGAGTCCTACGCCTACGCCTACTCGTCGCTTCCCGAAATGCAAGCGGAATGGCTCTGGCAGGATCACTTCGCCAGTCAACAAGAACTGCAGCGATACTATCGGCGATTCGCCGAAAAATTCGATCTATACCGCGACATCGAGCTCGGCACTCGAGTGACGGCCGCAAGTTGGAGCGAAGAAGAGGGTATTTGGATCGTGACCATCGACAGCGGAAGGTCGGTACAGAGTCGATATCTCATCGCCGCTGCCGGCATGCTGTCCGCTGAATACCTCACCCAGATACCCGGGATCGACGACTTCCAGGGCACAGCACTTCACACATCGCGGTGGCCGGCCGAGGGCCTCGACCTAACCGGCATGCGCGTCGGCGTGATCGGCACAGGTTCAACCGGCGTGCACGTCATCGAAAGCATCGCAGGCGATGTCGACCACCTCTATGTCTTTCAGCGCACGCCCAACTACTGCGCGCCGTTGCGCAACAGACCCCTCGACGCAGATACCCAGGCGAGAATCGCGAACAACGATTTCGAGCCCCTTCGGGAATGCCACACTTCCCCCTTCGGCTTCCCGTACGGCTTTGATTCCCGCTCAGTCTTCGACGTGTCACCAGAAGAGCGGCACGATCTCTTCGAGAAGCTCTGGGCAGAAGGAGGATTCAAGAAGTGGCTGGCGAACTTCTACGACATCATGGTCGATCCGGAAGCCAACGAGATCTTCGCCGAGTTCGTTCGCGAGAAGATCCGCGAGCGTGTCGACAACCCAGAACTGGCTGAACTGCTGGTGCCCACTGATTATCCCTTCGGGGCCAAGCGAGTGGTGCTCGAAACCAACTATTACGAGCAGTTCAACCGCGAGAACGTAGACCTGGTTGACGTAAAGTCAACGCCGATCGAGCGCTTTTCGGCTGAAGGCATCCACACTCGCGACGGCGGCTTCTACGCCTGTGACGTGATCATCTTCGCAACCGGCTTCGATGCAATCACTGGGGCTCTGAGGCGCATTGACATCAGGGGCACAGATAGCGCTCCGCTGGCAACCAAGTGGGAGAACGGCCCGGCGATGTACCTCAATGTACAGTCCGCAGGATTTCCAAATCTGTTCATCGCCAGCAGCAACGCTTTCTGCAACTATACGAAATGTGCAGAAGTGCTCGTCGATTGGATCACCGAGTGCATCGCACACATGGAGAGTTCGGGCTACACGAGGATCGAGGCAACCGCCGAAGCAGAAGCGGACTGGGTCGACTACGCCACCGCTGTGCTCGCGGACTCGATGATGAGCCAAGCAAGCTCGTGGTTCGTCGGGTCCAACATTCCAGGAAAGAAGCCGGGCGTGTACCTCTATGGAGACTCGCTGCCCAATTACCGAGCCAGAGCCACAAAGGTCGTGGAGAACGAGTACGACGGATTCATCCTCTCTTGATCTGCAATAGCCCAAAGCAGCCCCGCAAGGGTTCATTATTTACGAAGGAGACCGCAGGTGAATAAGTACTTGATTTTGGCTTTCAGCAATCCAATCGATGGACGAGAAGATGAATTCAACGATTGGTACAGCAATCAACATATACAAGACCTGCTGACAGTTCCGGGGTTCGTCTCGGCGCAGCGATTCAAAATTGCAACGCCTCCATACCAGGGTCCGGATCTTCGATTCGGCTACGCATGCCTCTACGAGGTCGAGACGCATTCGATCGAACAAACGTTCGACGATATCAAAGCCGCGGCAGGAAGCTTCACGATCTCGGATGCAATCGACTTCGATGGTGCCCATGTCAGTGCGTACGAACCGGTTACCCCGGTTGTCGGTCGAACACAATGATCACAACGAACCTGTCCGTCCGCCTGACCACTGTGAGCCGATCAGTGGATGGAGTCCGGCCTGGCAAATCTAGTAGCGGATGGCAACACCTTCCACCGTCCTCGTTGAACGGCCGTGGTGCCGCCGTCCTTCCACCAAGGAGACAACTGTGAGCGACCATTCCGCACTGCTCGAGGAGACGCCTCGGGTATTCGGGGACAACAACCAACTCGTAACCGACGCCGCTTCGCTTCGACCTCTGCTCGAGGATGCGGCCGCGGCTCACGAAGCCGACGGTGAACTGCTGCCGGAGGTGGTGGGGGCCCTCGAAGCGATAGGCGCGTTCAAGATGGGTGCTCCGCGGCGCCTCGGTGGGTTGGGCGTCTCGCTCACGACCATGTCCGACGTCGTCATCGAATTGGCCAAGGGCTGTCCGTCAACCGCCTGGGTCGTGTCGATCATCAACTCCTGTGTGTGGGCGGCATCTCAGACGCCGTTGCGAATGCAGAGAGAACTCTTCGTCGACGGGGTCCCAAAGATCTGCCAGCCGCAGACCGTCCCCGGCACCGCGGTTTCCGACGGCGACGATTACCTCATCAGCGGCAGATGGAGCTATGGGTCGGGCTCCCACCACTCCGACTGGGCGCTGTGTCGGGTCGCCCAGGACAAAGTAATGATGATCGCAGCAGTGCCGTTGTCCGATCTCGCGATCGAGAACACGTGGCAAGTGGCCGGCATGAGGGGCACTGGTTCAGACACTCTCATCGCGAAAGACGTGCGGGTTCCGGCAGATCGCGTCTGCCTGGCATCCGAAATGGTCAGACCGAAGGATGGCACGGAAGGCTACGTGGTCGAGCTGACCGATCGCTTCGGTTATGTCCCGTTTCTGCGTTCCAAGGCTCTGGGTGTCCTTGTGGGCATCGCGGAGGGACTGCTCGAGGCTGCGATGAGTATGGCGGACAAGCCCTTGCTCACCACCACTTACGAAAGAAAGCGGGACTCCGCGGTCTTTCAGGCGAAAGTCGGTGAGGCTGCAGCGAAGATCAATGCTGCCAAATTGGTGATGTACGACGGCGCGGGTTCCAATGATCGAGCAGCAGCCGACGGGCGATCCCTGGATTACGCAGAGCGATCGACTAATCGAGGCAATGTCGGTGTCGCCATCGACCTTTTGACTTCGGCAGTCGACATGCTGATGACGCTGTCGGGGTCGTCCGCCTTCGCGAATTCGAACCGTGCGCAGAGATTCTGGCGTGACTTCGGCGTTTCCTCACGTCACATCGCCTTCAGCGTGGATGCCAGTTACGAAATATACGGTCGGTACAAGCTCGGCGTCGATCCCAATATTTCTCCGCTCGAGTACATCTAACGAGCAACGCCAGCCGCTACATCAGGCGTGCTTCGACGCTGCTATGCATGGAATCAGACAAAGATTGAGTTTACCGAACGCTTGCACTGTGAACCAAAATACACCTGTAATCCAGCAAACTAACTGGATGTCTGATCTATCGCCAAACTTACCGGTTGAGTCCCGGACAACGTTCGACGCGAAACTCGCGTAATTTAGGAGAATACGGATGAATAATCAGGTTACGACATTCGATCCGGAGGAATTGCGGAAGAAATACCTCGACGAGCGAGACAAGCGCCTCAACGCACTTGGGGCAGAGCAGTACGTCGATATCAAGGGCGAATTCGCGGAGTTCGCGGACGACCCGTGGGTGAAGGAAACACTGAAGCGCGACCCCATCGATATCGATACTGATGTCGCTGTTCTCGGGGGAGGCATGGCGGGCATTCTGTCAAGCATCTCTCTGACTCGCCGAGGGGTGACCGACTTCCTCATCATTGAAGAAGCGGCCGACCTCGGGGGAACCTGGTACTGGAACAGGTACCCAGGCATACGTTGCGACATTGAGTCCTACATCTACATGCCACTGCTCGAGGAGGCCGGCACCGTACCGACGGAAAAGTACTCTGGTGGAGCTGAAATACTGGCCCATTTCCAGGCGTTGGGCCGGAAGTTTGATCTCTACCATCGCGCGCTCTTCCAGACACGCATCGACAATGCCGAGTGGCACGAAGGTTCTGCTCGCTGGCTGATCACCACGAACAGAGGTGACACCATCCGCGCTCGTTTCGTGATCGCCGGCAACGGCTTCTTGCATCGGCCCAAGCTTCCTGGGATTCCTGGCATTGACACGTTCGAAGGAAAAATGTTCCACACCTCACGGTGGGACTTCGACTACACCGGGGGGTCGTCCGAAGGCGGTTTGACGGGCCTCGAGGGAAAACGCGTCGCGTTGATTGGAGCGGGCGCCACGGGCATCCAGATTCTTCCTCATCTGGCTGAATCGGCGGAACAGGTCTACTTCTTTCAACGCACACCCGCGGCGGTAGACGCGCGGAACAACAAGGCGACCGATCGGGATTGGTTCGTGAACCAGCCTCGAGGCTGGCAACGCGAACGCATGCACAACTTCCAGGCCACCATCATGGGGATACCCGTCGAGAGCGATCTTGTAAATGACTGTTGGACCCAGTCGCTCTCCGCTCTGTGGAAGAGCTTCGGGAAAGGCCATACTGAGTCCGCTGATCAGGACGAGGATTTCGTAGGGCTGCCGCCTGAGGACTCGGTCCAACTGGCGGATTTCGCGCACATGGAGAGACTGCGCACGCGCATCGACAAAATCTTGAACGACCCCTTCACTGCCGAGTCATTGAAACCTTGGTACAACCTGCTCTGCAAGCGGCCGCTGTTCAGCGATGACTACCTCGAGGCGTTCAATAAGCCAAGCGTCAAGTTGGTCGATACCCAGGGGAGGAGCGTGCAACGGATCACGAAAACCGGGATCGTGTTCGACGACGTGGAATATGACGTCGACGCCATTCTCTTTGCGTCTGGCTTCCGGGTCGGCGCCTATGGCGCACAGGCAAATAGCTATACTTTCACGGGTAGGAACGGCGCGACTCTAGAAGACCGATGGAAGAGCGGTCTGAGCGGTTCCGTTCACGGAACGCAGTTTCATGACTTCCCTAATCTTCATATCGTCGGTTCCTTGGCCCACGCTGTGTCGAGCATTAATTACACACTGCTCGCCGAGGAGCACGCGTCGCACTCGGCAGAAATCGTCGCGAGCTGTCTCCAGAAGAAGATCTCAGTCATGGAAGTGACGAAGCAAGCCGAAGGTCGCTGGATGAATATCCTGGCAGAAAGCGCTATCGATCGCTCGAATTTCGAGAGTGAATGTACGCCCGGCTACTACAACAATGAAGGCAAGCCCGGGAAGGCATCATTCTTCGGGCAGCTCTACGGCGGTGGGCCCTTCGAATATTTCGAACGGTTGAAGGAATGGCGTACCTTCGGATGGATTGAAGACACAAGGGTGATCTCCCAAGAGGTCGAGGAAGGAACTTCCCAAGTAGGTGCGACGCACAAGTCATAGTCGTGCGAACTGCACCAAGTGTCCGGATGTCATGGACTGCTACATCGGTGTTTCCGGTCACTCGAAGGTAGAGGAGAGAAAATGGACGGTCCGCTGACCGGAATACGTATCGTCGATTTGTCGACTGTCGTAATGGGCCCGTACGCAACCAGGATCTTGGGCGATTATGGGGCGGATATCATCAAAGTAGAGAAACCGGGCGGCGATACCAGCCGTCAGATCACGCCGATGCGAAATCCTCGAATGGGCGCGCCATTCATTCACCTGAATCGAAACAAGCGGAGCATCCAACTCGATGTACGTCAGCCGGCCGGTCTCGAGGTGCTGTTGAAACTAGTCGAAGACAGCGATGTCTTCTTCACCAACATACGCCCGAAAGCCCTCGCTAAACTGGGATTGGAATCTGAAGCACTCCGGGAACGCAATCCCCAGTTGATCACTGTCGCAATGACGGGCTTCGGTCAAGACGGTCGTTATGCTGCGGACCCCGCGTATGACGACTTGGTGCAAGGGTTGTGCGCCGTCCCGTCGTTGCAGCAAAGCGCCGGATGTGATGTTCCCCGGTACGTTCCGCTCGCATTCACCGACCGATCAGTCGGTCTTCACGCTGCGATTGCGACGCTAGCAGCAGTTGTACACCGGCATCGAACAGGCGAGGGTCAGGCGATTGAAATCCCCATGTTCGAAACGATGGTCGATCAAGTATTGGGAGACCATATGGGCGGAATGACGTTCGACCCTCCCAACGCGGCACCAGGTTACATGCGCCTGCTGGCTAGTGAACGCCGGCCCTGTCCCACCAGTGATGGATATGTTTGCGCTCTAATTTATTCAGATCGGGATTGGCACCGCTTCGCGCAGATCATTGGAAGGCCCACCTTGTTGCAGGACGATCCCCGTTTCTCATCAGCGGGAGAACGGACGGATCACGCTGATTTCGTCAGCCGATTCGTAGCGGAGCAGACAGTAGAAAAATCGACCGAGGAATGGATAAAGCTTCTCCGTGAAGCGGATATTCCGGTCGCACCTCTGCACACCCTCGAAAGCCTCTTCGATGATCCGCATCTCCAGGATGTCGGTTTCTTCCAGGCATGTGAGCACCCTACCGAAGGAAGAATTCGGCAAATGGACTTTCCCTCGAAGTGGTCCTCAACGCCCCCATCGACTCGCTATTTCGCTCCCCAGTTGGGCGAACATAGTGTTGAGATTCTCGCTGAACTCGGGCTCGACTCGGAATCTATCACGGAGTTGCTCGAATCGGGAGTTGTTGGCGAGGAATGTAGTCCGTCGAGTAAATGAGATTCGACCATGTGGTTGAAGGGGACGAAATGTCAGAAGAAGTAGAAGAAGCGATGGGCGGTGTGCTGTATAAGAGGGACGGGTCCGTGTGCACCGTCACTTTGAACAAGCCGGAACGGTTGAATGCACTCGATCATGGGCCCGGGAGTCTGCACCGTGACGTGATAGAGGCTGTGGTTCGGGCCAATGCGGACGACAATGTGCGCTGCATCGTTGTGACTGGGGCTGGACGGGCTTTTTCTGCCGGTGGGCACTTCGGCGGCAATATCCCAGACAACCCGATGGACTGGTATAGATTCGTCCGTGCCCAGGACGAGGACAGTGAGCGACTCCGTGACCTAGATAAACCCGTCATCGGCGCCATAAACGGGGTGTGCTATGGGGCGGCCATGATGATGGTTTGCAATTTTGACTTTCTGATTGCCGTCGATACTGCTGAGCTAGGGCTCATCGAGACGCGCTTTGGTGAACCTGCGGCGGAGGCTCTCGCATTCCTAGTGGGGCCGCAGTGGGCGAAATTCATGGCCATCACCGGAGAAATGATTTCTGCTCGGAAAGCGAAAGAGATCGGATTGGTTCTTGATGTGTTTGATAAAGACGACTTTGCAACTAAGGTATACGATTTAGCGCGGAGAATTTCAGCAGTCCCCCCCAACGCCGTGATGATACATCGACGTATCGTAAACACCACCATGGACAATATGGGGTGGAAGAATCAAAAGGCGATTGGGCGAGCGCTCAACGGAATTCTCGGTGCTGCAGCCAAAGAAAACCGATCTGTAACGGGCCGGAGCTTCTCGGATATTCTAGAAGAGGACGGGTGGAGTGCTTTCAAGGAGGCTCGGGACTCGCCGTTCTTCCCTCCCTGGCTTGATCGCATCCGCTAGTAGGGCCCTTCGGCACAAGCAGCAAGGCAGGTACTAACGAAATCGTTCGGTTGCCGTATCCACCCAGTGATGGATCGTGGCGGCTGAAAGAGAAAATTCACTACAGTTCGTCCCGAGTCCGTGAACTACCTATAGGAGAGCTTCAATGAATGGAAGACTGAAAGATCGTGTTGCACTGGTAACGGGTGCGGGTGCAGGCATGGGGAAAGCGACTGCGCTACGACTCGCAGCTGAAGGTGCGGCAGTTGTGTGCCTCGACATCAGGGGGATGCACGAGACCGCGGAAGAGGTGACCGCGGCGGGCAACAGAGCGGTGGCCATGCAGTGTGACGTTGGGCGAGAGGAGGATTGGCGCGCCGTTCGGGACAGAACCTGCGAAGATTTCGGCCGAATCGATATTCTCGCGAATGTTGCGGGACTTGTCATCAATGACACAGTAGCCGAAATGACGAATGACCGTCTTAACCGACTTCTCGATGTCAATCTGCGTGGCCCCCTATTGGGAATGCGCGAGGTATTACCTCTCATGGTAGCCCAACAGGCAGGAAAGGTGGTCAACGTGTCGACAAGCGGGACGTTGCTGGGCGCGCCAAATCATGCGTCGTACTCGGCGTCCAAAGGTGGACTCAACGCGGTTACGTTGCAGGCAGCGGTGGAGTACGCCTCGTGCAACATTCAAATCAACTGTGTCTGTCCGGGTGCGACGAACACGGCAATGGTGGCGCAAACTCCTGACGAAACTATGGCTGTGATCCGCAGCCGTATCCCGGCGCAGCGCATCGCAGAGCCATCTGAGTTGGCCGCAGTGATTGCGTTCTTGGCGAGCAGCGACTCGGATTACCTCTCTGGTGCGATCATTCCCGCAGATGGCGGAATGGTAGCGAGCTGAACGGACTCGTAAATGGTAGACGGAGGATCGGCGGCGGTGACGGTCGTGAGGCCGGACATCTTCGCCGGTAAACCTGAACGAGGCCCATAAGAGTCCTCCTGGGCCCGTGTGCTGATCCGAAATCTTTGGCTGACACCCGGCCATGGACACGGGCCTGCGCTCCGCCGATCTCTCCGTTCCGGCCGGAATCGAGTACATTCCAGCTCCGCCGGTTACTCATGCACCCGATCCCCGACACGCTGGCCTCATCAAAGGTTGTCCGGTTCTGTTCGCACTGGTGTCGACACCGTGCTCGCTCGATCCTGTCCTTGCGGAACCCGCGGATACCCATCCTGGACGACAACACCGTCTACGGTGGCCGGGAGATCTGTACCGAAGCGCGCTGCCTGAAGCAATCTGGCTGGAATATGTTGTGCTGGTCGAGCTCCGGGAGGGCGGCGGGGACTGAACGTCCTCCTACTGGCATCGGGGAGATAGCGCCGGGCCGTAGCTGCGATCTACCGGCGAAGGGTGTTGCGACTGACCACGTTCACCCGGCAGCATCCGCTACGGCGGACGCGTCCGGACGCCGATTTGGGGCCACGCCCGGTGAGAGGAACATTCCACGGAACCGATTGGTCGGAAGGGTTGTTCAGTGGATATTGGTCGGCTGAAACCGGTCGGGACCTCGCTCCGAGCAATCTCTTGCAACCAGATCGTGTGGACGCAGATGCATGGTCCCGAGCAGTGTCCGCGGAAGTGGATGCCGAAACTCTCGCGCTTGTGGTAGATCACCGCGCGGATAGTGCTCTGCACCTTCCGCACGCTGATCATGGTCGAGGCCGGCGATTTCGCCGACGTGGTCACCCACCTCGAGCTCGGCGTCCGAGCACACTGGTGACTGAGTCGGGCGGCACCGTAACCGGCAACGGATCAGCGTAAGCGATCACCAATCCGATGCCGACCAGGAGGGTCGAGGTTAGGTGTTAGCCACCTGGAGATGCTGGCGCAAGTTGACAACGAATTCGGTGTAGACGCTCCGCATGGTCTCACGGATACGCGCTGTATCATCAGTGGCACAGGAGAAGTCGCAGTACCACTCCAAGAATGTGTCGCCTGTAGCTGTGATCGGGGAGACCCGCAGCGTGCCGAGGAACTCGGTCATGCCGTAGGGAAGTGCGCCATCGACCTCGTATGATTGAGTCCGGTCCACAGCGTTATATGCAACGAGGCGCTCGCGAATGAGTTGACCGTCCGGCTCGAGCGTCAGAACGCGGACTGCCCCTACATCGGCGCGCCCTGTACCTCCTTCAGGTGCGTTGTCACGCACCATTGCAATCCATGTTGCGACACCGTGGAAGTCGCCGAGCGTCGACCAGACGGTGTCGACATCATGAGCGAGGACGTCACTGACATATGCACGGTTCATCTGTGATCCTTAGAGTTTCGATCTCTCGGCCCTGCCGAGCGAGATAGTAATTTCCGCCGTTGTTCGAGCGGATCCAACTCTAAATACTACGTCAGTTTTCCGTAGTCGGCAATGCTCAGTGTTCTCTAACGTGTTGTATGGCAACGAGATACGGCTTCGCATAGGTTGTTCGGCATCTTCTGTTGACCGCGTATACGCAACTGTTATAACATAATTCTCGAATTGATCAGGAACGCGCGAGCGTTTGCCTTCCCGCGAACGGTTCTGCCCGCGTTCATTTCTCAAGCGCAGAGGAGACACACTATGTCGGCAGCGGAGGTTTTACG
>Ga0247825_10003131_pt1 | contig 10921 bp, 10 predicted proteins | sample 13C_Vanillin_Day_FD_194413 | JGI IMG/M metagenome (GOLD analysis project Ga0247825, IMG submission 194413) | Soil microbial communities from agricultural site in Penn Yan, New York, United States - 13C_Vanillin_Day48 | ecosystem: Environmental > Terrestrial > Soil > Agricultural land | place... | reverse complement strand
GGCGCGTCGATCTGCAGCACGAAGCCCGCCTCGACGATGGCGCGATATTCGGTCTTCATCATTTCGGCCAGCGCTTCGACATAGGCCTCTTCGGTCGGATAGTGCAGGTTGATGATGAAGCGCGTGAGGATGCCGGGCGACGGCGCGGTCATGAACACGTCGGCGGGCCTGGTCTTTGCAGTGGCCGCCTTCAGGTGCGCGATGTCGCGGTCGAGCGCGCTGCGGTCCTTGTATTTCAGCGGGCCGACGCAGCCGGGAAACGGAATGACGCTGAAGTTGCTCTTGCCGCGGTTGAAGTCGGGATGCGCGAGCTGGTCGCGGCCGATCATGATGTCGCGGCCCTTCTCGAACGCGCGCGGGTCCATCGCGATGCCTTCGGCGCGGTGGCGGATATAGGTCGCGTAGGACGGCTTGCTCATCTCGCCGTCGCTGACGATGTCGATGCCGGACGCCGCCTGCTGTGTGACGACGTGCTCCACGGCCTTCGCTGCCGCATCCTCGAAGGTCTTTGCGTCGATGGCGTCGCCTTTTTCGCGGCCGAGGATGATGTCGACCAGCGGCTGCGGCCGCGGCAGGCTGCCGGTGTGCGTGGTGAGGATTCGATCGGTGCTGGTCTTCATGCGGGACTCCGGCGTTATCTTCGGCGCGGATCGTACTCGGGATTGTGCCGTGTTGTCGCGTGGGCCGCGCCGATCACAAGTGACTATGGGCGCTCGCCCAAAAGCAGCCGGTCCGAGTCGTCCTTGAGCTGCACGCCGGACATGCGGTGTGTGCGCATGGCGCGGAGCAGATGTGCGATCTTGAAGGCGGCGTCTGCGTAGCCGATGCCGTCGGGGCGGATGTTGGAGATGCAGTTGCGGTCGGCGTCGGTGGTGCGCGGGCCGGGCTGCCAGGTGAGATAGGCGCCCATGCTGTCCGGCGCAGTCAGCCCCGGGCGCTCGCCGATCAACATCACGATGGATTTGGCACGGAGCAATGTGGCGATGGCGTCGCCGATGGCGACCCGTCCGTGACGGACGACAACCGGCGGCGCGATCCGCCAGCCGTCCTTGTCAAGAACGGGCAGCACGGCCTTGAGGACCGGCGCCGCATGCGACTGCACGGCGCGCGCCGACAATCCGTCGGCCACGACGAACACGACGTCGTGTTCCGCGGCGTGGGGAGCCAGTGTCGTCGCCGCGCCGGGGGCGAGACGCCGGCCCAGATCGGGCCGCATGAGGAACTGCTTTCTGTCGGCAGCTGCGCTCGCGACCGAAAGCACCATGGTGTCGAGACCGGCCAGATCGGCCACCAGCCGCGCCTCGTCGAGCGGCTCGTGCACCGCGTCGCGGGCGCGGGCATGGTCGAGCTTGAAGCCGAGCAGCGGCGCGGTCGCGAGCGACGCGCCGCTGCGCTCAAGCCCGATGCGCGCGGCGGTCAGGCGGCGCAGGTCCGCCCAAAGGTCGCCGTCGCCGGAAATCGGCTTGGGTCGGTTTTCGCTCATGCGGTCGCCGCGGGCAGAAGTGCGCGAAAGCGTCCCGGCATCTCGCGCGGGCGGATCCGCTCGGCCTTGTCCATCAGCCCCTGTCGCGCGAGCCAGGCCTCGAACTCCGGCGCGGGCTTCCTTCCGAGCAGGTCGCGCATCGCCAGCGCGTCGTGGAACGATGTGCTCTGATAGCCGAGCATCACGTCGTCGGCGCCCGGCACGCCCATGACGAAATTGACGCCGGCCGCGACCAGAAGCGCGAGCAGCGCATCCATGTCGTCCTGGTCGGCCTCGGCGTGGTTGGTGTAGCAGACGTCGACGCCCATCGGCACGCCCATCAGCTTGCCGCAGAAGTGGTCCTCGAGGCCGGCGCGGGTGATCTGCTTGCCGTCGAACAGGTATTCCGGACCGATGAATCCGACCACGGTGTTGACCAGCAGCGGCCTGTAGCGTCGCGCAACCGCATAGGCGCGCGCTTCGAGCGTCTGCTGGTCGACGCCGTGATGCGCTTCGGCCGACAGCGCGCTGCCCTGGCCGGTTTCGAAATACATCACGTTGTCGCCGATCGTGCCGCGCTTGAGTGCGAGCGCCGCCTCGCGCGCCTCGTCGAGCAGCTTGAGGTTGATCCCGAAGCTCTTGTTGGCCGCTTCGGTGCCGGCAATCGACTGGAACACGAGGTCGACCGGCGATCCCTGGCGGATCAGTTGCAGCGTGGTCGTCACATGCGCCAGCACGCAGCTTTGGGTGGGGATGTCGAGCTTGCCGCGGATCTCGTCGAGCATCGACAAGAGGCGATGCGCGCGCTCGGGGCTGTCGGTCGCGGGATTGATGCCGATGACGGCGTCGCCCGAGCCGAGCAGGAGCCCGTCGAGAATGCTGGCGGCGATGCCGCGCGCGTCGTCGGTCGGATGGTTCGGCTGCAATCGCACCGACAGCCGGCCGGGAAGCCCGACCGTGTTGCGGAACTTGGTCACCACCGAGCATTTCGCCGCAATGATCATCAGGTCCTGAAGCCGGCTGATCTTACTCACCGCCGCGGCCATCTCCGGCGTCACGCCCGGCGCAAGCGCCGTGAGAACGGGCGTCGTCGCGTCGTCGGACAGGAGCCAGTCGCGGAAGCCGCCGACCGTGAGATGCGCAATGGTTGCGAACGCCGCCTTGTCGTGGCTGTCAACGATCAGGCGCGTCACCTCGTCGTCCTCGTAGGGCACGACCTGCTCTTGCAGGAACGTCCTGAGCGGCAGATCGGCGAGCGCGAACTGTGCGGCGACCCGTTCCTCGCCGCTCTCCGCCGCGAGCCCCGCCAACTGGTCACCGCTGCGCAGCGGCGTGGCCTTCGCCATCAGCGCCTTGAGATCGGCGAACGTGTAGCGTCGTGCTCCGACGGTCGCGCCGTACATGGAAGACCTGAAGAATTGCGGGGTCCCGAGAATCGCCGCCGGATTATAGCGGATCGGGCCTTGCGTGCTCGGCCCGGCGTGCCATTCTGCCGCCCCCGAGGAGAAGGCTAAAAACGATGCTGGGACACAATCGGAAGATGCTGGGCGCCGAATGCATGGCCGACATGCTCGAGGCCTACGGTGTGACGCATGTTTTTCACGTGCCTGCGGTGTTGCGCAAGACCTTCGCGGTGATGGAGACGCGCACCAAGATCAAGCGGCTGCATGTGCATAGCGAGGCGACCGCGGCCTACATGGCCGACGGCTATGCGCGCGCGAGCGGCAAGCCCGGCATCTGCATGGCGCAGGTGATCGGCGCGCTCAATCTGGCGGCCGGGCTGCGCGACGCGTGGCTGGCGCATTCGCCGGTGATCGCGTTCACCGGCGGCCGCGAGCCCAAGACCAAGTTCCGGCAGGTCTATCAGGAGGTCGACGACGTGCCGGCGTTCGAGCCGGTGACCAAGTGGAACGCCACGGTCGACGACGTGAACCGTTTTCCCGACATGGTGCGGCAGGCGTTCCGCGCGGCGACGACGGGACGGCCCGGGCCGGTGCATCTGCAATTCCGCGGCAACGAAGGCCAGGTCGACGGCGAGGAAGGCGAGATGGAGCCGCTGATCGAGCCGGAGTTCGCGCGCGTGCCGCCGTTCCGGCCGGAGCCGGATCAGGCCAGCGTGATGGCGGCGCTGAAGGTGCTGCAGGCGGCGGACCGGCCGGTGATCGTCGCGGGCGGCGGCGTGCGCCACTCGGGCGCGGCGCGAGAGCTCGTGGCGCTCGCCGAGGCGCTGCAGATCCCGGTCGTCACCTCGCTGAACGGCAAGGACACGATCACCGGCAGCCATCCGCTGTCGTGCGGCGTGGTCGGCACCTATTCGCGCGAGAGCGCCAACAAGGTGGTGAACGCGGCCGATCTCGTTTGCTACGTCGGCACCACGACCGGCGGCATGACCACGCATTTCTGGGCGGTGCCGAAGATCGGCACCCCGGCGATCCAGATCGACATCGATCCCGAGGCGCTCGGCCTGAACTATCCGTTGCAGGCGCGGGTCAACGGCGACGCCAGGGTGACGCTCGCCAGGATGTTGGCTGCCTGCGACAAGAGCACCGCGGGCAAGCGCAAGGCCTGGGTCGCGCAGGCGCAGGGCATCGTCAAGGAATGGTACGCCAAGTACAAAAAGGATCTGGAATCGGACGCAGTCCCGATCCATCCGGCGCGCATCTGTCATGAGCTGTCGAAGCACGTGCCCGACGACGCCATCGTCTGCGTCGACACCGGCCACGCCGGCATGTGGATGGGCGGAATGTATGACCTCCGTACGGAGAAGCAGAGCTACATGCGCAGCGCCGGCCATCTCGGCTGGGCGTTTCCGGCGGGCCTGGGCGCCAAGTGCGGCGCGCCGGATCGGCCGGTCGTGACGTTCACCGGCGACGCGGGCTTCTGGTACCACATCGGCGATATCGAGACCGCGGTGCGCTGGAAGATCAACGCCGTGACGGTGGTCAACAACAACGGCGGCGGCAACCAGAGCAAGCGCGGCTTCGATCGCGTCTACGGCGGCACGCAGACCGAGCAGGCCCGGGAGCTCTGGACCTTCCGCAAGACCAACTTCGCGCGCCTCGCCGAGGAGATGGGCGCGCTCGGCATCCGCGTCGAGGATCCGAAGGGCCTGCCGGCCGCGCTCAAGCAGGCGCTCGCCGCCAACCGCCCGGCGATCATCGACGTGGTCACCGACATCGACGCGCTGGCGCCGACCGCGGTGACGTAAATTTATCCGCGGTCATTCCGGGAAGTCCATCCGTTGTCATTCCGGGGCGCCGCGAAGCGGCGAACCCGGAATCCATAACCACTGCTGCGGAGTATGGATTCCGGGTTCACGCGCTTCGCGCGTGCCCCGGAATGACAGCGGTTGTTGCCGAAAAATACTACCGCAGCACCGACGCGATCGCGTCGCGCAGCCGCTCGGCCGAGATCGGCTTGGCCAGCACCGGCGCGCCCGGCAGCAGGCGGTCGATGTGGGCGCGCGTCGCCTCGTCGCCGTGCGCGGTGATGAAGATCACCGGCGTGCCGCGTTGCTCGCGGATCAGCCGCGCCGCCTCGATGCCGTCCATCCGGCCGGCGAGGCGAACGTCCATCAGCACCAGGTCGGCGTTGAGATCGGCGGCCTGCTCGACGGCGCCATCGCCGTCGGGCACGAGGCCGCACACTTCGAGGCTCTGCTCGCGCACCAGCGATTCCAGGTGCCAAGCCACCAGCAATTCGTCTTCGCAAATCAGGACGCGGGCGGACCGCTCCGTCGCGCGAGCTCGTTCGATTTTATTCAAATTCGCTGCCAGTGCCATGACACCGCGTCCCGTTTCGCGGCGCCACATACTAGCGTTTCGAATGTGCGGCGCCAGCCCCGTCTGTAGCGTCGCCGCCCAGTCCGGCCTTCCGGCCAAAATCCAGCCTGGGGACCTTCCAAACCTGGGGCAAATCCGGGCAGCCGCTGTCACAAAATCGGGCTGCTGGGACAATTCGCCATCACTGCTGGGACAATTCGCCGTCAGGGTCCGGGCACCAGCGGCGGCGGATAGGGGTCGCGGGTCGAATCCCACGCCGGGTGGAACAAATCATCCTCCGACTGGACGATGACATCCGCCTCGCGCCCATTGCGGACATCGAGATGGGCAAGCGCCACCGCGTCCCGGAAGGCGTCGGTCCGATGCTGATAGGGCTCGGAGTTCTCGCCATCGCACTGGATCATCCAGGCGCCGTCGTACACCACATAGTACCGCGACTTGGTCGTCACACCATCCATAACTGGGCTCCCGATCTTTAGGGCCCCCGCGACTGGCGGGTATCACTGGGTTATGGGGCGGTAACGCGACACCCGGATTTCAAGTTCCCGTGACGGCGTAAAATGCTGCAGGACCTTGTGAATTGCTGTGGACGGTGTGGATAGTGCTCAACAGGCGGCCATGATCTCCTTGATTTTAGGCCAGTCCTCGCGGCCGCGCCGTTTCATCAGGTCCAGGTAGCCGGCGTTCTCCCAAAGCACGATGCCGTCGTGGAAGCTCGGCCGGGCCTTGATGCGGCGGTACCAGTCGGCGGTGCGCGGCGTCCGGTCCAGCAGGCCCATCACGTCGAGATGCTCCAGCCGGACCACGTAGGGCGTGAACGCCGCGTCGGCGATGCTGTAGGCGTCGCCGGCAAGCCAGGCGTGACGGCCCAGCGCGTCGTCCATGTCCCGATAGAGGGTAAGCAACCGCTCGATCGCAATCTTGAAGTGCGGCGAGTCCAGACCCTTTTCGATCACGTCGCGGCGGCGCTCGCGCTTGGCCGGATCGGGAATGCTTTCCAGCATTGCTTTCCCCGCCTCGCCCTTGACGATGTACTGGTGCCGGAAGGCGACACCGAAGCTCAGGATGGCGATGCCTGCATCGTGCACGCCTTCGTCGAGCTGCTTGGTCCACAACCGCATCCGGGCGCGGCCGGACGGATCCGCCGGCTTCATCGGCGGATCGGGAAAGCGCTCGTCGAGATACTCGTTGATGACGTTGGATTCCGGCACGACGATATCGCCGTCGATCAGCGTGGGCACGACGGCGCGCGGGTTGAGCTTGATGTACCAGTCCTTCTGGTGCTCGCCTGAGCGCAGGTCGAGATGCCGGCTCTCCCATTCGAGCCCCTTCTCGGCGAGCAGCAGCCGCACCTTCTGGGCGCAGCTCGACATGTCGTTGTGATAGAGCGCGAGAGTCATGTTGGTTCCGGCATTCTTGGGAAACCGCCCACGAACGCGATGTGGGCCGCGCATGCTTCCAGAGGCGCGGCCGGCTGTCTACACTGACCGGCCGACTCGATCCGGCAAGGTCAAGAAACGCGCAAGAAACTCGAGGGACATGGAAATGCCGAGACTGCCGCTCACCTTCGCCTGCGGGCTCTACGACCGCATGCTGGCGCTCCACACCGGCGAGGTGCAGGTCGAGGGCGTCGATCTGAATTTCCTGGTCGACGACAACCCGCGCAACATCTTCGACCGGATGGCGGCGGCCCGCGAGTTCGACGCGGCGGAGTTCTCCAGCTCCGAATACGTTTCGCGTTTCGTCGCCAATCAGTGCCCGTTTGTCGCGATCCCGGTGTTCGCCTCGCGCGTGTTCCGGCACAGCTTCATCTTCATCAACAAGAAGCACGTGAAGTCGCCCAGGGAGATCGAGGGCAAGCGGATCGGCGTGCCGGTCTACACCATGACGGCCGCGATCTTCATCCGCGGGCTGCTCAGCGACGAGCACGGCATCGATTTTTCGAACTGCGAGTGGGTCGAGGGCGACATCAACAGCGCCAAACCGCATGGCAACCCGACCATCCTGCCGACCGCGAAGAAGCTGTCGATCAGCGCCAACAAGTCCGGCAAGTCGCTCAGCAAAATGCTTGAGGACGGCGAGCTTTCGGCCATCATCGGCACCGGCGTGCCGGAGGCCTACGGCCGCAACCCCGATATCGTGCGGCTCTATCCGGACTATCGCGCGGCCGAGATGGAATACTACAGGCGCACCAAAATCTTCCCGATCATGCACACCGTGGTGATCCGCAAGGACGTGCATGAGCGGCACCCGTTCGTCGCCACCGCGCTCTACGACGCGCTCGATCGGTCAAAGAATCTCGCGCTGAAAAAGATGAACTATCGCGGCACGCTGCGTTACATGCTGCCGTGGATGACGGCCGAGCTCGACGAGATCCGTGACGTGTTCGGCGGCGATCCCTGGCCTTACGGCCTGGAAGCCAATCGCCCGACGCTGACGGCCCTCGTGCGCTATCTCGAGGAGCAGGGCGTGATCGCCAGGGCGCCGAAGGTGGACGACCTGTTCGTGCCGGTGCGGCAGATGCATCCGATGACTCACTAGGGCTAACCTATGCGCGGGCGTGTCTGGTTCGACAGGCTGATCGTTCTCCTGGTCCTGCTCGGGTTGTGGCAGGCCGGCAGCATGGTGCTCGGCAACTACTGGCTGAGCACGCCGTGGAACACCGTGACGCGCTTTTTCGCTTCGCTGTTCAACGGCGAACTGTTCTTCCACGGCGGCTACACCGTCACCGAGGCGCTCGCCGGCTGCGTGATCGGCGGGGTGCCTGCGGTGCTGCTGCCGTTCCTGCTGCGGCGGCAGCCGATCGTGGTTGCGATCCTCGATCCGTTCATGGTCGGCGGCTACGGCGCGCCGAAGCTCGCCTTCGCGCCGCTGTTCATTCTCTGGTTCGGCATCGGCATCGAATCCAAGATCGCGCTGGTGGCCGCGGTCGTGTTCTTCATCGTCTATTTCAGCACGTTGTCGGGCGTGCGCGCGCTCGACACCAGGCTGGTGCAGATGGCGCAGGTGGTCGGCGCGAGCGAGCGGCAGGTCGGGCGGCACATCGTGTTTCCCGGTGCGGTGCCGGCGATCTTCGCGGGGTTTCGGATCGCGCTGCCCTATGCGATCGGCGGCGCGGTGATCGCCGAACTGATCTCGTCCAACCGCGGACTAGGCTACCTGGTGCAGACCGGCGCGATGAATTTCGACACCACGCAGGTGTTCGTCGCCATTCTCGCCGCGACCCTCGTCGTGCATGCCTTCATCGCCGTCGTCGATCTCGGCGAACGCCTCCTGCTTCGCTGGCGGCCGCAAGGCGCGGCGCTGCTGGTCGATCACGGGACCTGACGATGAGCGCGACGCCGATGCTGGAGATCAAGGGGCTCGGCAAGCGCTTCCCGGCGCGGGCCGGCCGCGAGCCGCCGCCGTGGATCATCCAGGATATGTCGTTTTCGGTCGGCCCGGGCGAGCTTCTGACCATCGTCGGGCCGTCCGGGGCCGGCAAGTCGACGCTGCTCAATATCGTCGCGCAGATCGAGACCGCGAGCGCGGGCGAGATCGCGTTCGACGGCGAGCGCATCGTGTCGCCGGAGCAGAAGGCGCTGCATCCGGGCCTCAACCGCCGCATCGGCTACGTCACGCAGGACGACAACCTGCTGCCGTGGCGCACCACCATCGACAACGTGCTGTTTCCGCGCGAGGTGCAGGGCACGCTGGACGACGGCGCGCGCGCCCGCGCGGCCGAGCTGATCTCAGCCGTCGGCCTGTCCGGCTTCGAGCGCTATTATCCGCATGAGCTGTCCGGCGGCATGCGCAAACGTGCGGCGCTGATCCGCACCCTGGTCTACGACCCGCCGATGATCCTGATGGACGAGCCGTTTGCGGCGGTCGACGCGCAGACCCGCACGCAGCTGCAGGAGGATCTGCTGCGGCTCTGGAGCCTCAAGCGCAAGACCATCATCTTCGTCACCCACGACATCACCGAGGCCATTGCGCTCGGCGACCGCGCGTTGGTGCTGACGCAGCGGCCGGCCCGCATTGCCGCCGAGCATCCGATCCCGATTCCGCGCCCGCGCAACGTGAAGGACATCTTCGCCATGCCGGGCTTCGCCGCGATCTACGAACGCATCCGGGCGGACGTGCAATGAGAGATTCCCGCGTCCTCTCCGCAGTCATTCCGGGGCGCTCGCCGTCAGCGCGTTCACGCGCGTCTTCGACGCGCTATAGCGAGCGAGCCCGGAATCCAGTTCCGAGTTCGGAATGTGGGTCTGGATTCCGGGCTCCGACCTTCGGCCGGCCCCGGAATGACGTGGTGAGGGCAGTGCCATGACCAGCGCCGATATCACAACGGACCTGCCGGAACCCCGCGCCATCCCGCGCCAGTGGATCGTCACCGGCGGGCAGGTCCTGCTGGGCCTTGCGCTGCTCGGCGCTTGGGAATGGGGGGCGCGCGCGTTCGGCCCGCTGTTCTTCGCGCCGCCGCTTGCCACCGCGGGGCGCATCGTCGAGATGGCCATGAACGGCAAGCTCCTGACCGACACCATAGCGACCTTGCGGGTGTCGGCGCTGGGCTTCGTCATCGGCTGCGTCTGCGGCATCGGCCTGCCGTTCCTGCTGCGGCTGTCGGAGCGCGCGACGCAGGCCATCGAGCCGTTCATCATGGCGTCGATGGGCATTCCGAAATACGCGCTGACGCCGTGGCTCATCCTCTGGTTCGGAATCGGCGACCGGCCGAAGGTGATCGTCGTCACGCTGTTCGTGTTCTACATCGTGTTCATCACCGTGTTCGCCGGCGTGCGCGGCGTCGATCAGCGGCTCATCAGCATGGCGCGCGTGGTCGGCGCGAGCGAACGCGCCATCGCCCGCAAGGTGATCTGGGTGTCGCTGCTGCCGTTCTTCTTCACCGGGCTGAAGGTGGCGATGCCGCGCGCGGTGAGCGCCGCCATCGTCGGCGAGTTCCTGGTGGCGACCGAGGGCATCGGCTTCTCCATCGAGCGCGCCCGGCAGCTTTCCGACACAACGGGCGTGTTTGCCGGCATCGTCGTCGCGGTGGCGCTGGTGCTGCTGATCAACGCCTTCGTCAACGCGCTGGAGCGCCGCGCGCTGAAATGGCGGCCGACCGACCGCGATATGCAGATTTAGGAGTGTGGAGATGAAACTCGCGAGTTACATCGCCGGCGGCAAGGAATGCTACGGCGTGGTGTCCGGCGATGGCGTCATCACCATGCGCGGGCACGCCTCGCTGCGCGATGCGCTCGCGGCCGGTGCACTGGAGGGGATGCGCACCGCCGCCGCGATGGCGAAACCGGATTTCAAGCTGTCCGACGTGCGCTTCCTGCCGGTCATCCCGAACCCGCACAAGATCATCTGCGCCGGCGTGAACTATCGCGATCACGCCGCCGAAGTGGGCCGCGAGCTGCCGAAGCAGCCGAGCATGTTCATCCGCTTCACCGATACGCTGGTGGGCCACGGGGGCGAGATGATCCGGCCGAAGCTGTCGGACAATTTCGACTTCGAGGGCGAGTTGACCATGGTGATCGGCAAGGGCGGCCGGCACATCCCGATCGACCGCGCGCTCGACCATGTCGCGGGCTACACCATCTTTGTCGACGGCAGCGTGCGCGACTACCAGAAATTCTCCGTCACCTCGGGCAAGAACTGGCCCGGCACCGGGCCGCTCGGGCCATGGATCGTCACC
>Ga0247825_10003130_pt1 | contig 10921 bp, 10 predicted proteins | sample 13C_Vanillin_Day_FD_194413 | JGI IMG/M metagenome (GOLD analysis project Ga0247825, IMG submission 194413) | Soil microbial communities from agricultural site in Penn Yan, New York, United States - 13C_Vanillin_Day48 | ecosystem: Environmental > Terrestrial > Soil > Agricultural land | place... | reverse complement strand
CCCTGATGTAATCTCATCGAGCACCTGAACGAGGGTGTGGACGGGCTGTGGCGCAGCTTGGTAGCGCACTTGACTGGGGGTCAAGTGGTCGCAGGTTCAAATCCTGTCAGCCCGACCAGATGATCAGCGAAGGCGGTTTCCCGGAAACGGGAAACCGCCTTTTCTGTGTCTCCGGCCCCGCGCATTCCGGGTCTCCGACACCATGCGGGACTCAATCCGTGACGATGACCGGGTCGCCGATCTTGGCGTTGTCGTAGAACCACCGTGCGTTCTCGGTGCTGAGATTGATGCAGCCGTGGCTGACGTTCTCGAAGCCCTGCGAGTTCACCGACCACGGTGCGGCGTGCACGAAGATCCCGCCCCAGGTGATGCGGGTGGCGTACTCGACGTAGAGACGGTAGCCCTCCTCGTCATCGATCGGGACGCCGTACGTCGACGAATCCATGATCATGTCGCGGAACTGCTCGATGACGGGGAACGTCCCGAGCGGTGTCTCGTATCCGGGTTTGCCCATCGACGCCGGCATGGTCTGCACGACCTGGTCGTTGATGCTGACGGTGAACTGGTGGGTCGTCGTGTTCGCGACGGCGACGAGTGCGTCACCCACCTGGAACTGCGACCTCGCGCCCGCCGCCTCGACGGTCACCCGGGTGTCGGCCGGCCAGAAGTGGTCCGGGGTCCACTGCACGGTGCGGTCGTCGATCCAGGAGAACTGGCCGGGCACGGGTTTCGAGGGGGTGATCTGGACACCACGCTCGGCGAGCGCGCGATCGGACACCGGTGACGCGAACCGGACGACGACAGGATGCGCGATGCCGACGACCTGCCCGCTCGCGGGGGAGAGTGTCGGCGCCACGACCTTCCCGGTGACTGCCGGGGAATGCGCCGACGCGGTGGCGCTCACTCCGCACACGGCCAGAGCCGCGAGCACCGAGACGAGAAACAGACGTCCGACCTGCTGTGCTTTCCACATGCCGTCCAGCCCTTCAGAGACTGTGAGCGTCATTTCAGTTAACCACGGCGATATCGGACAGCGGAACCAGGGAAACTGGATGCATTACGCGCATCACGGGCCACGGACGAGGCATCCGCCGTCACATCGGCCGCGTTTCGCCGGTCACACAGTTGACAGACCGCGACGGAAGGACGTGACCGATGAACGACAACGACATGCTGGCGCAGCAGTTCGAGGCGCATCGCACACACCTGCGGGCGGTGGCCTACCGGATGCTCGGCTCGATCGGCGAGGCCGAGGACGCCGTGCAGGAATCCTGGCTGCGACTGAGCCGCACCGACGCCGGCACCGTCGAGAACCTGGGCGGCTGGCTGACGACGGTAGTGGCACGGGTGTGCCTGAACATGCTGCAGTCCCGCAGGTCACGGCGGGAAGATCCCCTGGATGCGGCAGTGCCCGACCCGATCGTGACCCGGGCGGACGGCAGTGACCCCGAACATGAGGCGGTGCTCGCCGATTCGGTCGGTCTCGCGCTGCTCGTGGTCCTCGGCACGCTCACTCCTGCGGAGCGACTGGCATTCGTGCTGCACGACATGTTCGCGGTGCCCTTCGAGGACATCGCTCCGATCGTGGAGCGAACCCCGGCGGCCGCCCGGCAACTGGCCAGCCGCGCACGCCGGCGTCTGCAGGGAGCCCCCGTTCCCGACACCGATCCGGTCCGCCAGCGTGCGGTCGTCGACGCGTTCCTGGCGGCCGCGAGGAACGGCGACTTCGACGCGCTCGTGGCCGTGCTCGATCCGGATGTCGTGCTCCGCGCCGATACCGGAGCGTTGCCGACGGGAGCCTCCACGATGGTGCGCGGCTCGGAGACGGTCGCGGGCCGGGTCCTCGGGTTCGCCCGGCTGGCTCGGTTCGCGCATCCGGCGCTCGTCAACGGTGCCGCCGGAGTGGTCGCGATCTCCGACGGGCAGCTGCTGTCGGTCATGGGCGTCACGATCCGGCGCGGGAAGATCGTCGAGATCGACATCCTCGCCGACCGCGAGCGCCTCGCCGGGCTCGTCGTCGAGAACCTCGACTGACGAGCCCACCGGGGTCAGTTCGTGCGGTGCTCGGCGTCTCCGTGTGCGTTGCCGGTGCGCAGGCCGATCAGGGCCGCGGCGACGAGGAAGATGCTGCCGGTCAGCAGCGCCCGCTGGAAGCCGAGGGTGAGTGCCTCGGGCACAGGCGAATTCGCTGCGAGCAGATGCTGTGAATGTGACGTGGCGATCGCGGCGAAGATCGCGAGACCGAGTGCGCTGCCGACTTGCTGTGAGGCGTTCAGCAACGCTGCCGCGAGCCCTGCCTCGCCGGCAGGCACACCGGCGTTGGCTGCGGTCGTGACGCCGACGAAGACGGCGCCGAGACCGAACGACACGATCATCAGTCCGGGCAGCAGATCGCTGAGATAGGAGCCGTCGACGGGGATCCGGGACAGCAGGTAGAGGCCGGCCGAGGCCACCAGCGCTCCCGCGACGACGACGGGACGGGTTCCGGTCCGGGTGAGCACCTGGGACGAAATCCCGGCGGCGACACCGACGCCCAGGCAGAGCGGGAGGTAGGCCGCACCGGTCTGGATGGGGGAGTAGCCGAGAACGGTCTGCATGTAGAGAGTCAGGAAGAAGAACATCGCGATGAGACCCGCAAAGGCGATCAGCCCCGTGACATTCGCGGCTGCCAGACCCTTGACGCGGAAGATCGACAGCGGCAGCAGGGGGTGCGGGCTGCGCTGCTCGTTGATCACGAACGCCACGATCAGCACGAATGCACCGGCGAACCCGGCGATCGTGCGGGCGCTGCCCCAGCCCTGGTCGGGTGCCGTCACCAGGGCGTAGACGAGCAACAGCATCCCGCCGGTGCCGAGCACACTGCCCGCGACGTCGAAGTTCGCGAACCGGGCGCGGCGCCGGTCGCCGGGAATGAGCGCGAAGACCGCCGGAAGCACGAGCGCGCACGCGACCGGGTTGACGAACAGCACCCATCGCCAGCCCGGCCCCTCGGTGAGCACGCCGCCGAGAAAAACACCGACGGCGGAAGCGAGACCGCCCACCCCGGCCCAGACGCCGAGCGCGGTATGCCGCTCGGGGCCCTCCTCGAACGTCGTCGTCAGAATCGACAGCGCGGCCGGAAGCATCAGTGCCGCACCGACACCCTGCGCGAGTCGCGCCCCGATCAGGACTTCCGCGCTTCCGGCGAACCCGCCGATCAGCGACGACAACCCGATCACGACGGTGCCGGTGACGAGCACGCGACGGCGACCGAGCAGGTCGGCCAGGCGGCCGCCGAGCAGCATGAATCCGCCGTAGGTGAGGAGGTACGCGCTCGGTACCCATTGCAGTTCCTGAACCGAGATGTCCAGGTCGCTGCGCATGTCGGGCAGGGCGATGTTGACGATGGATGCGTCGACGAAGTCGAGAAATGCCACGGCGCACAACAGCGTCAGCGTGAGTGTGCCGCGGGCGGTGGAGAGAAACGGGCGTGCCGGGGTCGATCGCCCGGCCCGGGAGGTGTCGCTGACCGAGATGTCCATGTCGAAGCCTTCCTGGTCCTTGCGGGGAGACGCCGCGTTGCGCGCCGTCACTTCTATGACCGTCGGCCCGGTGGCGATGTGACCGCGCCGCGACTGCGTCGCGAGTACTGTCGGAACCCGGCAGGTCACGGAAACGGGAGGCTGGCATGGCTGGACGGTTCGAAGGCACTGTTGTGGTCAATCGCCCCATCGAGGAAGTGTTCGAGTACCTCGCCGCCGGGGTCAACGACCGGGACTTCAGTCCCCGGGTGCAGGAGATCGTGAAGAAGACGGACGGTCCGCCGGGCGTCGGCACCATCTTCGTCAGTACCGTCAAGGACGCCGGGATGACCACGAAACGGGAGTTCGAGATCACCGAATTCGAGGTGCCACGGAAGATTCGCTGGGCGGAGCGTTCGAAGAATTCCATCACCGCGAAAGAGGGTGGTTACGACCTCGAACCCTCGGGTGCAGGCACCAAGGTGACGATCTTCAACGTGCTGGAGGGTCACGGAATCGGAAAGCTGATCGCACCTCTCGCCCTTCGGGCGGCCCGGAAGGACGCACCCGATTTCGCGCAGCGGATCAAGGCCGCCGCGGAGAAGTGACCGGCCCTACGGTGCCGGAATGACGAGCGCCAGCACCTGATCGACGTTGTCCGCGAGGCTGTCCGCCGCGGTGTCGTCGCCCGACAGATACCGTGCGAGGCTCTGCTGGAACAGTCCGTCGAAGACCGCGTACATGGTGGCCGGGGCGATGGTGATCGTGCGCCCCGCCAATTCCGCGTACCGGGACACGATGCGCCAGATCATGTTTTCGAGACTCTTGTCGATCGCGGCGACGTCTGCTCGGAACGACTCCTCGAACAGCGACTGCGAGCGGAGGTCGTACCAGAGGCGATGCATGGTGGCCTCGTCGCGGAGCGAATCCACCAGCACCCGGCCGAATCCCGCCTTCAACTCCTCGGGAGTCTGCGCTGTGGCGACCACGCCGTCGTATCGCGTGACGCACCGGGCCTTGTAGTGCCGCACGCAGTGCGTGATCAGATCGACCTTGTCGCTGAAGTAGTAGTGCAGGACGCCGTGGGAGAACTCGGAGTTCTGGGCGATCTCCCGGAGGCTGGTGCGGGCGTAGCCGAGTTCCGAGAGAGTCTGCAACGCGGCCTCGGCGAGCTGATCCCGGCGCTCGGCGAACTTGTCGACCTGGCGGCGCGAGACCCGGTCGGCGTTCTTCTCGGCGACGGGTGTCACGGCATTCTTCCTGTTCGGCTCACATGATCCAGCACGGTGTGCATCAGTCTAGCCCGCATTCCTTGACGACTGTGTAACAAAAACTTGACAGTCGTCAAGAGAATTCTTGACAGTCGTCCAAAGTCGAATACTCTGTGATCCACACCACATTGCGGACTCGATCTCGTGACGTGGTTTCCGCGAATCGTCTCGTACGAAGGCAGGTCGGAATGAGCGTGAGTGATCTTGCAGGACGGAAAGCGCTGGTCACCGGTGGTGCGAAGGGGTTGGGTGCCGGTATGGCTGCCGCCCTCGCCGACGCCGGTGCGGCGGTCGTGATCGGCGACGTCCTCGAGGAGGAAGGGCGCGCGACTGCCGACTCCGTCGGGAAGTCCGGTGTCACCACCGGATTCGTGAAACTCGACGTCACCGACGACGGCAACTGGGAGCGCGCCGTCGCTGCCACCGTGGAGCAACTCGGCGGATTCGACCTCCTCGTCAACAACGCGGGCATCGAGATCTCGTCACTCGTGGTCGACATCGATCCCGCCGACATCCGCCGGATGTGCGACGTCAACATTCTCGGTGTCGCGCTCGGTCTGAAACACGGTCTGCGCGCCATGCGTCCCGGAGGCGCGGCGGGGGCGGGCGGGGCGATCGTCAACGTCTCCTCGGTGGCCGCGACGATCCCGTTCCCGGGCATCGCCGGGTACTCCGCCACCAAGTCGGCTGTCGACCGGCTGACCCGGGTCGCGGCCCAGGAGGCAGGCAAGCTCGGGTACGGCGTCCGCGTGAACTGCGTGTACCCCGGGCTGGTCGCCACGGAGATGGGACTCGGGCTGGCCGCCGACATGGAGAGGCTCGGACTGTGGCCCAGCGCCGACGCCGCGGTCGCCGACGTGATCGGCCTGACGCCGCTCGGGCGACTCGGCGAGGTCGCGGACATCGCCGACACCGTCGTCTTCCTGGCCTCCGACGCCGCTCGTTTCGTCACCGGAATCGGCCTGCCGGTCGACGGTGGCATGGGCATGTAACCGATCCCCCCGGACTTTTCTCCCATTCTGAAAGGCACGTCATGACCGACAAGAAGCCCGTCATCGTCTACGGAGTCTCCGGTTACACCGGGCGGCTCGTGTGTGAATACCTGCGCGAGTTCAACATTCCGTTCATCGCTGCGGGGCGGGACAAGAAGCGGATCCAGGAAGTGCTCGACCGCATTCCCGGGCTGGACACCGTCGACCACGAGGTGGTCGAGGTGGAGCACACCGTCCCGGCTCTGACCGAACTGTTCAGCGGCGCACGGGTTGTCAGCAATATGGTCGGCCCGTTCATCAAGCACGGCGCCGTCGTCGTCGAGGCGGCTCTCGCCGCGGGTTGTCACTACGCCGACACGACCGGTGAGCAGGACTGGGTTCTGGACGTGCAGGCGAAGTTCGGCGACAAGTTCGCGGAGAAGGGGCTGCTGCTGTCTCCGGGCGTCGCGCAGATGTACACCACCGGTGAGATCGCCGCGAACATCGCGCTGGAGACGCCGGGGTTGGACACTCTCGACATCCTGGTGTTGTGGAAGGGTTTTCCCACCTACGCCTCGACGCAGACGATCTTCACGATCCTCAAGGCCGACTGGTACTACCTCGAACAGAACCGGTACGAGAAGTGGGACCCCGGTACCACATTCGAGGTCGTGGTGCCGGGACAGCACCAGATGGCCCTCGCGCTGCCGTGGGGCGGCACCTGTCATCCCGTGTGGTTCAAGGACGATCCGCGGGTCGCGAACGTAAAGGCAGCAGGCGGCGTGTTCGACCGTTCCGTGATGGAGGGTGTCGTCGCGACGCAGAAGATGGTCGAGGAGCAGATCAAGACCCTTCCCGCGGACGAGCAGGACGCGGCGCTCGCGGAGATCGCCGGCTCCGTGCAGGCGGGCATGCCGCCGAGGGAGAACCCGCGCGTCAACACGTCGCTCGACTCCGTGTACGCGTCGGGCCCGCTGGGTCGGGCGCACTGCGTCATCCACGGAAACTGCAACTACAAGCAGACGGGGCTCCTGCAGGCGTACGCCGCGTACTCCCTGTTGCAGCAACCCCCGAAGCGAACCGGTCTCGCGTCGGCGTGCCAGGCGTTCGGGCACCGCGAACTCCTGGGAATCCTGCGCAGCTTCGGTCTCGTGATGGAGCCGGTTCTCACCGTGCAGAGCTGACCGTCCCGGCCGCGACTTCGAGGAGGACCGCACCATGCGATTGACCGACTACCTCGACAAGGGTGCCTCGCTCGGACCGTCGTCGCCGTGCCTGACGATGGGCGACCGGACACTGACGTACGCCGATGTCCAGGACCTGAGCCGGCGCGTCGCGGCCGCGCTGGCACGGTCGGGGATCGCCGCGGGCGACAAGGTGGCCGTCCTGTCCGGCAACGACCCCACGGCGTTCTCCTGCGTGTTCGGGATCAGCCGGGCGGGTGCGGTGTGGTGCCCGATCAACCCGCGGAACGAGGCGGCGGAGAATCGGGACCTGCTCGACCTCTTCGACTGTCGCTGCCTGATCTTCCAGGAGGCGTTCGCGCCCTTGGTCGATCGGATCCGGCAGCAGTTGCCGCTGCTGACGACCCTCGTGTGTCTCGACGGCGACGAGGAGTACGCCCACCCGTTCGACGACTGGCTGGGTACCGAACGTCTCGACGCCGAGCCCGTCGACGACCTCGCGCTGATCGTCGGCACCGGCGGGACGACGGGGAAGCCGAAGGGGGTGATGCTCACCGGCCGGAACATCGAGACGATGTCTGCGCTGACCCTGATGAGCTACCCGTTCGACGGCAGACCGGTCTACCTCGCCCTCGCGCCGTTGACGCACGCGGCCGGTGTCCTGTGTTTCCCGATCCTCACCCTCGGCGGGCGGGTGGTCATCATGCCCGCGCCCGACCTGGGGCAGTTCCTCGCGCACATCGACCGGGACCGGGTCACCCACACCTTCCTTCCGCCGACCCTGATCTACATGCTGCTGGAGCACGCAGACCTGGAGACGACGGACCTGAGTTCGCTGCAATGCTTCTGGTACGGCGCGGCGCCGATCTCGCCGACCCGGCTCGAAGAAGCGCTGACCCGCATCGGGCCGGTGATGGCCCAGCTGTTCGGGCAGAGCGAGGCGCCGATGATGATCGCGACGATGGCGCCGAAAGACCATTTCCGTGCGGACGGCTCGGTCGCGACCGCCCGGCTGAGCTCCGCGGGCAGGCCCTCCCCGCTGGTCACCGTCGCGATCATGGACGGGCAGGGGACGCTGCTGCCTTCCGGTGAGCGAGGCGAAGTGGTCGTGCGCAGTTCGCTCGTCATGACGGGGTACTACAAGAATCCCGTTGCTACGCAGGAGGCGTCGGCGCACGGCTGGCATCACACGGGCGACGTCGGGTACCTCGACGACGACAACTTCCTGTACATCGTCGACCGGGCCAAGGACATGATCATCACCGGCGGATTCAACGTCTATTCCGTCGAAGTGGAACAGGCGCTCATGGCGTACCCCGGAATCCAGGACTGCGGGGTGATCGGGCTCCCTGACGAGAAATGGGGCGAACGTGTCGTCGCCGTCGTCCAGTCCCGAGCCGGAACACCGATCGAGACCGACGCACTCACGGCGTTCGTGAAAGCGCGCATCGGCAGCGTGAAGACCCCGAAGGACATCCTGGTCTGGCCCGATCTGCCCCGTTCCAAACTGGGGAAGGTCCTCAAGAACGAGATCAGGCAGCAGCTGCTCGGCTGACGGCCGGCGCGGGGTTGGAAACGCGGGGGATCGGAGCGTGGGTTTCGCCGCGACTGGCGATACTGTCGGGTGATGGTGAATGGGCACGCACTGAGCAGGGAACGGCTCGCCGACGCGCTGGCACGCTTCGAACCACGGATCGTGGACCCGACGAATCGGCGGTCCGCGGCGGTCGTGATCGCCGTGATGAACGACGGCGCCGACGGTCAGGCAGTTCCGCTGACCATGCGCCCGAGCAAGATGCGTGCGCATCCGGGGCAGTTCGCGTTGCCCGGCGGCGGAGTGGATCCGGGGGAGACCGGGGAGGACGCCGCCCGGCGTGAGCTGCACGAGGAACTCGGCCTCGACGTCGAGCCGTCCGCGGTGCTCGGCAGGCTCGACGACTACGTCACCCGCTCCGGGTACGTCATCACACCGTTCGTCGTGTGGTCGGACCAGCCGATCACGTCGCTCGTCCCCAATCGGGAGGAAGTGGCGGAAGTGTTCTCGGTGGGCGTTCCCGAGATCGACGCGGAGCCGCGGTTCGTCGAGATCCCCGAATCGTCGAAACCGGTGATCCAATGGCCGTTCCGGCGTCACCTCGTGCACGCCCCGACAGGCGCGGTCGTGTACCAGTTCCGGGAGGTCGCGCTGCACGGCAGGCACACCCGGATCGACGGTTTCGACCAGCCGGTCTTCGCCTGGCGTTAGCGAGACCATATCGACCGGCGGGCACGACTAATCTCACAGTTTGTGACCTTCTTCGAGTCTCTCGCCCGCAAGCTCGACCGCACCGGTGTCGACCCCGTCGTCTGGCACGCCCCGCCGCCACCACCACAGACGGGAGTGCTCGCGCCCAACGGGATGCTCGACGACGCGCATCGCTGGACGCTTCCCACCGGGGAAGGCCCGGAGGACGTTGCAGTCGATCACGACGGCCGGGTGGTCACCGGAGGCAACGACGGCCGGATCTGGCGGTTCGACAGCCGCGGACACGCCACCGAACTCGCGAACACTCACGGGCGGCCCCTCGGGGTCGAGATACTCGACGACGGCCGGTTCCTGATCTGCGACGCCGAGCGCGGTGTGCTGCGTGTCGACGAAAAGGGACGCGTCGACGTGCTCGCCGGCGCCGCGGCCGGGCGCCCGCTCATGGCGTGCAACAACTCGGCGGTCGGCCGGGACGGCATCGTGTACTTCACCGACTCCTCGGCGCACTTCACGATCGCCGACCACCGCTACGACCTTCTCGAGCACCGCGGGACCGGCCGACTGCTGCGTCTGGACCCGCGGACGGGGGAGACCGACCTCCTCGCCGACGGACTGCAGTTCGCCAACGGCGTGGGACTGGCCTCGGACGAATCGTTCGTCCTCGTCGCCGAGACCGGCTCGTATCAGGTCTCCCGCGTCGACCTGACCGGCCCGTCGCAGGGCAGGACGTCGGTATGGGCCGCGAATCTGCCCGGCATACCGGACAATATGACGTCCCAGACACGGGACGGCCTGTTCTGGGTGGCGCTCTACAGTCCGCGGATGCGGTTGCTCGACCTGCTCGCGCCCTACCCCACGCTGCGCATCGTCGCGGCGAACCTGCCAGAGGCGGTGCAACCGAATCCGGAGCACGCCGGCTGGGTGATCGCCCTCGATCACCGCGGCGAGATCGTGCACAGCCTGCGCGGAGGCAAGGGCAGCTATTCCCCCGTCACAGGTGTGCGGGAGCACGACGGGTGGCTGTACCTGGGAAGTCTGACCTCGGACGCCGTCGCGCGCGTACCGGCCCCACCCGGACCTGGGCTCGTGCCGGGCGAGTGACACGGCCGGACGGACGGACGATCGACTGAACACGATCCCGCTTGTGGAAGAGTGGCGAGAGCGGTGCGACGAGCGCCCGAAGACAGGTCCGCACTCGACGCTGGGGAGATTTTGGTGAATTCGGTGGACCGGGACACAGCGCGGTCGGACCGGATCGTGACCGTCCCGAACCTCCTGAGCGTGGTTCGACTCCTCGGCGTGCCGCTGTTCGTATACCTTCTGCTCGTCACCCACTCCGACGGGTGGGCGCTCGCGATCCTCATGATCAGCGGCTTCACCGACTGGCTCGACGGCAAGCTGGCGCGGATCCTCGACCAGTCGTCGAAGCTGGGCGCGCTGCTCGACCCCTTCGTCGATCGCCTCTACGTCGTCACGACGCTGGTGACGTTCGTCCTGCGCGGATTCATCCCGTGGTGGGTGGCGGCCGTCCTGATCGGCCGCGACGTCGTTCTCGCGCTCACGCTGTTGATCTACCGACGGCGCGGTCTGCCACCCCCCGACGTGATGTACCTCGGCAAGGGCGCCACGTTCCTGCTGATGTTCGCGCTGCCGATGACCCTCGCGGCGCACGGTGACTGGAGCATCGCGACCGTGGCGCAGCCGCTCGGCGCTGCGCTCCTGATCTGGGGCACGGTGCTGTACGTGTGGA
>Ga0247825_10003129_pt1 | contig 10926 bp, 10 predicted proteins | sample 13C_Vanillin_Day_FD_194413 | JGI IMG/M metagenome (GOLD analysis project Ga0247825, IMG submission 194413) | Soil microbial communities from agricultural site in Penn Yan, New York, United States - 13C_Vanillin_Day48 | ecosystem: Environmental > Terrestrial > Soil > Agricultural land | place... | reverse complement strand
GATCAGGGAATCCATGGGGAGAGGGTAACTCTATTGATGGCGGATGGCGGATGGCGGATGGCGGATGGCGGATGGCGGATGGCGGATGGCGAAAGGCGAATGGCGGAAGGGTCCTGCACTGCGGGAGACGCATCACCCATCACCCATCACCGATCACCACTGTGTCGTATCATCCGCCGGATGAAGTACCGACTGCTCGGCCGCACCGGCCTTTCCGTCTCCGAGGTGGGCGTGGGCGGAGCGGGCATCGGGCAGGTGTGGGGCGCGACGACGGACGAGGAATGCATCCGGCTCGTGCGCCGGGCGGTCGAGCTGGGCATCAACTTCTTCGATACCTCGCCGATGTATGGCCGCGGCAAATCGGAGGAGATGCTGGGGCGCGGCTTGGACGGGCTGCGGGACCGCGTTTCCATCGCCACGAAAGTGCGGCTGCAAACGGCGGAGGATCTCGCCGACATGACCGGCGCCGTGCGGCGCTCGGTCGAGCAGAGCCTGCGGCGGCTGCGCACGGACCACGTGGACGTGCTGCAAATCCACCACCAGCTCGGGCCGGAAGGGGGCGAGTACCTGGCGGCAGCCGGTCCTCCGCCCCGTTACGCGTTCCGGCTGAACCGGGAGCAGGGCCTGGAACTCGGCCACGCCATGCAGCGGGTGGTCGAGGCAGGCAAGGCGCGCTTCCTCGGCATCACCGCGTGGGACGGGCATCCCGGGGTTATCGAGCCGCTGCTCGCGAGCGGCGTGTTTCACACCGCCCAGATTCTCTACAACCTGCTGAACCGGACGGCGGCGTCCGCGCCGCCCGCCGGATTCGACGACGTGGACCAGGGCCTCTCCATCGAAATCGCCCGCAGGAACGAGATCGGAATCATCTGCGTCCGCGCTCACGCCGCCGGAGCCCTCACGGACAAGCTGGACAGGGCAGTCACGCCGGATTCCGATGTCGCGCGTGACTTTGCCCGGAGCCGGAAACTCGGCCGTTTGAAGACGGCGGCCTGCGCGACCCTGTCGCAGGCGGCGTTGCGTTTCTGCCTCGACGATCCGCGCATCGCCACGGTCGTGCCGGGCGTCAAGAATGTGGCGGAGCTGGAGGAAAGCGCCGCGTGCTCCAACTGATGGCGGATGGCGGATGGCGGATGGCGGATGGCGGAAGGGTCCCGCACTGCGGGAGACGCATCACCCATGACCCATGACCACAGTGTCGTATTATCCGGAACGATGAGCACCCCCGACCGCCTGTTCGACGAGAAGCGCCCGCTGGAGATCGCCGACCAGGGCTGCTTCTACGCTGGCGGGCGCTACGTCGAGGAGGACGGCAAGCGCAGCCTGCTCGGCCAGATGTTCGTGCAGTATCAGATTCCGGCGAAGCGGCGCTTCCCCCATCCGGTCGTGATGATTCACGGCGGTGGCCAGACCGCCGTCAATTTCCTCGGCACGCCGGACGGGCGGCGCGGCTGGGCGGACGATTTTCTCGCGCACGGCTACGCGGTGTACCTCGTCGATCAACCGGGGCGCGGGCGCTCGGGCTACTACCGCGGCTACGGCAAGTCCGCGCACCGCGACGCGGATGGAATCGCTGGCCGGTTCTCCGCGCCCGAGCGGGTGAACCAGTGGGAGCAGGCGCGGCATCATACCCAGTGGCCGGGCGACGGGCACAGCGATGCCGCCTTCGACCAGTTCTACGCCTCGCAGGTCGAGAGCATGGCCGATGTCGCGGCGCTGGAGCGAATGATGCGCGAGGCGGGCGCCGCGCTCCTCGATCGCATCGGCCCCGCGGTGCTGCTCACGCACTCGCAGGGCGGGCCGCTCGGCTGGACCATCGCGGATGCGCGGCCGAAGCTCGTGAAGGGCATCCTCGCGATCGAGCCCAACGGCGCGCCGCTCTACGAGCAGAAATTCACCGGACCGCCGGACTGGATGGTGGATGACGTCGTCACCCGCCCGTGGGGGATCACGCGCGGACCGCTGACGTTCGCGCCGGTGGTGAAGGACGCTTCCGAGCTGAAGTTCGTTAAGCAGGACCAGGCCGACGGCGCGGGGCTGGTACGCTGCTGGCTGCAGGCGGATCCGCCGCGCAAGCTCGTGAATCTCGCGGGCATCCCGATCCTGATCGTGACCGCCGAGGCGTCGTATCACGCTCCGTACGACCACTGCACCTCGCATTTCCTGCGCCAGGCCGGCGTCGAACACGAGTTCGCGCGTCTCGCCGATCACGGCATACGGGGGAACGGGCACATGATGATGCTGGAGAAGAATAATCTCGAGATCTCTGCTTTTTTGCGGCTGTGGCTTGAAAAGAAAGTTAAGTGATGAATCAATCAAACGATGAAGGCGGAAGGATGAAGGATGACCTTGCCCAATTGTTCCTTCGCTTGCGCAGCGCCCGCTCAGAATCCGACCGGGCGAACGTGAAAGGGAGGGGCCTGCCGTTGTCGCGCGCAGCGCGACGGTCATCCCTCATCCCTCATCCCTCATCCTTCACAAGATGGTTCGCCGGTGCTTGCATCGCGATGATGTCTGCAATATCGATAGGGCAGGAGTACCCCAACAAGCCGGTGCGGATCATCGTGCCGGCGGCGCCGGGCGGCGGGCTCGACATCATGGCGCGGGTCGTGGGCCAGCCGCTGTCCGCGATGTGGGGGCAGCCGGTGGTGGCGGATAACCGGCCGGGCGCGGGCGTCATGTTCGGCACGGAGATGGCATCCCGGGCCGCGTCTGATGGCTACACGATGCTGGTGATCAATGCCAATCTCGCGCCCAACGCTATCCTGCACAACAAGCTCGCGGTCGTGAAAAATCTCGCGGCCGTCATCAAGATCGCGGACCTGCCGAACGCGCTGGCCGTGCCGACCGCTTCGCCGGCGAACTCGATGAAGGACCTGGTCAGCCTGGCGAAGACTACGAAGATGACCTACAGCTCGGCCGGCCACGGCACGGTCGGCAACATCCTCGCCGAGATGCTGAAGCTCGCGGTCGGCGCGCCGGATCTCGTGCACGTGCCGTACAAGGGCGGCAACCCGGCGATGAATGCGCTCGTGAGCGGGCAGGTGTCCATGGGCATCGTGAGCCTCGCTTCCACCATGGGCTACGCGAAGGCGGGGCGAGTGAAGATACTCGCGGTGAGCAGCGGCAAGCGCTCGCGACTCGCGCCGGACATCCCGACCATCGGCGAGACGGTGAAGGGAGTCGAGCTCGAGAGCTGGGTCGGACTGCTGGTGCCCGCCGGCACCCCGGCGGCGATGATCCGGACGCTGAACGCGGCCGTGCTGAAGGCCATTGCGCAGCCCGAGACGCAGCAGCGCCTCCTCGGCCAGGGCTACGACGTGCAGGGCGGCACGCCGGAGGCGTTCACGAAGCTCATCCAGTCCGACCTCGCGACCTACGCGAAAGTCATCAAGGCGGCTAACATCCGGATCGACTGAGGCGCGCCTACTGCTTGGGAATGTTCGCGCTCTTGATCACCTTCGCCCAGCGATCGATCTCCGCGCGCATGAAGCGGTCGAACTCGTCGCGGGTGGTCGGGGAGGGCGGTATCACGAGCTCGGTCAGGCGCTCCGTCATGTCCGGCGTGCGCAGGATCGCGGTGATATCGGCATTCAGCTTGTCGAGCAGCGGCACGGGCACGGCGGCCGGCGCGCACACGCCGTACCACGAATTGACCTCGTAGCCGGGCACGCCCGATTCCTGCACGGTCGGCACGTCCGGCAGCGGCGCCTGGCGCTGCGCGCTCGTGACCGCGAGCGCGCGCAGCCTTCCGCTCTTGGCGAACGGGATGACGAACGGAAAATTCGTGATGTTGATCGGAAGCTGGCCGGCGATGACGTCCATCGTGCCCTGGGCCGCGTTCTTGTAGGGGATGCTCACGATGTCGAACTCCAGCCGCTGCTTGAGCCATTCCATCGAGAGTTGCGGCGAGGTGCCGACCAGCCCGGAGGTGTAGCTCAGCTTGCCCGGGTTGGCCTTCGCGTACGCGGCCAGCTCCCTGATCGATTTGAACGGCGTCGAGGGGTGCACCGTGATGATGTTGGGTGTCATGCCGATGCGCGTGATCGGCGCGAAATCGCGATGCTCGTAGGGCTTCTTCGCCGCCATGGACGGGGAGATCGCGTTCGGGGCGATGTTGCAATGGAGCAACGTGTAGCCATCGGGCGGCGCCTTGGCGACGAACGCCGCGCCGATCATGCCGGAAGCGCCGGCCCGGTTGTCGACGATGACCTGCTGGCCCCACAGACGCGTCAGGCGATCGGTGAGCAGCCGCCCCACGATGTCGTTTCCGGTGCCGGCGGGGAAGGGGATGACGTAGCGGACGGGCTTGACCGGATAGGCCTGTCCCGGGCCTGTGGCGGCGGGTTGCGACCACGCGCTACCGCAGGCCAACACGACGAGAGCTGCAACCGCGCCCAGCAAACGAATCGTTCTCATGGCGGTGGTCCTCCCTGCGGGGAGTATCGCGCCAAACGCCGGCCGACGCCAACTCATGGCAGATGGCGAATGGCGAATGGCGGAGGGCGGAGCGCCTCGTCACTCGTCACTCGTCACCCGTCACGCTATGATGGCCGTGGGAGGAGAGTCCATGTCCGCACTCAGTAAGTTCGCGTCCGTATTGTGCGCGGTTGTTCTGGCCGCGCCGGTTTTCGTAGCCGCCCAGCAATATCCGTCCAAACCAATCCGCATCATCATCCCGTTTCCGCCCGGCGGCGCGACCGACATCGGCGGGCGGTACATCGCGCAGAAGCTGGGCGAGGCGTTCGGCCAGCAGGCCATTCCGGACAATCGCGGCGGGGCGAACGGGACCATCGGTCTGGATCTGGCGGCCAAAGCGCCGCCGGACGGCCATACACTCGTCCTCGGCCAGACCGGCAACCTCGCGATCAGCCCCGGGATCACGAAGGTGGCCTACGATCCCGAGCGGGACTTCGCGCCGATCAGCCTCGTCATGGCGTCGCCGCATGCGTTCGCGGTTCATCCCTCCGTGCCGGCCCGTAATTTCAAAGAGGTCATCGCTTTCGTGCGCGCGCGGCCCGGCCAGCTCAACTATGCCTCGACCAGCAGCGGCAGCGCCGGCCACATCGGGATGGAAATCCTGAAGAAGGCCACGCGCATGGACATCACTCACGTGCCGTACAAGGGCGCCGCGCCGGGGTTGGCGGATCTTGCCGCCGGGCACGTCATGTTGATGTTCACCTCCGTGCTGTCCACCGAGACCATTCGCAGAGCTGGCAGGGTGCGCGTGTTCGCCACCGGCGGACTGAAGCGATCGCCGTTGCTGCCGGACGTGCCGACCGTCGCCGAATCCGGCTTTCCGGGATTCGAGATCATTTCCTGGTGGGGACTGCTGGGACAGGCCGCCATGCCGAAGGAGGTCGTCGCGCGACTCCACGGCGAGGTCGTGAAGATCATGGCGTCGCCCGACGCGCAGAAGCGCATCGGCTCGCTCGGCGCGGAGATCAAGACCAACACGCCCGCGGAGTTTGCCGCTTACATCAAGAGCGAGCGGGCGAAATGGGGGCAGGGGATCAAGGACAGCGGGGCGCGCGTTGACTGAGCGTCAATCCCAAGGCGTAAGGCGAGGCGGTGCTCCCATCACCCGCATCTCGTCACCCGTAATCGTCACGGGTAAAAAAGTTACTCAATCTTCGCCCCGCTGATCTTCACCACGTCCGCATACTTCCTGTAGTCGGATTGGAGTCGCTCCGCGAACTGCTCCGGCGTGGAGTAGAGCGGGTCGAGCGTCTGGGACAGCAGTTTCGAGGAAATCTCCGGGTCCTCCAGCGCTTTCTTCAGCGCGGCGTTGAGCGCGTCCACGACGGGCCGCGGCGTGCCGGCCGGCACGAAGCAACCCACCCAGCCCACGAAGTCGTAGCCGGGCACGAACTCGGCGATGGCTGGAATCTTCGGAAACTGCTTCGACCGGTCCGGGGAGCTCACGCCGAGCGCGCGCACGCGTCCCTGGTTGATGTAGTTCACCACCGAGCCGAGCGAGGTCAGCAGCACCTGGGTCTCGCCCGCTACCAGCGCGATGTTGGCGGGGCCGCCGCCCTTGTACGGGACGTGCACCATGTTTATCTTTGCCATGGACATGAAGAGCGCCATGGACATGTGCGCGTAGCTGCCGTTGCCCGAGGAGGCGTAAACGAGGTCGCCCGAGCGCTTTTTCGCCAGCGCGACCAGCTCCCTGCCGGTTTTCGTGGGCAGCGACGGGTGGACCAGCAGCACGCCGACCTGGCGCGCGAGTGTCGTCACGCCGATGAAATCCTTCAGCGTGTCGTAGGGCAGCTTCTTGTAGAGGTGCGCGTTGGCGACGTGGGTCGTGGACTGGACCATCACCGTGTAGCCATCGGGCGGGCTCTTGGCGACGAGGTCCGCGCCGATGGTGCCAGCCGCGCCGCCGCGGTTTTCCAGCACGAACTGCTGGCCCGTGATGGCCGCCATCTTGCTGAACGCGATGCGCGCGGTCACGTCGTTGGAGCCGCCGGGCGGGAACACGATCAGCACGCGCACCGGCTTGGAAGGATAGGGTTGCGCCATGCTCGGCAGCGCGAACGCCGCGAGCAGCAACGCAATGGTCAGCTTGAATCCTGGTTTCATCGTCTCCTCGTCCTCGTTTTATGCGCCCGCTTTGCTCCCGGGCTAGTCGATCACCATTGCCGCGCGCCCCGCGATGGCGTTCTTGCGCAGGAGCTCGTGCGCTTCCTCCACCTGCTCGAGACGGAAGGTCCGTCCCACCACGGCCTTGATCCGCTTGTGCTTCACCAGCTCCAGCGTGCGCAGGATCTCCTCGTTGTTCACGTACTTGGAGCCGTGGATCTCCTGGGCCTGCTTCATGAATTCCTGCGGATCGAGGTCGAAGGTGGGCTCCTTGCCGAACACCGCCTTCGGCCGCGAGCCGATGATCACCATGCGCCCGGCCGGCGCCAGCGACGCGAGGCAGGCCTGGAGCGTGTCGCTCGCCGCCACCATGTCGATGGCCGCGTCCACCCCGCGGCCGTTGGTGAGGGCCTTCACCTGCTTCACGATGCCGCCGTTTCTCGCGTCTATCACTTCATCCGCGCCCATTTCCCGGGCCAGCGCGAGTTTTTCCTCGGAGACCTCTGCCGCAATCACGCGTCCGCCGCAGAGCCGTGCCATCTGCACCATATGTATACCTACGCCGCCGCCGGCGCCGGTAATCAGCACGTCGTCCCCCGGGCTGATCTGCGCCTCCTTGTGGCAGGCGTGATAGGGCGTCGCGATCGCGTCGCTCGCCACCGCCGCCTCCACGTCCGAGACGCCATAGGGGATGGGAACGAGGTTGCGCTCGGGCAACGCCACGTACTCGGCGTAGCCGCCGTCGCAGGCCGCGCCGACATTGCCGCGGAAGCTCTCGCACAGCGTCTCGCGCCCGCTGCGGCAATAGCGGCAATTGCCGCACGTAAGGTAGAAGTGGTTGGTCACACGCTGGCCGACCTTGATCGTCTTCACCTCGGAGCCGATCTCAACGACCTCGCCCGCGACCTCGTGGCCCGGTATGCGCGGAAACGATGTTACGCGGCCGGGCGTCGCGATCATGCTCACTACCGTCAGCCCGATGCCGCAGGCGCCGACCTTGATGAGCACCTCGTTCGGCCCCGGTTTCGGAATCTGCATTTCCTTCAGCGTCAGCGGCGCGCCGAACTTCTCGAGCACCATGGCTTTCATGCCTGTTCTTCCTCTCAGGTTTCCAGCGGCAGCCGCACCCGCTCGCCGCCGGACTCGACCGAGCGCTGGATGGCGATGGTGGTCTCGAGCACCATCCGCGCTTCCTTCGGCGTGGCGTGGGCGATGGGGCGGCCGGTGACGAGGTGATCTAGCCATTGGCGCGTCTCGTTCCCGAGCGGACCCCAGTACTCGTCGAGCGCCCAGTCGCCGGAGGGATTGCTGCCGCTGAAGGCAAGATTGATCTTGTGCCCGGGCACGTAGGCGTGTCCGATGCCCTTTTCCGAGAACAGGATGTGCTCGCGGTGGTCGTCGTCGATCATGATCGTGCCCTCGGATCCCAGCAGCTCCACGCGGTCCGACTGGCCCAGCGTCGGGTACTGCGCGGGCAGGGCGTAGCTGATGCCGAGGTTGATGACGGCGCCGTCGGCGAGCGTGACGATGGCCCAGGTCACATCGTGCACGTTGAAGCCGGCCTTCTTGAACACGCCGTGCTGCGCGCGGCCCACCGCCTCCACGGGCGGGTTGCCCTCGTTGAACCAGAGCATGAGGTCCACGAAGTAGGTGAGGACGTCCACCACCGGGGTTGCCTCCGGATTGCGCTTGAGAATCTCGAAAGCCTGCGCGCGCGTGTTGTAGACCCGCGCCGTGCCGCCGGCGATCTTGCCGAGGTGGCCGTCGAGCACCTGCTGCTTGGCGCGCGCGAAGCAGCGCTTGAAGCGGCGGATATAGCCGATGCGCAGATCGCCTTTCGTTTTCTCCACCGTAGCGAGGATCTGGTCCGCGTCGGCGAGCGTGAGGCCGAGCGGCTTCTCCATCAGCACCGGCTTGCCCAGCTCGAGGGCTTGGCACACGGGTTCGACGTGCTCGTGCTCGGGCGTGGAGACGATCACGGCGTTCACTTCCGGCCGCGAGATCATCTCGTAGTTGTTAGTGGACCAGACATCGGCGTCGGCTTTCTCGGCGAGCGCCTTCGCGTTGGTCTCGTTGATGTCGGACACGGCGAGAAAATGCACGGCGGGGTGCCGCGCGGCAAGGCGCGCCCGCAGGCTGCCGATGCGGCCCGACCCGATCACGGCGATGCCCAGCTCTTTGCGCTTGGCTTTTCCCTTCATCTCAGAATCCGTAGAGTGATGCGCCCGGCGCGGCGAGGCCCTGGGCCGCGCGCAGCAGGCAAACCTGGTTGGTGCCGTCCGAATGCAGGAAGCTCGAGGCGTCGCGCAGGTATTTCTCCACCGGGTGGTCGTGCATGATGGACGCGCCACCGAGTATTTCGCCCGCAAGCTTGCAGGCCTCGAACGCCGTCTCGGAAGCGTTGACCTTGGCGAGCAGGCCCAGCGTGCGCGCCTCGGGCAGCCGCTTGTCGGCGAGCCAGGCCGCGCGCCAGATCTGCGTGCGCGCCGCGTCTATCTTCATGGCCATCTGCGCGAGCATCATCGCGACCGCCTGGTGCCCGACGATGGGCTTGCCGCCCTGCACGCGCTGCTTCGCGTACTCGAGCGCGTACTCGTAGGCGGCGCGCCCGACGCCCAGCGCCGTCGCGGATGCCTCGGCCTTGCTGCCCCACATGTATTCCGAGCGCAAGCGCGACATCAGGCCCTCGCCACCCACCAGGTTGGCGGCGGGCACGCGGCAGTTCTCGAAATGGAAGGTGCCGTTGGTCGCGAGGCGCTGGCTGCTCTTCTCGTGGAAGAAGCCGGGCCGGAAGCCGGGCGTATCGGAGGGCACGATGAATACGCTGCCGCCCTCGCGCAGGGTCTTGTTGGTGTCGGTGCGGGTGACGACGAAGTAGAGTTTCGCCATGCAGCCGTTGGACACGTAGCGTTTGCTGCCGTTAATCACCCAGTGATCGCCGTCGCGCGTTGCCGTCGTGCGGAAATCGATGCTGGGCGAATCGTAGTAGCCCTGGTGGTCGGAGCCCGCGCCGGGTTCGGTGAAGCCGATCGCGAAGGTGGCCTCGGGATCCTTCACGAAAGGGGGGATGAAGCGCTGCTGCTGCTCCGGCGTCATGGCGTCGGAGACGATGTGCGCCATCTTCCAGCACTGATCCATGATGACGGCGAAGCCGAGATCGCCGACGGCGAGCTCTTCGCCGACGACGCACATCGTCATCACGTCCACTCCCGCGCCGCCGAATTTCTTCGGAATCCCCAGCGTGCGCAGGCCCAGTTTGTCCGCCTCGCGTATCCAGTCCCAGGGAATTCGCTCGGCCGCGGTGGGGAGGCGGTCGCGGCGCTGCACGTCCGGTTTTATCGTTTTCTCGGCGAACTCGCGCGCGACGGTGCGCCAGCGCTTCTGCTCCTCGGTAAGCCCGAAATCCAAATTCTTCTCCGTTTCCGTTGTGCATCCTATTTGTCCGGACATATAATTGTCAACACGCATGAAGAAAAAATCCATCTCGAAGAAGCCGGCGCCACGCTACCGCGGAATTGCCGACGCATTGCGCAACGCAATCGCCCAGGGCCGCTACAAGGTGGGCTCGCGCCTTCCCACCGAGCTGCACCTGTGCCGGATGTTCGACGCGAGCCGGCACACGGTGCGCGAGGCGCTGCGCGCGCTGACGGCCGAGCAGCTCATCGTGCGGCGCCAACGCGCTGGCTACACGGTTGTCGCGGCGCATTCCCCGACGGTTTACGCGCAAAGCGTGACTTCCATCGAGCAGTTGCTGAACTACCCGGAGACCTGGCGCAAGACGGTTGCGAGTCGCCAAGTACGCGCCGACGCGGCGCTCGCGGCGCTGCTCAAGTGCGAGCGGGGCGAGCCCTGGTTTCTGCTGAGCACGCTGCGCCATCCCAAGGGCGTGAACACGCCCATGTGCTGGATCGACATCTATCTCCAGCCGCGCTACGCCGGCGTGACGCGACACCGCAACCACGACAACCTGCTGATCTGCGACCAGATCGTCGAGATGTACGGCGAGACGCTGGATCGTGTGCAGATGGAGATCGAGGCCGGCCTGGTGCCCGCCCGGATGGCGAAGCGGCTGAAAGTCGCCGCCGGATCGCCGGCGCTCCTCGTGCTGCGCCGCTATCTCAACGCGACGGGCGATGCGTTCGAGATCACGCTGAGCGTGCATCCCTATCAGCGTTACCGCTACGCGTTCGAGGTACGACGCTCGGCGCGTGGTGCCGCCGCACTGTCAGGGCCGTTGGCGAAGATAGTGGCCAGGAAAGAATTAGCTTCTGTGTAACTTATTAATTATTTCAAATAGTTAGGAGTAATTTCATGGCAAGATTGCCTCTACTACAGGACAAG
>Ga0247825_10003128_pt1 | contig 10926 bp, 11 predicted proteins | sample 13C_Vanillin_Day_FD_194413 | JGI IMG/M metagenome (GOLD analysis project Ga0247825, IMG submission 194413) | Soil microbial communities from agricultural site in Penn Yan, New York, United States - 13C_Vanillin_Day48 | ecosystem: Environmental > Terrestrial > Soil > Agricultural land | place... | reverse complement strand
GGGTAGTGGACCTCCCACCGGGGTCCATCGGCAGCGGTAAAGCCGACCGCGATATGTAGTGGTTGGGCGAACTCACCCCAGGCTCTCGCGACGTGGTCCCGGTTCGGAACGTGGTCCCACGTGCCGTCTTCGTAGCTCTCCCACTCACGGCGACCCTTGAGTATGCGCGTGAGGGTGGGATCGACAAGGTCGTACTCATCAGGTTTCGGGTTGTCTCCGGTGTCCCGGAGTGTGTGGTACTCCTCGACGGTCAGCTCCGGTGCGAGTTCGATGAGCGCCCGCTGTGCGGTCGCGTCGAATGGGTTGCTGAGGACCATTGCCCTGGAGTCGGGGAACCTCACGTTCGCGATCGGGTTTGTGCCGCGGGTCTGCCGTTTGGCCTTGTTTCGCCTCTTTTTCGCGGCCTGTGTGGCCTGCGTTGCCTTCTTCGAGCGTCCCATGGATCTCCTTTGCTACGCGGTCTGTCGCGGCGTCGTTGATAGGCAGGGAACAATACTGTACTGGCGGTTGGCTTTTCATGGTTTATCTCCCACGCCCCATTTCGGTGACAGAAGGTGGGAGATCCGCCTATGACGCCTAGATGAGTGTTGCGTTGTACTTTGCGAGATGGGATCTGACCAGCTCCAGCCCGGCGCGGTCGTCGAGCACGATCGGGCCCCGGGACACGGCCATCAGGTCATGCAGCCCCACACCGGCATGGGGTTTGATGGTCATGACGACGGAGAATCTGTCCTCGTCGTTGCGTGCCCGGTATTTGATGCCGAGTACCCCGTCGGTCCCCTCGAGGATGGATGCTGCCCAGTCCCGGGTGATCGGGTAGTCGACGGGGTCGCATTTCGTCAGCCAGGTGTCCTGACCGATCGCCGCCAGATGTGAGCCGTGCACCAGTGCGACCGGGACGTCGTCGGTGACGGTGACCTGGGACAGGACTCGACCGGCCAGCTTGGCCTTGCGCAGGATCCTCGGCACGTGATCATCGAGCGGCAGCGACCGGCAGTAGGTCTCCGCGATGCAGGTGGAGATGTCCTCCCCGAAATAGCTGTAGTGGTACGACCCGTCGGAGGAGTCGAACCGTCCACCTGTCGCTCCCGCCGGGGTCGGATTCAGGGTCAAGGCGCCCCGGTTCGGGTCGCCGGAGTGGATGCGCCAGAGCTTGGTTCCGGCGGTGAGCGACCCGATATGCGCGGTCACCGATGCCGGTGGTGGGCGGTTAGGCAAGGTCGTCGGCGATCTCCGCGCGCAGCAACGCGCGCACGGCGTCGTAGGATCCCTCGTCCAGAAGTTGGACCGGGGACTTGCGGTCGTCGGTCGACGGGTTGGGCGAGAGCCACCACGATGCGACCCCCCATGGATCATCCCGGGCACCGAGAGCCACGTTGCCTTCCCTCACTACCTGGTTCGCCTCGCCCGGCAGGGAGAACTGAAACTGCGGATACCGGAATTTCCCGGCCCGCTTGAGCCCGATGACCTCGCCTTTGGCGCTGAGCTTGCGCAGCGCATCGCTGGGATTGGCCCAGTTCTTGCCGTAGTTGTCGGCGACCTCTTTGGCGGAGAGATGCGGGAACGACAGGATGCGTTCGACGGCGTCGCTGAGCACCGTCTTCTCGTCGAGGATGTCGTCCGATTCGATGAGCTCGAGGAGCGGGTCGTCTCTATCGATCCGTCCGGCCAGCATGATGTGGGTGACCCTGTCGGCGACCAGCCGCATGCTCGGCCTCTTGTACAGCTCGGCGCGCATCCGGGCGATGAACTCGTGGTCGCTCACGCCGCTGCGCTGCTGTTGCGGATCGGCCTCGTAGCTCGAGCCTGCGGTCTTGTGCGCCATGTCCCCTCCTCGGTGCCCGGGCAGGTACCCTCGATCGCCTCTATATAGAAGTCTACCGTAGATCTGCCTAGAGGGCAGGGCCCGGGGAGTGGCCCGGATGTATAGCCCCGCCGAACTGCCCCGCACGGGGTCCGTGCGACAGATATATGTGACCAGGGGAGGATGCGCCACGGTGAGGCGAACAGGAGCGTCGACGAGGGCATCGAGTATGGGGGCGGGACTCACAAACTGGGCCGGCGCCTCGCTGATCGATTTCTCGGCAACACGTCCGAGCTACCCGGCATACTCACACCACAACAACCCCCAACCACACACCGAGAGACGGCACCGCCTGATCAGTTGGACCCTCACCACCGCCACCGAAGACGGCACCGGTGCCGCCCTCAACCTCCGCCCCGCAGCCGCCGAACTCATCGACGCCACCAGAGCCTCCATCATCGAGTCCGACGCCGCACACCGGCCCGTCTACACGCTCACCCTCGACGGCGACTGGCTCACCTCGATCGCCACCGGCGACACGCCCACCGGCGCACCCGACCGCGGACAAGTTAGCCGCAATACCCCGCGGTGAATATGTCGAGGTCGACCTCTGTCGGGGTGGGGCACGTCCACTCCCGGGGTGGGCGATCGAGCCCCTGGGGTTGCTTCAGTTCGGGCGCTGACGTGGGCAGAGTTGTACCTGTCACCGACGCACTTCCCCCGACATCCTCTGGAGAAACGCCAATGATCAACGCCCGCCGAACCTTTGCCGCCATCGCCTTCACTGCCTTTACGGTCCTGAGTGCGGCCGGGGCGGCGTCCGTTGCTCAGGCCGAGCCGATCGGCCCGAACGGTCCCGCCGGTGGTCCGTGCCCGATCGTGAACACGGACTCGCAGGGCAACGAGACGGTGACATACGGCAAGCCCGGTGACCGCAACGGCGCCCTGGTGTGCGGCGCGGACGGCGAATGGACGGTCGGCAAGACCAAGGCCAACCCCGGGCAGATCCAGATCCAGCCCGGACTCTCTCGCGGATAACCGACAGCAGCCTCTGCTGCTCCTGCTGAGGCGAGTGCCCCGCATCGATGCCGATGCGGGGCACTCCCGGTTCCGGGCCCCGGGGACTACGTGTCCGCGAAGTCGGTGGGTATCGCCGCCTCGCTGGTCGCGGCCCCACCTTTGCCTCGGGGATGGAACGGGGATCACCTCGATACCGCAGAGTCGGGTGATCTATGGCGGGCGAGGAATATTCACCCATGGCGAGCAATGATGCGGGCCTTGGTAGCTCCACGAACTGACGGGCCGGCAATCACGCGAACGAGGGTCTTCTAATCACACCTGAACCCCTTTGCTACAGACACGTTCGCGCGCTCCGGGCGGACCGCGGAGGTCGCCGTTCTGTCGGGCGCCGTCAAGAGTGTTGATGGTGGTCCACCCTTCATCGTCGGGGGTGCGGAGTGGCAAGAGAGCGAATCAGCTCTTCGGGACGGTCACCCGTCAGGGGATCAGCACCGCCAGTCGACCGGCTCGGAGCGGAATGTGTACTGGTCCGTGTGGTCGTCGATCGGGATCACGTCGGTTTCGCCGTCTTGATACGCGACCAGCCAGCAGTCGTGGTCGCGCGACGGAACGGTCATCAGGATCTGTGCCCATTGTCCGGTGCGGTAGCCGTGCTGGTTGTTGCGGCGGATGAACTGTCCGACGCGCTCTCGAGTGATGGTGACGGTCATCAGGGGCTCCTCTGCTGGGTGTGGCCGTACGTTGATGTCGTGGGTGGGAAGCACCCGTCGGCGACGCTGGGAGGCAGTCGCCGACGGGGCAGTTCAGTGGTTCTCGGCGGCCGTGTGTTGTTGAGGGACATCGCTTCCGTAGTCGTCGCTCGCAGTGCCCTGGCCCTCTGCAACGTGGTGTGTAGATCCGGGGTCGCTGGGTGTGCGTAGGAAGTAGGTGACCGCGGCTGCGGCGATATACAATCCCGCGAACGTCCAGATGAGAACCGGCATGTGTGCGGCTCCGCCGAGCAGTCCGGCGAGTGCGGGACCGACGAAGGCGGACAATCCCGCGGCGAGTGTGTAGATCGCGAGTGCGCTGCCGCGGTCGTCGGGGGAGACCATCGAGGGCACCAGCGCGGTCAGGGGTACGAACCCGGCGAGCCCGATCCCGAACACCGCCCAACACAGGATCACCACAAGCACGTTGGGGCCGACCCACAGTGGCACGTAGTAGAGCAGGACGATGCCCACCGCGCACATGACACAGCCGAACCATGTGACGGTGCGCCGCCAGCCGAAGTGGTCTCCGAAGATTCCGAACATCAGGTTCGCGAAGATATTTGCCGTGTAGACCACGGTGACGATGGCGAGATAGGTGCTCTGGGAGAACCCGATCTGGTCGATGAAGAATAGGGGTGCGACGACGAACAACGCGAAGTTGGGGGCCGTGTTGACGAGCCGGACGAACGCTCCGGCGGCGACGCGCTTGTCTCGCCAGAGGATGGTAAGTCCTTTGAGCATTTCGCCACCGGCGCTCTCGGTGCCGGATGGGCCTGCGTAGGTTCGGTCACGGACTCCGAACAGTGCTATCGCGGCGCCGGCCACGACCAGGGCGGTGCCCAGCCAGAACGTCGGATACTCGCCGATGAGAGGGATTGCGCCACTGGCGATCAACGATCCCAAGGTGGGCAGTCCCGCGCCGAAGGCGAACCAGAACCAGCCCACCGAGCTGCCGCGCTGGCGTGCCGGCGTGGCCAGGTTGATCCAGACCAGGAAGGCGTAGGCGAAGAACGGGTAGCCGACGCCGCGTAGCGCATACGCCGAGATGGAGATCCAGTGATTGTCCATCGCGACGCCCGGGATCAGGAACACGACCTCGAGTGCCACCCAGGTCGCGGCGCCGATCCACATCACTCGGCGGGGCCCGATGATCGAGGACAGGGTCCCGGCGAGCCAGGATCCGACAGTGACGAAGATCCCGTACATACTGATGGTGAAGGCCGTGGTGGACTCCGAATAGCCCTCGGTGTGAATCAGGAACGGCGAGAGGTAGTTCGATTCGACGCCGTCACCGATCATGAACAGCAGAAGTCCAAGGAATCCGAACGCGAGCGACGGCGGCATACCGAGGCGGTCGACCAGGCGGGCCGCCGCACTCTGCCCTGTGGTCTCCCCGCTCACAGCGCGTCCTCAGCGGTCGAAGCGATCGAGCTTGCGAGTGGACGGACGGGTCCAGGGCGGACGCCGACAGCTCGGGACGAGAGTGTTGCTTCGGAGGGGACCGCATGATGCGGTCCACCGAGTAACACGAGTTGCATTGCGTTGCCTCGTTTTCTGTATGGCGGTCGAGGGACGTCCTCGCGAACGGAAGTCGTTGTGACGTACGTTACGACATCCGGACCGTATCGTCTAGATCATATGGACCGTACGTACAAAAGAATTTGATCGGCTGCTGACTAGTACCGTCGCGTCGCGTCGCGCGCAGCCCGGATTCGGACTGCGCCTCAGATTCCATAGAGTTCGACAACTGTCAGTGCAATGTGCGCGGCAACTGTCGATGACGGGGCAGTGCCCGCAGATGAGTTTGCGACGCGGACGCGTCTTTCCCGGACGGGGCCTCGTTCGCGTGTGGGGTGAAAAGTTCGACGAACTCATGCCGCGGCATGCGGCGTGTTTTGCCAGTCCCACCATTCGGTGAGCGGGGCGACTGACCGGGTGTCAGGTCGCGACAAAGCCATGGATCTTTCTTTGTCGCTCGCGGTTGACTTGCCACCGCTGGCCTCTCATGCGTTGTGCAGCGGCCGGTTCCGACACATCCTGAGGAAGTCAGCGCGTGTGTGCGTACACAAGGCACAGGGAGCGGGTGTCGGCTACGCCGACGAGACCCGGTGTCGAGCAGGTGCGTTCGGCTGCCTTCCCTGCGTGTGTCGGCCAAGCAGCGGCGGTGGGACAACGACGCGTTCGCTGGTAGCTACGCCGGCGAGCGTGCCGGAGCCAGGGTGTCGGGGTGCGCCATCATCCCCAGTGCGGCCGAGGGCTCGGGATCCCACCCGACGGTGTGGGCGGCGAGCAGCGCCGCGGCGGTCGCGGTGACCTGGGGTTCGGGGATGACGGTGATGTCGCGGCCGGTGACGGATTTCTTGGCCTGTACCCATCCGGGGGAGCGGGACCAGCCGCCGGCGGCGTAGATGGTGGGCTGTCCGGGGAGGCGGGCTGCGACGGTGTCCTGGGCGTGGGCGCCGAGGCGGGCGAGCGCTCCCAGGACGGCGGAGGCCCGCGAGAGCGGTGAGGCGGGAGCGTCGGGGGTGTAGCGGGGGGCTTCGCCGCCGCGGCCACCGGGGATGAACACGGTCTCGTGCAGGTAGGGGTCGGGGGTGGTGTCTCCGGTGATCAGCTCGTGCAGCCTCTCGCCGACGGCGGGGTCCTGGTAGGCCCACTCGACATTGCGAGCGAGTTCCTCCACCGACAGCACCGTGGTTCCGGGAGAACAGATTCCGGGTGCCACATCCAGGTCGTCGCTGCGGACGATATCGGCCGCGGGAGCCTGAGCGACCACGACCTCGGCGGTGCCCATCGAGTCGAGGACGGCGCCGGGATCCATCGCGTGCACCGCCCATCCGCCGATCGGGTGGTCGTGCCCGCCGGCGACGACCACCGCGTCGGGGTCGATGACACCCGCGGCGGTCAGGCGGCCGGAGGCGAAGCCGCCGATGACCTCTCCCGCCCGGCGCACCGACGGCAGCAACGCGGTGGTGCCGATTGTGGCTGCCACCCGGTCGTCGACCCACCCGCGGGTGCGGCCGTTCCAGGCGGCGGTGCGGGCGGCGAGGGTGTCGCTGAAGAACGGGGTGCCGGTCCACACGCTCGCCGGGTAGTCGGTGAGCGCGATCCAGGAGCGGGCGTGGGAGGTGCCCGGCTGGTCGAGGGCCCACCGCCAGCCGACGAGGGTGCGGGCGGCATCGTCGGCGGTGCACAGATCCGCGTGTGGGCCGATCCGGGCGGTCAGGTCGGCGAAGACTGCGGCGCGCCGGGGATCGAACCAGGCCAGCGCTGTCGTGAGCGGAGCAAGTGAGTCGTCGACGAGGACGCCGTCCTCACCGACACCGGCCACGCTCACCGCGTGCACCCGGTAGGAGTCTCCGCAGATGTCGAGGATCATCTCCTCGATCGCGAACAGTAGGTGCTGGGCGTCGACGGACGGGTCGACCGCTCCCCGGGGTGTGGTGCGTCCTCGTCGGGCGACGACCGTCCCCTGGGGAGTGAGCGCGACGACCTTGGTGTTGGTGCTGCCGATATCGACTCCGCACACCACCGGTGAGCGCTCGCTGCGGTCTCTCGTCATCTGTCCTGTCCTCGTTGTCGTGCCTAGCGGCGGTTTACCCGCTCAGGCGGAGAAGCTCACATTCCGGGTGAGAGTGCCGATTTCCTTGAGCACCTTTTCGCCTTCGCTGCGCTCGCGCTGCCAGATGTTGCGGCCCACGATGATTCCGCGTGCACCGGCGCGAAGGGTCTGCCCGATCGCGTCGACGGTCTCGGAGACGTCACCCGACAGCGGTCCGCCGGCGATGACCAGGGGAACGCCGAGTTCCTCGACCAGGCGCGCGGTGCGCTCTTCGCCGGGGAAGGCGATTTTGATGATGTGTGCACCGAGGTCGTAGGCGATCCGGGCGACCTTCTCCTCCTCGACGACGACCTCTTCGGTGCGGGGTGCGCCCATGATGACCGGCTCGAGCACCAGAGGGATGTCCCACGCGTCGCAGGCGGTGACGACCTTGCCGACGCGGGCGCACATGGCGGCCTGCTCGGAACGGGACATGTTCCACGGGAACAGCATCTTCACTGCATCGACGCCCATGCGGACGGCTTCCTCGACGGTGGTGATCAGCTCGTGCGAGCCGCCACCGTCGAGGTTGGTGACGTCGTAGTAGGTGTCGATGGTCAGCACCCGGCTCAGGTGCGGGTGCTCCGCGAAGAACTTTTCGGTCTGCTTGACCTGGCCCGGGGTCATCATGAAGCCGGTGACGTCGGACTCGGCCCACTCCGCGAACGGCGCAGAGGGGGTCTCGAGGCCCTTGATGCGATTGAAGATCAGCCCGTGATCGACCGGCATGATGATCGCCGCCCGATCGTTGGGCAGCGTACGGCGCATCCGGTATTCCATGCTCATCGTCGGTCCACTTTCATTCGAAGTTCCCAATTGATTGTACGGACTGTACGTACAACACGTACTATATGGTCGAAGTCACAAAGTGGCAAGAGGGAGTTTCAGATCTCGAAGGAGCAGCGGCGGTGAACCAGCAGATCGTGGACGACGGGGCCCAGGTAGGTGGCCGCGCGCGGGGTGCGGCCACCTACCTGGACGATGTACGTACAGGACATATGATCCAGACAGGTGTAACGCCGCGCCGCCCGGCCGCGGGGCACCCGGACAGGGGAGGGAGCCACGTGAGCGTCGAGAGTGCGATCGACCGCCAATCGGAGGTCCCGTACTACCAGCAGCTCGCGCAGGTGCTGGAGCAGCGGATCTCATCCGGGGACATCGCCCGCGGCGCCCGGCTGCCCAGCGAGCAGGACCTGTGCGACGAGTTCGGTCTGTCCCGGGCCACGGTGCGTCAGGCATTGCAGCATCTCGAATCCCGTGGTGTCGCCCAGCGCATTCCCAAGCGTGGCGTGTTCGCGAGCGAGGCCGTCGACGGTACCGGCTGGGTGATCCAGGGCAAGGAAGGCTTCCTCGAAAACGCGATCGGGCACCAGCATCGGACGGTGAGCACCGAGGTGCTTCGCTCCGGTGCCACTGCGCTGCCGGCGGACGTGTGCCGAGCCCTGCAGGTGCCGGACGGGTCGATCGGTTTCGAGCTGGTCCGGGTGCGTTGCCTCGACGGCAAGCCGGCGCTGTTCAGCACCAACTACAGTCCACCAGTTCTGATTCCGGTGCTGGCCGGGGCGGCCGACGTGCTCACCGGGCACGCGTCACTGAGCACGCTGCTGTCGAGTGCGGGCTTCGCGCTCGGCGGCGCCCACCGGCTCATTCAGGCGAAGCATCCGACGGCGGAGATCGCCGAGGCCCTCGACATCGACGCGAACGAGCCGATGCTGTGCATCCGGTCGACGTCGTGGACAGCCGAGGGGAAACGCTACGACGTGTACGACACCTGGGTACGCAGCGATGTGATCCCACTCGAAGTCAACGTCCGCACAGTCGATCTCGGCTCCCGCTGAGAAAAACCGATACCGCCGCCCGGGGGTCGAGACCCGGGCGGCGGTAACGGTCGGCTTTACCGGGTCCAGGCGGTATCGACCGGACCGTCGTGACCGTCCACCGCGGCGGCGGCGCACTGGATCATCAGCGCCGCAGCGACCGCGCCGGGGTCGAGGACACCGCGGGAGACCTCACCGACGTAGGACGCGCGGCCACGGCGCGCCACGATGTCTCGCGTGGTCAGGGCACCGGCCTGCGCGGCCTCGACCGCCGCGCTCAGCGCGAGAACGGGGTCGACGTTCGCGGCCGCCTGCTCGCTCAGCTTTTGGGCTGCCGGAACCAGGGCGTCGACCATGGTCTTGTGCCCGACCTGCGCCTTGCCGTACCGCTGCACAGTCGCCACCGCCTTGGCGAGTCCGGCGGCGAGTTCGGTCAGGGTCGGGGAGTCGCCGGCGCTACACCGGGCGATGTCGCGAAAGAACATGCCGAACAGTGGCCCACTGGTGCCTCCGGTGCCCAGGAACCCGCGCGAGACCGCGGTCAGCCAGGAGGCGAACGTCTGCGGCGACGTCGCCTGGATTTCGTCCTGCACCCGGGTGAACGCGGAGGTGAGGTTGGTGCCGAAATCGCCGTCGCCGGCCTGGCGGTCGAGTTCGCCGAGGGAGGTGGCGGCGCCGCCGCCGGCCGAGGTGCCGAGCACCGTGGTGAGCATTGCCGTCACCCAGCGGGGCGCGAAGGTCGTGGGCAGTGCCGTCGTGGTCGTCGAGGTCATGTGGGGGTCTCCTTACCAGCTCAGTGCGGGGGTGCGCACCGGGGCGTCCCACAGCTTCAACAGATCGGGGTCAGCGGGAACGAGGGTGACCGAGAAGCCGTGCATGTCGAGCGAGGTCACGTAGGTGCCGACGAGGGTGCGGGCCACGGTGATTCCGCGGGCGCCCAGCAACTGGTGCACGCGGCGCGCGGCGATCGACAGCTCCAAGGGGTAGGCGCCGCCGAGTCCGTTGACGATTGCCAGTACGGCGGCGCCCCGGCTGAGCCCGAGGTCGTCGACCAGGGGAGTCACCAGCAACTCGGTGAGCTCGTCCGCGGATGCGAATCGCACGCGGTCGATGCCGCGTTCGCCGTGGATACCGACGCCGAGCTCGACCTCGTCGGCGCCGAGGTCGAATGCCGGCCGGTCCTGGCCGGGGTGGGTGCCTGCCTGCAGGGCCAGGCTCATCGTCCGGGAGTTGCGGGCGACGCGGCGGGCGGCGTCGGCCACCTCGGTGAGCGAGCCGCCGAGTTCGGCGCGGGCCCCGGCGATCTTCTCCACCGCGACCACCGCCGCGGTGCCGCGGCGGCCGGGGCCGTCCCCGTCGTCGGTGCCGGTGCCGGTGTCGGTGGCGAGGTCGTCGTCGACCAGCACCATCTCGGTGTCGACGGCGTGATCGCCCGCCAGTTCACCGGCGATGGTGAAGTTCAGGACGTCGCCGGTGTAGTTCTTGACGATCTGCAGCACCCCACGGCCGCTGTCGGCGGCCAGGGTGCCCTCATGAACTTGTAGGGCGGTGGGGCTGGCGAACACCGCACCGGGGACGGCGACGTCGAGCATGCCGCGGCCGACGAACCCGGCGTGCAGCGGTTCGTGCCCGGACCCGCCGCCGGAGACGAGGCCGACCTTGTCACGGGCGGGGGTGGCGCGCAGGATCAGCTGTCGGTCGGTGTCGTAGGCCACCAGGTCCGGGTAGCTCAGCTGCATGCCTTCGAGCGCCTCTGTGACAGCGGCGCCGGGATCGTTGATGATCTGCCGTTTCATCGCGGCGGGGCTCCTTCGAGATCGAGAACTTCTGGTCCTGACAGGCGCGACGCTGTGTGCGTGCGACCGTGTCGGGTGGGGTGTGTCGTGGAATGCCGGGCCGCCTCCTGGGCGGAGGCGGCCGACTGTCTTCGTG
>Ga0247825_10003127_pt1 | contig 10928 bp, 10 predicted proteins | sample 13C_Vanillin_Day_FD_194413 | JGI IMG/M metagenome (GOLD analysis project Ga0247825, IMG submission 194413) | Soil microbial communities from agricultural site in Penn Yan, New York, United States - 13C_Vanillin_Day48 | ecosystem: Environmental > Terrestrial > Soil > Agricultural land | place... | reverse complement strand
GACGTCGAGCGCGGAAACCGGCTCGTCGCACACGATGAAGGACGGCTGCATCGCCAGTGCGCGCGCGATGCCGACGCGCTGGCGCTGCCCACCGGAGAGCTCGTGCGGATAGCGCTCGGCCATGTACTCGAACAGCCCCACCTGCGTCAGCAGCTCGGCCACTTTTTCGCGTGCCACTTTCGCATTGGGCACGAGCCGGTAGACCTGCATCGGTTCGGCGATGATCTCGCCGATGGTCATGCGCGGATTCAGCGAGCTGTAAGGATCCTGGAAGATGACCTGGATCTTGCGGCGGTAATCTTTCAGTGCCTGGCCCTGCACCTGCGTCACGTCGGCGTTGTCGAAGACGATTTCGCCGCCCGTCGCCTGCTCCAGCCGCAACAGGGTGCGGCCCACCGTGGTCTTGCCGCAGCCGGATTCGCCCACCAGGCCCAGGGTCTCGCCGCGATAGACCTCGAACGAGAGGCCGTCGACCGCGCGCACCTCGAACTTCGTGCGCTTCAGCATCTGCAGTCCGGCGCCGACCTCGAAGTAAGTCTTGAGGTCGCGCACCTGCATGAGCGGCGCCTCCTTCTCCAGCGCCTTGGGCTGGGGCGGTTGCGGGGTCGCGCTTTGCAGGCCGAGGCCGGCCGGCCCCACCTGCGCCATCTCGCGGGCCCGGATACAGGCCGACCAGCGCCGCGGCTCGACCTCTTCCAGATCCGGCAGTGCCTGCACGCAGGCATCCTGCCGCGCCGGGCAGCGCGGCGCGAAGCGGCAACCGGGCGGCGGCTCGAGCAGGTTGGGCGGCAATCCCTCGATGGTCTCGAGCTTGCGCCCGCGCGGCTGGTCGAGCCGCGGCACCGAGCGCAGCAGTCCCGCGGTGTAGGGATGCAGCGGCTTCGCGAACACATCGGCGGCGGTGCCCTGCTCCGCCATGCGCGCCGCGTACATCACATTCACGCGGTCGGCGTAGCGCGCCACGATGCCCAGGTTGTGCGTGATGACGACGAGCGCGATGCCGAGGTCGCGCGTGAGGTCCTTCATCAGCTTGAGAATCTGCGCCTGGATGGTTACGTCGAGCGCGGTGGTCGGTTCGTCGGCGATGATCAGCTTGGGATTGCATGAGAGCGCGATCGCGATCATCACGCGCTGGCGCATGCCGCCGGAAAACTGATGCGGGTACTGGTCGAGCCGGCGCTCGGGGTCGGGAATGCCGACCATCTTCAGCAGCTCCACGGCGCGCGCGCGTGCGCGCTCTTCCGACATGCCGAGATGAATCAGCAGCGGCTCCATGATCTGGAAGCCGATGGTGAGCACCGGGTTCAACGACGTCATCGGTTCCTGGAAGATCATCGCGATGTCGCGCCCGCGAATCTCGCGCATCTGGTCTTCAGTGAGCTCGAGCAGGTTGCGACCCTGGAACAGGATGCGCCCGCCGACGATGCGTCCCGCCGGCCGCGCGAGCAGGCGCATGATGGCGAGCGAAGAAACCGACTTGCCGCAGCCCGATTCGCCCACCAGCGCGACGGTCTCGCCTGCCTTGACCTTGTAGGAAATGCCTTCGACGGCGCGCACCACCCCGCGCGACGTCACGAAGTGAACGTGGAGGCCTTCGACTTCCAGCAGCCAGGGATTGAGCGCCGCGCCGGGCGCAGCAGCGCCGCGCGTTGCAGTGGGTTGATCCATGCTCCGGGTGCAGCTTCTTGAGGACGGCTCAGGCTATTGACCACCATGCGGATTGTCAAGCGCCGCCGTCAAGAACCCGGATGACGCGGTGACAAAGTGACGCAGTGACGATCATGCAGCGCGGCAAGCGGCCGCCTCGCCCCGGCATGCGCGGGTTCCGCTCTGAAAATTTGCAAACTCCCGTCCGATAGCCCAATACTATCGCCCGGTCATCGTCGCTGCATCACTGCGTCACTACATCACCCTGGAAATGAAAAAGATGCAGACGCTCCAATTGCTCGGCGTGGGCCTGCTCGTGGTGGTAGCAGCGCTCGTCATCGTCACGCGTGGCGGCCCGCTCGACTGGCGCAATGCGAGCCGCGAGCGGGTCGGACTCGCGCCCGATCCGGCAACCACCCCCGCGGCGGTGGTGCAGGTCTACGCCGCGCGCACCTGGGGCTGGAAAGGCTATTTCGGCGTGCACACCTGGGTCGCGGTCAAGGCCGAGGGCGCGCCGAACTATACGGTTTACGAGGTGATCGGCTGGCGCCTGCGCTGGGAGGAGTCGGTACTGGCAATCCGCAACCGCGCGCCCGACGAGCGCTGGTTCGGCAGCATGCCCATGCTGCTCGCCGACCGGCGCGGCCCCGAGGCGGCCGCGGTGATCGGCCGCATCGACAAGGCCGCGCGCGGGTACCCGTATGCGGCGCAATACACGATGTGGCCGGGGCCGAACTCGAACACGTTCACCGCGTGGATCGGACGCGCCGTGCCCGAGCTCGGGCTCGACATGCCGCCGACCGCCATCGGCAAGGACTATCTCGGCGACCACTTCCTGGCGCGTGCGCCGAGTGGCAGCGGCATCCAGCTCTCGCTCTTCGGACTGCTCGGCGTGACCGTGAGTGGCGTCGAAGGCTTCGAGCTGAACGTGCTGGGACTCAGCTTCGGGCTCGATCCCTTTTCGCCCGCGGTCAAGCTGCCGCTGATCGGACGCCTCGGCGCTTCGCGCTAGGAAATAGTGACGCACCGCCGAATCCTTTATCATCGGCCCTGCAAGTAGAACGACAGGAGGAGACCGTGCGTGTCATGGCAGTGAAAATCCCCGCTTACCTGACGTGCGCGCTATGGTGCGTGCTCCCGGTCGCCAGCGTATCGGCACAGGACAAGTTTCCCACCCGGCCGGTGCGCCTGGTGCTCCCGTTCTCGCCCGGCGGCGGCAGCGACGTCACGGCGCGCCTGCTCGGCCCGCGCATCGCCGAGCGCCTTGGCCAGCCGGTGGTGATCGACAACCGCCCGGCCGCGGCCGGGGTCGTCGGCGCGGACATCGTCGCGAAAGCAGTGCCCGACGGCTACACGCTGCTCGGCACCACGCTCACGTTCGTGATCAACGGCACCCTGCAGAAAAACCTGCCTTATGACGCGTTCAAGGACTTCGCGCCCCTCACTCAGGCGATCGTCTCGCCGTTCGGCCTGCTGCTGCATCCGTCCGTGCCGGCGAAGACGGTGAAGGAGTTCATCGCGTACGCCAAGGCCAGCTCCGGCAAGTTGTTCTACGGCTCCTCCGGGCCGGGAGGCTCGCCCCATCTTTCGGCCGAGTTGTTCAATTCGATGGCCGGCATCAAGGCGACGCACGTGCCGTACAAGGGTATCGCGCCGGCCATCACCGCCCAGCTCGGCAACGAAGTGCAGTATTCGTTCTCCAATGTGTTCTCCACCCTCGGCCACTGGAAGGCGGGGCGCCTGCGGCTCGTCGCCCACGGCGGGGCGAAGCGCATGGAGACCTTTCCCGACATCCCGACCATCGCCGAGGCCGGCCTGCCCGGCTTCGAATCGAGCAACTGGTATGGCTACATGGTCACGGCGAAGACGCCGCGCCCGATCGTGCGCATGCTGAACCAGGCCTTCGTCGCCGCCATCAACCATCCCGAGGTACGCAAGGTGCTGGTCGCGCAGGGCAACGACGTGATCGGCAACACGCCCGAGGAATTCGCCAAGGTCATCAAGGCCGACTCCGAGAAATGGGGCGGGATCGGCAGGAAGCTCGGCATCAAGCTCGATTGAGCGGGACGCGCTCCCAACAAAAATTATCAGGAGGAAAACCGATGTCTAAACTCAGCAGCAAGACCGCTGCCGTCGCGCTGCTCTGCGCGGGCGCCATCCTCGCCCAACCGTGCGTCGCGGCGCAGGCGGATGCCGCGAAGGATTACCCGAACAAGCCGGTGCGCTTCATCGTGCCGTTCGCAGCGGGCGCCGGGACCGACACCACGGCTCGCACGCTTGCGCAGAAACTCTCCGACATCTGGGGCCAGCAGGTCGTCGCCGACAACCGCACCGGTGCGGCGGGAGCGATCGGCGTGGATCTCACCGCCAAGGCGATTCCCGACGGCTACACCATCTGCCTGATCTCGGCCTCGCACTCGGTCAATTCCGCGGTCAACAACAAGCTGCCCTACGATATCGTGAAGGACCTGCAGCCGATCTCGCAGGCGAGCTCGCTGTTCTACGTGGTCTATCACAACCCCAAGGTGCCGGTGAGCTCGATCAAGGAACTGATCGCTTACGCCAAGGCGAATCCCGGCAAGCTCAACTTCGGCTCGTCCGGTACCGGCGGATTGCAGCATTTCGCGGGCGAGATGTTCGCCCACATGGCGGGCGTCAAGCTCGTCCACGTGCCGTACAAGGGCACCGCCGCCGTCATACCCGCCATGATCGCGGGCGACGTTCAACTCGGCTTCGGCACGCTGTTCGGCGTGCGGCCGCATATCCCGACCGGCCGGCTGAAAGTCCTGGCGATCACGGCGGGCAAGCGCTCACCCGCCGCGCCGGAATACCCGACTGTCGCGGAGGCCGGCCTGCCCGGCTACGAGGTGGACCAGTGGTACGGGGTGTTGACCGGCGCAAAGGTCCCGGCACCGATCGTGCGCAAGATCAACGCCGGGATTCTCGAGTCGCTCAAGTCACCGGAAGTGGTGAAGCGGTTCTCGGCCGACGGCTCGACGCCGACCGGCTCGACACCGGAGCAGTTCGGCAAGCACATCCGCTCCGAGATCGCCAAGTGGCGCAAGCTCGCCAAGGAAGCGAACCTGCAGCTCACGCAGTGACGCAGTGACGCAGTGACGCAGTGACGCAGTGACGCAGTGACTCAACGCTCTGCGTCGCCGGCTATTCCGTCACTTCGCCACCGCGTCACTTCGTCACCGTCTTCGAGAGGGACTTCCAGGTCGAGGTCGCGAACGCGATCAGCTCGCCGTCCTGCCCGGTCAGCTCTGAGCGCAGGTAGGAGATGCTGCGCCCGTTGCGGATGAAGCGCGCGGTGGCAGTGAGCCGGCCCGAGCGGGCGGCGCTCGCGTACTGGACCTTCATCTCGAGCGTCGTGCCAGGCCCGCTCCTGTTCCACAGCAGGTGCCCCATCGAGACGTCGAGCACGAAGGCGGTGATCCCGCCGTGCAGCCCGCCCTGCGGATTCAACATGAAATCCTTCAGGTCGAAGGACACCGTGCACGCGTCCTCGGTGTAAGCGAACTCGCAGCCGAACAGGCGCGCGAGAAAAAATTTGCCGAAATCCTGGTCGTAGCTTGCGAGCGCATCCTCGAAGGCACGCCGTGCCATCGTCTCGTCGAGCCTGGGCTTCTCTCTGTTTTTCATTAATTTATCAATAAAATAAAATATTTAAGTTACTTCCAGCCACTTACGGCCTACCGCGCCGTTCCAGCGCCGTGCGCGCGTTGCGCGCGAGGATCTCGTCCGGGTCTTGCGCGAGCCGCTCCAATATCGCCGCCGGCGTCGCGGCATTGTAGGTGAGGTTCATGCGCGTGTAGCGGTCTGCGCTGCGCGAGAGCCGCTCCATCACCACCGGCGGCGTCCTGGGATTCAGCGCAAGCCCCCACTCGACAAGGTAGTCGGTTGAGTCGAACCAGCGTGCGAGCACGCCGGCGGGGGTGTTGGGATTTCGTGCCAGCTCGTGACGAAGCTTGTCCGCGTGTGGACCGTCGGCGAGCCGGGCCAGCGTGTCGCCGCGCGTGTTGGGATGATGCGCAAGAAGCCGCATCACCGCGATCCCCTTGCGGTTCTCGCCCATCACATCCCACAGCGAACCCATGGAATCGTAGAGCTCGGCATCGGGCAATGCGGCGATGCGGTCAAGCAGGGCCGGGCTCGCGGCGCCGTTCTGCACCAGCGCCCCGAGAAAATACTTGTCGCGGTTCCAGCGCGAGCGCCCGAAAACTTCGTCGAGCTCCCCCGCGGTCATGCCGCGCACCGCGCGCACCGCACCCTGCAGCGCCAGCCCGCGCCAGGCCTCCCAGCCGATCGCGGCGGGCACCGCCAGCGCGAGCACCCAGGCGGCGGCGAGGAGCGCCGGAGCGTAGCGCTGAACTCCGCGCACGCTCGACCAGACGCAGCCCAGCGCGAAACCCCAGATGCCCGAGCCCACCATCGCGGCGATCGCGACGAACGGCACGAAGATGAAGCCGATCGCGGCGGTCGAGCTCGCGGAGCTGAAAATGCTCACCGTCGAGAGCACGGCAGCGGCCGCCCCACCCGCGATGCCCGTCCACAGCGCCCACGGCGCCTCCGGCCGCGCGCTCAGTCTGGGCGGTTCACCCGTCACTTGCGACTTGCAGCTTGTAGCTTGTAGCTTGTAGCTTGTAGCTGCAGTTAGACGCCCTCGACGATCCTGAGATCGCGCTCAACGGCGCCCTTGCCGAGGACTTTCAGCGCCTCCTGGTAGCCGGCGCCGTCGTGCGCGGCGACCGCTTTCTCCACGCTGTCGAACTCGATTACCACTACGCGCTGCATGATGCCCGCCTCGTAGGCCTTGGCGGCCGGGCCGCGCGCGAGGAATTTGCCCCCGGCCGCCTGGACCGCGGGTCCGGCCAGCTTTGCGTACGCGGCGAGCGCATCGGGATTCTTGATGGAGTGGTAGAACGCGATCCAGTAGGCTTTTGCCATGAGAGTCTCCTGAAAATGGAAGTTGGAGTCGCGGGATTATCGCACCATCGCCTGCCGCCCTTTCGCCCGCCACATTCCGCACCCATAATGGCTGCTCTTCAAAAGGAAAGGATTGCCATGTCCACCACCACACCCAGCGGATTGATCATCGACGAGCTCGTCGTCGGCGCCGGCGCCGCGGCTGCGGCCGGCCAGCAGGTGACAGTTCACTACACCGGCTGGCTCACCAACGGCACCAAGTTCGATTCCAGCAAGGACCGCGGCGATCCGTTCATCTTCCCGCTCGGTGCAGGCCGCGTCATCAAGGGCTGGGACGAAGGCGTCCAGGGCATGAAGATCGGCGGCAAGCGCAAGCTCACCATCCCGCCCGCGCTTGGCTACGGCACGCGCGGGGCCGGCGGCGTCATCCCGCCCAACGCGACGCTCGTGTTCGAAGTGGAATTGCTCGGCGTCGCCTAGGAGCAGGACGGACCCGCATTGTGGAATTGCGCGGCGCGTCATCGCCCGCCGCGGTACTCCCGGCACCGGAATACAGGAGTAAGATTTCTCCCTCATTTTCCCGCTTACGACACCCACCCGCCACAGGGAGGACACCGATGAGCACCACCTACAACCCGGCAGGCAACTATCAACTGAAGGTCTGGGACGTCGAGTTCCGGAAAAACTCGAAGCGCCAGCTAATGGCCCGCATCTACCAGCCACAGGGCCAGGGACCGTTCCCCACCCTGCTCGACATTCACGGCGGCGCGTGGCACGACAAGGATCGCCTCGCCAACGAGCGGATGTGCGACGCGGCGGCGAAGAGCGGCATGCTGGTGGTCGCCATCGACACCACGCTCTCGCACGAGGCGGGCTACCCGGCCTCGGTGCAGGACGTGAACTACGGCGTGCGCTGGCTGAAGACGAGGGCGCGCGAGTGGAACGGCGACGCCTCCCAGCTCGGCATACTCGGCAGCTCGAGCGGCGGCCACGTCGCGGAGCTCGTGGCCATGCGCCCGCGCGACCCGCGCTACAATGCGATCCCGCTGCCCGAGGCGCCCAACGCGGACGCGACGATTGCCTACATCGCGACGCGCTCGCCGATCAGCGACTGCCACGCGCGCTACGAGCACATGGTGAAGACCAACCGTCCCGAGATGATCAAGAAGACCAAGCTGTTCTTCGATCCGTGGGATTCCATCTTCGAGGCGAACCCGGCGCTGATCCTCGAGCGCGGCGAGAAGGTCACGCTGCCGCCGCTCCTGATCATGCAGGGCGAGCTCGACTCCAACGTGCCGTGGCAGATCCAGGACAAGTTCGCCAAGGCCTGGCGCGCCGGCGGCGGCGAGTGCGAGCTGGAGATTTTCAAGGGCTGCGAGCACATGTGGATCCATGATCCCGGCCCGCAGACCGACCGCGCGCACGAGGTCCTTAAAGCGTTCATCGCGCGCCAGCTGAAGGCGATGCGCAAGGCCGCATAACCCGAGTGAAGAAGTGACGAGGTGACGAAGTGAAGAAGTTCGTCACTGCATCACTGCGTCACTACGTCACCGCCCTCCTCGCATGAGCGCCGCGCGCCAGCCGATGCACGCGGGCGAGGCGGTCGCCGAAGCGCTGCGCGAGGAAGGCGTCGAGCGCATCTACAGCGTGCCGGGCTCGCACATTCACCCGATCTACGACGGGCTGTCGCGGGTGAAGTCGGTCCGCTTCATCACGTGCAAGCAGGAGCCGAACGTCTCGCTCATGGCGGACGCTTACGGGCGGCTCACCGGCAAGCCCGGCGTCTGTCTCGTCACTGCCGGCCCGGGCGGCCTGAATTCCATGGCCGGCGTCGCGCAGGCCTACGGCGCGGCCTCGCCCATGATCCACATCGGCGGCGCGGTGCCGTTGAAAGCCGACCGCGAAGCGTTTCATGGCGTGGACGATCCCGCCTTCGTGCACGAGATGTTCAAGAAGATCACCAAGTGGAGCGCACGCGTCGAGCGCATCCAGGATATTCCCGAGGTGATGGCGAAGGCTTTCCACATCGCGAAGAGCGGCCGGCCGGGCCCGGTGCACGTCGAGCTGCCACGCGTCTCCGACTACAGCGAATACATATTGCAGGAAGAGCCTGCCATCCTGCCCGCCTACAAGTCCGTTCCACCCGTCGTCGCGCAGCCCGATCCGAAAGACATCGATCATTTCGCCAAGCGGCTGATGGAGGCACGCGCGCCGGTCATCGCCGCCGGCAAGGGCATCATCCGCAAGCGCGCATTGAAGGAGCTCGCCGAGCTCGCGACCAAGCTGCAGGCGCCGGTGATCACCGCGCAGGATGCGATCGGCGCGATCTCCGAGGATCATCCGTTCTTCGCCGGTCATTTCCAGCACTACCGCAGCTACCCGCTGTGCGTGGAAGCGCTGAAGCAGACCGATCTCATCCTCGGCATCGGCTTGCGCGCCGGTACGGCGGAGTTGACGCAGCTGAAGGAGCGCGCCCCCGAAAAGAACATGATCCTGATCGGCTTCGACGACGCGCCGAACCCGCTGTACGAGGGCGAGGACCAGCGCGTCGCCGACCCCAAGCTCTTCCTGACCGCGCTGCTCGCCCGTCTTGGCAACTTCCAGCGGCCGCGCGACGAGGCGCTCGTGAAGCGCATGGCCGAGGGCAAGGCCGCGGTGCGCGCGAGCATCGCGGCGCAGTGCGCACCCCATCGAAACGACCAGCCGATCCACCCCGGCGTGCTGATGGACGCCATGAACAAGGTGCTCGACGACGACACGATGCTCTCGAGCGACGTCGGCAACTGCCAGATGTGGACGCGCACCTTCCGCCGCATCGCCCACCCGGAATCCTTCATGCAGTCGGGCGTGTGGAACGCGATGAGCTTCGGGCTGCCCACCGCGATCGTGGCCAAGATGGAGTTCCCGGAACGCAACGTGGTGGCGATCGCGGGCGACGGCGCCTTCCTCATGACCAGCGGCGACCTGCCCACCGCGGCCGAGTACGGCGCGAACATCCTCGTCGTCATCCTGAACGACGGCGCCTTCGGCCAGACGTTCATGCAGCAGACCAACATCTACGGCCACACCTACGGCACCACCTTCAAGAGTCCGGACTTCGCCGCGCTCGCGAAATCCTGCGGCTGCGCGGGCATCCGTGTCAGCGACCCGAAGGACGTCGAGGGCGCGCTGCGCCAGGCGCTGGCGGCGACGAAGGAGAAGCCGGCCCTGCTGGAAGTGATGGTGGCGGACCGGCCTTACCCCAAGATCTAAGGGACAAGGCACAAGGGACAAGGGACAAGGATGAAAATTCGGGCCAGATTCTTTTCCCTTCTCGCTACTTTCCTTTTCCTTGGCTGCGTCTACGCCGCGGAAACAGCGAATGCGCAGCAATATCCTGTAAGGCCAGTACGCCTGGTGGTGCCGTTCGCGCCCGGTGGCGGCACGGACATCATCGCGCGACTCCTCGCGCAGGACCTGACCCAGGCCTGGGGCCAGACCGTGGTGGTGGACAACCGCGGCGGCAGCGGCGGCATCGTCGGCACCGAGATCGCGGCGAAGGCCGCGCCCGACGGCTACACCATGGTGCTGTGCAGCCTGGGCTTGTCTTTCCTGCCGGCGTTGTACTCGAAGCTGCCGTTCGACACCGAGCGCGACCTGCTGCCGGTCTCGCGCGTGGCGACGCAGCCCTTCATCTACGTCGTCGTCCCGGCGCTGGGCGTGAGCTCCATGAAGGAGCTGATCGCGCTCGCGAAAGCGAAGCCCGGCGAGATCCGCTACGGCTCGGGCGGCAGCGGCGGCTCCTCGCACCTCGGCACCGAATTGCTGCGCACGATGACCGGCATCAGCCTGGTGCACGTGCCGTACAAGGGCACCGGCCCGGCCCTGACGGCAATGCTCGCCGGCGAAGTCCATGTTCAGCTGATCGGCATCTCCTCGGTCGTGCCGCACATGAAGACCGGCCGCATGCGCGCGCTCGCGGTGAGCGGCGCGAAGCGCTCCGCCGCGGCGCCCGGGGTGCCGACCGTCGCGGAGTCCGGCGTCCCGGGCTACGCGTTCGACGTGTGGTACGGCCTGCTGTTTCCCGCGAAGACGCCGCGCGCGATCGTCGAGAAGACCGCCGCCGAGACCAACAGGATATTGAAGTCGCCCGCCGTGGCGCAGCGTTTCGCGGCCATCGGCCTGGAGCCTGCCGGCAGCACGTCCGCGGAATTCGCGCAGCTCCTGCGCAGCGAGACCGCGAAGTGGCGCAAGGTGGTGAAGGAAGCCAACATCCGCGTCGAGTGACCGGCTTCGCCGGTGACGAAGTGACGAGGTGATGAAGTAGCGAAATCCGTCACTGCGTCACTGCATTACCGCCTCACTAGAGTGTC
>Ga0247825_10003126_pt1 | contig 10928 bp, 11 predicted proteins | sample 13C_Vanillin_Day_FD_194413 | JGI IMG/M metagenome (GOLD analysis project Ga0247825, IMG submission 194413) | Soil microbial communities from agricultural site in Penn Yan, New York, United States - 13C_Vanillin_Day48 | ecosystem: Environmental > Terrestrial > Soil > Agricultural land | place... | reverse complement strand
CCCTGGCGCGGGACGACTTCCCTGAAATAGACGGGGGACGTGGCCGCTAGCCACGTCCCCCGGTGCTGCTGTTGCCTCCTAAAGCGGCGACTCAACCTGCGACTGCACTTTGTTTGGCCCCCTGGAGGCTGTTAACAGCGTGCTGGCCGATTGCTGGTCGCGGCGTAGAGATTGCACTACACGCGTAAAGATATGGTGTCAGCCGCATAGTCCGGTCGGACTATGCGGCCTATCGCGCCTGCGCCGGTACCGACGGGTTGTGGAAGAACTGCCAGTCCTTGTAGGTCTTGGCGTCGGCGAAGTGCTTGTTAACCAGGTCGAAATTGCCCGTCTTGACGGGCTCGGCCTCCGACGTGCTGAACACTCCCATGATGCCGCCTTCGGGCGCCTTGACCAGGCCCCACTCGCGCTGCCCGGTGATCGGATCGGCGTAAATCCTGCGCAGGTGGCGCTGCGCGACGGGATAGCGGTTGTCCTCGAGCAGCTCTTCCAGCTTCTGCGGGTAGCGCTTTACCGCTCCCGGAGTGCGCTCGTAGTACGCGGCGATCGCTTGCCGGAACTGGTTGCCGACGAAGAGCAGCTCCGCCTCCTTCTCGCGCTGCGCCTGGTGCGAGTAGATCTGCCCGTACGCGGCGAGTCCGGCGCCCATCACGCCGACGACGAGCAGCAGGCCCAGCAAAGTGAAGCCGGATTCCCTACCAGCGCTCATAGCCCTTGGCGGCGCTGCGCACGTCGTAGACGCCGCCCTTCTTCGGATCGGGCGGCGGTACGGCGACCCAGGTGCTTTGCGACTGGGTGAAGGGGTCGGGCGGGATGGCGCGCAGGTAGCGCTTCGACACCAGCTCCTGCAGCGTGCCGGGATACTTGCCGGCATCGGCGTAGTGCTTGTCCAGCGCGTCGCGCATGACGACGAGGTTCTCCTTCAGCACGGCCTCCTCGGCCTTCTGCATCCGGCCGACGTAGTCGGGCACTACCACGGACAGCAGGAGCGCGATGACGGTCAGCACCACCATGAGCTCCACCAGCGTGAAGCCTGAGCGTTTCTTCATGGCATCACCATTCCCTGTAGCGCACGCCGTTCAGTCCGGTGCCGTCGCTTTGCGAATAGATGTCGTACACGTCGTCTCCCTTCTGCGGCGCATCGGGCGGGCTCGCGTAGGCGCGCAGGCCCCATTGCTCCCCGGTCATCGGATCGGCCGGGATACGGCGCAGGAAGTACAGCCGGGCGCCCTTCGGGTCGCGCTTGTCTACCGCGCCTTCGACCAGTTTCTCGAGCGTCGGCGGGTAGCCGGTCTTGCCAAGCGGCTTCTCGATCGCGCCATCGTCGGTGGCGCGCTTGTAGGCGTCGATTGCCTCGCGCACCTCGCGCAGCGCCCGGCGCAGGTCGGCTTCCTTGTTTCGCTGCACCTGTACCTCCGCCAGGGGCAGCGCAACCGAGGCGAGCAGGGCGATGATCGCCACCGTGATCATCAGCTCGATCAGGGTGAATCCCCGGCAGAAGGCGAGCGGGGGGTTCTTCTTTTGCCAGAAACTTGAAAACAAACCCCCCGCTCGCGTCGCTCGCGCCCCCCTTGTCAGGGGGGCGGCAAAAAGATTGATCATTGCGGCTGCCCCGGCTTCTGCGGCTGCTGCTGGTACTGCGGCTGCGGGCCGGCGGCCGGCGGCAGCGCCTCGGCGGGCTGCGAAGGCGCAACCGGCTTCTCGGGCGGCGCGATGGGCACCGGCACGCCCGGCGGATATGCGGGCGCCATGGCGCCGGCAGCGCCTACCTCGAGCTCGGTGCCCGAGTTGAACTCCTCGAGGCGCGCGCCGGGCCGCTCCACGTTGCGCACCACGCGCGGCGTGATGAGCAGCACCACCTCGGTCTTGTTCACCTGGTCGGAGCGGTCCTGGAACAGGCGTCCCAGCACCGGCAGGCGCGCGAGGCCCGGCACCTGGTTGGCGCTGCGGCGGTCCTCGTCGTTGATCAGGCCGGCGAGCACCTGGGTCTCGCCGTCGCGCAGGCGCAGCACGGTATTGGCGTTGCGCGTGCCTACCTGGTAGGCCACGGTGCCGCCGCCGCTCTCGATCTCGCGCGCGATGTTGCTCACCTCGAGGCCGATCTTGATGGCGACGTCGTCGTTGAGGTGCACCGTCGGCTCGACCTCGAGCTTCAGGCCGACGTCGAGGTAGTTGACCGACTCGGACACGAAGCCGGTGGCTCCCGCCGTGGTGGTGATGACCGGCACGCGATCGCCGATATGGATGCGCGCCTTCTCGCGGTTCTTCACGCGGATGCGCGGGTTCGCGAGCACGTTGGTGCGGCCGGCCTGCTGGCGCAGGTTGAGCGCAATCAGCGGGTCGCTCACGTTGATGCGCACCAGGCCGCTGTTGAAGTTCTGCGCCTCGCGGCCGGTGATCTCGCCGGCAATGCCGCCTGCGCCCTCGATGCCCATGCTGACGCGCTCGGGCCAGCGGATGCCGAGCTCGGTGAGCTGCGTGTGGCCGACCTCCAGCACCTCGACCTCCAGCATCACCTCGCCCTCGGCGAGGTCCTGGTTGGCGACCAGCTTCTCGACGATGCGCACCGCCTCGGGGGTGTCGCGGATCACGAGCAGGTTGAGCTTCTCGTCGACGTAGAGGTCGCGCGTCTTCACCAGCGAGCGCACCATGTTGGCGGTCTGCTTGGCGTCGGCGTTGCCGAGGTAGAAGCTCTTCACCACCAGCTCCTTGTAGGCCTGCGCCTTCTGCGGCGTGTTGGGATAGATGAGCACGGTGTTCGGGTTGAGCACGCGCTTCTCGAGCAGGTTGGTCACCAGCACGTACTTCAGCACCTCCTCGATGGTGGTGTCCTTGACGAACACGGTGGTGCGCGCGTCGGCCGGGATGTCGCGGTCGTAGACGAAGTTCAGGCCGCTCCTCTTGGAGATGAGCTCGAACACGGCGCGCAGCGGCGCCTCGCGCAGCTCGATCGTGATGCGGTTCCCGAGCGCGGCGTTGAGCTGCGGCGGCGCGCTCTCGGCCTTGAGCCGCTGCTCCTCGACCTTGCGCACGATGTCGCGCGCCTCGCGCTGCGACGGGTTCGCCTCGAGAATGGCCTTCGCCTTGTCGTACGCTTCACTCAGGTTGCCCTGCTTGAACGCGGCTTGCGCCTCCGCCACGAGGCCCCGGGATTGGCGTTCCTTGGCCACGGCCTCGATCCCCGCCTGGGCGCGCGCGTTCTGCGCATCGAAGCGTTGCGCGAGCCGGTAGGCCGATTCGGCGCGCTCGAGCTGCCCCGCCGCGCGCGCGTTGTCGCCGAGCTGCAGCTGGCGCTGCACGGCGAGCACCTTGTGGCGCTCGTAGTAATTGCGCAGCTCGGCGTCGTTCGGGCTGTCCTTCAGCGCCTGCTCCAGGCGCGCGAGGCCGGCCTCCTCGTTGCCCGCCTCGATGAGGGTGCGGGCTTCCTTGAAGCTTTCCTGCGCGGCGCAAGCCGCGAGCAGCAGCGCGCAGAAGAATATCGCGAGAAGTTTTTTCATCAATTGGGCGCCGGCAGGTCCAGCGTCTGCGTGGTTTTCAGGGGCAGGTAGGTGAAGGTGATGCTCTTGCCGGTGATGCGCTCGACGCGGTACTCGTTGCCGATTTTCTGGCCGTGCGCCAGGGCGAGCAGCTCCTCGCCGCGCATCACGTAGACCTCCTGTCTTCCGTCCTCGATCACCTTGCCGACGTACTGGAACGGCAGCGGCGGCAGCGCCGGCTTCTCCGGCGCCGCAGCGCGCGGCGGCCTCGCCTGCGCGCCGAAGGCGCGCGGAGCGAACGGATCGGTCGTCGGCAGGGCGGCCTCCGCGCGTTCCAGTTTTGCCAGATCGATATGCAGCGTGGGTTCGATGCGACGACCCACCTTGTCCTCAACGATGTCGATTCCAGGTTTCTCGCGCCCCGTTACGACGCCGGCCACGGCGGCGAGCACCACCACGACGACCAGGGCGCGCTTGGGGATATCGCGCTTCAGGAAAGCAAAGTTCATGATTTCACCATGTGCAAGGTAAGGCGCAGCTCGGCCTGCACGGCGCCAGGGCCTTCCCGCTTCAGGGAAAGCTGGTCGAGCGACAGCACCGGTATCTCGGCGAGCGAGCGCTTGAGGAAATCGCGGATCTGCGGATAGCTGCCGCTCACCGGCAACACGATCTCGTAGCGCACGATGCGGCCTTCGGCGGGCTGCGTCTTGTAGCTGGCCGAGAGAAGCTGCACGCCGGTGGCGGCGCCAATGCCATGCAGCCTGGCGAGCCAGTCGGTGGTCGCTTCCGGCTTCTCCAGGAAGCGGTACACCGCCGCGACCTTCGCGGCCGCCGTGTCCGGCGCCTGCTTGCCGGGCGCGAGGCGCGCCACGCGCTCCTGCAGCCGCGCCTGGCGCTCTTCCAGCGGGTTCAGCACGAGGAGCGAGAACAGCGCGAAGGCGCAGAGCAGCATGAGCCCCAGGCCGCCGGAGAGGCCGAGCTCGTGGCGCAGCGCAGCCAGGCGTCCGGTCATGGCTGCGCTCCGCTCCAGGCGGCGGAGATCGCGAACGACACCGGGCCCTGGGGGTTGCTCGCTTTCGCCTCGTGGCGCAGCAGCTGCACGCGCGCGAGCGACTCGCTGCGGCTGAGGTTGAGCACGTAGCCGAGGGCCGCGAGGTAGCTTTTGCCTTCGCCGGAGATCAGCACCGTGCCGGTCTTCGGGTCGGGCTCGATGCCGGTCAGCGCAATGTCTTCGATTGCCGCGCCTTCCACCGCCGCGAACAGGCCATGCCAGGGAAGCCCGATGCGCTCGACCGTCTCGCGCACCGCGGTGAGCTCGCCGGGCGGGACTTCGCGCGGCGCCGGCGCGCGCGGCTCGGCGCGGGCGAGCGCCGCCTCGCCTTCCTCGACGGCACGGCGCACGTGCGTATAGGTGTAGAGGGCGTGCGCGGCGAGCGCCACCGCGACGACGAGCAGCAGGCGACCCGCCCACGGGGGCGCGGTGCGCGCCGCGCGAAAGTCGAGCTCGAGGCGCTGCATTGCTTTTACTCCCATGCCAGCGCGAGCTCCGGGTAGCTGACCGCCTTGGTGTGCCAGGCCTCGTACTGGCCGGTGTCGAACGCGCCCTGTGCGCAGACGATGACGCGCGTGCACGGCTCGGAGAGCGCGAGGAACGCGCTTTCGCGCTCGAGGATCTCGGGCAGCACCATCCTCCAGCGCCCGTCCACGCGGCGCGTGCGGATCGCGACCCAGACCCCGCGCTGAATGAAGGCGAGCGTGAGGCGCCCCGGCTCCTCCACTACCACCCAGCACGAGCCGTTGCCGATGTGCGTGCGGATGCGGTTGAACCCGGCCACGAGGAACGGCTGCACCGAGGCAAGCCGTGCCTGCGCGGCGGCGAACGTCGCCGCCAGCGTCTCGATCAGCTCGCGGTCCACCGCGCAGGCGAGCCGCGGTCCGGACGGCGCGGTTTCGGTCACCTTGACGTCCCAGCCGGCCGCCGCCGTACCGTGTATCGCGTTCAGCCGGTGACGCGCGAGCGCCATCCATTGCTCGGGCGTCTTCACGGCCTCGTTCCACGGCATGAGCACGTAGCGCACGAACTGGTCGGCGATGACCAGGCTTACGTCCTGACCCTTGAACCCCTTGAGGATTTCGGGCAAGGCTTGAACGGCAGCTTTCCACTCGGCGGCATCGGCGCCCGGCGGCACCGGCACGACCTTGCTCTTCGAAAGGAACAGCCGGTCGGAGCACAGCCCGAGGCGATGCTTCCGGCTACGCCACAAAAGTGACACGGTTGATCTCCTGTAGTGTTGTCTCGCCGGCCTGCACGAGCTGCATTGCCGCCTCGCGCAGCGCGACGGTGCCCGCCGCGGCCGCGGCCTCCTTCAGCTTGCGCGCCGGCGCGCGGGCGATGATCAGCTCCCTCAGCTCGTCGTTCAGCACGAGCAGCTCGCCGATCGCCTTGCGGCCCCTGAAGCCTGTGCCTCTACATTCCGAACATCCCCGGGAACGACAGCTTTTGCAAAAAACCCTAACCAGGCGCTGCGCCAAAACACCGTTAAGCGCCGAGACCAGGTTGTAGCTATCAACCCCCATGTGCTGGAAGCGGCCCAGCACGTCGATGGCGTTGTTCGCGTGCACCGTGGTGTAGACCAGGTGGCCGGTGAGCGCCGACTGCACCGCGATCTCGGCGGTCTCGGGGTCACGGATCTCGCCGACCATGATGCGGTCCGGGTCGTGGCGCAGGATGGAGCGCAGGCCGCGCGCGAAGGTGAGGCCCTTCTGCTCGTTCACCGGGATCTGCAGCACCCCGGGGAGCTGGTATTCGACCGGGTCCTCGATGGTGATGATCTTGTCCTGGCCCTGGTTCACTTCCGAGATTACGGCGTAGAGCGAGGTGGTCTTGCCGCTACCGGTCGGGCCGGTGACGAGCAGCATGCCGTACGGTTCGGTCGACAGCCGGCGCAGCTCCTGCTTCACGTTCTCCTGGAAACCCAGCGCATCCAGCGTCAAGCCCTGCAGCTGGCTCGTCAGCGCCTGCCGGTCCAGGATCCGCAGCACCGCGTCCTCGCCGAACACGCTCGGCATCACCGAGACGCGGAAATCGATCTCGCGGCCCTCGCGCCGCGCTTTGAAACGGCCGTCCTGCGGCACGCGGCGCTCGGCGATGTCCAGCTCCGACATGACCTTCACGCGCGATATGACCTGCTCCGCAAGCTCGTTGCCGGGGACGCTTTCGGCGATGGAGAGCACGCCGTCGATTCGGTACTTGATGGTGAGCCCGGCGGCGCTGGTCTCCAGGTGCACGTCGCTCGCGCCGGCCTTCAGCGCGTCGTACAGGGTTGAAGTGACCAGGCGCACTACCGTGCTGTCGGCTTCGGCCGCCGATTCGAAGGAGATGTCCTGGGCGCGATCGGCGCCGCGTTCTTCGTCCTGTATGTCTTTTGAAACCCCGTCCAGGGCGCGGAGCTGCGCTTCCTGCATCGACAGGTAGGCTTCGACCTCCGCCGCCGGCGCCACGCGGTAGCCGAACGGCTCGCGCAGCCGCTCCTCGATCCAGTCCTGCGTGTCGAGGTCGTAGGGGTTGCCAAGCACCACCAGCAGCATGCCGTCGTCGGCGCGCAGCCCGACGCAGCAGCGCCGCAGCGCGTCGGCGTAGGGCAGGGCGTCGAAGGCCGGCGCCAGGCCGCGCATTTCGTCCAGCGCGATGCCGGCGAGGTGCAGCTTTTCCGCGATGTCGTTCAATTGATGCTCCCGGCGAGCTCGAAGATCGGCATGTACATGAGCACCACCACCAGGCCGACCGCGGTGCCGAGCACCGCCATGAGGATGGGCTCGAAGGCGCGCGTGAACCAGTCGATGAAGCGCGCTACCTCGTCGTCGTGGAAGCGCGCGATCTGGGTGCACATGTGGCCCATGTCGCCGCTGCGCTCGCCCACCGCCATCATGCGCGAAGCGACCGGCGTGGCGAGCCCGGCGGCGGCCATTGCCGCGGACATGGGCTTGCCCTGCTCGATGAAGGATTTCGCCTGCATGAGCTGCGGCCGCAGGTGCGCGGCGAGCAGGTCGCGCACCATGTCGAGCGCCTTCACCGCGGGAATGCCGGCGTTGAGCAGCATGCCCACCGTGCGGTACAGGCGCGCGAGCTGGTAGACCTTCATGCGCTCGCCCACCGCCGGCACGTGCCACAGCCGGGTATTCAGCCAGGCGCGCACCCGAGCCCTGGAGAACGCCCAGGCGAGCAGGACGACGGTGGAGAAAAGCGCGGCAAGCAGCAGCAGCGCGTTGTGCCGCACCAGCTTGCCGAAGGCGAGCAGCAGCTGCGAGAAGAACGGCAGGTTGCCCGCCATGCCCTCGTACACGCTGGCAAAGCGCGGCACGACGTAGAACATGAGGAAGCCGATCACCAGCGCGCCCACCACCAGGAGGATGGCGGGGTAGATGCTTGCGGACACGATCTTCTTTCGCACCCGCTCCAGCTCTTCCTGGTAGGCGATGTAGCGCCCGAGCGCCTCGCGCACGTTGCCGGTGCGCTCGCTCGCCTTGATGGTGGCCACGTACAGCGGGGAGAAGTGCTGCGGATAGCCGGCTACCGCCTGCGAGAACGGCTCGCCGCGGTGGATGGCGGTGAGCAGCCCGGAGAGCACTTCCTGGCGCTCGCCGTGCGCTTCCTTCTCCGTCAGCGTCTGTAGCGCCTCGACCAGGTTGAGCCCGGCCTCGAGCAGCGACATCAGCTCGAGGGTGAAGAGCGTCGCCGGAAACCGCGCATGGCGTCGCGGCAGGCGCAGCCCCCTCGCCTCCACGGACACGAGCGTGAGGCCCTGCTTGCGCACGTGCTCCACTGCGAGCGCGGCATTGGCCGCCTCGAGCTGCAGGCTGACCACCTGCTGGCGCGAGTCGAGGGCGAGTACCTGGAAATTCATCTACGGGCTGTCGTTTTTTCCGCTAAGAGTGCCTCCTTGATGCACGAGGTGTGCCAAGGGAGCTGCCCCAGCAAATTCAGTGACTTATCCAAACGTTGTCGTACGGCCGACTACAAAAGCCGTAGGGCGCCAACGACGGCGCCCCCGGCCTTTGCCTCAAGTCATTGTTCGACTTGAGTTACCTGCTGTCGCTCGAAAGCGACCCTGCTTCTCCTCTAAGTCTTCGTCTTGTTCGCCGGCGGGGTTCGTCTTGTTCGTCGTGTTCGTCGTCCCCGCGAAGGCGGGGACCCATGGTTTTTAGAAAAATGGGCCCCCGCCTTCGCGGGGGCGACTATTCAGATCTTCCCTAAGACTATTCAGATCTTCCCTAATTGAGACCGATATCCGCGTCCTCCCCGGAGCCGCCCGCCTTGCCGTCGCGGCCGTACGAGACGATCTCGAACTCGCCCTTCTGCCCGGGCACGCGGTACTGGTAGGCCCGCCCCCAGGGATCTTTCGGCAGCTCCTTCCGGAGGTAGGGCCGGATGGCTTCCAGCCCTTCCTCGGCGGTCGGATAGCGGCGCTTCTCCAGGCGGTACTGGTCGAGCGCCTTTTCGAACGACTCGATCTGCGCCTTGGCTACCTGGACCTCGGACTTGCTCACCTGCGAGAAGTAGCGCGGGGCCACGTAGCCGGCGAGCAGGCCGATGATCACGATGACGACGAGCAGCTCGAGCAGGGTGAAGCCGCTGCTGCGGGGGTTTGTTTGCATGAAGCCTCCCTTTCCTTAGCGTGGTGCGTACGGCGCGTCGTACCAGGGATCTCCGGCGCGCGCCGCCGGGAACGTCGACCAGATCTGCAGGTCGTCCATCCACTGATAAGACGGATACGCATGCCCGTGGTAGAGCTGGCTGATGAAGATGCGGTTGATGGGCGACTTGTTCGGGCCCAGGTTCGCGCCCCGCTTGTCGACCAGCACCTGGCCGTTGATGGCCGTCCAGACGCGTCCGTCGCTGCCGGCGCTGCGCTTCCAGTAGATTTCCACCTTGAACCACTTGTCCAGCGGCACCGGCACCGACTTGTTGTTCACCTCCCAGATCTTCACCTTGGGATCGATGCGCTGGTCGAGCTTTACCGACCAGTAGGGCGCGCCGCCATACGAGTTCACGTTGAGGGTGAAGCGGCGGTCGGTGTCGCTTGTCTTCCATTCCGACAGCACGCGCCAGGTCCCCGCCTTCATCTTGTCGGCAAGATCCCCTTGCAGCTTGGCCCAGTAGCTGATGTAGAGCTCGGGCACGTCGCTGTTCGGGAAGAGGATGTACGGCACCTGCGTGTTGACGCCCACGACCGAGGGGCTGGTGTTGCCGTCGGCGTTCTTCTCGATGACGCTGTACAGCGCACGCGTGGACGTGCCTTTTCGCCCGGTGGTCGAGCGCAGCTGGTTGGACATGTAGTTGGTGATGGTGCTCGGCGAAATCGACGGCCCCTCGAGCAGCATCTGGAAGCGGCCGTCGCTGCCGGACACTTTGGGCGGCCATGAGAAGCCGGTGCGCGTCTCGGTACCGGTGAGCTGCTGCCAGCAGCCGTTCTTGTAGCAGTCCGTCGGGCTGCTCATGCCGGCCGATTCGTACTCCGACCAGAAGAGCAGGTTGGCCGGTTTCGATACCACCGTGCCGCCATCGGCGACGCTGCCGTTGTCCACGTTGACGTTGACCTGCGCCGTGCCTTGGGTGCCGTCGGTGTAGGTGGCAACGGCCTTCAGCGCGTGCGTGCCGTCAGTGAGCTTGGTGGTATCGAGGCTGCACTGCCAGGGCGCCGCGCTATCCGTATTGAGCGCGCTCGAGTCGATCGAGAACTGCACGCTCTTGACGCCGGTGCCGGCTACCTCGCACGCGCCGGAGCCGAGCTGGCCGGAAACGCGGGCGTTCGCGGCGGGCGTCTTGAAATACACGCCGTAGGACGGCGTCGGGCTGGTTGGCGTGGGGTTCGTCGGCGCGGGTTCCGTCGGCGTGGGGGTCGGCGTGGAGGTACCGCTCGCGAGCACGCTTACCGAGACCGCGTTGAAATACTGGGTGTCGGAGACGAGCTTCAGGATGCGCTTGCCCGCGGCGAGGTTAACGCCGGACTTGCCGAACCACTTGTAGGTGTTCCAGCCTCCCGTGTTGGGCACCGAGATGGGGCCGCTCACGTCCTTGCCGTCGACCTCGAGGTGGAAAGTCGCGGGCGAGCTCTGGCCGCTGGAAGCCTTGACCGCAACGTCATAGGCGCCGTTCGCCGGCACGTTGAGCGTGTACGCGAGCCACTCGCCGGTGCGGAAATCGCGCACCGCGTAGCCGTTGCCGTTCGTGTCGGAGGCGGTGGTGAGGTCAACGTCCTCCGAAGTGCGATAGATATTGCCGGCGTTGCCCGCCGTCAGGTCCTTGTAGGCGACGCCCTGGCCTCCTTTGTCGAAATTGACCGCCGGCACGGCCTTCGGTACCGCGATCGGCGAGCCGGTATAGGGCGTGCCGGAGTAGCTGTAGCTTGAAACGGGCGTCGGGCTGTTATGCGTCGGGCTGGTGGTCGTGCT
>Ga0247825_10003125_pt1 | contig 10929 bp, 7 predicted proteins | sample 13C_Vanillin_Day_FD_194413 | JGI IMG/M metagenome (GOLD analysis project Ga0247825, IMG submission 194413) | Soil microbial communities from agricultural site in Penn Yan, New York, United States - 13C_Vanillin_Day48 | ecosystem: Environmental > Terrestrial > Soil > Agricultural land | place... | reverse complement strand
CCCTTCCAGTGGCAACGCTCGGCGCGGAGCGGGGCGACCGCCACGAACGTCGGCGGGTTCTCGAGATCTGTGGTGATGTCATGAATCGGCGGCGCCCCACGCGCCGAGCGTTGCCACTGGAAGGGGATGCCGAAGGCCACGATCCCTGCGACGAATGTCACGCCCGCAAGCCACGTACCGAGGCGCTCGCCGCGGCGATAGGCGAGCCCGCCGGTGACCAGTGAAATGGCCATCGCAGCGATCCCGACATAGGCAGCCCACCGCAGTACGGCAAATGCGGCGGCGAGCGGGAGTGCACCGATCCCGTACAAAGTCCCTGCCGCGTACAGCAGAAGGAGCGCGAGCCCGGCGACGCCGGTGGACAGGCGGGTAAGAGTCAAGGGCTACCGGGTATTGTAGGCTGTCCGCATGACCTTGGCTCGGTTGGGGTGGGACGCGACGTTCGCTGATGCTTTCTCTCAATGGTCCGGAGATTCGGACATTGAGCCCGCGCGCGTCGTCATCGAGTTCAACCACATCTACCGCGTCTGGACGCCGGCTGGGGAAGTCGACGCGACCTCGTCCGGACGTCTCAAGCATCAGGCGGTGCGCAAAAGCGACCTACCGGCCGTGGGCGACTGGGTCATCATCCGCAAGAGGCAGGCACACGATCAGGCTGCCATCGTCGGCGTGTTGCCTCGGCGGAGCCGGTTCTCGCGCAAGGTCGCGGGCAACGTGACCGACGAGCAGATCGTCGCCGCCAACGTGGACGTCGTCTTTCTCGTCATGGCGCTGGACGCCGACTTCAGTCTGCGTCGGCTCGAGAGGTATCTGCTGACCGCTCGCGAGAGTGGTGCCGCACCGGTCATCGTTCTCACGAAACCGGACAAAACCCAGTCCCTGGTCGACCAAATCGAGGCGGTTCGCCAGGCCGCAGGGGAGTTGCCGGTGCATGTCGTGAATCCGAGGCAGGGCGAGGGGCTCGAGCAGGTGACGGCCTATCTGGCGAGCGGGCGCACGGCCGCGCTCCTTGGATCCTCGGGTGTGGGCAAGAGTACGATCATCAACCGGCTGGTCGGCGAGGATGTGCAAAAGACTCGCGAGGTTCGGGTCTCGGATTCCAAAGGTCGGCATGCGACGACCCACCGCGAGCTGGTCGTGTTGCCGAACGGCGGACTCATCATCGATACACCGGGCATGCGGGAGCTGCAGCTCTGGGACGTTGGCGATGCGGTGCGTGAAACGTTCGACGATATCGAGACCCTAGCAGCCGGTTGTCACTTCACCAACTGTCGTCACCGGGGCGAGCCGCGATGCAGTGTGAAAGAGGCGGTGACCGCCGGCACGCTCGATCAGGGGCGGCTGGACAACTATCTCCGGCTCCAGGACGAGCTGGTGGTGTTGGCCACTCAGCAGGACGAACGGGCGCAGCGCGAGGACAAACGCCGGTCGAAAGTGGCGACCAAGGCGCTGAACAAGCACCTCAAGACGAAACGGCTTTGAGTGTGGATAATGCGTCCATGATTGTGCTCCTCGTGCTGCTGAGCCTCGTCCAGGTCAAGCCGGCACCCAAGCCGGCGCCGAAACCAACGCCCACCCCGGCGTTCTTTGTCTCCGCGCTCCCCACCGAAGAGCTCCGTAACAAGCAGGCGGTTCTCGAGACCTCCGAGGGCATCATCGTGCTCGACCTGCTACCGGAGGCGGCGCCGAACCACGTGGCGTATTTCATCACCCAGGCCCGCGCTGGCGCGTTCGACGGCACCTCTTTTCACCGCGTGATCCGGAATGGAATGGTTCAGGGTGGCGACCCAATCACCAAAGATCCGTCGCAGCAGGCGAAATACGGCACCGGTGGGCTGGGCGTCCTGCGGTTCGAGGCCAGCAGCGAAAAGCTCACGCAGGGCGCGGTGGCGGCGGTCCTGATCCCCGGACGACGTGACAGCGCGGGGTCCCAGTTCATCATCCTGCTCGCCGACCAGCCATCACTCGAAGGTCAGTTCACTGTGTTCGCCCGCGTCGCCGATGGTTTGCCCGTGGCGCAAAAGATCTCGATGACGCCTGCAGACGCCACGAACGTTCCCGCCGCACGAATCGAGGTCCGCAGGGTTACCGTTCGGGACAAACCACCGCCGGAGCCCGAACCCTTCGTCGACGCCACACCCGAGGAGCTCTCGAAGCACCGGGCGGTCATCGAGACGTCGATGGGCAACATCACGGTGGAACTATTTGCCGATCGCGCGCCGACACACGTGCGCAGCTTCCTGCGTATGGCCGCCTCGGGCGTGTACGACGGCACGGCGTTTCACCGCGTGGCCAAAGGATTTGTGATTCAAGGAGGATTTCTCGGCACCCGCGGGCCGCTCGACGACCGTCAGCAGTCGTTCGTGCGCACGATGCAGCCGGAGTTCAACCCGACACCGCACGACCGTGGCATCCTCTCGATGGCGCACGGTGACGACCCGGCCAGTGCCACCTCCTCCTTCTTCATCGTCCTCGCCAGGAACCAAGGTCTCGATAACCAGTACACAGTTTTCGGACGAGTCGTCGAAGGGTTGGACGTCATCGAGAAGATCGAAGCCGTGCCCCTAAACGGCGAAACGCCGGTGACGCGGATCGAGGTCAGTAGGGTGAGAGTGGTGCCTTGACGAGCGAACGTATCGTTCACTCTTCTCATGTTCTCGGTGCTCGGTTCGTGTTCAGGTTCGGTTCTCACTGAACACAGAATCGTCGTTCACCCTTCTGGGTTCTGACTTCTCGGTTCGTGTTCAAGTTCGGTTCTGAGTTCGGGGTGCTCACTTCAAAGTGTTCAGGCGGCGATGGCGGGTCCGCTTCGCGGGGCCTGCCGGGAACCGTGAACCGTGAAGCTTAGAATCGTGAACCGAATCTGAACACGAACCGAGCACAGAGAACGCAAAAGCGTGAACGACTGCTGTTCACCTTCATCCTGCTCGTGCGTCTTCAAACGGCAGCCGTGCCTGGGGTTCAGCCGGCGGCGCGCTGAGGTCTGCGCACAGATTGTGCACGCTGACGCCGAGCAGGCGGATGGGCCGTTGGCCGGCTTCAGTCCGGTCGATGAGCATCAGCGCGCGTTGCACGATCGTGTCTGTGTCCCGTGTCGGACCGTCGCTGTGGCTCCTCGTGATCGTGGTGAAGTCGTGGTACCGCACCTTGATGGTCACCGTTCGGGCGTAGCGCTCGTGCCGCACCAGCCAGGCCGCAGCATCGGCGGCCATTTCCTGAATCTCGCGGCGGATCGTCGGCAAGTCCTTCAGGTCTTCGGCGAAGGTGTTCTCGCTGCCGGACGACTTGGGATCGTGCTCCGATACGACCGGCCGTTCGTCGACGCCGTGCGCGAGTTGCTGCAGCCACTCCGCGAGCGAACCGACCGTATCTCGCAACACCGCCGCGTCGGCCGTCCGGATGTCGACAAGCTTGTCGATCCCTCTCGCACGCAGCTTGCGCGCCGTGACGGGACCGACGCCCCATAGCGCGTCCACGGGCAGCCCCTGGAGGAACACCTCCATACGTTCGGGTGAGATCACCGTGAGGCCGTCTGGCTTCTGCCACCCGGAGGCGATCTTCGCCAGGAACTTGTTGGGCGCCACGCCCGCAGAGGCGGTCAATCCTGTTGCGGAGAGGATCTCACTCTTGAGCCTGCGAGCCACGGGCGTACCGAGTGCTTCGCCCCACGTGTTCTCGGTCACATCGAGATACGCTTCGTCGAGGGAGAGCGGCTCCACGAGCGGCGTGACTCGCCGGAAGATCTCGAAGACCTGTTGCGAGACCGCTCGGTACTTGCTGAAGTCTGGACGGACAATTACGAGGGACGGACAAAGGCGGACGGCCCTGGCCATGGGAATGGCCGAACGCACGCCGAACGTGCGCGCCTCGTAACTCGCGGCGGCGACCACCCCGCGCTTGTCCGGGTCGCCACCGACCGCAACCGGCCGGCCGCGCAACGCCGGATCGTCGCGCTGTTCAACGGACGCGTAGAAGGCGTCCATGTCGACGTGCACGATGCGCCGAACTCGTGCAATGTCGTTCACGTTGTCTCCCCTCTTCGTTGGTGTGCACGTTGCCCCAAGCCACAGAGGCGCAGAGTCGCAGAGATAAGGTTAAAGGAATAGCGGAAGAACTCTGCGTCTCTGTGACTCTGTGGCCCGGCTCGGCCGGCTCATTGTCCTGTCGCGCCGAATCCGCCTCGGGTGTCCGCGCGGATATCGCTCACTTCCTCCCACGACACACGTGGCGCCGGCAGCACGATGCCCTGCGCGAGGCGATCCCCGCGGGCTACGTGCACAGCCGTGGGCGTGAAATTCAGAACCTGAACCATGATCTCGTCATTTGGGCCTGAATAGTCGGAATCGATGACCCCGACACCATTGGCCACCATGAGTCCGCGCTTGAGCGGGGTGCTGCTTCGGGCGAAAATGCCAAGGAAGTGACCGGTGGGCACCTCGATGACCAGGCCGGTTCTGACGAGTGCGATCTGTCCAGCCGGAATCACCAGGTCGTGTGCCGCCGCCAAGTCGAAGCCGGCGGATTCGTCGGTGCCATAGGTGGGGAGAGCAATAGTGGGATCCAGCCGCCGAATCTTGAGCCGCATGAGTGCAGCATACCTGCTGTCGCTGGTTTTCTTCACCGCGGCTGCCGCTGCGCAGGATCTCTCCACGCCGTTGGCACTCGATCCGGCCGTTCGCAAGGGGACGCTCTCCAACGGTCTGACGTTTCTCATTCGTCGCAACGCTCAGCCGGAGAAGCGCGCGTTCCTGCGCTTGGCCGTCAAGGCCGGTTCGATCGACGAGGCGGACGATCAGCGCGGGCTGGCGCATCTGCTCGAGCACATGGCGTTCAACGGATCGACGCACTTCAAGTCGGGAGAGCTCGTGAGCTACCTCGAGTCGATCGGCTCGCGGTTCGGTCCTGATGTCAACGCGTACACCAGTTTCGACGAGACGGTGTACATGCTCGAAGTGCCCACCGATCGTGAGGGCATCATGACGCGCGGCCTCGAGGCGCTGAGCGATTTCGCCGGTGGGATCGCCCTCGAGACCTCCGAGATCGACCGGGAGCGGGGTGTGGTCATCGAGGAGTGGCGAGGGAGACAGGGTGCCGGATCGCGCATGCAGGGGCCGCAGATGGAGGCGCTCTACGGTGAGTCGCGCTATGTGGACCGAATGCCGATCGGACTTCCGGAACAGCTCAAGGAAGTACCCGCCGAGCGGGTTCGCGACTTCTACCGCGATTTCTATCGGCCCGATCGCATGGCCGTGATCGCGGTGGGCGATTTCGATCCCGCGGCAATGGAGGCGGAGATCCGAACACAGTTCAGCGGGCTGCCCGCACGTCCACCTGTCCCGCGTACCGAGTACCCCGTGCCTCCTCATCAGGACACTCGCTACGTAGTCGTGTCGGACCGCGAGGCACAGGGGTCGTCCGTCAGCATCATTCACAAAGGACCGGCCGAGGACTACCTCACCGTCGGTGACTACCGCCGTTCGATGATGCGCGGGCTCATACAGGACATGGTGAATGGCAGGTTCGCGGAGATCGCGCGGCGGCCTGGTGCATCGTTTCTACGCGCCTCCGTAGGCGGCGATACGCTCGGGCGAGACGTGGAGAGCTTTACCGTGTCGGCGCGGGTGAGCGACGACGGCATCATCAAGGGGCTCGAGGCGCTCGGTCAGGAGATCAAACGACTCCGAGAACACGGCTTCGGCGAGGCCGAGCTCGACCGGGCCAAGAGGGATGTCGTCGCCTCCTACGAACGTGCGTACAACGAGCGCGACAAGTCGCAGAGCGGTGGTCACGCGTCCGAGCTGCTCCGGCACTTTCTCACGGGCGAGTCGGCGCCTGGCATTGCGGACGAGCTCGCGCTCATGCGTCGCTTCCTGCCTGCCATTACCGTCGCCGAGGTCAGCGCGTTCGCACGGGAATTTCTTGGTGAAGACAACCGGGTCGTGCTCGCGTCCACTCCTGAGAAGGAGGGGGTCGCACTCGTGACCGAAGCGGGCCTGAGCGATGCCCTTCGCGCGGGCAGCTCGACGGCTGTCGAGGCGTGGCGGGACGAAGTTGCCGGTCGCGAGCTGATGGCGACGCGGCCGACACCTGGGAGCGTGCGGGCGCGGAGGGAGATCGCCGAGATCGGTGTCACGGTGCTGACGCTGTCTAATGGCGTGGAGGTCTGGCTCAAGCCCACTGACTTCCGCAATGATCAGGTGGCGTTTACAGGATACGCGCGTGGGGGCGCGTCCCTGGCGCTGCCGGCGGAGTTTCTCGATGCCTCACTGAGCACGACGCTCGTCAGCGTGTCCGGCGTGGGTGGATTCTCCCCAATCGATCTTGGCAAGGTGATGGCGGGTCATCTCGCCAGCGCGTCGCCGTACATGTCCAACTACACGCACGGGATTTCTGGAGGCGCCACACCACGCGATCTCGAGACCGCGCTCCAGCTCGTGTACCTGCACTTCACGGCGCCGAATGACGATCCGACGGCCTTCGACCTGATGAAGAGCCGGATGGCGGCGAGCCTGGCCAACCAGACCGAGAGCCCGGGGGCCGTGTTCGGCGAGCGTGTCCGAAGCATGGCGACGATGGACCACTATTCCACGCGCTCCATGCACACGGAGGATCTCGGGCGCATCAGTGAAGCACGGATGCGCGGGTACTATGCCGCCCGGTTCAAGAACGCCGCCGACTTCACCTTCTTTTTCGTGGGGGCGTTCACAGTCGAGCAGGCCACGCCGCTTCTCACCACCTATCTGGCGTCTCTGCCGTCAACGGGAAAGGCGGAATCACAGGGCCGGGACATGGACTTGCGATTTCCGGCGATGGTGTTGCGCGAGACGGTGAGGAAAGGTCAGGAGCCGAGGAGTCAGACAGCGATCATGTTCTTTTCCAACACGGGTCTCGACGAGTTGGAGACACATCGCCTGCGCGCCGCCACCAGCATCCTGCAGACACGGCTTCGTGACGTGCTCCGAGAGGAGCTCGGTGGCACGTACTCGGTCAGTGTGGGCTACTCCGACACGTCGCCGCAGGCGGGGTATGGCACCACGACAGTTCAGTTCGGTAGCTCGCCGGAGAACGCCGATCGGCTCGCACGCGTCGTGATGGAGGAGCTCGAGAAGCTACGACAAGAGGGCCCGACCGATACGGACGTGCAGGTGGTCAAGGAAACCGAGAAACGAGAACTCGAGACCTCGGTACGACAGAACGGCTACTGGCTGAACTCGCTGCAGACGATGCACCTGCTCGAAAGAGACCCACGCCGGATTCTGCAGCGTGTCGAACGCGCAGAATCGCTGACGAAAGACAATATCCACGCGGCGGTGCGCAAGTATTTTCCCCAAGACCGCTACACGGTAGTCACGCTCATGCCGGAGGCCGAGGTCGCGAAGCCCATCGCGTCGCGCTGAACCGGTCGTTCGCGTACGAGTGCGGATCTAGCCGCTTTTTGATTCGGCGTAGAGCGGAGGCTTCCGCCTTCGCGTAAAGCTTCGGCGGACCGCCGTAGCCTTGGCGGAGGCGGTTAGCCTCCGCGGACACGCGCACGCTGAAGCGTGCGCTCTACGGCGAAATGCAAATCGCTCTAGCCGGACCCCGGACAGCTCCGCCTACTCACCTGCAAGTATCTTGGCGGTGGTGACGAGTTGTCCCACGTGCCGTTGAGTGTGCTCCGCCGCGTGAAACAGCAGGCCGATCACTGTTGAGGGGAGCTGGTGGCGACCAACACCGCGCGCCTCCAGCAGCGTTGTCTCGCTCGTCGCCTTGAGCTGCTCGAGCGCCTGTTCGACTGCCTTGTCGAACGCGGACACGAGACGAAGGTCGATACCGGAGGTGGCGTCCGGACACCCTTCAGCTGCGAGAGCTGCTTGCTGATCCGGCGAGAGCCGTTCGCCGCGCGCGTACGTCAGCAATCGATCGAGACTTCCAGCCGCGTGCCGCGCGTGAAACCCGATCGACGCGGCGCCGGACGGACGAGCCCAGACCTCATCGGGCGTCAGTCCGGTCACGCTCGACGTCAGCTCTTCGCGACATTGAAGCAGGCTGTGTGCGATCGGTTGCAACAGTGACGGGAAAGCGGGAAGCGGCCCGCGCAACCACACTTCAGGTTGAGACATCCTTGAGATCCTTACATGGTTCCTCGGGCGCCAGTTCTGGTGGAGTGCAATCGCTGAACCGGAGGCTCCTCACGCCAGGCCCATTGCGCCAGGGCCACCCCGGTGAGCGCGACCACCGCACCCACGCTTTGCCAGACGCCGAAGATTTCGTTGAACAAGATCCGACCCAGTACGACCGCGACCACCGGTTGCACCAGAACGGTCACGGCGGCGGTGGCGGCCGACAAACGGCCGAGCGCCCATGCGATCGTCCCCTGACCAACCACGTGCATCACGCCGAGTCCGACGCACGCGGCCCAGCCCGCGGCCGAAGTGGGATAGCTCTGCTCGCCCAGAAGGACGCCTGCGACCAGCAGCAGGGGCATACCGGTGAGTGCCGACCAGAACATGATGCGAGCGGTCCCTTCGACACGCCGCGCCGCGCTGATCGCCATGAAGTAGAGCGCGTACCAGAACGCCGCCGCCAGCGACAGGGCGTCACCGAGTAGTGGGTTGGGGCCGACCGAACCAAGCCCTCTCGCGGCCGCCATTGTCCAGGCCCCGCCGATGGAGAGCCCCGTCGCGAGCAAGAACAGTCGGGCCGGGCGCTGCTTCAGGAGGATCCACGACATCGCCGTGACCACCACGGGTGTGAGATTGCCCAGCACGGTCGCCTTGCCGACGGATGTGTTGGCGATGCCGTTGTGCCAGAAGGCCAGGTCGAGGGCGAAGGCGAGACCCGCCAGCACAGCCAGGCGGGACGGGCCGCCGACACCGCCTGGGGATCGTCGTGCCAGTACCGTCAACAGTGGCAACGAGAAGAGCAGTCGCCAGAAGGCGACCGTGACGGGGCCTGCATCGGCGAAGCGGACGAGAACCGGCGCGACGCCGATCACGAGGGCTCCCGCGAGCAGCGCTAGGAGCGCCGTCCCGCGCTCGGTGTGAGCAGGCCGAGGGATGGTCGGAGACGACATGGCCACATGTCGATTCTCCTTGTACGACCCAGGATTCCCCTCGCCAGCATCTCCCTGAGCACTAGGACGTCGTCGCACGCAGCGTGTACAGTAACGCTTGAAGACCGCGACCAACACTCATTCCCATGCTCCTCCAGGGACTGTCTCGGTGCTTTCGCGCCCATCCCCCCGAAGGAACAGCTGACCGCTATGACCCCACGCGTGCTGATCGTATTCGCGATGATTCACTGGCTGTGTGCCTCCCCAGGCTTTGCGCAGGTCCCCGCACCGCCTTCGCCACAGGTTCGCATCATCGCCGGAGTTGTCGTTGAGAGTGACACTCGCGTGCCGATTGTCGGGGCCTTGGTCAGGGCGGGCGATGCTGAGACGACGACTGATGATGGCGGTCGGTTCGAGATCCCGGTCCCTGCGGCGCTTGTGGAAGTGCACGTCGCGGCAGCTGGGCACTTTCCGCTCAGCACCGTGCTCGACCTGCGCGCGGCCGACGCCCTCGGCACCGAACTGGCCCTGGCACGTGACACGGGATTTGCGACGTCGGTCGAAGTGGTGGGCGTCTCACCCGCGCCGGCACCAGGGACCGAGACGGTGCAGCCCGCGCAGGTGCTTCGCACCCCCGGGGCGCTCGACAACGTGTTTCGAACTCTGCAGACGATGCCCGGGGTAGCAGCCACCGAGGAGTTCGGCAGCCGACTGGCCGTGCGCGGTGGGGCGCCCGATCAGAACCTCACGGTCATGGACGGCGTTGAAGTCCACGACCCCTTCCGTCTGTTTGGGCTGACGAGCGCCTTCAACCCGGAGATCATTCAAGGCTTCGAGCTCGCCACGGGCGGGTTCAGCGTCAAGTACGGCGATCGACTGTCGTCGTTGCTGTCGGTCGAGAACCGTGATGGCACGCGTGACCGGTCGTTTGCTGGATCGGGCTCCTTGAGCATCACTGACGGCAACATCGTGCTCGAGGGCAAGCTCCCCGGGAGCGCCCCTGGATCATGGCTTGTCACTGGCCGACGCACCTACTACGACCTCATTGCCGGCAAGGTCACGGGAGACGACTTTCCTGGGTTTGCCGACCTGCAGGCCAAGGGGGTCTGGGAGCCGAGCCAGGGTCGTAAGCTAACGCTCTTTGGTTTACGGAGTCGACAGGCCGCCGCCTTCACGATCGACGATGAGTCGGCGCAAGGGGAGTTCCAGGACGACACGGACAATGACCTGGTGTGGACCCGCTTCGACGCCTTGGTTGGTGCGCGCGGCCGCTCGCACACCATCGCTGCGTACTCCAGCACGGAGTCCGTTTTCGGAGTCGATGCCGCCATAGAGAACACGAGTCAGCGCTCGAACTCCCCGTCTGATGAAGCGTTCGGGGTCGCCGACGTGGTGTTCGAGCGCGCGCTGACCGTGCAGGACCTCTCCCTGCGGCAGGAGTTCGCGTGGGCGCTGGGAAGACATGTGGTCGAGGTCGGCGGCGAAGCACATCGCCTCGTGACGCACCTCGGCTTCGACATCACGGGCGATAGGAATCCCACCGCGGCCAACGGATCCAGTGCTCAGGGTGGAGCCGGTTTGCCCGATTCACTCCGCTCGTCGAGTCGCTCAACCCGAGGCGGGGCCTGGCTCCAGGAGACGTGGCAACTGGGATCGCGGGGCTCTCTTCAGGCCGGCCTGCGAATGGACCACGCAGGCGTCACCGGTGAGACGCTGTTCTCACCGCGCGTGTCGGGGGTGACTGAGCTTGGAGGCACCACCCGCCTGAAGGCGGCCTTGGGGCGGTATACGCAGAGCCCTGGCTACGAGAAGACCGCTCAGAGTGACTACGTGCTCGACTTCACCAATTCAGCCGTGCACGAGCTCGAGAGCGAGAGCGCTGTTCAGGCTTCGGT
>Ga0247825_10003124_pt1 | contig 10930 bp, 13 predicted proteins | sample 13C_Vanillin_Day_FD_194413 | JGI IMG/M metagenome (GOLD analysis project Ga0247825, IMG submission 194413) | Soil microbial communities from agricultural site in Penn Yan, New York, United States - 13C_Vanillin_Day48 | ecosystem: Environmental > Terrestrial > Soil > Agricultural land | place... | reverse complement strand
GCGGAATTGGAGGCGATCCTCACACCTCTCTCCGACGCAGGTGTCGACGTCTTCCATGCGTCCACTCGACGGTACTGGATCCCGGAGTTCGAAGGCAGCAACCTCAACCTGGCTGGCTGGGCCAAAAACGTCACCGGGAAGGCTTCCATCACAGTCGGATCCGTCGGTCTCGACAAGGAGTTCGTGGGTCCGGCTGGAAGTCCGGACCGGTCAGCCGTTACGAGTATCGAAGAACTTCTCGACCGTGCCGAACGTGATGAATTCGACCTCGTCGCGGTAGGACGTGCCCTGATCGCCGACCCCGAGTGGGCCCGCAAGGCGCTCGACGGGCGGCTCGAAGACGCCGAACCGTACGACGCGGCACTCCTCGAGACCCTTCACTGAGGTGATTTCCGAACGCCTGGATGCGGTCTCCAGTCCGTGCATCACCTGTGAGAGCGCACAATTGGCACCTGAGACCAGTTCATCCGAGAATGCGCCCGGGGATGGTGTACACCACCGACCCAGCGGGTAGAACGAAATAGTCGCCGTATCGCCGACGAAGTACGGCGGCTTGTCGGCTCGCTCCAACATCACCATCAGGAGGTACGGGCAGGCGACGCGACGGCCCGACAGACAGGCTCGGCACTTGTGGCACACGGTGTAATAGATGAAGACCACGCGGGTGCCTTCCGCCAACGGTTGCCATCGGAATCCTCGATGACGCCGTCACCAAGTGCGGCGACAACTCCGACCATCTCGTGTCCGAGAACGGTCGGCAGCTCGCCGCCGAGCCCCGGCTCTCGAACGTGTCGTGCCACGCGTGCAGATCCGAACCGCAGATGTTGGCGCGCGTGACCTTGATGAGAATCTCCCCCGTCCCCTCCTCCCCCATCGCTGGGACACCGGTACTCGAGTTGTGGAACGCCAAGGACGTGATTGTGTTCAAGCGGGCATTGTCACGTTAATTGAAAGAATGAGCGGTGCCCTTGATTTGGCGCACACCGTGATGTAACCCTTTGGGGTTGTTCATGTTTCAGGAGGCAATACCGCTCGCGGTGACTTCCCGCCAGACCGCGAATCGGTCGGCCATCTCGGTGCGCCACTCGGGCGGGGTCAGTCGGTGCCGGCGGGGACGGAAAAGCGGTGAGATCGAGCTGAACGCGGACAGGAATCGTTGCGCGTGCGCGACCGATTTGAAGCGTTTCATCGCCCGCTCCCGCTGTCGGGTCGGCTGATGGAAATTCTCCGTCCGGTTGTTCAATGCTCGACCGACGCCAGCGACTCGCGGTGGGCGATGCTGTAGCTGGTCAGCTTGTCGGTAACGATCACCCGAGGCACATATTGCATGCCCTTGAGGGGCTTACGGAATAATCGTTTGGCGGCGTCGCCGTTTCGGTGCGACTGGATCAGCACGTCGAGCACGCTGCCGTGCTGGTCGTCCGCGCGCCATAGCTAGTGCTGGGTGCCGTTGATGCGGATGAAGACCTCGTCGAGGTGCCACTTGTCGCCAGGCCGCGCCCGCCGTCGGCGCAGCTGGTTGGCGTATGTATGCCCGAAGTTGGCGCGCACCACCGCCGGATCGTCTCGTAGCTGACCGGGACACCGCGTTCGAGCATCATCTCCTTGACTTCACGGAAGCTGAGCGCGAACCGGAAGTACAACCACACGCAGTGGTTGATGATCTCCACCGGGTAGCGGTGGCCTTGTACAACGGCATTGCTGTGGTCACGCCACCGATCCTCCCAGTTCGCCAAACTCGCCAACGTGACAGTGCCCGGAGGAGCTCACTCTCAGCAGATATCAAGAGTATGGATGCGCACCGGGTCGGCGAAGGTCTGATCGCCCTACCTTCTGGTGTCTGCGGGGACTTCCGTTGTCTCGGGATCCTTGTGGAATGGCGGGGACCCACAGCACGGAGGCGGGGGAAGACACATCGTCCTCAGGCTCAATTGATGAGGATGTGTCCGCCCTGGTTCCGGTCGTGCTGCAGGTCCCCACCGCGTCGACCGCACTTCCGGTAGGACATCCGGTGGCAGGCGGTCGACGAGTTTCTGGGGTCCTACACCGTGTGGCGGGGGGCGACCAGTGGCAGGTCGAGCACGGTCAGTGGGCTGGGTCGAGCGCGGCACCAACTGTATCGAGGAGCTCGTTCCAGGAGGCGATGAACTTGGCGACGCCGTCGCGTTCGGGCGTGTTGGTGACGTCGTCGTACGCCACGCCGGCCGCGAGGATCGCCCTCGCCTGCTGATACGTGCCGGCAATGGTGTTGCCGCGCAGGTGGTGGTCGTGGGCGGCCTCGAGTGTCTTGGTCGGCATGGTGTTCACGCGAGCTCAATGACGTGACAGTGCCCCACTCCTTGATGGATCCGACCGTCGTGCCACGGTCAATGGTGGAGGAGTTGTGCGTCGGCTGCGGCGGAGTCGTTCGGCGCGACCGTCGTTCGGTTGGAGCGGCTTCCCGTCTCGGGAAGTGTGAAGTAGACCGCCAGGCAGAGAGCGACGACGACTATCATATAGAGCGCGACGAACATAGGATGGCCAGCGCTCACGAATGCTGCCGCGATCAGGGGAGCGGTTCCTCCGAATACGGCGATGACAATCTGGTGGGCGAATCCGATGCCCGACACGCGGACCGATGCCGGAAACAATTCCGCCTGAATGGTCGGATAGACCGACTGCCATATCCCGAGCACGATCCATCCCGACGCAGACACGATCACATACACACCGAACCCGGGCTGGTTGAGTAGCAGGAGTAGGGGATAGAACAGGACGATCATGCCGATCGCACCGACAATGGGGAAGATTTTGCGGCGTCCTAGACGGTCCGACAATGAACCGCAGAACGGCACGACAATAACGAGCAAGAGGAGTCCGATGACACTGCCGGCCAGGGTCGAGGAAAGATCCCTGCCACTGGTGAGGTTTGCATAGGTCGGGAGGAACGTCGCCCAGGTGTAGTAGGCGACGGCTGGGGCGGAGAGTGCGGCAGCCTGGAGTAGCGCTTTGGGATGGTTACGGAGCAGTTCCCGCAGGCCCGCCGGCGCGGACTTCTGTTTGGCGAGGACGCTTGCTTCGTATTCAGGGGATTCATCTGCCCGTGCCCGCATGAGCAGACCGACCACTCCCAAAATGCCTCCGACGAAGAACGGTATCCGCCAACCCCAGGCCGCCAGAGCGTCTGGACTGAAGGTTGACGTGACGATGGCGGCGGCACCGGTCGCGGCGAGTGTGGCCAAACCGCTGGCCATGTTGGTGAACGACCCGAAAAGCCCACGACGATTGGCGGGAGCATGTTCGACCATGTAAGCGATCGCACTCTGCTGCTCGCTGCCGGCCGATATTCCCTGCAGAATCCGAGCAATGACGAATAGGACGGGCGCTCCGTACCCGATGACCGCGAACGGGGGCGTAAACGCGATGATGAGTGCGCCCAAGGCCATTTCAGAAATCGCGAGAGTAAGAATGCGGCGCCGACCATACCTGTCCGCAAGCGGCGAGATGATGATTCCGCTGAGCGGGCGTACGACGAAGCCGATGGCATAGGTGAGCAGAGCCGCGACCAGCGATGCGAAGGCGGAGTGGCTCGGGAAGATCTGGCTTGAAAAGACGGCTGCGAGGAGCCCGTATACGTACCAGTCGTACCACTCGACGAAGTGACCGACCGTCCCGGCAAGGAGATTGATCGGTCGTCTCCGTTCCGTCGTCGAAGTAGTAGCTGGATGGTTGGGTGGATTGGGCTGATCCGAGGTTGTCATTGTGTTTCCTTTGAGGTGGGACTGCCGCGCTGTTACAGGCGCGGCAAGTCGAGACACCGATGTGCGACGCCTGTATTACCGGCGGAGATTGATGTCGAACGAAGTCGGGACGAAATGTCGTGCCTTCCGCATGGCGTGCGTGACGACGGTGGTGCTACAAACTCGGCTAATCAGGCGGAGATTTCCTCGTTCGTCGACAAGTAGTCGAAGGCCGGCCACGTCGCTGCGATGTCGTCGGCGGCGGCGATCAGGGGTGCCGAGAGCTCGGCCAGCCGTGCTCTGGTCATCCGAACAGAGGGACCGGCGATGCTGAGCGTGCCTGTCGCTGCGGTGGTCTTGCCGGCTCCGTAGATGGGCGCGGCGACTGCGTTGATGCCGAGGTCCATTTCCTCGAAAGTCGTTGCGTAGCCGCGGTGACGTGCTTCGTCGAGGTCGGCGTTCAGCCTGTCGGCGTCGAGGGCAGTCCTGGGCGTGTGGTGGCCCGGGTTCTGTTTGCTCAGAATGGTTTCGACGTGCTCGGGTTCGAGCGTTGACAGCCATGCCTTCCCGGAGGCTGTGGCGTATGGGACGGCGCTTCGCCCCATGACGGGATCGAGTCGCAGAGAGGAGTTGGAACCTTGTGCCTTGGCTATCCACTGCAGCGAGTCGGTGGTCGCGACGGCCAGCCGGACCAGTTCTTCGCATTCTGATGCGAGGGCGTCGAGCGTTCGCTGCGCCCACGTGTCGAGGCCGGACGACGAGAGTTGCCGGAGACCGAGGGCTCCAAGTCGGTGCGTGGCGACGTAGGTGGACGTCCGCTTGTCTTGTGCGACGTAGCCGACCTCGACGAGCGCACCGAGCAACCTGTGGGCGATTGCTTTGTTCACTGCCAGTCCGGCTGAGACTTGTGTCACGCCAAGTCCTTCCGGTTCTGAGGACAGCATCTCGAGCACTCGAATCGTGTTCGAAACATCCGCGGCCAAGGCCATGGGCTCGTCTCCTCGTGTGAGTCGAATGTGAACTGCGTAACAGTAACGCTGTTACAGACAGCCTCACGGACGACCCATGTCGTCAACCCCCCTGCTTCTTCGTGGCCACCAAAGGCCGGTTGGGCAGCGATCGCCCCCGGGCTCACGCTGGCTGGTCACTTCCGGGCTCGTCCGGAGTCGTGATGTGACCCGTCGCGGTGATGAGCTTCTCGACCGCGCGTAAGGCCTGCGCATCGTCGTTGACCACGAAGTGGTGCTGTCCGGACTGCCACCTGCATTCGAGGGCGCCGAATCGGCGCCAGTACGAGTCCCAATCGTCCAGCTTTACCCGGTCACGGTCGAGGCCGCGGTCGACGAGGCGTTGCTTGACCACGGCGGCTGAGGCGGTCACCTGGATGACCTGGATACGTGTCTCGGGCCATCCGGCCCGGGCGGTCGCTGTCAGTAGGTAGTCGGGGTCGGACAGGTACGCCACGAACGGCGCGTCGAGGACAACCGAGTGGCCCAATTCGAGATTGCGTCCGGCGACCGCGAAGAGCGTCTCGTATTCGAGGGGCATTACGCGGCTGAGGTAGATCTCACTGGCTTCGCGATCGGGGATCTGGCATACATTTTCAGCCCTCATCACGAAATGGCGGCTATCAGCCACAAGGTCGTCGACCGTGGCATCCCCTTCGTCATCGAAAAACCCGCCGGCGTCGACGTTCCGCAACTACAGGCAATCGCCGATGCTGCGCACCGCGCCAAGGTGCCCGCGACAGTCCCGTTCGTGCAGCGGAACGCACCGGTGGAGACCTGGTTGCGGCAAGCAGGCGACATCGTCTACGAACGACTGTCGTTCGTCGCCGGTCCGCCCGGCAGATACCGGCGTAACGGAAGCCCGTGGATGTTGGACCCTCCGCGATCCGGGGGTGGATGTCTCACGAACCTCGGCCCGCATTTCGTAGACCTTGCACTCAGGCACATCGGAGCCAGCGTCGACGTCACCCACAAGAGGTCAGTTGTCGGGGACGGTAGCGTCCCGTGGGGACAGATCCTCCGCCACCTCCGGAATGTAAAGTACGACGACGCGCTCTCCCTCGAGTACGAGTACCGGTGGCATCCGCAGGATCTTGACGAGCCGGAGGTGGGTTTTCGACGTAGTGCTCAACACCTTCGCTCGCTGCTCGCAGAGTGCGACGCCGACACGAGCGGCCGCACCGTCGGAGTGGCCTTGTGATGCCTCTACGGGTCGGTGTCATTGGCGCCGGCCACATCGCGACCATCGCCCAGCTACCGACACTTGTCCAGCGCGACGACGTGGAACTACGGGCGCTCGTCTCGCGGCGTGAGGATCCGAGTTCGCTGCAGCGGCGGTGGGGATTCAAGCACGTCTACCGAACAGTCGAGGAGATGTTGGACGGCGACAGCCTCGACGCTGTGTTCGTTCTGACACCGCGGGGGGAGCACGTCGAGGCCGTCGAGCGCGCGCTCTCTGCAGGCGTGGACGTGTTCTGCGAGAAGCCACTGGCGACCGCGACCGCGGACGCCGTTCGTCTCGCCGAGATGGCGGAAGAGCGTGGTCGGGTGCTGATGGTCGGTTTCAACCGCCGTTTCGCTCCTACCTACGTGGCAGCCCGTGAAGCGTTCGGTGCGACCGGCGCTGCGTTCTGCGTGGCTCAGAAGAATCGGGCTGGTTCGGAGTACCGTGCGACGTTCGAGAATGCGATCCACATGGTCGATCTCTTGCGATGGTTCTGCGGCGGCGAGGTGGTCCACGTGGCCGCAGCTGCGGCTGGGTCGGATTTATGGGAAGAGGACGGTAGCGCTGCTCTCATTCGCTTTTCAACCGGAAACACGGGCGTCCTCGTCGCGGCGCGGACCGCGGGAGCGTGGAGTGAAAAGCTCGACGCGCACGGACAGATGCGGTCCGCGGAAGTGATCGCCCCCGATTCCGTCGCAATTACCGACCAAGGTGTCCGCACCATTCGCACGATGAGCCCCGAGAAGTTCGGCTGGGCAACCGCTACCGAGACGTTCGGCTTCGCCGACGCAGTACATCACTTCCTCGACCGCATTCGAGATCGGCAAGAACCGCTCACCTCTGGTTGGGAAGCAGCGAAAACACAGCGGCTACTCGACCAGATCCTCCAGGCCGCCGGGCTCCCCATCGAAGAGCAAGCAGGGCGGGAATGGTCGAGCAAGGCCGTTCAATGATGCCCTCGACGATTGGAACGAAGATAAAATGACAGAGCAAGTGGTTCTGGTGACGGGATCAAGTGGGGGTATTGGTGCTGCGATCGTCGACGCCCTGGTGAACCGTGGAGATGTCGTGGTCGGTGCCGACCGCACTCCCCGCAACGACCAAAATCTCGCCTCGTTCCTCAACCTGGATGTCACCGACGAAAAGCAATCCAAGGACGCGGTTCACACTGTGATCGGTCGTCATGGCCGCATCGACGCCCTGATCCACACCGCCGGAGTCCTAGGCGAGACGGCAGACCCGCTCACGACGACAACTGAAGAGTTCGAACGCATCATGCGGATCAACGCCACAGGCACGTTCACCATCGCGCGGGAGACCGCCAACGCGATGCGCTCAGCCGGAACAGCCGGCACGATCCTTCTCTTTTCGTCGGTCGCCGCCAAGGAAGCACGAATCGACTATCTGCCATACAACGCGAGCAAAATCGCCGTGCTGCACATCATGTGGTCGATGGCGAAGATCCTCGGTCCAAGCGGCATCTCCGTCAACGCGGTCAGCCCAGGACCGGTAAATACCGAGATGTGGACCCAACTCGCGGCACAGTCAGGCTCTGCGCAGGCTGCGCGAAACGCTCGCGCACGGGAGTTGCCGATGCAGCGGTTCGCGGAACCCGATGAGGTGGCGCGAACGGTTGCATTTTTGACAGCTAGTGAAAATCGATATCTGACCGGACTGTCCGTGGACGTCGCAGGCGGCGCGCATCTCGGCATGGGCACCTGACAGGGCACCGCCATAACCTTGCTTCCGTGCAAGTCGCAGTGTGGACGCAACCCACGTGGGCACCGCATCCAGTGGGTGCGGTCCTCATTCAGGTCGCCGATCAACCCCCGTGCGGTGGCCCGTTACCACGAACGCCACGGACAAGCCGACGGCAAGTCCGATCCGGGTGACGCCGCGTGCCGCCTGCCAGAACTCCTTCGGAACGTTCGCCTCGAAGGTGCGCCGCCCTGCGACCGCCGGCACCTGACCGCACACGGCCTTCACGCGCCGGTCGATCGCCGCGACGACGAACGCGTTGCCGCCCGCGTAGCTCGAACTCCACACCCCGATCCGTGAGGCGTCGACATCGGCCCGGCCCTGCGCGTAGGTGATCGCGTGCTGGTTGGTCGACACCGAGCCGACCCCCGCGCCCTCGCGGCGCACGCAACATCCCCTGCCCGACCCGGGGCCAGTACGCCGCGAGGGCGAACGTGCCCCGCTGCTGACGCGCCGGTGCGCACCAGTACGAAGTGCCCGGCGACTACCTCCTGCTCCGGATCAGTCCGCTACCGCAGGGTCGCGTACGTCGTCGCCGGTCGAGGCGGCCGCCAGCGCGGCGTCGACCAGGGCCTCGGCAGCCGAGCGGGCGTACGTGGCACCCGAGGAATCCTGATACAGGGCCGCGGCCGCGGCCGCGCCGTCCAGCAGCACCGTCAACTGGATAGCGAGTCCGGCCGGGTCAGGCACCCCGGCCTCGGCCGCGAACTCGGCGAGCCATTGCCGCCCGGCCTCCTTGTAGCGGCGCGCGATCTTCGCGACCTCGTGGTCCGGTGACGCCATCTCGACGGTCGCGTTGATGAATGCACAGCCCCGGAACTCTCCCTTCTCGAGCCCTTCGGCGATGATGTCGAAGGTCGCCAGCATCTTCTCCCGCGGCGAGGACGCACGTCGCGCGACCTCGTTGGCAACCTCCTCGGCATTACGCTCGCCGCGACGCTCGAGGTATGCCGCGGCCAGCCCATCTTTCGACCCGAAGTGGCGGTACAGCGTCATGATCGGCGTTTGCGCCTCGTCCAGGATGCGGTTGATCCCCACAGCGCGGATGCCCTCCTTGAAGAAGAGATCATCCGCGGCCTTCAGGAGGCGATCGCGCGGGGAGATTTTCGTTGCTGTCATGCCACCATCATAGCGAGCGAGCACTATCTCACACATGAAAGCGAGCGCTATATCACACATCGAATGTGTGAGGCGCACGTGTCGGGGCCCGTTGCGGTGGGGGGCCGGACCGCCCCGGGCGGTCTGGCTGATGGATTGGGCAGTCGCTCCACGCTCTTGCCCTGCCTCGTGGTAGAGATTACTCCCTCTTGGACGGCCGTCGCCGACGCCACGCCCCCCGCGACGACGCGCTGCCCAACACCACCGAGGAGCTTCCCAGAGCACGGCCCAGCGCCTCCGCGGCGCCCATCAGGATGGCGGCCCGTCGTGCACTGTCCTCGGTACCGGCGATCCACGCCAGAACCTCCAGGGGCATCGCGGCAGTGAACGGATCGTGCACCAACCGGGTCAGTCGCAGGCACCGTTTCAGCAAGTCCGCCGCCTGAACGCCATCGCCCTGCTGCAGGGCGGCCACCCCCAGCGCCCACAGTGAGTACGACCGGTACACCGATTCACCGCGTGATTCCGTCATGTACAGAACCTGCCGATGGCAGCCGACTGCCCGGGGAACATCCCCTGCAATTCGGGCACCAGCCCGAGGATCATCAGCATCCACACCCGCGATGCCAGGTCGCCGCGGGCGCCGAACACCTCCAAGGCTTCTTCCATAGGGGTGCGGGCGCGGGGAAGATCGCCGCTGACGAGCCCCACGAGACCGTCCGCATGGGTGATGCGCACGCGTGAGTAGCCGAACTACTCGATGACGACGTGGGGACGGTGCCAATGGCCTCTACGCCAGCTAGACATCCGGGCTTTAAGTCGTCAAGCGGCTTGGGTGGTGCGTCGGTGGTCGCTCGGATCAACCGGCTCCGCCACGTACACCGTCGACGGCACCCGCTGTGAGGACTTCGGTGAGTAATCTGCCCCTCGACCTCACCAGCTTCGTTGGGCGACGCTATGAGTCTACCGAGGCGAAGCAGCTGCTGTCGGCCTCTCGTCTGGTGACGTTGACCGGGACCGGTGGTAGCAGCGAATCCAGTTAAGGCACTGCACAATCGTCGGCGCCCGGTAGCAACGTCGTGGGGCCGCCCCACGACCGGCGCCGCGGACAAGGCGCCCCCATTCCACGCCCACGGCTGACATTCTCGGCATACCCGGTGCTCATGGGGTCAGCCCAGCAAGTCACTTCAGGGCGTCAGCCGTGACGGCTGCCCGGAACGCGGCTACTCGAGGAGACCAGCCAGCGCATGTGGGACACTGTCCGACTTCCCATCAACACCGCCGGGATCACCAATCCGCTCGCCAGCGCGCTTCCCGACCGACAATGCGACCACCATGCGTGATCACATCGTGAAGACCATCGACGTGATCGACGCCGAACGAAACTCCGAGTCCGCCTCAGACACAAACATTCGATGCAACTGGTCGACTCGAGCGTGAGCGCCCATTGCAGGCCCACATTCACCCGATCGGTTCGGCGGCGCCTACACGTCCCCGAAGGTCACAACACACTGAGGATGTCGTCGACCCGCTGCTTCGCATCACCGAACAGCATCTGACTGTTGTCGCGAAAGAACAGGGGGTTCTGCACCCCCGCGTAGCCTGCTGCCATCGAACGCTTGAACACGATGACATCCTTGGCATTCCACACCTCGAGCACCGGCATCCCGGCGATCGGTGACGACGGGTCCTCGGCCGCGGATGGGTTGACGGTGTCGTTCGCGCCGATGACGAGAACCACGTCGGTCTCGGAGAAGTCGTCGTTGATCTCGTCCATCTCCAGGACGATGTCGTAGGGCACCTTCGCCTCGGCCAGCAGCACGTTCATATGACCGGGTAGGCGCCCCGCGACCGGATGGATGCCGAAGCGCACGTCGACACCCCTCGCCCGCAACTTCGCGGTGAGATCGGCAACCGGGTACTGCGCCTGCGCGACCGCCATGCCGTAGCCCGGGGTGATCACGACCGACTTCGCGCCGGCGAGCAGCTCCGCCACGGCGTCCGCCAGGATCTCGCGGTGCTCGCCGTAGTCGATGTCGTCCGCCGGTCCGGCCACCACGCCGTACCCGCCGGCGATCACCGAGATGAAGGAGCGGTTCATCGCCTTGCACATGATGTAGGAC
>Ga0247825_10003123_pt1 | contig 10930 bp, 8 predicted proteins | sample 13C_Vanillin_Day_FD_194413 | JGI IMG/M metagenome (GOLD analysis project Ga0247825, IMG submission 194413) | Soil microbial communities from agricultural site in Penn Yan, New York, United States - 13C_Vanillin_Day48 | ecosystem: Environmental > Terrestrial > Soil > Agricultural land | place... | reverse complement strand
CGTCGGAGCCGGTGCCGCCGAGCGCGAAGGGCTCGGCCTTGTCCTGGGCATAAGCCTCGTTCCAGCGCAGGCCGAGCACCGTCCGGCCAAGAGCGAGGTAGCCCCTCCAGTCGGCGCGGTAGACATTGCCCGAGAAGGCGCCGCCCAGGCCGCTGGAGGTTTCCGCGAAGAGCTGCAGCCACTGTCCCTCGCTCGGTCCTTCGGACAGCCAGCGCTCGCGCCGGGTATCGACCCCGGCGACGAGGCCGAGAACACGCTCATCCTGCGCTTCCAAGGCGCCGACGCCCATCCGGTGCAGCCGCTCGCGCTCCAGCGCGCCGCCAAAGCCCCAGTAGAAGCGCCGGTCAAGCGACAGCGCGCGCCATGTCGAAACCCACTGCGCCTTCTCGTTGATGGTGTAGGCGGTGATCTCGCGGTCGATGAAGGCGTCGCCTTCTTTCGGGACAGTCGCCCGGACCGTCATGCGCCGGTTGAGCAGCACGCCGTGCCGGCCATCGTAGGTATACGCCGCATCTCCGAGCGTCTCGCCCTGGGTGAGCTCGTACCGCGGCAGCAGGAAATAGGTATGCAGCGCCAGAGCGTCCTGTCCGAACACCGCCACGCCGACCTCTGCCGCACCATCGACGATGCCGAGGAAGGGCAGCCAGGAGCGCGGCCGCAGCGACGCCCACGGCGAATACGCCCGGTCCTGCGGCCCGGCCGTTGGCGCAGCCTCGGGCGCTGCGGGTGTTTCGGTCTGCGCGGCGTCGCGGCGCTCGAGCGGCGGATCCGGCAGCCGGTGCAGGCGCAGCGCGTCGCCGTCGGCTTCGATCGTCGTGAGAAGCATCTCGCCGCCGTGCGGGGCGCTGATCTCGCGCACGCCGTACGCGGCGCGTGTCCAGCGCGAAAGCGTTCGCGTCGACCGGCGCAGCGACCAGACGTCGTGGGCGCCGCCGTAGGCGGCGACGAAGTAGATCTCCTCGGGCGAGCCGGCGAAGCGCGGTGAGTGCTTGACCGTACGGTCCGAGAGCAATACGGTGCCGCGGCCCTCGGCCACCTCCACGAGCGACCACTGCCCGGCGTGCTGACGGGTGATCACCACCGAGCTGCCGCGCGCCGCCAGCCCGGTCACGGCTTCGCCTTGCGCGGCCCGGTACAGCACGCGCTCGAGCGCGCCGCCCGCCCCGAGCAGCACCACCTCGGCGACGCCCGCCTGCACGCGCAGCGCTGCGATGCGACCGTCTTCGAGCGGCGCGGCGAAGCGCAAGCGCGCGCACTGGGTGAGCCGCCTCCAGTCGCGCTTGTCGCCAGGCCTGTCGCTGCGATAGAGGTCGTAGTAGTAGTTGTAGTTTCCGCAGATGTCGGGTTGGGCCAGGAGCAACGTGCCGTCGGGCGCCGCGGCGAGCCGTGCATCCTGCTCGACTTCGCGCACGGCCTGCGCCATTTCGCCGGCCGACTGGCGCATGAGCCTCGGCGACGTGTAGCCGTCGGCCTGCACGTACCAGCGCGTGCCGCCCGGTGCGAGCACCGGGGTCGAAATCGCAAACGCCCGCGTCACGACGGCGCCGGCATCGCCGCCCGCAGGCGCATCCCCGGGCGTGGCCGCAAACCTGGCACGCAGCCAGTCGTGGTATTCGAGCCAGAGCGCGTCCATGCTCTTGCCGGTCGCCTGCACCGCATTGCTGTCGACCTTGAAGGGGATCAGGTTGCCGCTGTAATTCTCGATGAAGCGGCGCATCGCCTCGGGCCCGTAGCGCTCCCGCAGGAAGGCAAAGAAGTAGGCGCCGTACAGGTAGTCGCGGTTCAGGGGGAAGCCGCGGCCGCCCGCGTTGACCTCGCGCAGCGAGCGCAGCCCGCGGGAAACCTCGGCCCGCATCATGCCCTCGAAGTGGCTCTGCCCGAGCCGCCCGTGGCCCTGGGTCGCTTCCGATTCGGCATAGACCGCGAGCCCCTCGACAATCCAGCCCGGCTGCAGCGCGTTCGGAAAGAGCAGCGGCACGCGGCCGAAGATGCGCCGTAACGCATACGGCGCTCCGTGCGCCTTGTCCAGATGCACGACATGGAAAAGCTCGTGCGTCAGCACGAGCTCCAGCCATTCGCGGTTCTGCAGCAGCTCGCCTTCGTCCGGTGGGGAGAGGAACAGCATCGAGTAGTTGAACGGCAGCGGAGACGCGAGGCCGTTCGCGAAGTCTGCGGAATCGAGCAGCACCAGCTCGATGCGCGACTGCGCCCGCCAGGCGAGCATGCCGGTGACGCGCGGGTAAACGGCTTCGGCGAGCTCGGCGACGACCCGGGCCTGCGGGCGGTGCGGCTCGGCGAAATGGATCGAGAAGTGCGGCGTCTCGAGGGTGCGCCAACGCAGGGAAGGGTCGACCCAGGAGAGCTCGCGCCACTGCGCAGGCGCCGCCGGCACCCAGAGGAGGAGCAGCAGCGCTAGAAGCGCGGATCGGATGCGAATGGTATGCGGGCGCCCGAGCTAGGGAATCTGGTGCGTTTGCTGCCCCGGAACCTTGACGCTGATCGTCCCTGTCCAGATGCACATCAGGGTGGACGAATCGTTCAGCGAGGGAATGTTCGCGAGCAGGACGGTCGGCGCGCCGACGATCCAGGGGGCCGGGGTGTTCGGGATGCACGGCATCGGCGTGAGCACGCCCATCGCCGAAGCGGTCGCGGCGGCAACCTGCGGATTCGCAGGGCTCTGGCACATGCCGAAGGGCATGATGTTCTTCATCGGGACGTGGTCCATGATGGTCGCCGCCGGCTGGTTGCTGGTCAGCATCTTGTTTTCCGGTGTCACGACGAAGGTGCTCGGCGCCATGCCCATGGTGCATTGCAAGGTGGCGCCGTTGCAGACGTGCTTTGCCATCGCTTCATCCCCCGGAGCCGGATGGGCGGCCCGCTCGGCTGACATTCTGGAAGCGATCCGGGCGGATGACAAGCGCCCCGGTCTAGGCATAATCTGCGCTTCCTTGGAGGAGGACCCGTGAGAACACTGCCTGCGTTTTCCGCTGCACTGCTGTTCGTTGCATCGACGATTCTCGGCTGCGCCACCGGATCTTCCGATTCGGGCTGGATCACCCTGGTGGACGGCACGGCCAAGAGCCTGGAGAACTTCAACCGCCTCGGCGATGCGAACTGGCGCGCGGAGGGCGGCGCGATCGTCGCCGACAAGGGCAAGGGCGGCCACCTCGTCTCCAAGAGCTCGTACAGGGACTTCCAGATCCGCGCCGAGTTCTGGGCCGACCACAACACCAACAGCGGCGTCTGGATCCGGCTGACCGATCCGAACAAGCTCACGACCAAGAATGCCTACGAGGTCAATATCTACGACCAGCGGCCGGAGCCGAAGTACGGCACCGGCGCCATCGTCGACGTCGCCGAGGTATCGCCCATGCCAAAGGCCGGCGGCAAGTGGAACACCTACCTCATTACTGCGAAGGGCTCCCAGATCACCGTCGTCCTCAACGGCGTGCAGACGGTCAACGTGCAGAACGCACAGTTGCCCGGGGGGCCGTTCTCGCTGCAGTTCGGCAACCACGGCAAGGAGCCGGGTGGCGCCATCAAGTGGCGCAAGGTGGAGATCCGGCCGCTATAAAGGCGCCGGCGCGTTGAGAAGTTTCCTCGCGCTTCTCGCGTTCCTCGCCTGCGCAGCCGCGCAGGCGTTCCCCACCAAGCCGGTGAGGATCATCGTCGCGTTCCCGCCCGGCGGCGGAACCGATATCGTCGCGCGCCTGCTCGCGCCGCGCCTGGGCGAGGCCTGGGGGCAGGCGGTGATCGTCGAGAACCGTGCCGGCGCGAGCGGCACCGTCGGCACCGAGGCCGCGGCGCGCGCCGAGCCCGACGGGCACACGCTGTTCATGGCCACGATGGGCAACATGACCGCCAACCAGCACCTGTACCCAAAGATGGCGGTCGACCCGCTGCGCGCGTTTGCGCCGATCACCAAGGTGGTCGATGTGCATTTTGTCTTCGTGGCGAATCCGTCCCTGCCGGCAAACGGCGTCACGGAGTTGATCGCGCTGGCGAAGAAGCGGCCCGGCGAGATCGCTTACAGCTCCTCGGGGCCCGGCGGTGCGCCGCACCTCGCGATGGAGCTCTTCAAGCGCCGCGCCGGCGTCGACCTCGCGCACATCCCCTACAAGGGCAGCGGCCCGGGCATGAACGACCTCCTGGGCGGGCGCGTGATGTTGACGATGGACAGCCTGCTGCAGTCGCTGCCGCACATCAAGGCCGGGCGGCTCAAGGCGCTCGCGGTGCTTGGACCGAAGCGCGCCGCGCTCCTTCCCGAGGTGCCGACCATCGCCGAGGCCGCCGTCCCGGGTTACGCGCTCACCAACTGGTTCGGACTCCTCGCACCCGCCTCGACGCCCGGGCCGGTCCTGTCGCAGTTGAATGCAGACGTTCTGAGGATTCTGAAGCAAGGCGATCTGCAGACGAAGATCGCCGCGCTGGGGGCGGACGTGGTGGGCAACTCGGCCGAAGAGTTCGGCGCGGCGATGCGCGCGGAGTCGGCGCAGTGGGCCGAGATCATCAAGGCGGCGGGCATCCGGGCCGAAGAATGAGCGGTGTGCGGCACTGTCCGGCCGCGCAGGTGCGCAGCCAGATCGTCTCGATCCTCGAGTCCTGGGGCATGGAGCGCGGTCTCGTGCGCACCGCGGCCGAGGTCATGGTCGAGACCGACCTCGCCGGAATCGACTCGCATGGCGTCTCGATGCTGATGGACTACGAGAATTCCAAGGCGAAGGGAAAGCTGAACCTGAATGCCCGGCCCCGGGTCGTGCGCGAGAGCGCGGTGACGGCGCTCGTCGACGCCGACGCCGGGCTCGGCCATCCGGCGGCGGTGATGGGCATGAACCTCGCGATCGAGAAGGCGAAGGCCATGGGCGTCGGCGTGGTGAGCGTGTTCAACTCCCACCATTTCGGCGCCGCCGGCTACTACGCCGCGCTCGCCTCCAAGGCCGGCCTCGTCGGGATGGTGACGAGCGCAACGCGCTCGATTGCGGTGGTTCCCACGCGCGCCGCGGTGCCGGTGCTCGGCACCAACCCGATCGCCTTCGCCGCGCCCGCGCGGCGCAACCGCCCCTTTCTCCTCGACATGGCCACCTCCAGCGTGGCGAACAACAAGATCAAGGTCTACGAGCTGAACGGCAAGCGCCTGCCGCCGGGCTGGGTGCTCGACGAGCGCGGCGAGCCCGTGACCGACCCGGCGCAAGCGCTCGATGTGGTTCATGGAAGAAAAAAAGGCGGAGGTCAGACGCCGCTCGGAGGTACTGCCGAGATGTCGAGCCACAAGGGGTACGGGCTTGCGCTCATGGTGCACATCCTCGGCGGTGCGCTGTCGGGGGCGTCGTTCTCGCCCATCCGGGTGAAGACGCAGAAGCCCTCCGATCCGGACCGTCTCGGACACTTCTTCCTCGCCATCGACCCCAAGGCGTTCCGGCCCGAAGGCGCTTTCGAGGACGACCTCGACGCCGTCATCGACCTGCTGCACGCCACGCCGCCGCTGGATCCGCAGGCGCCGGTGCTCGTGCCGGGCGATCCTGAAGCCGAGGCGCGCGAGCGGCGCCTGCGCGAGGGCATTCCGCTGCCGGCATCGCTGCGCGAGAAGCTGCGCGCGGTGTGCGAGCGCAGCGGGGTGCCTTTTATCCTCTGAGCTGGGCCGCCATCCAGTCGGCGCTCTGGTCGCGGTAGCGGTACCAGAGGTTGTTCACCACGTGGTTGCCGCCCTCGATGATCGAGAGCACGCAGGGGCCGGAGACCTCGGCGGCGAGCTTCTCGGCCTCGGTGTGCGGGGTGAGGCGGTCCCTGGTACCGGCCACGATGTAGATCGGGCAGCGGATGTCCTTAGCCACGCCCTTGAGAGAGATCCGCCCGGCGACCTTCGACGCCTCCTCGAGCGTCGCGCTCTTCGAGCGTACGCGGAAAGCTTCCACGTTGATCGAGGGCCGGCCTTCGAAGCTCGTCGAGCGCACGTACGGGCCCGATAGCGCGACGCAGGCGCGGATGCGCGGCTCCAAGGCAGCGGCGCGCGGCGCGTAGTAGCCGCCGAGCGAGACGCCCCAGATGCCGATGCGCCGCACATCGATGTCGTCGCGCGTCTCGAGCCAGTCGATCACTGCTTTGACCGGCTTCTCGTACTCCGGACAGAGAGCAAAATCGTACTCGGCCTCGCCCTGGCCCGGGCCGTCGAAGGCGAGGGTGGCGAGCCCGCGCGCGAGGAAACGGCTCTCGTAGTCGTCCATCTCCTCCTTGGCGGAGTCCAGACCCATGCACATCACCACGACCGGGGGGCGCGCGCCGCCCGCGGGCTTGCGCAGATTGCCGTAGAGCTGCTTCCCCTCGTAGGGGATCGCCACGCGCTCGCCGGGCGGGCGCAGGTGCGGCAGTGCGCGATTGCGGCATTCGACCGCCTTCATGTGCGCGCGCCTCATCTCGTCCGGCGAATTTACGAACAGAAACTTGCCGAAGTGGTAGCACACCGCGGCGCGTGTGAAGTGCCCGCCGGCGGAGAGGGTGTGGCCGGCGCCGAGCGCTTCGGCGCCGAGCGCCTCGTGGACCGCGGCGCGCGCCGACCACAGGCGGCACCAGTCTTCCCAGCGCTCGCACGCCGCGGTGACCTCCTGGAAGTCGGCGAGCGGCACGCCGTTCGCCACGAAGCGCGGCGCCCAATGCGAGATCGCGGCCTCGACGCGTGGATCCTTCATGTCATGCGCCGAGAGTGGTGAAGTATCCCGGCGTGTAGCGTTCGCCGGCGCGCGCACCGGGTCTGAAGGTTTCCGCCAGATCCGTCAACTCATCCGGGTTCAATTCGATGTCCACCGCCATGGCGTTCTGCTCGAGCCACTTCCGCTGCTTGGTGCCGGGAATCGGGACGATGTCTTCGCCTTGGGCCAGAAGCCAGGCGAGCGCGACCTGGGCCGTGCTCACGCCGCGCGCCGCGGCGATCGCCTCGAGCGGCTTCAGGAGCTCGAGGTTGCGCTCGAGATTGCCCGGCTGGAAGCGCGGCTGGCGCCGCCGCAGGTCGTGGGGAGCGATGTCCTCGAGCGCGCGCACGCGCCCCGTGAGCAGGCCGCGCCCGAGCGGCGAGTACGCGACGAAGCCGATGCCGAGCCGGCGGCACGCCGGCAGGATTTCCTCCTCGACGTCGCGCGCCCACAGCGAATACTCCGTCTGGAGCGCGGTGATCGGATGGACCTTGCAGGCGCGCTCGAGCGATCGCGGGCCGGCCTCCGAGAGGCCGAGCCATCGCACCTTGCCCTGGCGCACCAGATCGGCCATCGCGCCGACCGTGTCCTCGATCGGTACCTCCGGGTCGATGCGGTGCAGGTAGTAAAGGTCGATATGCTCGACTCCGAGGTTGCGCAGGCTTGCTTCGCACGCCTGCGGCACATATTCGGGCCGCCCGTTGTAGCCCTTGCGCCCGTCGGGCAGGTCGAAGTTGCCGAACTTGGAGGCGAGGATGGCTGCGTCGCGGCGCCCCTTGAGCGCGCGGCCGACGAGGTGCTCGTGGCGCCCCTTCATGTAGCGGTCGGCGGTATCGAAAAAGGTCACGCCGAGATCGAGCGCGCGCTGCATGGTCGCGATCTGCACCTCGTCGTCGCGTTCGCCGAAGTGCGTGGTGGCGCTGCCGGCGCCCAGGCCGATCGCGGAAACGAGCGGGCCGCGCGCCCCGAGCCGCCGGGACTTCATCAGTCCGCCTTGATGCCGGCGGACTGGATGATGGGTGTCCAGCGTGCGAGCTCGGCCCTCACCCAGTCGGCGAGCGCCTCCGGCGAGGAGGGGGCCGCCTCGACGCCCTGCTTGAGGAACGTCTCCTGCGTGTCCGCCGCGCGCAGGATGGCGCCGACGTCGCGGTTCAGCTTGTCGACGACCGGCTTCGGGAGGTTGGCCGGGCCGAACAGACCGAACCAGAGCTTTGCCTCCATTCCAGGGATGCCGGCCTCGGCCGCGCTGGGAATGTCGGGCGCGCCTGCAAAGCGCGTCCTGCTCGAGACGGCCAGCGCCCGCACCTTGCCGGACTTGAGCTGCGCATGCGCGGTCAGGGGAGAAAGAAAGGACACCGGGACTTCGCCGGAAAGCAGCGCGGTGAGCGCGTTACCCGCGCTCTTGTAGGGGATGTGCTGCATCTCGATGCCGGCCACCTTTTTCAGCAGCTCGCCCGTGAGATGGCTGATGGTGCCGTTGCCGGCCGAGGCATAGGGAAGCTCGCCCTTCTGCTTTGCGTACGCGAGAAACTCCCGGGCGTTCGACACCGGCAGCGAAGGGTGAACCACGAGCACGGTGACGCCGGTGGCGACCATCGTAATCGGCGTGAAGTCCTTGAGCGGCTCGTAAGGCAGGGTCTTGGCGTAGAGCGTCACCGCGCTCACAAACGGCCCCGCATGGCCCATGACCAGGTTGTAGCCGTCGGGCGGCGACTTCGCGACGGCGTCGGCCGGGATGGTGCCGCCCGCGCCCGCGCGGCTGTCGACGATGACCGGCTGCCCCCAGCGCTCGTGCAGCTTCTGGGAGAGATAGCGCGACAGGTAGTCGGCCGTGCTGCCCATGCCCTGGCCGTAGATGCGCACCGGCCTGGACGGGAAGCTCGCCGCCGCATCCTGTCCCCACGCCTGGGGCAGGGCAACGAACAACGCGGCCGCGATCGAGGCAATCGTCTTCATGTGCGGACGAGCGCGGCCTTCACTTTGTCTGGGGTGAACGGCACCGAGCGCAGGCGCACGCCGGTGGCATCGAACACCGCGTTGGCGATGGCGGCCGGAATGGCGCAGGCCGTGGGCTCGCCCGCGCCCCAGGCGGGCGTGCCCGGCCGATCGATGAGCGCCACTTCCACCTTCGGTGCTTCCGGCATCGTCATGATGGGATAGGTGAGCCAGTCGACGCTGGTGACGCGGTCGCGGTTCCAGCGCACCGATTCCTTGAGCGTGCGGCTGACCGTCTGCAGCACGCCGCCTTCGACCTGGTTGGCGACGCCGTCGGGGTTCACCATCTCGCCGCAGTCGTGGGCGAGGCACACGCGGGTGACGCGGATCGCGCCGCTCGACCTGTCCACCTCGACTTCGGCCACCGCCGCGACGTAGGTGATCGCGTTGTTGTAGCGCAGGTAGGAGATGCCGCGGCCTTTGACCACGTCGCCGGTCCCGGCGTCGGGATTCGGGCCGGGCCGCGGCTGCCACCTTGCGAGCTTCATTGCCGCCTTCATCACGTCGATTGCGCGCTCGTCCTTCAGGTAGCGCAGGCGGAACTCGGCCGGGTCGGCCTTGGCGGCGGCGGCGAGCTCGTCCATGAACGCCTCGTTGGCGAAGCTGTTCTCGATTCTTCCGGGGCTGCGCAGGTGCGACGAGCGGAAGAAGGTCTGGCCAATGTGCTTCGTATTCACGCGCACGTTCGGGAACGGGTAGGGCTGGCCCGAGTTCTGGAACAGGAATCCCACCCAGTTGCCGGGACGCGGGATGCCGGTTTCCATCGCCGCGAGCAGCGGAAAGTCGAGCGGCTTGAACGCCGCGATGTGGTTGAGCGCGATGTAGAAGTCCGCATTCCATCCCACCACGTTGCCCTGCGCGTCGAGCCCGGCCTCAAGGTCCATGGTGCGCGGCGGGCTCTTGGGCGAGCGCGCAGTCTCGTCGGCGCGCGACCACTGCACGCGCACCGGTTTGCCGATGATCTGCGCGATGAGCGCGGCATCGGTCGCCGCGTCCTCGGTGCCGTTGCGGCCGTAGCAGCCGGCGCCTTCGACGAACACCAGGCGGATCGACTCGCGCGGCAGTCCGGTGACCACGGCGAGCTCGTGCTGCATGGAGTGGGTGGCCTGCGACGAAGTCCAAACCGTAAGCTGTCCGTTCCTGAAGTCGGCCACGGCGCACGAGGGACCGATGGTGGCGTGGGTCTGGACCGCGAAATCGTAGGAGGCCTTGACGCGCCTCGCGGCACCTTCCAGGGCAGCCTTGGCATCTCCCGCGTTCTGCGTCACTTCCTCCTTGGCGACCGGCGATCTGCGCCAGTAGTCGAAGACGAGCGCGGGCTCGGGCAGCTCGCCGACCGGCCTCCAGTACACGCGCACCGCGCGGGCCGCCTTGATCGCCGCCCATTCGCTGCGGGCGACCACGGCGAGGAAGTCGCGCTTGCGCACGGTCTGCACGAAGCCGCTGACCTTGCGCGCCTCGCGGTCGTCGACCTCGTCGATGCGCGCGTCGTAGAGGTCGGAGCGGATCACCCGCGCATGCAGCATGCCGGGCACGCGCACGTCGTGGATGTAGGTGAATTCGCCGGTGACCTTGCCCGGGATGTCGACCCGCGGAATCGATTTTCCGATCAGCCGGTACTCGGTGCTCTTCTTGAGCGCCACCTTCGGATCCACCTGGACCTTGAGCCCGTCGCCGATCAGCTCGCCGTAGCGCAGCGCGCGGCCGGGGCTCGACTTCATCCGCACCACGCCGTCGTCGACGATGAGCTCGTCCGCCGGCACGCTCATGCGCTGCGCGGCCCGCTCGACGAGCGCGCGGCGCGCGCTCGCGCACGCGCGGCGCAGCTCCGAGCCGCCCTGGAAGATGGTGAGGTTCGCGGCGGTGAGCCACTGGTCGGGCGTGGTTCCGGTGTCGCCCATCACCATCTCGACGCGCTCGAACGGAACATCGAGCTCTTCGGCCGCCATCTGCGCGAGCGCGGTGCGCGTGCCGGTACCGAGATCTACCTTGCCGCAGAAGACCGTAATGCGCCCATCGGCGCCGATCGAGAGCCACGAATCGGCCGCCTCCTTGGCGACCGATTTCGCCGGGCGCAGCGTCTGCGCGCCGGCCGAGCCGAGCATCGAGAAACCGACCACCAGCGCTCCGCTCGCTTTCAGGAATTCACGCCTATCAATCGTCGTCATGGCGTTCTCCGGTTCAGGCCGTGGCCGCGCGCTTGATCGCGGCGACGATGCGCTGGTGGGTGCCGCAGCGGCACAGGTTGCCGG